>ERZ860508.106-NODE-106-length-75322-cov-6.731569_pt1 | contig 75322 bp, 68 predicted proteins | sample MGYA00509976_ERZ860508 | MGnify/ENA primary metagenome ERZ860508 (study PRJEB30046, sample SAMN00715242) | human gut metagenome | study: EMG produced TPA metagenomics assembly of the A metagenome-wide association study of gut microbiota in type 2...
AGTTAGCACTGACGTAGGGATTGTGTTTCTTTCTTATCGCCTTTCTATATAAGCACGCTCTTTGTATTTACTTTCAACTTATTAATACTGATAGGACAATGAAAGTACAAGTTAACAACAAAGAGGTGGAAATGACTCCTGCTTCTACCCTTACACAACTGGCTGCCCAACTGGAACTTCCGGCACAAGGCATCGCTATTGCCGTAAACAACAAAATGATTCCACGTTCCGAATGGGAGAAATTCGCGTTACAGGAGAATGATAACCTCGTGGTCATCAAAGCGGCTTGTGGAGGGTAAAAGTATGGTCAGTCTACAATTTATCACCCACCAGACCGATCGGTATACTTATTTCGAATCGGCACTCATGGCACTTGAAGGAGGATGTAAATGGATTCAGCTACGCATGAAGGAAGCTCCGTATGAAGAGGTGGAAGCTGTTGCCCTCCAACTAAAGCCTCTCTGCAAAGAAAAAGAAGCGATCTTACTTCTGGATGATCACGTCGAACTTGCCAAAAAGCTGGAAGTGGACGGAGTGCATCTGGGCAAAAAAGACATGCCGATAGATCAGGCACGACAATTACTTGGAGAAGCATTTATTATCGGAGGTACGGCAAATACATTCGAAGATGTCGTACAGCACTACCGTGCCGGAGCGGATTACCTCGGCATCGGTCCTTTCCGGTTTACCACTACAAAGAAAAACCTGAGTCCTGTTCTGGGACTGGAAGGTTATGCCGCTATTTTATCTCAGATGAAAGAAGCGAATATCGAACTGCCGGTAGTAGCCATCGGAGGAATCACCTGTGAGGATATACCCGCCATACTCGAAACCGGAGTGAACGGAATAGCACTTTCCGGAACGATTCTTCGGGCGGAGGATCCGGCAGCGGAAACACGAAAGATTTTGAACATGAAATGTATAATCAAATAAAATAATTGAAAAGTGGAAAAGTTAGTAATTGCAGGCCGTGAGTTCGACTCCCGCCTTTTTCTGGGTACAGGAAAATTCAATTCCAATGAAGTAATGGAACAAGCTATTCTGGCTTCGGGTACGGAAATGGTAACTGTTGCCATGAAACGAATCGACATGGATAACAAAGAGGACGACATGCTGAAACATATTATTCATCCGAATATTCAGTTATTGCCCAACACCTCCGGTGTACGTAACGCGGAAGAAGCTGTTTTCGCCGCACAACTGGCTCGCGAAGCTTTTGGAACAAACTGGCTGAAACTGGAAATTCATCCGGACCCGCGCTATCTGCTCCCCGACTCTATCGAAACACTGAAAGCTACGGAAGAACTGGTGAAACTGGGCTTTATCGTGTTACCTTATTGCCAGGCTGACCCTGTACTCTGCAAACGGCTGGAAGAAGCAGGCGCAGCTACCGTTATGCCGCTCGGTGCACCCATCGGTACGAACAAAGGATTGCAGACAAAAGAATTCCTGCAAATCATTATCGAACAGGCCGGTATCCCCGTTGTCGTAGATGCCGGAATCGGTGCACCGAGCCACGCTGCCGAAGCAATGGAACTGGGAGCTTCTGCCGTACTGGTAAATACCGCCATCGCCGTAGCAGGCAATCCGGTAGAAATGGCGTTGGCCTTCAAAGCCGCCACCGAAGCCGGAAGACGGGCATACGAAGCAGGACTGGGTCTGCAGGCTGATAACTTTATAGCAGAAGCAAGTTCACCTTTAACTGCATTTTTGGAATAAGTAATAGGTGATAAGTAATAGGTAATAAGTAGGGAGTAGTGTTTGTTTCACTATTCTTAATAATACGATAATAAAATTCTATGGAACAAAAAATAAAATTTTCCCGTTCTCAGAAAGTGTATCTGCCGGGTAAACTCTATCCGAACATCCGTGTAGCCATGCGGAAAGTTGAACAAGTGCCCAGTGTCAGCTTCGAAGGAGAAGAAAAGATAGCTACTCCGAATCCGGAAGTATACGTATATGACACCAGCGGTCCGTTCAGTGACCCGTCAATGAGCATTGATCTCAAGAAAGGACTTCCCCGCTTACGTGAAGAATGGATTGTGGGACGCGGTGACGTAGAGCAACTCCCCGAAATCACTTCGGAATACGGACAAATGAGACGTGATGACAAAAGTCTGGATCATCTCCGCTTTGAACACATTGCCCTTCCCTATCGTGCCAAAAAGGGAGAAGCCATCACTCAGATAGCATACGCCAAACGAGGAATCATCACTCCGGAAATGGAATATGTGGCGATCCGCGAAAATATGAACTGTGAGGAACTGGGAATCGAGACTCACATTACTCCCGAATTTGTCCGTAAAGAAATAGCAGAAGGACGTGCAGTGCTGCCTGCCAACATCAATCATCCGGAAGCCGAACCGATGATTATCGGCCGTAACTTCCTAGTGAAAATCAATACGAATATCGGAAACTCCGCCACCACTTCCAGCATTGACGAGGAAGTGGAAAAGGCTTTATGGAGCTGCAAATGGGGAGGTGATACGCTGATGGACCTTTCAACAGGAGAAAATATTCATGAGACACGTGAATGGATCATCCGCAACTGCCCTGTACCGGTAGGCACTGTACCTATCTATCAGGCACTTGAGAAAGTGAATGGTGTAGTGGAAGACCTTAACTGGGAAATCTATCGGGACACACTGATCGAACAATGCGAACAGGGAGTAGATTATTTTACGATTCATGCAGGTATCCGCCGTCATAATGTTCATCTTGCCGATAAACGTCTGTGCGGCATTGTCAGCCGTGGAGGAAGCATCATGAGCAAATGGTGTCTGGTGCACGACCGCGAAAGCTTTCTGTACGAACATTTCGACGACATCTGCGATATATTGGCGCAATACGATGTAGCCGTTTCTTTGGGCGACGGCCTGCGTCCCGGCTCTACGTACGATGCCAACGACGAAGCGCAGTTTGCCGAACTCGATACCATGGGCGAACTTGTGCTCCGCGCCTGGGCAAAAAACGTGCAGGCTTTTATCGAAGGGCCCGGACACGTGCCCATGCACAAGATTAAGGAGAATATGGAACGCCAGATAGAGAAATGCCACAATGCGCCGTTCTACACGCTCGGCCCCTTGGTTACGGACATTGCACCGGGCTACGACCATATCACTTCGGCTATCGGTGCGGCGCAAATCGGCTGGCTGGGCACGGCCATGCTGTGCTACGTCACCCCGAAGGAGCACCTTGCACTGCCCGACAAAGAAGATGTGCGCACAGGTGTCATCACCTATAAGATAGCCGCCCATGCCGCCGACCTTGCCAAAGGACACCCCGGCGCACAAGTACGAGACAACGCCCTGAGCAAGGCACGCTATGAGTTCCGCTGGAAAGACCAGTTCGACCTGTCGCTCGACCCCGAACGGGCACAGACTTATTTCCGGGCCGGACATCACATCGACGGAGAATACTGCACGATGTGCGGGCCTAACTTCTGCGCAATGCGGTTGTCAAGGGAACTGGGAAAGAAAAAGGAATAACTTGTCAGGCTGGAATACAGAGACAACAGATTTATTTTCACGTCTTTGTATTCTATCCGTTTCATTAGCGAATTATTTTTATCATAGAATAAAATGTTTTCAGACGAATTAGAGAAAATATCCTGGGAAGAAACGACCCGGCGCATCAATGCCAAAACAGATGCAGACGTGCGTCGTGCCCTATCCAAAGAACATTGTGACGTAGAGGATTTTATGGCACTCATCTCACCGGCTGCCGTCCCCTATCTGGAAACAATGGCACGTTTAAGCAAGAAGTACACGGAAAAACGATTTCCATGTTTGTGCCGTTGTATATTACGAACTCCTGTACCAACTCGTGCGTGTACTGCGGTTTCCACATCAGCAATCCCATGCCCCGCACCATACTGACGGAAGAGGAGATTGTAAACGAATACAAGGCTATCAAGAAGCTCGCGCCTTTTGAAAACCTGCTGCTGGTTACGGGTGAAAATCCTGCCAAAGCCGGTGTTCCGTACATCGCCCGCGCGCTCGATTTGGCAAAACCTTATTTCAGCAACCTGAAGATTGAGGTAATGCCCCTGAAAGCCGAAGAGTATGCCGAGTTGAAAGAGCATGGCATGAACGGCGTTATCTGTTTTCAGGAAACCTACCACAAGGCAAACTATAACATTTATCACCCGCGCGGCATGAAGTCCAGATTCGAATGGCGTGTCAACGGTTTCGACCGCATGGGGCAGGCAGGCGTACATTCCATCGGCATGGGTGTGCTGATAGGTCTGGAGAAAGAATGGAGAACGGATATCTGTATGATGGCGTATCACCTGCGTTATCTTCAGAAGCATTACTGGAAAACGAAATACAGCGTCAACTTCCCGCGTATGCGTCCTTCGGAAAACGGCGGTTTCCAACCCAATGTGGTAATGAGCGACCGCGAACTGGCACAAGTTACATTTGCCATGCGGATATTCGACCATGATGTGGACATATCCTACTCTACCCGCGAACCGGCTTTCATACGCGACCACATGGCCACTCTGGGAGTCACTACCATGAGCGCGGAAAGCAAAACGGAACCGGGCGGATATTACAGCTATCCGCAGACTTTGGAGCAATTCCACGTCAGCGACGAGCGCAAGGCCGTAGAAGTAGACAAAGCCTTAAAGAGTTTAGGACGCGAACCCGTATGGAAAGACTGGGATGCCAGTTTCGACCTGAAACGGGTTTAAATCCCTTTTTCATAGTTTATAATTCTCATCATGACCCGATACAGCAGACAAATTTCCCTTCCCGAAATCGGAGAAGGCGGACAGGAAAAACTGCATAAGGCAAGAGTTCTGATAGTAGGCGCAGGCGGACTTGGTTCCCCTGCCGCCCTCTACCTTGCAGGTGCAGGAGTAGGTACAATAGGTTTGGCGGACGATGATACGGTCGGTATCAGCAACCTGCAACGCCAGATATTGTATACGGAGAACGAAGTAGGACAGCTTAAGGTACACTGTGCCGCCCAAAGATTGCGGGCTTTGAACGGTAATATAGAAGTGCACGCCCACCCTTTTCGCCTCAACCGGGAGAATGCCCGCCGTCTGATTGCCGATTATGACATCATTGTAGACGGATGCGACAACTTCTCCACCCGTTATCTGATTAGCGACAGTTGCAGCGCACTGCACAAACCGTATGTGTACGGTGCCATCCAGGGCTTTGAAGGGCAAGTCTCCGTATTCTGTTACGGTGATCGGCCCAGGACATACAGGGATTTGTTTCCCGACGAAACCGCAACATTGCAGATGCCCGCTCCCGACAATTCCGTCATAGGCGTTACTCCTGCCGTGGTAGGCAGTGTGGAAGCAAGCGAAACGCTGAAGCTCATTTGCGGCTACGGCGAGGTTTTGGCCGGAAAACTATGGACTGTCGATTTAAGAACCATGCAATCATTCGTTCTTTTACTGTAAAATACCTCGGAAAACATGAAACTGATAACAATTACCCAGCCTGCATTCTTTGAGGGAGAAGCCGAAGCAATCACTTCCCTGTTCGATGCAGGACTTGAGATACTGCATCTCCGGAAACCCGGCGCTTCTTATGAAGACATGGAACAATTATTGAACCGGCTTCCGCCTGAATATCTGAAACGCATCGTCACACACGAGCATTTCCAACTGGCGTCTTTCCGAAATTTGAAAGGCATTCATCTGAACGGACGCAACCCGACAGCACCGGCAGGCTTCACCGGACACATCAGCCGTTCCTGCCATTCGCTGGAAGAAGTCGCCAAATACAAAGCAACATGCGATTACGTATTTCTCAGTCCCATATACGACAGCATTTCCAAAGAAGGATATCCCTCTGCTTATACTACCGACAGTTTGCAAAAGGCGCGGCAGGCAGGCATTATAGACGCTAAAGTAATGGCATTGGGCGGCGTTACGGCAGCGCATTTCCCTGAAATCAGCTCATTGGGCTTCGGCGGTGCGGTCCTTTTGGGAGATATATGGAAACGGACGGGAACGGATTTTATCGGGCATTTCAAGGAATTGCTCCATGCGGCGTCTTTATTTTAACCATCAAATATTTTATTATCATGTCGACTATTCCGGTCATTCTCACCATTGCCGGCTCCGACTGCTCCGGCGGTGCAGGCATACAAGCGGATATTAAAACGATTTCCGCGCTCAAAGGATATGCTGCCTCTGTCATTACTGCCGTTACGGCACAAAACACAATGGGGGTTCAGGCTGTATGCCCTATCCCACCGGACATTGTCCGTGCACAGATAACATCCGTCATGGATGATTTGCAGCCTGTCGCTATCAAGATAGGAATGGTGCACAATGCCGCTATCGTGCACACCGTAGCGGAGTGTTTGCAAAAATTCCGGCCTCGTTTTGTCGTTTATGACCCCGTTATGGTATCCACCAGCGGGCGAAAGCTAATGACGGAAGATACCGTGCGCACCATTCAAGAGGAGTTGTTTCCTCTCTGTTCCCTGATAACCCCCAATTTGGGCGAAGCGTCCCTGCTCCTTTCAAATCCCGTTACGGATATAGAGGAGATGAAACTGGCCGCCTGTGAATTAGCAAACCGCTATCACTGCGCCGTACTGGTAAAGGGCGGTCACTTATCCGGCAATACAATGTGCGATGTACTGTACAACAACGGCCGTTTCAGCCTGTTCGAACAGCAAAAAATAGAGAGCCGCAACCTTCACGGTACGGGATGCACGCTTTCCTCCGCCATCGCTGCCTTTGCCGCCCGCAACAACGGACTTGAAGAAGCTGTCCGTCAAGCCAAAGTTTATATAAGCAAAGCAATTTGTCATGGTAAAGACCTGCATATAGGACATGGAAACGGACCTTTGTGCCATTTCTTTTCCGGGGAAATTAATTTTGTTCCCTTAAATTCCACCGAAGAAGTTATCAGAAAATTCCCCCACAAACAACAAGCGGAATATAGAGAGGAAAACTTTCAAGGAGAAACTTCATAATTAAAGCCCGAAATACTTGACAAGGGGTATCTTGATTTCGTATATTTGCATATCGGACAATTGATAACATTAACCTAAAACTTAGCAAATGACAAAATCTACTTCTTCCTTTTCTGAATTGGCGCAAATGTATTTCCCCGGTTGCGCTACTCCCAAAAATGCAGTGCGATGTCTGCAACGCAGCATCAAAAGATGTACAAAATTGGCAACATTGTTGGCAAAAACCGGCTATCTTCCTTACAATCACCGCTGGCTTTCGCCCAAGCAGCAAATGCTTATATTCGAGAATTTGGGTGACCCATACCCTGATTAAGTTCCTAAAACGACATAAAAAAACGGCATTTCACACAGTGATTTGCCGTTTTTTTTGTACTTATATTTCCATAATTTCATTTATAGTCTTAAAACGCCTATTAATAAATTATGAAACAATTGTAAGCTTCCGGTAAAGTGCGTATTGCAAAATAAAAGAATTAGTCCCGACTCGGTACGATTCGTTCAGATTCGCCTCCGAATCGGGACTAATAGCATCAAATTATATCAATTCGGAACTGATTTGTTATGATTTCGCCCAGTTCCGTGGAAGAAGTTCTGTCATATCCTTTTTATCCCTTTCATAATATGGTATTTTCCTGAGTACGTCCTCCATCCATTCTCTAGGATCAACTCCGGCAGACTTGCAGGTTCCGATAAGGGAATATACAATGGCCGCTCTGTATGCCGATGCGTCGTTGCCACAGAACAGATAGTTTTTCCTACCCAAAGCCAACGGCCTTATCACATTCTCAATGAGATTGTTGTCGATATTCACCCTACCGTCATTTACATATCTGGAGAGTCTAGGAAGAAGTGAGAAGGTGTATTCTATAGCCTTTCCGGTACGGCTCTTAGGCAGCACCTTAAGGTATGCATCCTGCATCCACCTTTCAAATTCCAGTATCACAGGGTAAGACTCCCGGATACGTTTTTCCCTGCGTTCTTCCATGGAAAGCCCGGCTTCGTCAGCCTCAGATTCGACTTTGTACAGTTTGCCTATATGGTATAATGCCTGTGTAGCCAGTGCCCTGTTCTCGTCAAGTGCTTCCGTAAACTTTCTCCTTGCATGGGCCCAACAGCCAAACAGCGTGATACCTTTCACCCGTTCGAACTGTTCGTAGGCATCATAGCCGTCGCACTGCGCAAGCCCGGCATAATTGCCGAGGAGTTCACGGGCAACCTTTCCACTACGGCTGCCACGGTCATAATGGAACACGACATCTCCGGTGATGCCGTCACGCAGGCACCACTCATAACCTTTTTTCGTCTTATGCTTTTCGTTGTCAATAACAGGAATCACACTCTCGTCTATCTGTATATATTCACTCGAGAGTATCTGCTTCTTAAGGAGATTATAGAGAAGCCTCAGCTTTTCCACAGCCGCTTCATACCATCCGCCCATAGTTGAGTCACTGATGGTTATGCCGGACTCACGGTACTGTTTTATAAGGCGGTAGAATGGCAGATGATACATGAACTTTCCGATGATAATGTCTGTCAGTACGGATGCTCCTGCTATACATTTGCCCACAGGAACCAAAGGAAGCGGACTGATAAGGATATGCCTCTCTTCCGGGTGCTTTTCCTTGAGTTCTGATTTTCTTATTACCTTGTGGCGGATAGTCTTTACTATATAGACTTTTTCCGGGATACGTTCCAGACGAAGAGTCTCTTCGGTTCCGATTTCAACGAAATCGTCTTTAAGCCCACCGGCTGTACCTTCAGGGTAAAGATTGATTTCCTTTACAGGCAACAGGGAGGTATCAAGAGGCTTGCGGACAGGTTTATCTTTGACCTTGATTGTTCTTGTCATCTCTTCTTCTGCCTTGCGTGTTTCCTCCTCAAGTCCGGCCTTCTCATCGGGAGACATTTCCTGCTGTGTAAACAGCGACAGCTGGTTTGGGTCAAGAGGAAGATTCTTCTCACTCATACGGCCGAACATCTTCTTCCTAAGCCAATAAAGGGATTGCTCCAGGGATGCCACTTTCCCCGAAAGTACATCATTTTCCTTGCGAAGCCTTTCATTCTCCTGTATTATTGCCTTTATCTGTTCTTCCGTAAACATCTGTATTCCATTATATTATTATAGTCTAAAGATAATAAAATATGCTGGAATACACAACATTACAGTGTATTAAATACCGGTTATTTTCGAAGTTTCCTCAGGCTTTCAAGTCTGTTTTTACGTGAATCTCCGGATTCTATAATACCCTCCACAATCATTACAAGATCACGCCATTCTATCCCTTCGCAGATGTTGTTATTACTAAAGGAGCCGGGCTTGCCAAATGTACCGGCCTCCAAAAGTTTGGAATAGAGTACCATTCCACCTGCTTCCCAGTGGAGAAGCTTAATACGGTTGCGTGCCCTGTTCATAAAGATATACACGTTCCCGTTACACGGATCATGCCCCATCACATCGGTAACTATACCACTGAGTGTATGAAAACTCTTCCGCATATCCGTCGGACGGTTGTACAGCAGATAATGAAGACTGTCGTTAAGGTTAAACATGGCTGCAGGCTTGAATGATTGAATAAAGTTCCTGTGGGCTGAGCTCTCCCTGAATACGTATTGCATCTCCTTTTGATGTACGTATCTCTATACTTTTAAATCCGGATGACGATTCACCTTTGGACTTACGGCCGTTCTGACCGGCAAATGACGGGACAGGAATAAATGTGCCGCTTTGTCCCAGTTCTATAAAATCGCCTTTGGAAGTATTGTCGGACGACTGTTCTTCTGCATAACGGGACTTGCTGTCATACAATCTCCAGACAGGGATATTGAGTTCCGCCAACCTTGATTTATAAGTTACTTTGTATGCCTTGCAGTACATAATAATTTCTGCAACTTCTTCTCGTGTCATCATAAATTTCGTTTTTGGGCACAAAGATACTGATGGAAGGAGTTGCAGAAAATACGTGGATTACCGGAGGCTTACAAACAATTTATTAATAAATTTTCAAAAATTGTAGTAAAATTCAAAATACATTCGTTTATAGGAATGTATTGACTGTATAATCGTTTTACTTTTCTGCATAGCGATGCTTTGTTTGAATTCTTTATTTATATGGAATTGTATAAAAACAACCACATATTATTTATTTTCGCCCTATGAAAACGAGGGCATTGCAAATGTAACCATTTTAGGCATTTACTGATAAAAAACTATTAACATATAAATCTGTAATAGAGTTTATTTTATCTGTAATTCATCTACCGAAAGCTACCTCTTATCTCCCTACCTTTGTATCCGAAAAGAATGTCTAATCCAATCAAACTGCATTAAAAATGAAAAATGTTCTGATTTTATCATCCAGTCCGCACCGTAACGGAAACTCCGATACGACGTGCAATGAATTTATGCGCAAGGCCATGAAACGTACAATCATTTTAACCGCAATTTTTCTCTTTCTCGCCAATGCAGCAAAGAGCTATGCCCAAAAAGATGCCGACAACTTCTATAAGAATCCGGCAATACGTACCGAATCCGTCTCTTTCCAAAATCTTTATAAGATGAAAGTCGGCGCTGCGCTTTTTCTGCCCCAAGACATGAAAGCAGATGTAAAATATCCCGCTATCATCGTCGGTCACCCAATGGGTGCGGTGAAGGAGCAGAGTGCTAACCTCTATGCTACGAAAATGGCGGAACGGGGGTTCGTAACCCTTTCCATAGACCTTACTTATTGGGGAGAAAGCGGTGGAGAAGCACGTAATGCGGTTTCTCCCGACATGTACGCGGAAACGTTCAGCGCCGCTGTTGATTTTCTGGGAACAAGAACTTTTGTCGACCGTGAACGTATCGGGACTATCGGCATTTGCGGCAGCGGAAGTTTTGCCGTCAGTGCAGCCAAGATAGACCCCCGTTTGAAAGCTGTCGCTACGGTAAGCATGTACGACATGGGGAGTGCCGCCCGCAACGGACTGAAAAAAGCACTTATGCCGGAACAGCGTAAACAGATTCTTTCTGAAGCCGCCGAACAGCGCTACGTGGAATTTCAGGGAGGCGAAGTGAAATACACAGGCGGCACGATGCACGAACGTCCGGATGCATCCAATCCCATACAACAAGAATTTTATGATTTCTATCGTACCGAACGTGGCGAATACACCCCGAAAGGTGCATCTCCCGAAACTACCACCCACCCTACACTGACCAGTAACGTGAAGTTCATGAACTTCTATCCTTTTAATGACATCGAAACGATTTCTCCCCGCGCACTGCTTTTCATCACTGGCGATACGGCACACTCTCGTGAGTTCAGCGAAGATGCATATGTCCGTGCTGCCGAACCCAAAGAACTGTACATCGTACCCGGTGTAGGACACGTAGACCTATATGACCGCACCGGCCTGATTCCTTTTGATAAGCTGGAGGATTTCTTCCGGAAAAACCTGAAATAAAAAAACGGCCATAAGACTTTTCAGCAACAATAGCAATTTATTATTATTGGAAAAACATTTCTAAAGGGTTTAAAAGGGGACTGCGGCGGCGGACGCCCGTTGTATCTTTGCATAGTCATTAAAAATAAATGGCATTAGTAAACCTTATTTTTTTAACCTTTTAAACTTTAACAATTATGGCTTTACAGTATGTAGTAACCAAAAGAGTATTCGGCTTTGACAAGACGAACACAGAAAAGTATGTAGCGAAATCTGTCGGTTCGGGTAAAATGAACTTCGACAAAATGTGTGAAAAGGTCAGTCGTTTGTGCGGCATTCACCGCAAAGTGGTGGATTTGGTGGTAAGCGGTTTGGTAGATATGATGGCGGAAGATATCGACGACGGCAAGACCATACAAATGGGTGAATTCGGATTGTTCCGTCCCACAATTAAAACCAAAAGCGCGAGCACGGAAGATGCCGTTAAGGCAAGCAATATCCTTTCAAAACGTATCGTGTTTACACCGGGAAAGATATTCAACCGCATGCTGAATGAGATGAGCGTTACCCGTTCCGTACCTGTAGACACCGACTATACGGACGGCAGCAGCAGTAGCGGGAACAATGGCAGTGGCGGTTCCGGCAACGGCGGCGAAGAAGAAAACCCGTTAGGCTGATTGTCATAGAGACAGCAAATTGCCTTTTCTTGAAAACAAAGTTGAAGCAGCGGTATCCACTCCGCTGCTTTTTTTGTTGCATATACCTGCCATTATTTAATATTATCTATTATTTTTGCAGAAACAATCATAATAAACAGCTATCTATCATGGAAAAAGCCAAAGTATATTTTTCAGACTTACGCACCTCTCCCACCTCTAACCTTTTAGATAAGATGGAACGTCTGCTTAAACGTGCAGGCATCGGACAGCTTCCTTTAAAAGACAGTTTTACCGCTATCAAGATACATTTCGGCGAACCGGGCAATCTGGCGTATATCCGTCCTAATTATGCCGCCCGCATGGCAAATCTGCTCCGCAGTTTCGGAGCCAAACCTTTTCTGACGGATTGCAATACGTTGTATTCCGGACGTCGCTCCAATGCGGTAGACCATTTGCAGAGCGCCATGGAGAACGGCTTCAATCCTATATCCGCCCAATGCCAGGTGATTATTGCCGACGGACTAAAAGGTACGGACTACAGAGAAATACCGGTAGACGGAGAATACTGCCCTGCTCCCAAGATAGGTACTGCCATTGCCGATGCGGACATAATCATCAGCATGAACCATTTTAAAGGCCATGAACAGGCCGGATTTGGCGGCGCTCTGAAAAACCTCGGGATAGGATGCGCCAGCGTAGGCGGTAAGCTGGAACTGCATGCTTCCTCACAGCCCAAAGTTGCCACCGAAAATTGTATCGGATGCAATATCTGCGTAAAACACTGCGCCCACGATGCCATTCATCTGAATGCCGAACGCAAAGCGGAAATAGACTATACCAAATGTGTGGGATGCGGACAATGCGTAGCTCTGTGCCAGCACGACGCCGCCGTAGTGAGCGACTGGGATACGTCCGAACGGCTGAACTACAAGATTGCTGAATATTCCGTTGCCGTGCTGAAAGACAAGCCGCACTTCCATATCAGTTTCATTATGAACGTATCGCCGGAGTGCGACTGCTGGAATCATAATGATGCCGCCATCATTCCCGACCTCGGCATGCTGGCATCGGCAGACCCCGTAGCGCTGGATAAGGCGTGTGCGGACCTGGTGATTCAGGCTCCCGTACTGCACAGCGATAATGTGCTTGCCAAAAAGCACGAACACGAAGACTTGTGCGGCTGCGACAAATTCCACATGATACATCCTGATACGGACTGGCTTGCCGGATTGCGTCACGCCGAAAAAATAGGCTTGGGAACAATGGATTACGAGTTGATAAAAATATAAACCGCATTACTCTTATGGCAAAAACAATGGAAGAAGTGCTGGAACGCTTCCGTACGATTGAGTTTCACGATGATTTTGATATGATTGTAGCCATTGCCAATGGCGGTATCGTTCCGGCAGGTATCATCAATCAGCGTTTACAAAAAGAAGTGCATCTGCTGCGTATCAATCTGAGGGACGAATATCAGCATCCTAAGTACGATGCTCCGCAATTGCTGGCTCCTGTCGATTTTAATTTCAAGGGAAAAAGCATCTTGCTGGTGGACGACCGTATAAAAACAGGAGCTACCATAAAGTTGGCACGCGAACTGCTGAAAGAGGCACGCTGCATCAAAACCTTTGCAGTAAACGGTACGGCCGACTATGCGCTGTTTGATGAAACGTGTTTCAAATTTCCGTGGATATTATAATAAATGAACATTTTTCTGCTATTTTCCTTTCTTACTACGATAAAATAACTAATTTCGTACCGAACAAAAAATAGTAGATTTCAACAACATGGAAGGAGCAACGAACAATTGGTTCTCTAATAAATACTCTATCGGTTATGCCTTGAGCGGCGGTTTCATTAAAGGTTTTGCTCATTTAGGAGCCATGCAGGCTTTATTGGAACACGATATCAAGCCCAATATCATTTCCGGTGTCAGCGCAGGTGCACTGGCAGGTGTTTTCTATGCGGACGGCAACGAACCTCATAAAGTTCTGGATTATTTTGCCGGGCATAAATTCCAGGATTTAACGAAACTGGTAATTCCCAAAGTAGGCTTGTTTGAACTTAGCGAATTCAAAGACTTCCTGAAAAGCAACCTGAAAGCGAAGAAACTGGAAGAATTGCAGCTACCGCTGATTATCACCGCCACGGATTTGGACCACGGACGCCTTGCGCATTTTCATAAAGGGGATATTGCAGAACGCGTAGCCGCATCCTGCTGTATGCCTGTACTGTTCGCACCCGTAAAAATAGACGAGACGTACTACGTAGACGGCGGACTGCTGATGAACCTGCCCGTATCTACCATCCGGCGGGTATGCGAGAAAGTTGTGGCAATCAATGTCAGCCCATTAATGGCGCCTAAGTACAAAATGAATATTGTAAGTGTTGCCTTACGTTCGTACAACTTCATGTTCCGTTCCAATTCATTTCCCGAACGGGAAAAAGCCGACCTGTTGATAGAGCCTTACAACCTGGACGGTTACAGCAACAGGGAATTGGAAAAGGCAGAGGAGATATTTATGCAAGGATATAATGCCACTAATGATATACTGGAGCGCCTGCAAATAGAAAAAGGCACTATATGGAAAGAATAAAAATAACCATTCTCTAAATAGAAAGAAATGAGCGACGAAAATAAACTGATTATTTATCAAGTGTTTACCCGATTATTCGGAAATAACAATAACCACTGCATCAATAACGGCAGTATTACCGAAAACGGATGTGGCAAGATGGCGGATTTTACCGCCAAGGCATTAGGAGAAATCAAAAAGCTGGGTGCTACCCATATTTGGTATACCGGCATTATTGAACATGCAACGCAAACGGATTATCGTCGCTACAACATCCGCCCCGATCATCCGGCTATCGTAAAAGGCAAAGCCGGTTCGCCATACGCAATAAAAGACTATTATGATGTAGACCCAGATTTGGCGAAAGACGTTCCCGAACGCATGAGAGAATTTGAAAATCTGGTGCAACGCACTCATCGCAGCGGGTTGAAGGTTATCATCGACTTCGTTCCCAACCACGTAGCGCGTCAGTATCATTCGGATATGCAGCCGGACGGGACTTCTCAACTGGGAGCAAATGACGATACGGATTATGCGTTCAGCCCTTATAACAACTTCTATTATATTCCGCAATCGGAACTGCATGGACAATTTGATATGAAAGGCGCTGCTGCCGAACCTTATAAAGAGTTCCCGGCCAAAGCTACCGGAAATAACCGCTTTGACGCATATCCTAACATCAACGACTGGTATGAAACGGTCAAGCTGAATTATGGCGTGGATTACCAGAATGGCGGTACCTGCCATTTCAACCCCATTCCCGATACATGGAATAAAATGCTGGACATTCTGATGTTTTGGGCGGAGAAGCATATCGACGGTTTCCGTTGCGATATGGCGGAAATGGTTCCTGTCGAGTTTTGGGAATGGGCTATTCCGCAAGTGAAAGCCAAATACCCTACCCTACTCTTTATTGCCGAAGTGTATAATCCGAAAGAATACGGTAATTATCTGTTTCGTGGAAAATTTGATTATCTCTATGATAAAGTGGGATTGTATGACACACTTCGTGCAATAGTTTGCGGCAACGAATCCGCTACCGCCATTACACGGGCATGGCAAAGCCTGGGCGGGATAGAAAAGCGAATGCTGAATTTTCTGGAAAACCACGATGAACAGCGTATCGCTTCCGATTTCTTTGCAAGCAATCCGCGTAAAGCCATTCCCGCCCTCATCGTATCGGCTTGTATGAATGTAAATCCCATGATGATTTATTTCGGACAGGAGTTCGGCGAGCTGGGGATGGACAGCGAAGGATTCAGCGGCAGAGACGGACGTACCACTATCTTTGACTATTGGAGCGTGGACACCATACGCCGCTGGCGCAACGGCGGAAAATTTGACGGGAAGATGCTGACGGACAATCAGAAGCATTTGTATGGCATCTATCAACGCATATTAACATTGTGCAATGAAGAAAAAGCGATTTCGCAAGGAGATTTCTTTGACCTGATGTATGCCAACATCAATGGTTGGCGCTTCAACGAACATAAACAATATACATTCTTGCGCAAGTACGGACGGGATTTATTGCTGTTTGTCGTGAACTTCGACCATATATCGGCAGACCTTGCAATCAATATTCCTTCCCACGCTTTCGATTTTCTGCAAATACCGCAAATGGAACAATACCGCGCCGTAGATTTATTGACCGGTAAAGAAGAAAATATAAGCTTATTGCCTTATAAGGCGACAGAAATATCTGTAGAAGGATACAGTGGCAAGATTCTCAAAATAAAGCTATGAAAAAGATAATGCAGGGTGACCCAATCACTCTGCATTATCTTTACCTTCCATTTTATCTTTTAATCTATATAAACGGGTAATAGCCGGATTATAGAATTCGTCAGGGTAATGGGCGGCTATATCGCTCAAATTAGCCCGTACATACCTTTTTACATCAAATATATTTTCAGCATCGCTTAACATGACCTGTTCAGGAAATGTTGCCGTTTCAGCCCACTTAACCAGTGCATTAACACTTTCTTCATCGTATTTATACTCTTCCATCTTTTATTTATTTTTCCGACAAAGATATAACAAATACTAAAGTTATCCTTACCCTTATGAACAAAATCTGAAAGTGTAACGTTATATAGATGTGTTTTTCATAGTATTAGATATAAGATTAATTAAAGGAGACGTACCTGCTTGTGATAAGTAAGTACATCAAAAAACAGAAGCGTCTGTTTGATTGATAAATGTGTAAGGAGCATCGGTTTACCCAAGCCGATGCTTTTTTTATGCCTATTTGTAGCATGTTAGAAATATTATCCGTAAATTTGGCAGAAATAAGGATATATACGATATGAACATCCCTGTTATATTTCAATTTCTGAAAGAACTATCCGCCAACAACAATCGTGAATGGTTCAACGCTCATCGGGAGCAGTATGAAAATGCCCGGAACGAGTTTGAGAACTTGCTGACAGTAATTATCTCCCGTATCTCATTGTTTGACGAAAGCATTCGCGGCATTGAAGCCAGAGACTGTACATACCGTATCTACCGAGACACACGGTTTTCCGAAGATAAAACGCCTTATAAAAATCATTTTGGCGGCTATATCAATGCCAAAGGAAAGAAATCAGACCATTGCGGATACTATGTTCATTTACAACCGGGCAACTGCCTTTTGGCAGGTGGCAGTTATTGCCCGCCCTCTCCCCTGCTGAAAGCCTTGAGGCAAGCGGTTTATGATAACATGGATGAGTTTCGAGGAATTGTCGAAGACCCGGCTTTTAAACAATATTTTCCCGTTGTCGGCGAGAATTTCCTAAAAACAGCTCCAAAAGGTTTCTCTAAAGACTATCCGTATTTGAAATATCTGCAATGTAAAGAATATACAGTTTCCTGTCATCAGCCTGACAGTTTCTTTTTGGCTCCTGATTTTCTGGAACGTGCAGATGATATTTTCAGGCAACTAAAACGTTTTTCCGATTTTGTGAATTACACGATAGACGACTTTGAATAAATTTAAAAACTAATTTAAAAACAATTGAATTATGGTAGTAGACAGACTTGAAAACATAGAGAAATATGCTTCGCTGAATCCTTTATTCGCACAGGCTATTGAGTTTTTGAAATCACACGATTTAAACGCTCTGGAAGTGGGGAAAACCGAACTTAAAGGTAAGGATTTGCTTGTAAACGTAGCGCAAACCAAACCTAAAACAAAGGAAGAAGCCAAACTGGAAACGCACAAAGACTTTATTGATATCCAAATACCTCTGTCAGGTACTGAAATAATGGGGTATACCGCAGCAAAAGATTGTATGCCGGAAGATGCTCCTTATAACGCAGAAAAGGATATTACTTTCTTTACCGGTCTGGCAGAAAGTTATATCGAAGTAAAACCGGGTATGTTTGCCATTTTCTTTCCACAAGACGGACATGCTCCCGGAATCACTCCGGACGGCGTGAAAAAAGTTATTGTGAAAGTTAAAGCATAATACAAATACCCAAAAAACAATCCTCTATGGAAACACTGAATTTGATTAAGAACGATCCTTGGCTGGAACCATATGCAGATGCCATAAACGGCCGCCATAAACATGCCGCTGAAAAAGAGGCAGAGTTAACCAATAAAGGGAAACAGACATTGTCGGATTTTGCATCCGGCTACCTTTATTTTGGTTTGCACCGTACTGATAACGGCTGGGTTTTCCGCGAATGGGCCCCCAATGCCACCCAGATTTTCCTGATTGGTACATTCAACGATTGGAAAGAAGAGAAAAAATACAGTCTGAAACGAAAAGCAAACGGTAATTGGGAAATAAAGCTCCCGGCTGATGCCATGAAACACGGTGACTTGTATAAGTTAATGGTACATTGGGACGGCGGTTGCGGCGAACGTATCCCGGCATGGACCAACCGGGTTGTCCAAGATGAGCAAACCAAAATATTCAGTGCGCAGGTATGGTCTCCGGAGAAACCGTACAAGATGAAGAAAAAAACTTTCAAAGCTGCTACAGACCCGCTGCTGATTTATGAATGCCATATCGGTATGGCACAAGAGGAGGAAAAAGTAGGCAGTTACAGAGAGTTTCAGGAAAAGATTCTTCCGCGCATAGCCAAAGACGGATATAATTGTATTCAGATTATGGCAATCCAGGAACATCCGTATTATGGAAGTTTCGGCTATCATGTTTCCAGTTTCTTTGCGGCTTCTTCCCGTTTCGGTACTCCGGAAGAGCTGAAGGAATTAATTGACACTGCCCACAGCATGGGTATTGCCGTTATCATGGATATTGTTCATTCTCATGCAGTGAAGAACGAGGTTGAAGGCTTGGGTAACTTTGCCGGTGATCCGAATCAATATTTCTATCCGGGTGCCCGTCGTGAACACCCGGCATGGGATTCGCTTTGCTTTGATTATGGAAAGAATGAAGTAATCCATTTCTTACTATCCAACTGCAAGTATTGGATGGAAGAATATCACTTCGACGGTTTCCGTTTTGACGGCGTGACTTCTATGTTGTATTACAGTCACGGTTTAGGCGAAGCATTCTGTAATTATGGGGATTACTTCAACGGTCACCAAGATGATAATGCGATCTGTTATCTGACACTTGCCAACCGCTTGATTCATCAAGTTAATCCCAAGGCAATCACCATTGCGGAAGAAGTATCGGGGATGCCCGGTCTGGCAGCCAAATTTGAAGATGGCGGCTATGGCTTTGATTATCGCATGGCTATGAATATTCCCGATTATTGGATTAAGACTATCAAGGAAAAGATAGATGAAGATTGGAAACCGTCCAGCATGTTCTGGGAAGTAACCAATCGTCGCCAGGACGAAAAAACAATATCTTATGCAGAAAGTCATGACCAGGCATTGGTAGGCGACAAAACCATTGTTTTCCGTTTGATAGATGCCGATATGTATTGGCATATGCAAAAAGGCGATGAAAATTATACGGTACATCGCGGTATTGCTTTGCATAAAATGATACGTTTACTCACAGCATCGACTATCAATGGCGGTTATCTTAATTTCATGGGTAATGAATTCGGTCATCCCGAATGGATAGACTTCCCCCGTGAAGGCAATGGCTGGTCGTGCAAATATGCCCGTCGTCAATGGAATCTGGTAGATAATAAGAATCTGGCATATCATTATCTGGGCGATTTTGATTGCGCCATGTTGGAAGTTATTAAAAGCGTAAAAAACTTCCAAACTACACCAATTCAGGAAATCTGGCATAATGACGGTGATCAGATATTGGCGTATATGCGTAAGGATTTGATATTTGTATTCAACTTCAACCCCAAACAGTCTTTCACTGACTATGGATTTTTAGTTCCTGCCGGTAAGTACGAAGTCATTTTAAATACAGATAATCCTGATTATGGCGGCCATGGACTGACTGATGATACAGTGAAGCATTTTACTCTTTCAGACCCTTTATATAAAAAAGAGAAAAAAGAGTGGCTTAAACTTTACATTCCGGCACGTACGGCAATGGTATTGAAGAGAGGCAAATAAAATTAAAGCAGAAAATATAACCATGAGAACTAAAAAAGAGGCAGATCTTTATCGGTCTGCCTCTTTTCTGTATTATATATGAATCTTATAATTGAGTATTTATAAAATTCAACATAGTATTGGCATTGTCTATCATCTTTTTCTGAGCCGGTTTACTCGGAGAAAGCAGAGGAATAAGTTTTTCCAAATATTCTTTTGCTTCTTTAAATTCTACTTTTGCCTTTTCAGCGTCAGTTTTCAATGTAGTAGCACCCTGACTGTAAAGTAATGTACCTAAACTATTGAGAGCATTAACATTATTCGGCTGAATCTCAAGAGCTTGTTTAAAAGCATCTTCTGCTGCACTATTTTTCTTAGCTCTCTGTGCTAAAATACCTTGGTTCACATAATATGTGGCATACAACTTAGTCAATGTCTTATTACCGGGTACAGCTTCCAGACCTTCTTTCAAAGTGGCAACATATTCATCATTTTTCTTCAAATCTTTCAACGCACCTGCCTTGCCTATATAAGCATTTGCCAAGTTATACTTTTTCTGTACAGCTATATCAAAATATTTCAAAGCTTCAGCCGGTTTCTTAATTTTATCAGCGCAAACGCCGCAGTTAAAAGCAATTACCGAATCTTGATTGTTGGTTTGTGTCAGATAGGTGCTGAATTTTGTAAATGCAACCTGATAATTTTTAGATTCAAGTGCAGCTTTACCTTCGTTAACCAATTGTGCCGGATCAGCATTCTGCGCAAAGAAATTAGTAGCTGCACAACAAAGTGCAAGAGATAAGATTAATTTTTTCATATGCTTTTATTATTTTAAATATTGATATTTCAAAGTTAGTTGCCTAAAGCGTAGAAGCAAAACCTTTTTACCTTTTTTGAGTTTTTTACGAGAGTAGTAACAAGTGTTATTTTACGTAAACAAAGAGGAATGAAATTTTAGACTGACCCGATTATGAAGTAGAGAGGCTATAATTATTTCAGTTATAAGATTTAAACAAGATTACCTTCTTTTATTAAGGCTATAGCTTAAATTGTATAGTTTCTTGTTAATTGTAACATTGACAGATACCTTATCTTCATTACCTGTATTGACAAACTGTCCCTTAATTACAGGACTTGTGGCTGAGTCTACGGGATATAGTACCGTAATATATCGTACGGGATTATTGTCCGGTTTCCGCATGACAACTGCATAGGACTTTCTGTGTTCATATTTCCTGTCTGTTTGGTAGGATATCCGACCATCAAACTCTTTAAAGATAAGATTCCTGCTCGCCTCTCCGAATGTACGAATTAACAGGTTATTGCTATTATCAAAGGTGGTATGTGCACCAAATTCTTCCTTATCCAGAAGAACATTATCAACAGACTTTCCATCACAAAGATGGAAATATAATTTTACATATCCGGTAGCAGTCCCGAATCCTTCATCTACCAGCACAAAAAAATCCTGTGGCTGTTTGACGTAAAAGATGGATCGACGATGCTTGAAGTTGTTATATCCTTGATTCTCTGTTACAATAAGTTGATATTCATCTTTTTCCTCGAATAATAATAAAGTACCGGCGGCTTTATTGATATTTTCCGTTCCGGTTTCTTCATGGTCTGTGGTTTTGCCTAAAACCATTGTGTTATGTGCTTTGGTCTGACGAAACCATCTGCGTAGCTCCATAATCTTCTCATTATCCTCTGCCATATATGCACAAACACCGGAATCGGGAAAGAAGTTACGTCCGTTACGATATAACTCAAATGTACCGTTATCAAGTTGGTTATGGCTTGAGTCTCCCAATTTTAAAGAAACATTATTACTGTGAATCAGCACTGTAGATTGTGGGTCCCAACCACTACGTAGTACATAAAAACCAGAAGAAGGGAATGTTTTTATTTGTGTACTCGGACAAGTGCCACTTTTACCATACGTGGACATATATTCAAACTCGGAATCTTCAGGAAACATTTCCCTATATTTCTTAAAGTTTTTATTTAGCACACTTCGGGTTTTAACCCATGAATCATTGAAAGCAGGAGTACAATCTTTGCTGTTTTTTGTAAAATAACTGGGGTAGGTAAAATGCATCACTACTTTGGCGGCTTTTAAAAGTACCTCATTTAGATTTGGCGACAGCAAATTCTCCGGAACTTCATTCTGAAGGAGCAGCCGTTTGAGATCGTATAGTCCATCTAATATACCTATATGATAATGCAAAGACAAATCATTTGTCATACCATCATCCAAAAATAACTTTGAAGTTTGGTCATTAATGATATCATAACCTGTTTTTTGCCATTGCGAGGCATTCTTCAGCTCTGGAAATAAAGTTCCTGCAAACACTAATGCTACAGCTTGGCTTAACAAGATATTATTTCCACCGGCATATTTGTATTGAGATAAATAATCGGCATGCTCCGCAAAATGTATCAAGAAAAAAGAAAGCCATTCCGATGTAAAGTTAGGAGAACTTTTAAAATATTCGAATAACTCCGTTTGTCCCATAATACGTGTGGATACTTGAAGTTGATACCATTTGAACTTGTCAGGGCTACCTTCGGGTAGAGAGTGCTTGGCAATCCAATCGGTATACACTTCTTTCCATGAAAGCATATATTTCTCATCATGAGACTCTTGATAGGATTTTCCTTGAAGCGGCATCCAATTGTGGCGATGTAATTGCTTTTGATATTCATTATCTGCACCTTTAGGTGTAAATTTCCAATTTATTGTTTTATCACTGTTTTGTAGTGAATAAGGCTTCTTCAAAATCTTATCTTCCAAATAATTATCGTTTACATAGAAACGATATTCATCTATGGCATAGTCTGCATAACCACGCTCTACATCACTGGGAGGGTCTGATGTGACATTGGGATTCTTTATGTTTTTTCTGTTTCTGTAGTAAGCTAACAGTTCTTTTAAAGCAGTAGTAGCATCACCTGCTTCATGTAGCGCTTTAACAGTAGCCAATCCGGGATAGTTTAGATTAAGAATATTGAATAGGGCTACTTCTGTATTTTCATTTGGCGACAGAGGCGGGTTTTCTTCATCTGTGATAGGTGGTTTTTCTTCTTTATCTTTTATGGGCATGTCATTATCTGCACATCCAATCAACATAATGATAGAGGATAAGAAAGCATAAATGTAAAAATGACTTTTGAATATCATCATATTAAGTATTTGGTTTAGTGCTACAAATATAATAAGCTTATCACTGAGTGTCGTTTAGTAATGTGTATATCCTGTTTGAAAATAGAAGTTAATTATTAATTTGGTTGAAAATATTATTAGAATTGTCTTTTATGAAGAGAAAAGAAATACCAAAATAAAAAACTTATCTAATCGTTGGTATCAGTTTGAAAAAAAGATTTAGAAAAACATAGACAATTATTAATAGTGAATTGAATAAGCTGTAACGAGTTGAATCATATTCATATTGCAGCTATCAGAGGTAAAATCCCGATAACAAATATGTCTGTTATAATATATTGTAATGGTAAATATTATTTGCAAATAATAGCTAAGAAGTCATGGCGATATATTATTTTTGCAAAAAAAGGCATTAATAATGATACTATAATAATCATTGAGTAGATATGAAAACTGAGTTAATAGAAAGTTTAGACTTCACCGAGGAAGATTATAATGAAAAAATAGCAGGTGAAGATGTTGCTTCTTTCAACGAGTTTATAGATGCCATTATCGTATTTGTAGAACAAAATGGCGGTACTTTAGAAGATGCAATCATTATGGCTAACGATACTTATTACCAATTATAATATACTATAAGTAATATCAGCCGAGGAGAATTTCTGTAAAAGCAAAGTTTTATTGAGATTTAGCTGATAAGATTTTGAATTTATACAGATTCTTTTGAAATGTGGGTTGATTTAGTTCTCTTTTAAAATAAAAATGTTATGCTATCTAAAGCATTGTATTTCAATAGAACAACTATTTACTTTTCATATATAGGTCTATTATTTTAATATAAATAATAAATATTTTGGGTGTAAAATTTGTAGTTTTCATAAAAAAACGTACCTTTGCACCGCAATTAAGGATGGTTCCGTAGCTCAGCTGGATAGAGCAACGCCCTTCTAAGGCGTGGGTCTTGCGTTCGAATCGCAACGGAATCACAAAAGAAGATGCTAATAGGTTTATTTATAACTTGTTAGCATTTTCTTTTTTTTATGATAGTTGCACATTATAATCCCAGCGGTAGTTTACAGAGATACCAAAGCACAAACAAAGCAGTCCAGGCAATAAGAATAACCAATGAATACCTCCACGTATATTTAAGCAACGAACCATAGGTAGACTGCTTATCATATTGCTGCATATACGTCAGAACAAGCGGCATATAAAACATAAAAGGAGTAATCGCATTCGTTGCACTGTCACCGATACGATATGCACACAGTGCCATATCCGGAGAAATCCCCATACCCGCCAATACCGGAACGAAAATGAACGACATAAACGCCCACTTCGATGTGGAAGAAACCATAATGAGGTTAATAAGAGCAGTAAACAAGATAAATAATATCAATATCCACAAACTATCCGAACGAACGGGGGAAAGCACATTCGCTCCCATTATTGCGATACACTTATCCAAATGGGAATACTCAAAACAAGCAAACATCTGGGAAGCAAAAAAAGCGATTACGAAATAAACACCCAATAACCTCATCGGTTGGGTCAGCCCCTCTATCACATCACTGTCCGTACGATAACGTCCGGAAACGAATCCATACACCATTCCCATTAAACCTATCCCCAAAGATAACAAGAACAGAATACCAATAATAAACGGCGAACGGATCAATCCGCCATTAACACCTCTCAATATACCCCATGAAGAGAATGTAGCCCACAGAACAAACGCCGCATAGAGCAAGCCGACAATGACAGCTCCCCACAAAGCTCTCTGCTCCTTTCGAGACAGTTGCTTATAACCGCAGAAGGTATTACTCCCATTGTATTCTCCTAATCCCGGCAATAGTTTTCTACAAGTTATATGGTAAATAATGAATACCAACAAGAAAGTGGATACACAAAAGAAATAATAATTGCACAGAGGTCCGATCCGTCCGCCCAACACATCCGTCATATCGGCAGCCTCCTGTGTTGTGGCAGCAAGCATAGGATCGAGTGTGCTTAAAAGTATATTGGCACTATAACCGCACGACACCGATACATAAGCAGCTATGATTCCGCCTATGGGATGTAATCCTACCGAATGAAATAACGTTGCAGCGATAGGCAGCAATATGATGTATCCGGCATCACCCACTACATTGGACAGTAATCCCAGAACAATAACACTGAGTATGATACGCCACGGATTACGTACCCGTCCGCGTATGCCCTTGCGTATACACGCATCTATAAACCCGGAATGTTGTGCAACCCCTATCCCGAACATCGCCACGATAACCAGCCCCAACGGGGCAAAACCCGTAAAATTCGTTACTACATGACGCAGCAGCCATCGAATGCCTTCCGGGCTCAATAAACTCTGTACACGTATCTCTTCGCCTGTATGAGGCAGACGCACACTCAAACCGTAGACATCAAATATCCACGACAGAAAGATAACTCCCAGTGTCAGCAGGAAGAACATCGTTGCGGGATGGGGCATTCGCCATTTATTCCTCATAATTACTCGGTATTCGAAATTATTCCTCGTCCGCTTCCAGATTGTCAATATCAAGAATACGCAGTTCCAGTGCACGCACCACAAGGCGTGTAGCATTTACTCCCACTCGTTCGTACTCTCCAAAAAGGCGCCCTATCAAATCATTCTGCCGTTTCTCCAAAGATTTCACGCCAAACGGCATTCCTTTCAGGTTGGTAATCATTTCCTTTGTGTACCCCAAAGCAAGATGACGAAGAAAACGTTCGTCATATTCGTCTATGTCATAGCTGATAACAGCTTCCTGCCGTTTCGTATCATTCCGGACGGAAGTTTTAAAACGTTCTACAATCTTTTCCAATATGGGATAATTGAAAACAAGTTTTTTCCCATCCATAACAGCTTGTACGTCTGTCTTGGTCAACAATTCTCCAGTCTTCAGAATAATACCATCAGCTCCCGCTTCAAGGACATCCACCCATAATTTTTCGTTTAAAATCTCTCCGGTGAATATCAACACATGTACATCCGGATAGCGCTTAAATATATTGCGGCAAATATCCACACCGATAGTAGTGGAGCCACCCAAACCCAAATCCAGTAAAACAAGGTCCGGCACACCGGCTTCCATCAAACTCCAGAATTCTTGTTCCGTCATGGCGGTACCGATAACTTCTGCATCCGGTATTTCGTGACGGAATATCTCTTCCGTTCCTTTTAATTCCAGCTTTACGTCCTCTACAATAATGACTTTAAACTTCTTAGCTTCCATATTTCATATCTTTTCATCCTTACTTATTCTAATTTGCTCCGAGAAAAGCCTTTATCTTCCCGGCTGAATTCTTTTTAGATAACGGGGCAGCGTAAAGTATACGGCAAATCCCCCTTTCTCTGCAGGTTCTGCATTAATGCGGCATCCTCTTCTTCCGGCAAATTCGTCATGGTCGCGAATAATCTGTTTGCATAACAAGTACTCCGTACCACACAACTTTCCCTTTTCACCGGCCGTCATACGTACCAGATTCGGGTAAAACAGTTGATTCAACTCTTCCCTTGTTTTCTCCCGCCGCATATCTGTAAAAAGAAAACGCACAAAATCATCTTCTACTGCACAAGTCAGGCGAATTTTTCCCGCAACCGGCACAGACAAAGCTTCATCAATCAAATTCTCCAATAAAAAATGCAATTGATTTACATCTCCGATAACCGATTCACTTACTGTTTCTATACTGAAAACAACAGAAGCTGCAACTCCCCTGCTCACCTTACGGAAATACTTCTCCGCAGCTTCCAACAGCTCGGGCACAGGAATCACCGTACGCCTGAAAGTAACCTCTTCCAACTGACGGGATGCACATTGGCTCAAAATGTAGAATACCCCTTTATAATACTCTATCAATTCGCTGATAGCCGCTACCGTTTCCCGCTCCTCTGTTTCCGACAGCTTACTGGAGCGAAGTTTGCCTATCAATTGCTTTATTCTATTTGGATAATAAATCGTTTCATGTTTGATGGTAGACAAACAGTTATCAAGCACCATATTCTGCACATGTAGCAAACTGTCCTCCCACGACGCACGACGTGCTTCATCCTGAGCTGTCTCAATATCCCGGTATTTCATTGCCAGCTTCACTACCGCATTGAATATCACAATAGCAATGTAACGGGCTATCAACTCCAGCAATAAACGGTCGGACTCCTGCTGCATCCTGCTTCTCACCAAACACAACACTCCTATACACTGAGTGGAGTTTCCGGCTTTCACAATGAAAGGCAATGCCTGCATTCCATTTTCCGACAGATACCTCTGTTCTTCAAAACAGCGTTGCATCAACTCTTCCCACACAAGTTTGTTCTCTGCTACTCCTTCCAGAGGATTCGACGCGTACTCCAACCTATGGGCAGCCTCGTTATAAACCGCAATGCTCAACCGCTCTATACTCAACAACTCATTAACCGCATCGAATGCATTATCTGCGATTTGTTGCGGAATATCTTTCAACATATCTTCTTCACGTTTTAGCATCTCCTCGTCTTCGGATGCAGATATTACAGATGCGGTAAACACCTGCTTATTGATTTCCAATACTTGCTCCAAGTTCCAACGGTTTACCAATCTCCTGCGGAAATACAGAACATAATACCCCAAGCATAGCGTAACCAATAAAATAATCACCAACAAGATACTCACCGTCTTATTATTCGTAGAACGCTCCAATTCGCGGCAGAAATCTTCCAAAGACTGGTCCTCACCCAGCAACTTGTACAAAGTGGTATAAGCAGCATTATTATAGCCATACTCATCCCACTGTTTCAAAGCAAGAAATGCAACTGCCGCTTCATTCCTAATGTCCAGAATCACATGAAAATCGGAATTAAACATCTCATTCCACCAGTCCAGCTCAGCAGGTATGTCATCCCCGACCAAAGTCATATAACGATGCGGTTCTTCGGCATACTTCCCGTAATGTTCATTCAGGCAAATCATTGCGGAGTCTATATATTGCAAAGCCAGCGCATATTCACCGTCTACATTACAGTAATAGGCTTCATTGGCATAATCGGAAGCCTTATTCAGTAAAAGTTCATATTCTGCCTGCAAGGCCAATGTCAGAGAGTCAGTAAGTGTTTCTTTCAGCACATCGTTATCAGTTGCCTTGCTGCAAGAAACCATACCTAAAGAAAACACAAGTAGTATCACGGTCAAAACCTTACGTACTCCTGCCGGCAGTCTGAAGTAGAAACGGCTCCCCTGCCCTAACGTACTCTTCACATTGAACAGGCACACATTAAAAACAGGATTCGTTTTCTTATATTTCTCAATAATGCCCTTACAATTCATTAAGCCGAAGCCGTTGCCCTTATTTTTCCGCAATGCTTCCAGGTCGGGTGCATCATTCATGCCGATAATTTTGGAATCATACACCTTCTCGCCTATGATATGGTTAACATCTTCCGGAGAGAGACCGCATCCGTTATCCTCAACGGATATTTCCACAAAATCATTCTCCTGCCGGGCATAGATTCTCACCTTACCCCCCTTGGGAGTGTACTTACGTGCATTTTCTGCCAATGTATTTATCATAAAGAGAGTCAATGCTCTGTCTGCCTTCACGCAAGCATCGGTAGGCTCTACTTCCAAATCCAGCTGTTTCATTTCAAAAGCCCGGCTCCCTTTCCTCAACAATTCAAAAAGCTCATTCAGTTCAAAAACTTCGATGCTCAGACTCAGTGTACCTTGCTTCATCTTAATCCACAAAGCCAGAATATCATTATACTCGTTAATGGTGGTAATAAGCTCATCAATATACTGATACTTTTCTTTTTTGATAGTTTCATCATGGATATATCCCATGCGTATCAGTTTATGCACCTCGTTCAGAATGCGGTCAATGTAAGGATGAATACCATCAACAATAGAAAGGCAAGCCTTCTTAATCAGATTCTGTCGTTTGTTTCCGGCAATATGCCGTTCATGAATATAGCGTTGTTTCTCCAGTCTGCGCTGTTCCTCGCCAAGGGAAATGGAAGTCATTCCGTTGTCTAACGCCCATTGGATATAAGGATTGATTACTTGCACCATAGCCTGTTCATCTTTCCTCATATGCCGTGCGAATATCAATTCCCTATTTTTGATACATACGTCTTCTGTTCCGAATAAGCTTTTCATTTTGGGACGTACAGCCACCAGAATCGCATCCGTGATGTCTTTCTCGGTCTGTGCATCAGCAGGAATGGATACAGTTATCTCCTGACAAATATCCAGCATAGATTGCAAACGGTGCAGATGCAATCTGTTGCGCTGTTTAGAACGTTTATTAAAGAACCAGAAGAACACCACCACTACAATAAGCCCCGTAATCACACAGAAAAGCAACAGATTAAGCTGTCCCGCCTCTCTTTCCAATGCTTGATAACGACTTTCCAATTCCTTATCCTGACGGGTATCTTCCAGAATATCCAGATATATATTCCTGTTATAATCCGAATACTCTTTCATTTCCAGTCCGGCATAAGTGACACTCAACTGCTCACGTATCCTTGAAATCCATTCGGGAACGGTTTTCAATTTCTGCCGAATCCAGGATTTCTCCGCACATATCGTATCACGACGGTCGTAAGCCTTCAACCAATCCAGACTGTCGTGGCAATCGTAAAAACGGCGATGATGATCGTTTACACACTCTAAGGCACGTTTCAGAGTATCGAGTGCCTGCTCATATTCTCCATGCGCATTCAAATATTTCCCGATAGAAACGTATGCACCCGCAATTTGGTAAATGTCATTATACTGCCGGAATTTCTCCAAAGCCTGTTGTCCCAACCGCATAGGCAATAAAGAATCCACCGGCTCGCCGAATTGTTTCAACGCATGCGTCCGCCGTCCTTGATAAAAATCATAATTATCCGGAGAAGCCATCAAATTAGCCAATCCCTGTATACCGTTTCCTTCAAAATACAGAAAACCTTTCCTGGAAGCTAATTTCCAAGTAGTGTAAAGTTCATCAAACTCCCTTAAACGACGCTCATCGGGCGTTTCTCCTTCGCACAAAGAAGCCGACCCTTTTATATAGTGATAATACAATAACTGATTTGTGTCTGTTGCCAACTCCTCATTCTCCGGCACCTCATTGATAGATGCCAAAGCTTCCGGCCGTTGCTGCAAATAATAGTAATATATGGCAGACACAATATAAAACTCCGACCGAGCATAGGTCAGCCGCATTCGTTCATGCCTGTCTACAAACAAATTGTTATCTTCTGCAATGCGTTTCATGCGGCGTACAGCACTATTGCGGTAGTCATAGAACTCTTTGTTCAGTGCCGTCCGCTGATAAATTTTCATCAAGCCTATATCGGCAATCAGAAGTTCCAATTCATTCTTTGTCAGACTGTACACTTCCTGATAGTATTTCTCCGCCTGTTCAAAGTCCATTCGCATAAAAGCGCAGAATCCCAGATTGTTACAAGCTTCCGCCTTTCCTTGCCTGTAAAGTTTCACTCCCCGGTAAGCCTTTGAAGCCGCATGACACGATGAGTCCAAATTTTTATAACGATAAGCATATGCCGCCTGATTTAAGGAGTCAATCAGATGCACCTCTTTTGTAGGAGCTGTACCCACGCACGAAACAAATGCCGTACCTATCAGGCATAGCATTCCTATTAATAATATAGATGAAAGGTATTTCACAAAGCAAAGCTACAAATAAATCCGGTAAAGAAAAATATTTTTTCTACAATAAGTCTTGTATTATGTAGCGGGAAATTCATACCTTTGCATGCAAATTAATAAATAGGTAATATCTATTACAAAATGAGCGAAAAAGCACCTTTTATGGTATTCTCAGGAACAAACTCGAGATACCTTGCAGAAAAAATCTGCGCCAGCCTTAATTGCCCTCTAGGAAAGATGAATATCACCCACTTTGCCGATGGTGAATTCGCTGTTTCTTATGAAGAGTCTATCCGTGGCGCAAATGTATTCCTGGTTCAATCCACTTTCCCTAATTCCGACAATTTGATGGAACTTCTGCTGATGGTTGATGCGGCCAAAAGAGCATCTGCCAAAAGTGTTATTGCAGTAATTCCTTATTTTGGTTGGGCACGTCAGGACAGAAAAGACAAACCTCGTGTATCCATCGGCGCCAAGTTGGTAGCCGACCTGCTTTCAGTTGCAGGCATCGACCGTTTGATTACTATGGACCTTCATGCTGACCAAATTCAAGGTTTCTTCAACATTCCGGTTGACCATTTGTATGCATCGGCAGTATTCCTTCCTTATATCGAATCATTAAAGTTGGATGACCTTGTTATTGCAACTCCCGACGTAGGCGGTTCAAAACGTGCCAGCACATTCTCCAAATACCTCGGTGTACCTTTGGTATTGTGCAACAAGACGCGCGAGAAGGCAAACGTTGTTGCCACCATGCAGATTATCGGTGACGTAAAAGACAAGAATGTAGTATTGGTAGATGATATTGTAGATACCGCAGGTACTATTACCAAAGCAGCCAACATCATGATGGAAGCCGGTGCTAAATCCGTACGTGCCATTGCCAGTCACTGTGTCATGTCCGATCCGGCATCATTCCGCGTACAGGAATCAGGCTTGACTGAAATGGTATTTACAGACAGCATTCCTTACTCCAAGAAATGCGATAAGGTTAAACAATTAAGCATTGCCGATATGTTTGCCGAAACTATCAGAAGAGTCGTAAGCAACGAATCTATCAGTTCTCAATATATCATTTGAAAATTTAGAATTGAGAAATAAAAAATAAGGGCTGCGCAGTATTCGTTCTGAATCGCGCAGCCCTCTCTATTTTTTAGGGACATTTTACCGAATGTCCCTTTTCATTCCCTGATTTCAATTACTCAATCTCCCCATTTTATAGGTTCCTTTCCGTACCAGCTTTCCATTTTTATCCGTTTCCACAAACGGACCGTCTTTCTTGCCTTGTTTGAAGAAACCTTCATAGCGGTTTCCGTTCTTATCTTCCTGCACGCCGCTCCCCTCTTCCAGACCATTTACAAAACCGCCTTTGTATTTTGTACCGTCGGTAAGAATCAGAGTTCCCTGACCGTTGAATTTATTATCTTTCCATTCACCTTCGTAGGAGTCGCCGACGTTCCATTTGTAAACGCCATAGCCATTGCGCTGGTTGTCTTTCCATTGTCCGTCATATACAGCACCGTTCGCCCATGTAAACGTACCGTGTCCGTCCTGCATACCGTTCTTGAAGTTTCCTACATATTTATTGCCGCTGGCATGATAGTAAATACCTTCACCGGTACGTTCACCCTGCACATAAGAACCTTCGTAACGGTCGCCCGTATGAAAGAAGTAAATGCCTTTGCCATGCTGCATATCCTCTTTCCAATCACCCACATACTTATCACCATTGGCATATTCAAACGTGCCTTTACCATCGCGCACATCATTCTTCCATTGACCGTCGTATTTGCAACCGTCATTCCAGACTAACGTGCCTTCACCGTTTTTCTTATCGTCTTTCCACGAGCCGATGTATTTGGAACCGTTCTTCCAAACGTAAGTACCCTGACCTTCACGCTTGTCATTTATCCAATCGCCTTCATAAAGGTCTCCGTTATAGTAGTACATAGTACCTTTGCCATGCTGGTAATCCTGATACCACATACCGTCATAACGGTTATTATTCATAAAATAATAGATACCTCTGCCGTGCTGTTGGTCTTGAAACCACTGGCCGTCATACTTTTCACCGTCGGGAAAAGTGTAAATGCCATACCCTTCACGCTTTCCTTTAACGTACTCGCCTTCATAGACATCGCCGTTTTTAAATACCGTCTTTCCCTTTCCGTTGGGTTTGCGTCCTTTCATTTCACCGGTATATACGGAACCATCCTTAAACGTATGCGTCCCTATTTTTATTTCCGATGAGAAAGTTCCCTTTATTTTATCGAAGAAGCCGCCTTTTTCCTGGGCTGCGACACTGCCCTGTGACAAGTATAACAGAAAAATTGCAGTATATAGATATTTCATCTTGGATTACAAGTTACTTAATTAGGATTTTGACAAAGATACGATTAATCTGTCAAAACCGCGAGGCGGTTCCCGCTTTTTATGACATTTTTTTGCCGGATATGACTTCTTTTAATTTCTCTTTGCACAAATGCTTTCCGGCAAGTTCGCGTATATCTTCAGGAGTAATATCTCTGACTGCGTTCAGAGCATCTTCAAAGTGTGCATCGCCAAAACCCGAAACCTGAACGAACATCCACGCATCTGCCAGTGAGAATGCCGATTCATAACTGCGGCACATTTCGCCCAGCATATAATTCTTTACCATTGCCAATTCTTCTTCCGGCACCAGATCATTCTGCAGGCAATCTATTTCATGGTAAACCTCCCGGATAAGAGGTTCCACAAACTCGTTTGCCGTTTCCGTATTGATAACCAGCATTTCCGGTCCCGGACAAGAAACGATGCCTGCAGAAATACCATAGGTATATCCCTTTTCTTCACGGATATTGGACATCAGACGGCTTCCGAAATATCCGCCAAACAGCGTTACCATCACTCTGGTCTTCAAATAATCGGGATGATGGCGTTCCAAAGAAAGCATCCCCATGCGAACCGCACTCTGCATGGCATCCGCATATTCTACAAAAATCCGTTTATCCATGGAAGAAACCGGAATAAACTCCCGCCTTTCCGGTTTGCGGAAGTCTTTGCCGAACACTTCCTTACCAAACATATCTTCTATCCGCCGTACACAATCATCGCCCACCTTTCCGGAAACGTAAATCGTGCAGTTCCGGGAATGATAATGCCGGTCGTAAAACTCTCTGAGTACAGCAGGATTTATCCTGCCATAATCCTCTTTCTGCACCAGCCGTCCGCAAGGATGCACCTCACCATATACAGCTTTCATCAGCGCCCGATGCGCCAGAAAATCCACTTTGGACGAGTTGACCATGAACTGCTGGATATTATTTTCTATTATAACACCCAGCTCCTTCTCCGGAAACACAGGCTCTTTTACGATGGATTCCAGTATTTCCAATGTCTGAAGCAAATATTTGTTCAGCGAATAAAGAGTAACATACGCATATTCCGATGCGCTGGACAATTCCAGCCAGGCACCGTAATAGTCCAACTTCTCCGCTATTTCCCCCGCACTGTACCGAAGCGTCCCTTCGCGCAGCATACGGTTCGTAAACAAAGCCTGTAACGGTTGCGACTGTTGCCAGCGCCCGCCTTCCATCAGCAGGTCTATGCGCACAACTTCATTATCGCCAGAGTCAAGCACATTCAAAGACACACCATTGGGCATAGTGCACCGTTGGGGCATCTGTACGGCCAAGTGCTCAATGTCCCTCACCTTAGGCTGAATGGTCCTGTCCAAAAGCATCCCCGAACCGATATTCATTGAGCGTTTCGTGCTTGCAGGAAACGTTCCGCATGTTCCAAATCCTGCGGTGTATCAATACCGATTGTCTCCACTTCGGTAATACCGGCTTTAATGGTATAACCGTTTTCCAACCAGCGCAACTGCTCCAGCGACTCCGCCAGTTCAAGAGAAGACTGCGGCAGCGAGGTTATCTCTTTCAGTACTTCCACCCGATAGGCATATAATCCGATATGCTTGTAATATGTATGGTTTTTCAGCCACTCCCGCTTCTCCGCATTACGTTGGTACGGAATGATAGAACGGCTGAAATAAAGAGCATTCATGTTCTTGTTGAGCACTACTTTGGGAGAGTTTACGTTCTCCAGTGCCTCGAAACCGTTATCTGCAGTAAAGGGTTTTACTAAAGTGGCAATCTGTGTGGACGGATCGTCAAAACAGGCCTTTACGGTCTCCAGCTGAGACGGCTGTATAAAAGGTTCATCGCCCTGAATGTTTACCACCACATCAAAGCCTTCCCCTACTTTGGTACAAGCCTCATAGCAACGGTCTGTACCGCTTTTATGATGCACGGACGTCATTACAACTTTTCCGCCGAATGCTTTTACGGCAGCTTCAATGCGCTCGTCGTCGGTAGCTACATAAGCATCATCCAAAACACCGGCCACTTGTTCATATACCCGTTGAATAACGGTCTTTCCGCCCAACAAAGCCAAAGGTTTGGCAGGAAAACGCGTAGATGCGTAGCGGGCAGGAATTATTCCCAGGAATTTCATATCTTTAAAACTTAAATTACCACATTATTATAAAGAAACGCTTCAATGGCATTTGTCGCCTCAGACTTTCCATCATTCAATTCTTTCAGTCCGCGGATGATATAATCCCGCTTTAAATCTTCGGGTTTATACACCCTGCTGTCACAAGATAGCAAGTCTATGTCAAGACGTACAATCTCCTGTTTCTTTTCTTCGGGAGTCCTTCCGGCTTCCCGTTCTATATCCTTCAAATGGAGTATGACTTCACCTGCATCAGAATCGGACGTGAAGCGCGCCACCTGATTGGCAAACAACGCCTGCCGCCGGAAAAACAACGGCTCTGTGTCCGCTTCTGCAGAAAAACGGATATTCGGAAAAAGTTCGGACAGCCTCTTGCGTGCCAACGCCAGATTCTCTTTCCTGTTCACATTACTGCCGATGCAGATTGTGTACACCATTTCCCAATTCTTAATTAAACAAATCGTCCAGTCCCATTTCCGATGCCGGTTCCGCATCCTCATCCTCATATCCGCTGTCCTTGCAGGGGTCAAAACCTTCAGGCAGCTGGAACATTTCGTTTTCATCATACCCCAAAGACTTGTCGCCAAGCACTTTTACCATATACTTAGCCCAGATAGGCAATGCCATGGAAGCGCCTTGTCCGTGCAACATCGTATCGAAGTGAATATCACGGTCTTCACCGCCCACCCAGCAGCCGGACACCAGCGAAGGCGTAAAGCCCATGAACCAGCCGTCGGCATTATAGTTGGTCGTACCGGTCTTACCACCCATATCGGCTTTTACGCCCAGACGGCGGACACGTCCGCCCGTACCTTCATTGACAACTGCACGCAGCATTACCAACATTTTATAGGCACTGGATGCGCTGATTACTTCCTGCATTTCCGGCGAGAATGTAGCCAGCACATTACCGTCGTTATCCTCAATACGGGTTACAAACAGCGGCGCAACACGAATACCCTTGTTCGGGAATGCGGTATAGGCGCTTACCATCTCTCCTACGGAGACTTCGCAAGGACCGAGACAGAGAGACACCGAAGGCACAATCTCACGGTTGCGCACACCGAAGCTGTGCACCAGCCGCTTCAACTCATACGGGTTCAGTTTGCTCATCAGGTATGCTGTGATCCAGTTGTCCGAATTGGCCAATCCCCACTTCACCGTCACCATGTCGCCATAACGTTTTTTGTTGGCATTGCGCGGTGTCCAGGGTTTTCCGTTTTCGTCTATCAATGTATATTCCACATGACGAGCCTGGTCGCAAGGAGAAAAACCGTTCTCCATAGCCAGCGAATACACATACGGTTTCATGGTAGAACCGATTTGGCGACGTCCCACCATAGCCATGTCATATTTAAAGTAGTGATGGTTCGGGCCGCCTACATACGCTTTTACGTGACCGTTACGCGGATCCATCGACATGAAGCCGGCACGCAGGAAGAACTTATAATAACGTATGGAATCCATCGGAGTCATTACGGTATCTTTCTCACCGCTCCAACTGAATACAGACATTTGTTCGGGCGTATCAAACGCTTTTCTGATTTCCGCTTCGGAAGCTCCGGCTCTCTTCATGATGCGGTAGCGGTCGGACAGTCTCATGGCACGGTCCAGAATTTCGTCTACCTGCTCTTGCGTCAAACGGAAAGTATAAGGCGCTTTCTTCGCACCTTTCTTCTCTTTGAAGAAGTACCCCTGCAATTCTTTCAGATGCTCGGTCACGGCATCCTCTGCATATTTCTGCATGCGGGAGTCTATTGTAGTATAGATTTTCAACCCGTCCGTATAAAGATTATATTTGCTTCCGTCCTTCTTCGTATTCTTTTCGCACCAGCCAAACAGAGGGTTTGTTTCCCAGTCGAGCGAATCCTCGTAATACTTCTGCATCTGCCAGCCGCGATAGTCCGATTTATCGGGCTTCTTGGCATTCAGCACACCACGCAGGTATTCACGGAAATACGTTGCAAGACCTTCGTTATGGTCTACGCGATGATAGGACAGCTTCAATGGCAATGCCTGCAACGAATCCCGTTCCTCAACGGTGATATATCCGGCCTTGCGCATCTGGTCGAGCACCACATTGCGGCGTCCGCGCGAACGTTCGTTATAACGTACCGGATTATATAGGGAAGGATTCTTGCACATACCCACCAGTGTGGCGGCTTCCTCAATCTTCAAATCCTTCGGTTCGCAACCGAAATAGGTATAGGCGGCAGTCTTTATACCCACCGCATTATTCAGGAAGTCGAACTTATTGAGATACATCGTAAGAATTTCCTCTTTGGTATAATAGCGTTCCAGCTTTACGGCTATAACCCACTCGATGGGCTTTTGGAACAGACGTTCCACTATGTTGTCGGCGCTTGGCGAATAAAGTTGCTTGGAAAGCTGCTGGCTGATTGTACTGCCGCCGCCCGCATTCTTTTGCATCAGAATACCACGCTTCACCACGGCACGGAACAGCGCGATGGCATCAATCCCCGAATGTTCGGCAAAGCGCACGTCTTCCGTTGCAATCAGCGCATTGATAATATGGGGCGACAAATCATTGTATCCCACAAACACGCGGTTCTCCTTGCTATAAGAATAAGTTCCCAGAACTTTCCCGTCTTCCGAGAATATTTCCGTTGCAAATTTATAATTGGGATTTTCCAAATCTTCCACAGGGGGCATATAGCCAATCCAGCCTTTTGCTATCGAGAAGAAAATAACAACGCATGTCAATGTTATCAGCGCGATGAAAATCCAAAGGACTTTTACGACTTTCTTTATCATGTCCGGTTCCTAAAATTCGTTGGTTCAATATTCAATAATGGGGCAAAGATACGGAAATATATCAAAACAACTCTCACAATTTTAATAGAAAACTCTAAATACCCCAAAAACGGCAGAAGCTCCGGAAACCTGCAAAAGCACAGGTCTCCGGAGCTTCCTAACTCATTGCGGACTTTGACAGTCAGCGAAGAGACATTATTTCCCTCGCCAGCTTATCTGTCAGCCTCACATTTCCTATCCATTTTCCGAAAGTATCCAGATTATGCAAATCCGTCCCTACCATGTCGTACATACCTTTTTCCAGCAATGTTTCAGCATTTTTCATCACCTGTTTTCCATAATAACCGGAGAGCGAAAGCAAGTTCAGCTGCAACAGATAGCCCTTGTCCTTCAATTCGCAATAATCACCGTACCTCATATAAAGATAACGTTCGGGATGCGCAATCACCGGCGTATATCCGGCGAGCGATACATTATACAACAGTTCGTCCAGATTGTTTGGTGGAGAAAAATAAGATGTCTCTACCAATACACAATCCCCGCACAAAGGCTGCAATCCCTTCTCCAACCTCTCCCTGAAGCCGGAGTCCAGCATATATTCAGCTCCCAGTTCAAGTACGGTTTCTCCGGTATAGCGCTTGCACAACGTATCGAAAGCCTGCAACACATCTTCCCAGTGTTCCACGCCATTCATCACATGAGGCGTCAGCCTCACCTTCTTCACTCCGAGCGATTCGAAGTACGCCAACACTGTCAAGGATTCCTCTATCGTCCTTATACCATCGTCCACACCCGAAAGGATATGGCTGTGACTATCCACAAAATCCCTGAAGAAACCGGTATCCGCCAACTTTGTTTTATGTCGTAAGAAAAACATACCCATAGCGTTTAAATTCCAAATATCCTTTTGTACAGCGGCTTCTTGTTCTTCCGGTTTTCATCGTTCCCGTAATTGCCGTAACCATACCCGTAGCCATACCCATAACCTGTCTTTACATAATCTATTCCGTTCAGCAGAATACTCATATTCTTCATCTTTCCCGAATCATACAGTTCCTGCAACTCCGGTAACATCCGCTTGTCGAACAAGCCCGAGCGGACTACATACACCGTCTGGTCCGCCAACCGTCCGCACAACTGCGTATCCACCACAACACCATAAGGCGGGTTATCCAATAAGATATAATCATAGCTCTTTTTCAGCTCCTCCAGCAGCCGGTCGAGTCTGCCGCTCTTCAGCAATTCCGCAGGATTGGGCGGCAGCGCTCCCGATGTAATGATATGCAGCCGGTTATCATCTCCACACACCTGCACCAGTTCTTTCACATCATCCACCTTGCCGCTCAGGTAGTTCGATACGCCGGTCTTTTTCATACCTATCCCTACGCTTTTGCTCAAAGAACCCTTCCGCAGGTCAAGGTCGAGAATCACTACCTTTACATTCGCCAGCGCCATGCTCATGCCCAGATTAAGCGTAATAAAGGTTTTTCCGGAGTCAGGATTTGCCGAAGTCACCAGCACTACCTTTCCTACCGTTTTCTTTTCCGTATCCATAAAGTCCAGATTATCGCGCACTATCTTGAAGGCCTCACAAATGCTTTCCCTGCTGCCTTCCTGTACCACGATATTTTTCTCATGCTTATTCTTTTCAAGCGGCACTTCTCCCAAGAAAGGAATGTTCACACCCGCTTTCAGTTCTTTCTTCGTATGCACGCTGGTATTGAGCAGCGAGCGGATATAAATCCACAAGGCAGGCAGCATAATCCCCGCCAGCAAAGCAATCAGCGCTACCTGCACTTTCTTGGGTGCTACCGGCAAGTCCACACCTTCTGCCGGGTCTATGATGCGGCAATTGCTCTCCGTAATGGAAAGCTGGAGCTCATTTTCCTCTTTTTTATTCAACAGAAACAGATACAGTTCTTCCTTTATCTTCTGTTGCCGTTCTATGCTTACCACATACTTCAACTGAGTAGGCACGAATGCTATCTTATTACTGTTCTCCCGCTCCTTGTTCTTCATATTCGCCACCTGTATCTCCAGACTTGCTATCAGGTTATCCACAGCTTTTGCGATAGACAGGCGCATGGACATCAGCGTACCGTTCAGGTCACGCACGAGCGGATTATTGGCACTACTGTTGGCTATCAGCTTGTTCCTGCGCGTCAGCACCGTGTTGTACTCCATAATCAGGTTCTGCACTCCCATATCATCTATCCCGATACTTGCAGGGACAGGCTCTGTCGTCTTCGAGTTATCCTGCAAGTATTCCTTCATATATTGCGCCATATTAAGCTGATTTTCCACGCTTAACCCTTCCGTATCAAGCATGCTCGAACTTTGCAGATACAAGGCACTTTCCGAAGCAATATCCGTCAGTCTGTTCTTTTTCTTATAATTCTCAATTTCCGCATCCACGGCAGCCAGGTCAGCTTCGATTATCTCCAACCGCTCACCGATAAATCTGGCGGTATTTATCACAATCTTGTTTTTATCCTCGATGGCATCGTTCTTATAAACCTCAATCAGTGTATTCAGTAAATCTTCCGCCCGCTGCACATTCTCATCCTCGATGCTCAGGGCTATCAGTGACGACTGCTTGTTTGCCACCCCTACATTCAAAGCCTTGTTATATGACTCCGCTACTTCTTTCATATTTCCCTTCGTCACGTAGACTGTCTTGCCTATGCTGTTTTCGTCCATAAACAGTGTCGATGCCACCACCATTTTTCCCACCGGAGTATTCACCGTATCTCCCGGCTGCACGGTCAGGATTTCATCAAATTCCTCTTCTTCCTCTTCATTTTGCAGGGTCATATCCGCCAGCGTCACCTTTCCATTGTCCGACATCGTAACAGTAAGGCTTATCTGTTGTGAAGGAGTTGCATCAAGGAAGGTAACGGCAAACGGCGTGGACGTATAGAGTTCCTTCTTTCTCAGCCCATCCCACTCCTTGTAACTTATATCCAGATGCAGTATTTCGACTACCGTCCGCATCAGCCGCTTACTTTTAAAGATACCCACTTCGTTATCTACCGTGCTGCCGCCTAACGAAAACAAATCCTGAAAAGCAGCCGCACCATTGACACCCCCGCCTTTTTGCTCATCCTTCACCAATACCGTAGCGGTACGCAAAAATATCTTCGGAGAACTTTTCAGATACAGAAAACCTATCAGGACACACACCGCTACGGAGAGGATGAACCATTTCCGGTTGCGATACACTGCCGACAGCATATCGGCAATCACCGTGCCCTCCTGCCGGCGGCTGTCATTAAAATCTATGAAGTCCAAATCTTCAAACCTGTCTTTTCCCATAAACTTTTTCTTTACTGTTTTTTATTTGAATATAAGCACGGCCAAGGATACCATTACCGATAGTATGGAAGCAAACGTACCTATGGTTCTGTTCTGGTTTATCTCCCGCTGTCCTGCCTTTACCTTATTGGGTTCTACGTACACTACGTCATTCTGTTGCAGATAATAATAAGGAGACGACAATAAATCTTTGTTCCGCAAATCCAGCGAAACCACTACCCGCTCTCCGTTTTCTTCCCGGACAACCTTTATATTCTCGCGCTGCCCGTAAATGGTCAGGTCGCCAGCAAGGCTCAATGCGTCCAGTAAGGTGATGCGGTCGCTGGTTATCTCGAATGTTCCCGGCCGGTTCACTTCCCCCAATACCGATACTTTGAAGTTCAGGAACTGGATGGTTACGATGGGATCTTTCACCAGTCCCTTTTCTATCAACTGGCTTTTGATATATTTTGTCAGTTCTGCACGTGTCATTCCCCGTACTTTAATAACTCCCAACTGCGGAAAGTCGATATTTCCCTCTTTGTCCACCAGATACCCCAATACCCGGTTCTGTCCTCCTGCATATCCGGTATTGCTGTTAGCTATCTGATAACTTACCATCGGCAGATTGAACATCTGTGCCAGTTCGGGGTCTTTACTGTTCACCATAATGGAAAGCAAATCATCCGGATGAATCCTGAGGTCATAATCCTGGGTTATCTTTTGCCGATAGTCATCCGGCACATCTTGCAGGTACGAAATCTGTTTTTGCGATGCACAACCCGCCAGGACACATAGTACAAAGGCTATGTATCCATACTTCTTCATGTTCTTTATCATATTATTTTATCGATTGTTTTTTTAGATTAGTGCATAAAAGCTACGAGTGCTTTTTTAACTGCGTTCTTTATATGCTGACAAATAAACTCACTCATCCATCCCCAACCAAAATCAAACCAACGTTGCGGATGGGTATTGATAATCAGCTTTTCAGGAAGCTCGTCATTACCGATTAAAGTAATCAGTCGGCGGGTATTTTTGACTTTCAGTTCCAAGCCGCCTTCTACTTTATCCCTTATACTCGCACCTGTCTTATTCCATGCCCGCCCCGTATCTGTGATATAGAGTACTTTCGTATAATCCACATCAAAATACGGTTCTCCGATAATCCCCGCTTCTCTATAATTATATTTCTCCCACAATTTCCGGTTATCCCACCTGCTGAGCGGACTTCCGTGCATGCAAACAGTCTTGGCCGGATAAAAACGGCGTATTTCGGCAAGATGCTTCTTGAAATATTCAAAAGCCTTTTCGTAGTTGCCTTTGGCAATTGTCAGGTCTTCGTAATGATAAGACACTTCATGTCCCAGAGCCACTATCCGTTCTATTATCTCCTCATTCCAAGTTCCTTTTACAACCCTTATATAATAAGAAGCTTTGATACCCGAAGCATGTTCCATTTGTGCCATCCGTAGGGCGTTCTCCGGTTTTTTGTCGATGTCATGCCTCAATACTACGACTTTGCCGCCGGCAGGAACAGACAGAAACTCCTCGAATGTCCGGAAGGCATAACCGGACTGCTCCAGTGCGGATAAAAGAGACCGGTAAGTTTTAAGAGTGAAATCCATTATTGCTTTTTCTGTTATCAAGTTCATCCACAAACGAATACATATACTCATTTACATCTATAAATAAATGATTGATGGTATCCCTGGCTCTCTCCTGCTCTCCGGCATAATCCTGTTTTGCTTTAAAGCGGCCTATCCATTCCTCAAAATCCATGCTTTTCCGGTTATGCAAAATTCCCAGCCTTGATGCAGCACGATTTGCCGGCATATCATATCTGATTCCTAAATAATACGACGGCACTCCCAATAAAGCAGCCTCACGCGCCATGCTGTCTCCCGAAGATATCAAAGCACAACTATAATAAATAAGAGAATGGATGCCCTCGACCGGCTCTTCCAGCAGAATCCAATCTTCAGGATACCTCTCTTTCATGGATTTATCTTCCAAAGAAAGCAACACTTTCCTACCATGAGGTATTTTCGAAGCAATACCCATAACGGCACCCGCATGTTGTCCCGTATAGTTAACCGTACCTACCGACACCTCCCTCACAAAGAAATACTCTTTGGGATGCAGTTTATATTTATCCAGGAATATTCTGTCGGGTGTAAACACATTCGGTGCCAGATATGCCCATTCCTTAAGGGCCGGCAACACTTTTACCTTAGAAGATAAGACATAACCGGGCGGCAGTTCGTAAAGGCAGTAATGAGATATTTTCGAAAACCATATTTTGGGCCTGAAATCAAAAGTCTGCGGGTCATCATCAAAAGTGTAGGAATGAAAGCCTCTCACTCTACCTATGACACTGCTTAAGAAAGCATTGGAATAAGCTATATCTATCCGCTTATCCAATGACCATAAAAACAGTTTGACAATCCGTATCAAATTGGCATCTACGATAGCCGACCATTTTGCAAGTCTGTGCCTGCCTATCACATAAATCTTTATTGCAGGATACGCAGCCAGTTCTTTCCGAACAATCAAAGGCATTTTCCCTCTGTCCAATACGGTGAGATACACAACATGCCCTTCTTCTGCCAGACGGATGATGAAATTCTTATAGAAATTATATTGCGGAGTATGGCAAATATCAAACCATACACTCTTCCTGCTCCTACCAGCAGATTCCCCTGTAACCATTTTCTTTCTCCAGCTCCTTTATCCTGACCAAATCAATTACCGCCTGTCCATCTCTGACCCTTACCGATTTGAAAATCTCGTCATTGTTGCTAATGATAATCGTTTCCGCCCAATCCAGCAAAGAGTCCATATCATCCTGCAACATACAGTTCAAATGCGGCAACTTCTCTTCAATCACGCTTTTATTCTTTCCTATCAGCCGTGCCAAAGAAACGCTTCTGTCATATATCCTTATTTCATACCCCTTACCATACAATGTTTCTATCACATGTATAATAGGGCTGTTTCTCATATCATCCGTTCCTGCCTTGAAGCTCAATCCCAATACACCGATTTTCTTATGTCCTACTGCCTGAATCCACTCAATGGCGTTTTCCATGTGGTGCTGGTTGCTGCTTTCTATGGCATTCAGAACCGGCGTTTCCACATACAGGTCATGCGCCATTGTTTTCAGGGCTTTCAGGTCTTTAGGCAGGCAACTGCCGCCATACGCAAATCCCGGTTTAAAATAATAAGGGGAAATATTAAGCTGTTTGTCCATGCAGAAAATACGCATCACTTCGTGCGAGTCAATGCCGTATGCCTTGCACACCCTTCCTATTTCATTGGCAAAAGCCACTTTGAGAGCATGATAGGAATTGTTTACATACTTAATCATTTCCGCCACTTCTATAAAAACCGTCTCAATGGGTGCACCCATCGGTGCATACAGTTCCGTCATAATATCCCGTGCCTTTTCACAGTCCGTACCTATTACCGTCAGTGGCGGATTCATGTAATCATTTACAGCCGTTCCCTCTCTCAGGAACTCCGGATTAGATACAACGGCAAAGTGCACATTCCGCGTCTTTCCGGACATTTCCTCTATTATCTTACCCACTGCTTTATTCGTACCGGGAAATACGGTCGACCTGATGACGATAATATGAAAACCGTTTTTCTCCTTCAATGCCTCTCCTATCTCTTCGGCGGTCTGATAAATATAATTTAAGTTCAAATGTCCGTTAGTTGTAGAAGGAGTACCTACGCACACAAAAGAAATATCACTTTCTCTCACAGCCTCCATGTAGTCGTGTGTAGCTCTGATTCTTCCTTGCAGATGCTGTTCCCTGATTATTTCGTCTATACCCGCCTCTACAATTGTAGGCATCCCCTCGTTTATTTTTTTAATCTTTTCGGAAGAAATGTCTATCCCTATAACTTTATGGCCGTTCTGTGCCAAACATCCCATGCCTACACATCCTACATAACCTAATCCAAAAAACGAAATGTTCATTGTTTTATTCTTTTTAAAATTTTTACTCCTATTTTCCCGATATGATATAATACCGGATTCAAGATGCATAAAAAACGTCCGTACTCTACCAGCTTTCCGCCGAATGCCGCTTTAAAGTCCCGTACTCCATAATTCTCATCGGCTTTTCCAGCTCCCATCATGTCGGATATAGGAATCCGCTCCTTTAAAGTCCGGTCTATAGCAGCCCATGTAGCCAATGTGGAAGGGCGTATTGACTTAAAACGTTCATCCAAACCAGCTACAAACCAATGATATAAAGTCTTATTTTTTAAGATAGAACATGTCACTCCACCTATTATTTGATTTTGATATTTTATCAATAAAATCCTTCCCCAATCCGATTGGTATAATTTCTCAAAAAAATCGAATGGAAATAGAGGAGTCTTTACTTTATTTCTATATAAATCGACTAAAATCCGATAATATTCACGAACTTCATCCAAAGACGGAGAGTCCACTAATATTGCGCCCTTTCTAAAACCGGCTTTTATGTCGCGTTTTTTACTACTGTGCAAATTCTTTTGTATAACTTCTTCGCTGCTGCAATCTATATGAAAATTCAAATGAGGTATATACTCAAAATCATTCTCACGAAACACATCTCTATACAAACTGTAATCTTTAAAATTACGGAACTCTATATAAATTGCTTTCTTATTCAATTTATTCCTGCAATAGGTCAAAAGTGCGGACAAAGCTTTGTCACTGATATCATCTGCCAGCAAGGCTCCACCTGTCACAATTGCTCTTCGCGAGAAATATTGTTTTAGTTTTCCTCCATCCTTTTGTATATAGCCAACCACTATTCCTTTCAAACATCCGTTCTCAGTAACCCCAAATACAAAAGCTTCCAAAAAAGACAAACCCGAATAAAAATCATAACATTCCTTTGTCTGGAAAAAATTGGCTGTCGAAGACTGTGCAATCAGCTCTTCCCAAGCTGTTACATCTATTCTTTCACTTACAAATATCATCTGTTCTATGTATGTTAAATATTGCGGAAAATCACGGTATTTGGCTCAAAACTCCTTTCAAGACCCTCTTTTCGGCTCACATTGAGCCGTATCCATTTAATATACTGTACATCTATAAAAACGTACTTTTCATTGCCTGTATTTCATCACTTTAGCCGGATTACCGGCTACAACAGCAAAATCCGGTACATCCTTGGTTACCACGGCACAAGCACCGATAATCGCGCCACGTCCTATATGTCTGCAACCGGGCAACACCGTAACCCGTGCACCAATCCACACATCACTTTCTATGTATAAAGGAGTTTTACCTTCCGAACCCTGTTTATTCATGGGAACATCTGTACGGCTATGCCGATGGCCTCCTCCTAAAAAGAGAACATCTTCTCCCATCATCACATTATCACCAATAGTAAGCATTCGCATAAGCACCTTGAAATTCCTGCCAAGCCCTACATTATTTCCTATCCGGACATCTTTTCCATTCCCGATATACGCGCCTTGCTCAATATTATTGCCACTGCCGCAACACCCCAATATATGACGGCATATTGCTCCACGCATTCTTTTTGCAGCAGTACCAATGACCGGTACAGTCGATTTTGGCAAATGTCTGGCAAAACCATAATAAAGTAAAAGACACAATTTGTATCGTATATTCATAATATCCTTATTACTCGCTGATAATGAAATGGCGTTTGTTATTGTGTAGAACAGGAAGTTCTGCTAAAAGCTCAATAGTAACCGGTACACCGAATTCCTGCTGCCAGAAACGAATAATATAGTTCCCTACTTCCGTATCATAGTTTTCGTTCACCACTAACCGGAACACTACGCAACCACTCTTTTGCTTTACTACTTGGAATTGGTCGATAGACCTTTTCAGTTCGGGAATATCCGTCTGGAAGAAGACGGTAAAATTGTGTACAATGAACCGTCTGCCCGACGGCATTACCAGTACATCATTATCCCGACCTAAAATCCGTACTATCTTTAAATGCTCCCTGCCGCATTCGCAAGGTGTATCGTCCACTTCAACAAAGTCCTGTGTATCATAACGGATAAAAGGCTGTGCCATGTTCCACAAACTCGTTGATACGAGTCTCCCAACCCCTTTTTTAACAGGATTTCCCTGTTCGTCCACTACTTCCGATATTCCATACTCCTCTGTTGAATGATAGCAGGTATGCGTAGGACATTCAAAAACGCACGAATTGCCCTCACAGCTATATGAGTCGAACACTTTACATCCCCAGGCCTCTTCTATCTCTTTCCTCGTTTCCGGAAACAAGGTATTGCCGGTGGTTGTTATCGCCACAGGCGACCAGGCAAATTTCGGATGCACACGTTTATAACGTGCCAGTAAAAGAAGCGGGTCGGGATAACAACGGATTACCCGGGGTTTATAACTTTCTATCCGCCGCAACACATTGGCAAAATTCTCATCCGTCAACGGGTTGGTAGCCAGATAAAGATTGTTAGTCATATAATCCTGCAACCGTTTCACAGGATTATTTCTCGGATTCTGACTCAGCTTGACATACCTGTCACCCAGTCGCCACCCCATATCATACCAGCCGCGTAGATTGGCTGCAATATTCACCGAGTAATCATCTTTCGTGGTCAGATAACGAAACGGCTCACCGGTCGAACCCGATGACGCACCTTGGACAATACTTTTTTCAGGAATACCGGCAGCCTTAAACCGTTCAATACCTTCTTTTTTTATCATGGCTTTTGTTACAATCGGCAACAGGCGTAAATCTTCTTTTGTCCGAATATCCGCGGGTGTCAACTGCAACTTATCCATTTCTTCCCTATAAAAAGGAACATGCCCGTAAGCATGAGTAATCAGCAGCCGCAGCCGTTCGTTCTGAAACCTGTCGATTTCCTCCCTGCTCCAATACCGGCTCTTTTGCAGAAAACGCAGATATTTGCTTACCGACTGCCCGGTCAATATATCACCCAAAGGCAGGATAACCCGTTCCTGAACATAATGATTAGATATCATATTTTAAAATAATAGTTTATCAGATTATTAATAAGCATCCTTTTTTCTTTGAAAGAAACAAAGAAGAAAGTCTGTATCAGCGATAGTTTCATCAAGATACGCTCTATCATACGCCTTTTCGAAAGTTCTTCAGAATAGCCGGTATCATAGGTCGTGTCGCATTTCAAGCGTTCATACTTGTTTTGTATTCCGGCAAAATAAGGTTTGAAACTGTCTGCCGGCATTCTATGCATCAGATGCCTGAAAGAAAGTTTTATGCCGAAAAATTCTATCTTTTCTATCTCTTTGCTATCCGTATCGAAATACAGGTCAACTCCCATTCCTTTGGAGAACTGCCGTGACTGGAAAGGCTTGTCAAAGCAAAAATTGCCCAATGAGTAGAAAATATGCCCCGCTTTATATTTTTCATAAGGCTGAATGACATGAGAGTGGTGTCCTACTATAATATCCGCTCCGGCATCAATCAATCTGTAAGCCATATTCCTCTGCATCATCGAGGGACGGTGAATGTATTCATTTCCCCAATGCAGAGTAAGGATTTTCAAATCCGCTTTCCTGTCCGCCATCTCATTTAAAGCCGCCATTGCATTCACCTCGTCCAGTACAGAAAAACAGCCGTCGTTGTCAAACTTGTCCAAATCTACATTGCAAAAGCCCGCAATGCCTATCAGGCAATTATCCCGATGAATATATAATACACGATTATCGTTCCCCGCAACTGCAATGCCGGACTCTTCCAATATTTGCAATGTTCTCTCATATCCGCCTTTCCCATGCTCCAGTATATGATTGTTTGCCACATTGAGCACTCCGATACCGCATTCTCTCAGAAAACGTGCAAACTCCGGGCTGCCGTAGAAATCCGGTTTTCCGGCAGCAAGCGAAGGTTCCAAAAGAGGACTTTCAAGATTGCCTATTACAATATCCGAATCTTGCGTGATACCTTGAATATTATCCTTCCACCTTTCTCCTTTTGTAGCTTCAAATTGCGATCTGATACCAAATCCTACACTCAAAAATTCATCTGCCGGAAAAATATCGCCAACCAGTGTTATTTTCATTGTCTTGCTGTTATACGTGCAAATACATTGTCCCATATTCCTGCATTACTCTCTACCGATATGCTTTCCACGATTTTCCGTGCCTCTCTACTCGTTTTATCCACCAGTTCCTTGTCCGAAAGCAGACGCATCAAACAGCCGGCAAGTTCCATTTCACTGTCCACATCATTGAATACAAATCCGTTTGTGCCATGCCTTATCACATCTACAATATCACCTACGTTCGACACGACAGGTACACATCCGCAAGACATCGCTTCAAGCAACGACACCGGAAAGCCCTCTCCCTTGGAGCAGGAAACAAAAATCCTGCTGTTCCGGTATATCCGCAATTTGTCTTCCAAATCGGAGATATAGCCGACAAAGTCTATATACTCCCCGATGGCCAGTTCTTTTGCCATTCTTTTCAGGTTGTCAAGTTCCTCACCGTCACCGGCAACAATCAGTTTCACGCTGCATTCATTCTTTATTCGGGATACGGCTCTCAACAGCAACCCGATGTTTTTATTTTTATCTATCCGCGAAAAAGACACGATGTCATACTTCCGCTCGCCCTCTTCCTGCATATTACTATCCATAAACGCCTGATTGGGCAAGTTGGGCAGCACAACAATCCTGTCCGCATCGAAGCCCTTGGACACCAGGTAGGCAAGCGTTTGTTGTCCTGTAACCGTAATTATCCGGGCTTTCCTGAATACTGCCAGGTTTACCCTTTCCCTGATTTTCCCACCCAGCCAAAACTCACGATGCCCTGCAATGGTGATATGAATATAAGGAATATTCGTCATGGCACCGATAGCTTTTCCGATATAGCCATGCGGAGTATTCAGTACACCTATTATTACATCTATCTTATATTTTGAGCAGTAGCGGACTCCTGCCACCACCTTCCTGATATGACGGATTCTGCTTTCCGATACCTTTTCGGGAGACAGGTAAGTAACTTTACCGTCAATCATATCACCGGGAAAGTCACGCAAGACATAGACATGGTCTACATACGATGATTTCAATAAAGGAGAAAGAATATTCTCTGTCAAAGTCTGGTTTGATAATTTGGCTACTAATAAGACATTCATTTGTCCAATCCCTCAATTTTTATAATGAACGATTCTTTGGTACGATTTACATACACTGCTGTCAGCAACATCATGTATATGGCGGGAGAAAACATAAGGTAAGCCCTGTGGGCAACAATCAACAGCGCTATTGCGGCCAATAAGAATCCATACTTCATGCTACCTTTTCGGGCAATTGAAAAAATCAGTAGCAACATAATGACGGTTCCTATTATCCCGAACCGGTAGACTACCCCTCTCCAGTTTGTTCCTACCATTTCGTCATTATCGTATCCCAATCCCACCAAAGCATCATGAGAGTGAATAAAACTCTCAAACTTAGTGATATGGGAATCCGGGACTCTATTATCAAGCAAATCAACCACACCAGATACTTCCTCTCTTTTATTTTCAACGACTCTGCCATAAATGGTTTCGACAAAGCGGTCGCTGAAAAATAACAGAGTTATGGCAGTGAAGAACAGTACCGCCACTATCCGTATTATGTCTGTCGTAATCCTTTTATACTTAAGAAGCTTATACAAGACACCCAAACAGAATATACCATAAAAGGCTGTTGAAAATGTAAGGAATCCGGTTATCAGAAGTAACAAATTCCTTTTCTCGTAGAAATTGAATTTTTCAATAGCAAGCATTAATCCTATGTAAATACCAAAATGCCCGGGTTCGGCAAAAACACCACATATTCGTTCAATTCCCCCTCCAATAGGCATATTCCCCCGGTACAGACTTAAAACAGGCCCATAAATCCGATAGTTATCCAATACGCTTTCCGTTCTAAAAGCGGGAGTGCACTTATAATAAATCAGAGGAACGCCCATGGCATTAAGAACCCAAAAAACAATAGCAAAAACTGAAATAATTATAAACAACTTCTTCAGAAACTTATATGAATTGTAGAAGATTATGTCATTGAAGAAAATAATCTGTATGAATATCAAAAAGTATGCAAAATGTCCTATCCTGAAATCGTGTACAATCGGTGTTGTAAAAAATAGCAGGAATGTAACTGCTGCAATACATATTCCGATGCGATATTTGTCAACCACCAATCCTTTTCTGATGTTGCGGCGTAATTCTATCGAAGATATTGTTGTAGTAAAAAGAAAGACAATCTGAAACAGACCTTCCGGCATAAACCACCTCGGATAAGGGTGTAAAGCAAAAAAGAGTAATAATCCTAAATTGACAGATATTAATTTTATCCTGTTCATACCCCAACCTTATTGCCAGCCAATTTCTCTACCAAATCGACCTCATCTCTTACACGCTCTTCCCAACTCGGCCACTGTTCTAAAATCGTTCTCTGTCCATTCTTGGCGATCCTTTTCCGCTCTTCACTATTTTCGAGAAGATTGTTTATTATCTGAGGCAGTTCACCTAACCGGTCATCTTCAATAAGGATACCATTTTCACCATTCTTTATTAATTCTGATGTCGTTCCTCTATTGAGAGCCACCACAGCCGTACCGCAAATCATGGCTTCAAAAACGGGATTACTCAAGCTGCTTAATGCATTCATACTAATAAAGACATCGGCTATATTCATATAATTAAATATATCCGCCTGTAATTGTGAACCAACAAACGATACATAATCATCAATATTCAAATCTATTGATAACTGCTCCAAATATTTTCTTTCCGGGCCGTCTCCAGTTATTATTAATCGTACATTAGCATCAATCTTTATCAACTTCGCAAAAATGTCAATAATCCAATCTACTTGTTTCCAGTTCGCAAGCCTTGATACGGATAATAATATTTTTTCTCCATTCGGTGCAAATTGTTTTCTCAGATCCGGATTAATCATGCGCGTACTCCACCCCTTATCTATTCCATTTTTCAAGAAATATATCTTTTCTTGTGGAACACCAAATGATAAAGCGACTTTATCGGCTTCTGTACCGTCATTTGTCAAAATATACATATCTGATTTCAAAGCAAAAGCCAAATACAAGAATATATATGAGACTTTTAAGCGAATCGATTTTACATAAGACACACCATAAAGTCTCAATACATATTTCGCTCCGAATATTTTAGATAAGATAAAGGCTGGTAATGAAGTATGCGACGTATGAGCGTAAATGACATCAGGTTTATGCTTCTTGCAAATTTTCATGCCAACATAAAGAAAGCATAACACAGTAAAAGGATACACCATGATGTCTAAGAACGGTCGCCTATTCGTTAAAACAGTTTTCGCCTTTAGCACTGTAATTCCCTCAAAATCCCCAGCTTGTTGAGATACAGAATTTGTTATATAAAAAACATTATGGCCTCTATCTACAAAGCCTTTTATAGGAAGATAGGTAGAAACTCTTCCTTTTCCTTTACCCAAATCCCATAATGATAAAGAAGATAAATTTAATATGTTCATTTCATCAGATATTACAGGATAGCTTATTGACAATTATAGAGCTTGCGTTCCCATTACCATACAGTTCATCTTGAAACGAAAGAGGCGGCATTGCATGAATTTTTCCTGCAAGGTTGATAATATTATTTTTTTCATAGCCGGAAATGAAATTATAGTTTTTTTCTACCAGCTCTTTCCACTCCGTTTCCGTACGTATAGTAATGCAATATTTATTACCGAAATACGCCTCTTTTTGCAAACCTCCGCTATCTGTCATTACAAAGTTGCAATGCTTAATCAGCCAAATCATTTCAAAATATCCAACAGGTGCTATAAAATGTATATTACTTGCCTCGAAATCATAGTTTCTTGTCTGCAAGACTTTTTCCGTCCGTGGATGTAGCGGAACAACAACCGGACACAACGTAGAAGAAATCTTCTCTAAGGCCTCAATAATCGAACTCATCCGCTCTTCATTATCCGTGTTTTCCGCTCTATGCACGGTACAGAGTATAAATTGCTCCGGAATACTGCACTCCGGTTCAGATGCCTTATTCATATAAAAAGACATAGCATCTTTCATTACATCTCCACTTTTCAATATTTCATAATCAAGGTTCTTAAAACCTTCTTTCTCCAGATTTTCAATGGCAACATCCGTCGGGCAAAACAATACATCTGAAATACGGTCTGTAAGTATACGATTTATCTCTTCGGGCATGTCCATGTTATATGAGCGCAATCCGGCTTCCACATGGGCTACTTTTATATGATTTTTTCTTGCAGCCAATGCCCCTGCCAATGTTGAATTCGTATCACCATATACCAAAACCCAATCCGGTTTCTCTTTGAAAAGAATCGATTCTATTCCTTCTAACATTTGTCCGGTCATAGCACCGTGGGAAAGTCCGTTGATATTCAGATTATAATCAGGCAAAGGAATTTGCATCTCTTCAAAAAAAACAGTACTCATATTTTTATCAAAATGCTGCCCTGTGTGAATGATACATTCTTTAATATTATCATACTTGGATATTTCTCTACTTACAACTGCCGCTTTCACAAATTGAGGCCTTGCCCCTATCACCGTTACTATTTTCATTGCATATTTATTTTTGATATTTTACCGCATTTATTATCACCAACGTAGCTACAACATAATTAGCAGCCATTCCTATACTATAAAGTAAAAGAGTCGCAATAGGAGAAAGTTCCCAATAATAGCACGCTCCAAAAGCCATACTGATAATTAAAATGCGAATTATTTTTAGACATAATACGATAGACTGCCTTTTCAGAATATTGAACAATCCCTCGCTGATAGGACTGTAAACAAATTGAGTAATTAAATAAATAGCCAGAATACGGGCAAAAACACCGGCTTGCACCCAATCCGTTCCAAAAAACAGCTCGAACAGTATGGGAGCAAAAAGAACTATCAGGATAGTAGGGATTAAGCTTATACAGAATAGTTTTTGTATAACTTTCCTTGTTAAATACAGTATTTCAATTCTTTTGGAACTTCCCATACCCGACACCTCAGCATAAAAAGCCTTACCTACCGAAGAACCTAATAAAGTAACGGGAATTGAAAGCATCGTCGTGGCCAGACCTACTTGTCCTGCCATACCTGCACCGAATTTCCATGCAAAATAGAGTAAAGGCATCTTACCGGATAACGACAACAAAAACTGAGCAGGAAGCCTGTAAACCGGATAATTGACAAACTTCCCGAGAATGACTTTCATCCTGCTCCACCTTACAAATCTATAATTGCAACAGATGTCTTTCTTAAAACTCCTGGCAAACAAAGAGAGTCCGCCAGCTTCGGAAAAAATAGAACCGATAATCAATCCTAACGAACCGAAACTTGCCATGCCCAATCCTATCTGAACAGCCGAACCGATACTCTTTTGCAGGATTTTACTTTTCGACAATAACAAAAACTCCTTTTTCCTTATGGCCCATTGGTAAAACAATTCATAAAGTCCCAGGCTGAAAAAAGAGATGGGTATCAGCCACCAAAAATCGAATAATTCTTCCACCGAAAACAAGCTAAATATGTCACTCTTAAAGAAAAACAAACTTATAATCAGCAGTATCGTACTGCATAGCAACATCAGAAAAGTGGCGTAAGATAAAGAGAAAGCCATCTTCTCATCCTTCAAGACCGGAATAAGCAAAGGATATCTCAGTGTGGAAAAAGGAATAAGGATAGCTACAAAAGATGTAAAAACAGCAAGGCTTCCCATTTCAGCGGGCAAATAGATTCTGGTTAAGACCGGTGTGATGACAAAGCCCAAAATCCTGGCAATCCCATCGCCTATTAAAAGTTTTGCCATATTTTTATATATGGCATTCTCTAAGGTTTCTTTCATTTATCGTGCAGAATCCAAATAAGATTCTTTCAATATCTCTTTATAAACGGCTAAGGTTTTCCTATTTTCAAAAGAGAAATAGGAATTATGCCATAATACGACAAACTTGCCATTGTACTTCCGAACCGTACTCTTTATACCGCTAAGTTCCGATAAGGCATCATCGGGTTTAAGCTGATTATAGTGGAACAGGGTACAGTCCATCGCCAATAAAGGTAACTCCTTTAACTGCAAATGTTTCCTTTCAAGAATATCAAAGACTGTAAACGGATAACAAACCCCGCATCTGAACCCAATCTTATCAAAATACACTAAAGACGAATCCCACTCCATTCCGCAATCATTCCAAATCCGCCATGTAAACGGAACTTCAAATTTCAGTAAGTGTTGCCTTCCTATGGTGTTTTTTCTCTTTAAAACCGTATTTAAAGCATTCAATTCTTTTTGAAAGACTATCCTATCGGAACAAGTGCCTTTATTGGGATGAAAACCCACAAAATGTCCCTTTTCCAAAATTGTATCCGCTATTTTCTGCATTCTGTCACGCTCTGCAAAAAAATACTCCGCCGAAGACATGAAAAAGAAGTATGATTTCAATCCCAAACCTTCGGAATATTCCATTAAGAACCTGAAAGTGTTGTAAGGATCATTCTCTTTATTTACAAGCGTTTTGATATAGCTTACGATATTCTCCATACCATATTTTATACCTCCTTTTTTAAGGAAATAACTCACTATTCTTTTTATATCCTTGAAAGGCGTATGCCAGCAGGAAATGACATCGACATCATGGGTTGGAATAATCTCAAATGAATGTTTTTTTCTTTTTGCCGTACTGTCAAGGTAATAAATCATGTTCCATAAGTATTCGGTATACTCGTTGACTATCGCTCTGTTCAAGAAACCGAACCGGAAAGCCAACGAATTGCTTGAACAGAACCTGCCATGCACATCGCGTTCTTTAACAACATGCTCCTCCCATCTTGTCAACATAAAGAAAGCTCCGGCAAACAAGTCACTTCCACAAATAATGCTGTCGTCACGCATCTCCAAATCGCCTGTTCCGAATAACACAGGCATTTTCTCCATACTCAGAAAAGAATTATCAGCATAAGTTATCGCAGTGGGTATATTCTTACGAGACAGATAAGATAACGGGGTTGGAAAAAGATTAAAAAAAGAATCTTTTATAATCAACTTACGCCCATTATCTAAGATAACGGTATAGTCTTTCTCATCATTCGCTACACAGATTTCATATTTTAATCCAAGAAATTCATGAAAGAGTATATTAATGATATAATACCTTTCCACAATATTATTATTCGGAACGGTTATGTACATAGTAGTATTTTTGTGTGGTTTTTATCTCCACATTTTTCAACAAGAGAGAGTTGTATGATATATATATATATGGATAACTGTCTACATCTGCACCGCAAATGAAAGTATTCAAATTAAAGAAGAACGGAAGCTGCATATCGGCAGGTAGTTACCCTCCTTAAACATGCCCCTGAGCTTTTAGGATATTGGCAGTCTGATGAATGGCAAGGCTCTCCTTGTAATCTTCCCGCGCACAATCGGACAATTCCTCAGAGAAATCTATGGTATAATCGGAATTATTGCATAAACCTTTGTTGAAGGCGGTCAGCAATCCATGCTTTTTAGCGGCATTGAACCATAAAGAGCCCTCTTTATGCACTTCCGCCACTAACTGTTTGGCTGTTTTCTTGCCATACTTCCGGATGATTTCATCCATCATCTCCATTTCGCAGTCCGAGAACTCATCATCACAGAAAGGCTTGATTGCCCTTATATACGTAGCATCTTTTTGTACCTCTGTTTTTACAAAATCTTTCAACAGGAAAGGGCCGTCGGACAAATCGATGAAAATATCTTTGGCAACGGGCCCGGCTTGCCATATCTCAAAAGGCAACCCCATGAAAGGTACATGATAACGTTTCACCATATATTCCTCCATTAAAAACAGCAGTTTTAGTAATTTCGTTTTACTGAGCTGTTCCGTATGATTGGCAATATAGATGACGGCATTACCCAATTTTTGTCTGCTGTCTTCTGAGAATTTACACATAAGTTTACCTTTTTCTCGTACAAAGAACGACATTTAAATTGATGACAACAAATATTTCAGTGAATATTTGCCGAATGTACCGGCTTCTTACTCAATAATCCAGCTCTCGACATTCCTCGCCTCATTACTGAAATTGACCCCGATTTTAATAAGAAGCTATCTTCTTGTTTATTCGTCCGTTTTCTCCCCGCACCCGGCGCTGTTCCGGATACGGCTCACGATAAAGTCCGGTTCCTCAATCATCACGAAGCGCTTGCCATCCGTCAGGCAGAAAACCGAGATGTTGCCGATATGGAACTCCGGATATGACAGGTTGCCCCCCTCTTTTATAACTTTTCGTTACGCGCGCGAGAAATTATTGATAAATGTAACGATTACATTTATCATTTATAAAACACATACCCCTGTAAAAGTTGGAAATATGGCTGGCAACCTGTCAACTACGGGCGGGAGACATGCAGTCGCATATAGTCCGCCTCAAGCCGTAAGCCCAACTCTGTCAATACATTATACAGTTCCGCAGGGCGGTTTTTCAGCTCTTCCCGGTAGATGCGGAACACACTGTAATACTGGCTCAGCTTTAAACTTTCGCCCTTTTTACCTTGCCATAGGTCTGGGGACTCATCGAGATTTTACGGCAAATCTCTTTGTCGTTCAGGCGTTTGCCACCTACCAGAATCGTGTTTTGGAGCAGTTCCAGGTAGTCGCCGAGCTCCAAGTGAACGAATTCCTGATTCAGATTTTGACTCATCTATAAATGCTTTTAAAAGTTAATAATGTTAATATATCATCTGTCCGGTTCCCACATGCGGGAACCGCTGTTTTCCGTATCCGGCGCTTTATTCGGAACTTCACTCCGTAAAACCCTAATAACGATAATAATGAAAGAAACTTCAATCAGCCTTTTCAAAGGTTACTCGGATACACATCCGCAGGACAGCACGTTACAGGAAATCGTAAACCTTATCCGCAACGATGCACTGGTGCGCGACCGTACCGAGAAACACCGCTATTACAGTCATAACGGGCAAAAGGCTGCCGCTGCATGGGAGAAAGCCGCCTGCCCGTGTTTTGCCGTTGCCGTGTGCTTCGGAGGCGGCAAGCAGGCAGAGAACATCACGGGCTGGACTTCGCTGGCGCTGGCAGACATTGACCATATCGACGCCGACCGCCTGCCGGAACTTATCGGACGTGTCCGCGCCGACAAGCATACGCTGCTGTCCTACACCACTATCAGCGGTACGGGGCTTCGCATTATCTACCGTACGGACTGCCTGACGACCACTCCGGAGAAGAACCGGAAAGTCTATTCCAAAATCTTCGAGCAGGGCAACCGCTATTATGCCGACCTGCTGGGATGCGAATGCGACCTGAAATGCAAGAATATCACGAGGCTCAGCGGACTGGCACACGACCCCGACGTCTACTTCAATCCCGATGCCGCCGCCATGCCCGTCGAACTGAAAGGCGACAAGAAAGAGCAGCCCGCCAAACCCTCTATCCGTAACAGGCGGCTGGAGAAAGCGGTTGCTGCCGCTGCCGGCGAACTGGCAGAACAGGGCATCGTTTACGAGGCACACCAGCGCAACCAATACATCATGCGCATGGGGTATCTGCTCAATGCCTACGGAGTGGCGCAAGCCAGCGCTACCGGGTGGGCGGTGAAACGCTTTGCCGACTACGACGGGGATGTAGCCGCCGTTTTCCGGTCGTGCTACCAGCACACCGAAGAGCATGGGCGGCGTCCGTTGCAAGGGCGGACGCCGAATGCCGGCGGCAACGACGGATTTGCCAGTGTGGAGGACATCGAACGCTTCCTCGACACGCAGGCCCGTTTCCGGTACAATGAGGCCACCGGGAAGTGCGAGACGGCCGTTGCCGGAACAGACGGCGCCAAAGGGGAATATACGGAGATAGACGACCGTTTCGTCAACACCCTATGGAGCCGTATGAGCAAGCAGGGAAAAACCGTGCGCATCAATGACATCCGTGCAATACTGCACTCGGAATATACTGTTCTGTTCAATCCTTTTACCGACTACTTCGAAGGGCTGAAGCCCTGGGACGGTGTGACCGACCATATCGGGCGGCTTGCCGCCACGGTGCACGTAAAGAGCGAGCAGTCCGTATTCGAAGGTTACTTCAAGAAATGGCTCGTAGCCTCCATTGCCTCCCTCTTTGACCGGGAAACGGTGAACCACGAGATTTTCGTACTGATCGGGCCTCAGGGCAGCTACAAGACGACCTGGCTCAACAAGCTGCTGCCGCCTGCGCTGCAACGCTATTTTTACATCAAGTCCAACAATAACCGCATTACCAAAGACGATATGTTTTCGCTGGCGGAATTCGTCTTTATCTGCATGGAGGAAATAGACGAACTGGGGGCGTCGGAGCTGAACCAGATTAAGGCGATGACCACCCAGAAGGTGGTGAACGAGCGAATGGCTTATGCGCATTATAAAGAGCACCGCGCCCACATTGCCAGCCTGTGCGGAACGACCAATAACGTGCAGTTCCTGACGGACCTCACGGGTAACCGCCGCTGGCTGCCGTTCGAAATCAGCAGCATCGACAATCCTTATACGCATCCCGTGGATTACGAGGGGGTGTACTCACAGGCGTATGCACTTTGGAAAGGCGGCATGCGCTATTGGTTTGAGGACGAGGAGATAAAGCTCGTAAACCTGCACAACCGTAATTTCGAAGTGCCCAGCATGGAGCGCGAACTGATACAGGCTTATTACCGTTGCCCCCTGCCGGGCGAAGAAGGTACGTTCGTATCTACCACTGATATACTGAGCCGCATCAACTCTGCCGTGAAGCACTACCTTAGCCCCGTAAAGATAGGGCTTGTGATGAAGCAGGCGGGCTTCGAACTGACGAGGTCGAACGGCAAGCGGGGTTACCGTGTGGTGGAGCTGCCGAGAAACTAAAGGGCTACACTACGGCGCTAAAGAGCTATACTGTGCGGCTAAAGGGCTATGTTACGACGCTAAAGTCGAGGGTAGTTTACGGTTCGCCCAACGCCTCGACTATGAGCCGTACTTGCGCCGGCGTGTATGTCCGCGTTTTGTCCGAGGCGACCAGTGCATGAAGGCTGCTCCGCAGTGTGGGGTGGAAATCTATCCACTGGTTCAGCTTGCGGAAGGCGGCTTGCGGGCAAAGTCCCGGACTGTAGAGCTGGGCAAGTTCCGTGCGCCCGTATGTACGTATCTTGAAAGTTTCCATATCTTTTGAATTCTTTGTTTTTATATAAGCCAAAGATACGTAAATATCTCCACATCACAGCCGTTATATCTGTATATAACGTACAGTAACGAACCGTAACGGACGAATAGTGATAAATGCCCTTAGGCTATGTCGTATCTTCGTATTGTTGCAACAAGGATATAGAATTTTTTAATTTGAAAACTAAAAAAACAAAAGAGTATGATTCGTTACAAAAAGTATCAAATGACCGGCGAAAAAAGCCCGTTGAAAGGACTGTGGTATGCACGTCCGCTGATTGAGGACACTTTCGATACCGAAAGGCTTGCCAAGCATATGGCCAACCACAACACGCCCTATTCGGAGGGGCTGATTAAGGGGGTGCTGACCGACATGATTTCCTGCACCAAAGAGCTCATCCTGGACGGCAAGAACGTAAAGCTGGACGACCTCGCCATTTTCTCCGTAGGCATCGTAAGCAGAAAGGGTGCCGCCTCGGCTGCCGACTTTACGCTGGCGGACAATGTGAAAGGCCTGAAGCTCCGTGCACGCGCCACGGGCGAGTTGAGCAACGCCCAGATTAATTTGGAAGGCCAACTGAAAGAGGCTTACAAATACAATGTGGACGGCAGCGAACCCGGCAGTGAAAACAAACCCGGCGGCGACGGCGGCGAGGAGGAAAATCCGTTAGGATAATGCCTTGAACACTTGTTTTTACATTAAAACCAAACAACATGAGCACAAAATCAAAATCGGTATGGGGCATCGTCCTCAAAGTAATCATTACAGTAGCCACTGCATTGGCAGGTGTTTTCGGTATCACGTCTTGCATAAGCTGACCTGATGAAAGCCGGAAGTTTCCTTTACCGGCTTCTCTTTCCCCGGAACACTATATTGCGGAAAGCTTTCCAAAAATAGCGCCAGTCGGTAAGGAAAGGGCTTCTGAGATACTGCTCCAGGTAGCGGCGTTCGCTTTCCTGTATTTCATCCAACGTACCGGGCATATCCGCATAAAAAGGCGGGATAAGGCCCGGTTTCGTCCGGATGCGCAGCGCACGGAGCTCTTCGGAGTAAAGGCTGAAATAATGGCTGCTCAGCGGACGCACACCTACCAGTTTCAAATCGCCCTTCATCCAGTTTATCAGCATGGGCAGTTCGTCCAGCCAGGTTTTCCGGAGAAACCGTCCGGCAGCGTTCACACGGTAGTCACCGGCAATCTTGCCGCCGCTGCACAGTCCCGCCTGTTTATAGATATACGGTTGCAGGTATTCCGAATAGGCATACATCGTCCTGAACTTGTACACACCGATGATTTTACCGCCTTTGCCCTTCCGCTTCAGACGGATGAGCAGTCCGCCCGAAGGCTTGTCGTCGCGTACCGGTTCTTTCACCTTCGCGGCAATGACGTAGAACTCTCCGTGTACAATCTCCTCGTGAAGCACATCAAACCCGGCACGGTACAGCCTCCCCAAAACCTCGACACGCGTAAGCGCACGGTTCTGCCCTTTCGTCAGCCCGAAATAGAAATCCCTGGTGAAAGAGAGCTTGGGGATTATCCTGTGCCAGCAATAATCCAGGAAGAAGAGGACACGGTTGATGACTACCGGATTCTGCCGCATTATCTTCTCGCGGCGGATGCCCGCTGTGGTACAGTGGCAGGCAATGAGCCCCCCTCTCTCCATGCAATAGTTGGTATAGGAGAAGAGGGTGTTGATATGCCGCACACGGTTGAGCGGACACCGGTGGATGACGAGCCGGGGCAGACGCACTTTATGCGCAAGCACGGCTTCGGGTTCCGGCGAGTCCATGAGCATTGTTACCGGCGAAAACGCCTCACGGCTTTCCTGCATCCGGCGGAGCAGCTCCGAGGAGTTCTCCGCTTCGTGCACGAGCCTCAGCAGCAGCGTCACGTCACGGTTCTCCAATAGCTCCGTGTGTTCGATGCCTGTGTTTATCCCCACTTCCGTCACATCGTCCAGCAGAGGCTCTTCGTAGAAGAAAGGGATTTTCCGGTAAACCAGCCGTCTGACGGCACAGTACAGCGCCCATTCGAGCACAATGATGATGCCGGTGGCAAGAATAATGGAATAGTCGTATTCGTAGCCGGGCACGCAATGCCGGTACAGGGTGCAGAGGAACAGTCCCGAAAGTACGTCCAGCGCGAAGATTCCCAGAAACGCATAACGTATCCTTTTGTATGCACCGAACTGCAACTTGCGCGACACTCCGCCCAGCACCACCCAGACAACCGCCGAAAGCACCAGCCAGTACCAGCGGGGCATATCGCCGAAGTAGCGTGCCAGCCAGAAGGCGGACAGGGCAATCAGCAGGTCGGACCAGAGTATCAGAAAATTCCGGCGGAATGCAGAGGACATAAACTTGTGTATTTGGTTGGAAAACGCAACTTACCTTACGAACCGGGAAACGTGCCCTATCTTACGAAGCCGAGTATCACGGAACAAACCGTCTCTATCTCTTCTTCCGTGATGTAAGGATGTACGGGCAGTGACAGCACCGTGTCGCAAAGCCGCTTTGCCGTGGAACAGCAATCTGTGGGGGCATTCAATGCCTTATAGGCAGTCTGCCCGTGCATAGGCGTGGGATAATAGACCATGGACGGAATGCCCTGCTCCTTGAGGCACGCCTGAAGTGCATCGCGCTCTTCCCTGCTATTGAGGCAAATGGTGTACTGCGCCCAACTCGAATAGTAGCCTTCGGGCGTGACAGGAGTCTTTACCCTGCCCGCCAGCAACTTGGTGTAGAGAGCGGCAGCCTTGTTAATGTCGCGCAACTCGTACTCGCGGAAAGCCTTGAACTTTATTTTCAGAATGGCGGCTTGCAAAGTGTCCAGGCGCGAGTTCATGCCGATGCGCACATTGTCGTACTTGAACATGCCCTTGCCGTGCACCCGGTAGGAATCTGCCAGTGCGGCCCATTCGTCGTTGTCGGTAAACACCGCTCCGCCGTCGCCGTAACAGCCCAAAGGCTTGGCGGGGAAAAAGGAAGTGGTGGAGATGTCGCCGAAACTGCATGCACGCTTGTTGCCTATCATGCCGCCGAACCCCTGCGCACCGTCCTCAAGGATGAAAAGCCGGTGGGCATCGGCTATCTTACGGATAGCGGGATAGTTGGCGGGAAGACCGAACAAATCGACGGTAATGATGACCTTGGGCGTCAGCCTGCCTTCCTCTATGGTACGGGCTATCTTCCGTTCCAAATCCGAGGCGTCCATATTGAACGTATCGCCATCCACATCCACAAAAACGGGCGTGGCCCCTTCCAGCGAGATGACCTCTGCCGAAGAGAAGAAAGTGAAGTCGGGCACGAATACGGCATCTCCCGCACCGATGTTCCATACTTTCAGGGCGAGGGTGAGCGCGTCCGTACCGTTGCCGCACGAAATGCAGTGTTTCACTCCTACATACTCCGCCAGCCCGGCTTCGAGCTCTTTCACGGGTCGGCCCATGATAAAGGCGCTTGATGCCGCTACTTCCATCATGGCGGCGTCTATGTCTTGCTTCAGCACGCTGTACTGTTTCTTTAAATCTCTGAATTGCATGATATAAACCTGTTTTATCGTAAATAATTCTGGTATGAGAATCGGGGACTTGAAACCTATCAAAAATCCGCCGACGGTACGGCAAGCAGGTTGCCGTTTTCCTCCTTGTACTTTCTGCCGCACGAACATGCAAGCGAAGCATCCAAGCGTGCGCCGCACTCACATACCCAGCCTATGCGGCGTGCCGGGACTCCCGCCATAAGCGCATAGTCCTGTACATCTTTTGTTACTACGGCGCCCGCGGCGATGAGCGCGCTCCTGCCTACCGTATGCCCGCAGACCACGGTAGAGTTGGCTCCCAACGAAGCACCCTCTTTAATCAGGGTCTTGGCATATACGCCGTGTACGGGGAAATGCGCCCGTGGAGTAACGACGTTGGTAAACACGCAGGAAGGGCCGCAGAATACGTTGTCCTCCAGCTCCACGCCTTCGTAAATCGACACGTTGTTCTGGATGCGCACGCCGTTGCCCACCTTTACGTTATTCGCTATGTTCACGTTCTGCCCCAGCGAACAGTTCTCTCCGATAACCGCTCCCTTCTGAATATGCGAGAAATGCCATATTTTAGTTCCTTTTCCCACCGTTGCACCCTCGTCTACATAGCTGCTGGGGTGAACGAAACAGTCATTCTTGTTGTCCATTGTTTTCTATGATTTGTTGTACGGTTTCCAGTACTTTTACTACTTCATAACCTGCCTCTCCGCTGTTTGTCCCGATGGTGGAGTCGAGATGCTCCACGAAGTACCTCAGTTCCTCTTCCAGGGGCATCTTCTTCTCGTAAGGGATGATTTCGTCCGGAGCTTCCACTTTGACGGGAACGCCGTTCTCGAAATCTATCCGCTTGTTGTAGAAACGGATTTCCTTCCCGTCCGCGGCATCGTCGAAGGAAAGCATGCCTTTACTGCCCGCCACCACCAGCAACTGCTGCTTGTAGGGATGAAGCCAGGATACGTAGATGTGGGCATGCACGTTGCCGGGATATTCCAGTTGCACCAGCGTACTGTCGTACACCCTGTCCTGGAGAAACTTCGCTCCTTTTGCCTCTATCCTGCATGCCGAAGCGCCCGTGAGGTAGTCCAGCACCGAAATATCGTGGGGCGCGAACGAGGGAAACACGCTTTCTTCCGTACGCACCGTACCCAGGTTCAGCCGGTTGGAATAAAGGTAGAAAAGCTTGCCCAGCCTGCCGCTGTCTATCACCTCTTTTATCTTACGGTACGCCGGATGAAACAGCAGGACATGCCCCACCATCAGACGCGCTCCCGTGCGTTGCGCCAGTTCCACCAGCTCGGCAGACTGCGCGGCGGTGAGCGTCATCGGCTTTTCCAGCATAACGTTCAGCCCTTTTTCCAGCAGTTTCCTGCCTGCCGGATAGTGAAGTTCCGCAGGAAGCGCAACCGTATATCCGTCGTAACCGCAGGCAATGGCTTCGTCCATGTCCGCATATCCCTTTATTCCGGGATACTGCTCCGTATACTCTTTCAGCCTGGCGGCATCCGCCTCTACCACTGCGGCAAGGCAACCCAGCCCCGCCAATGTGCGGATGTGGTTCTTTCCCCACCTGCCACCGCCGATAACACATATTTTTTTATCCATAAATTAAGAAGAATATTTAAACTGGCTCTAAAGCACTTCAATGTTGGTTCTCACTGCAACCGCCTTCATCACGTTCTTCGTGTCGAAAACGGCGGGTGCATGCCGTTGTACAAAATCGTAATCGACATTGGTGTGTGCGGCGGTCACAACCACAAGGTCGGTATTCCGCAGCAGTCCGGCGGAGAGGGCGGCTTCGCCTTTATGCGATTTGCCGTGATACCGGTACTCGGAGATGTAAGGGTCGTAGAAGGTGACCGACGCCCCTGTTTTCTCCAGCTCCTCGATGACACGCAGGGCGGGACTCTCGCGGTAATCGTCTATATCCTGCTTGTATGCCACGCCGATCACCAGCACTCTGGAGCCGTTCAATGCCTTGCGGTGGCGGTTGAGTATCTTGCCGCAACGCTCCACGGTGTATTCGGGCATGTGGTCGTTTATCATCATGGAAGCCTCGATCATCGATGTATGGAAGCCGTACTCGCGCGCCTTCCAGGTGAGATAATAGGGATCCAGGGGAATGCAATGCCCGCCCAGCCCCGGTCCAGGATAGAATGCGGTGAAGCCGAAAGGCTTGGTCTTGGCTGCCTCTATCACTTCCCAAAGGTCGATGTCCATGCGGTTGCACAGGATGGCCAGCTCGTTAATCAGCCCAATGTTGATATTACGGTAGGTGTTCTCCAAAATCTTGGTCATCTCCGCCACGGCAGGCGAAGAAACAACGTGCACCTTATCGCCCAGCACCGCTCCGTACATGGCGGCAATCACATCCTGGGCGTCCTTGCCTACGGCGCCTACCACCTTCGGCGTGTTCTTGGTTTTGTAAACCGCGTTGCCGGGATCTACCCGTTCGGGCGAAAAGCCCAGATAGAAATCCTTGCCGCACTTCAAGCCCGACCCGCTCTCAAGAATCGGCTTTATAAGCTCTTCGGTAGTGCCGGGATAGGTTGTGGACTCCAGCACCACGATGGTGCCTGCGGTCAGATGCCCGGCTATCGATTTCGCCGAACTCTCCACATAGCTGATGTCCGGTTCCTGGTGCACATCCAAAGGCGTAGGCACGCAGATGGCTACAAAATCCACATCTTTTATAAAGGAAAAATCGGAAGTGGCGCTGAGCGTACCGTTCCGTACCAGCTGCGCCAGCTCTGCATCGACCACATCGCCGATATAGTTGTGTCCGGCATTCACCAGTTTCACTTTTTCTTCCTGCACGTCGAAGCCGATAGTCCTGAAACCTGCCTTGGCTTTCTCTACGGCAAGGGGCAGGCCCACATAGCCCAAGCCCACGACGCCTACCGTGATTTTTCTTTCCGCAATGCGGGAAAGGAGTTTTTCTTTCATTATTGTCTGTTTTTTTAGATTAAAATACATGCAACCGGCTTATACGGCCCGAATGGCAGGCGGCTATTCCGTCACTTCGCAATACCAGCGGGAAATGCGCATCATCACCCCTACACCGGCAAGCGTCTTTATGAAATAGTAGCCGCCGCGGGCACGATGCAGCTTACCCGTTATCCCGGCAAAGGGCCCGTGAATGATACGGACGTTCTTGCCGGGTTTCGCTTCGGCCTCTTCGTGCGTTATATATAAGGTATCTTTAAAATCGGGGTCGCATAATATGCGGAACTCGGTCATCTGCTTGTCGGGTATCTCACAGGGATGCTTCGTTTCTTTGTCGCAAAGCACGCTGAAAGGAACATCGCACTCCTTAAGCATCGCAAGCGTTGCCTTGCGGCTCTCGTTTTTCTGTAAAAAGACCAGATTGTGGACTACCGGGACAAGTATTTTCCTTGTTTTCCCTTCTTTCTCCTTTTCAACATAGGTCATCGGAACAAAATGCACTTTCTTTCTCTCTTTTAAAAAATCACTGATTTTTAACTCCTGGCAGTTGAATGTGCGGACAGCATACCAGGGATTTTTTGTTGTTTGCTTGATTTGATCATCAAAATCGTCCATATCGGGCTTGATTATCTGTTAAAATCCACATGATGGAAAAATGCAAGTCCGATACGAAAAAACTGTATTGCAACGGAAAGGATATGCAACGTTATCAGGCCGCGGAACACGCGAACCTTACAAGTCCGGCGAATACGCTATGATGACATGAATAGAAAAATAAAACCGTAAACAATACATGAAATAAAGAAGAAAATCAAGGAAAAATCGGGGCACAGCCACTGCCGTCCGCAACCGGGAAAGCTCCCGCTACGGGCAGAACCATGCAAGAAAATATGTATCGGACTTAGGCTAAAAAAAGATAGACAACCCCTTCTCCCCGCCTCGTGGATATACGGCAGGAAAATGCGGTTATCAATAAGGATATAGCCTTTTTATACCACCTCTGTACAAGAGGTCACCTCTGTACAAGAGTGAGAACTCACAGAAATCGGAATAGAGCACTATAACGGCTGCGAAGATATGCAGATTAAATAAAATAAGCAAAAAAGAACTGCCTTTTTTTCAAGGCTGAAATATCTGTTCCAAGCCTTTTCCATGAGGGATACATGCGGCAACTGTTGATACTCAATATATTGAAAATTGTTGTACCTCTTGTACAGAGGAACGCTTCTTCAACACCTCATCCAAAAGCTTCTTATTGGCAGAATTCTGCTTTCCGTTCCCGATATCCTCCACATAAATCCGGGTAGTCTTTACATCGGTATGTCCGAGCGCCTGCGCTATGACAGACATGTCCACCGAGGACATGAAAGCCAGCGTAGCCCAGGTGTGGCGCGCCACGTACGAAGAGAGCGGCTTGTCTATCCCCGCCAGCTTTCCCAGAGTTTTCAGCGTCTTGTTATAATAGGAGAACTTGCGTTTGTACTCCCTGTACGCCGTATCTTCGTCCTGCGAAGTAAGAAAAGGGAACACATAGTCGCTGCCGTCCGACCGGTAACGGTTGATTATCTCCTGCATGCACGGCTCCAGCTTGATTTGCACCACCTGGTCGGTCTTGCGCCGGTGATACACAAGGATGCCGCCCTTTATCTGCGATTTCTTCAGGAAAGCCACATCCACAAAAGGCATGCCGCAGGCATAGAAGCAGAACAGGAACACGTCGCGCACCAGTTGCATAAACGAACCGGGCTTCACCTGCACGGCACGCAGCTTGTTGATATCCGCCTTCTCTATCGAACGTTTCCGGGTGCGGGAAATGCCCGTAAACACATTGCCGAAAGGTTCTTTCTGCTCCGTAAGCCCCTGCTCCACCGCCTTGTTGTAGACAGCACGCAAAGAGCGCATGTAGCAAGACAAGGTGTCCTTGCATATTCCCCTTCTCCGGAGCCATTCCCCGTAAGCGTCTATCAGCCTGCTGTCCACCTCGGCAAAGGAGATGTCCTTTTTGCCATGAAACGCAAGGAGCGAACGGAGCGCAGTGGCATAATTGCCCGCCGTACTGTGGCGGTGCATGAGACGGGTGCGCGCAATCTCCTCGCGGACAAACCCGGAGAAACTGCCGGAAACGGCGGGAGACTCTTCCTTTTTCCTTTTCCGGCACGGAGAGCCGCCGTCGCGCCGGATACTTATCTTGAATACAATACAGATTTTAAACATGACTTTTCATTTTAACGAGAATTAAACACAAACCGCCAAGTCCGTACAGCGCAAAATCCGTACAGGCCTTGCCAACGGCGAAAGTAATGGAAAAAGAATAAAAGTTCCCGGAGATTTTCATAACCCATATTTTTTTTGCAACTTTACACTCTCGAAAAGTAAAACGAATATCAACGATATGGAAAACAGAAGTTTAGTCACTATCGCCGAACACAGCAAAGAGAAAATCCTCTATATGCTCAATATGGCGAAAGAGTTCGAGGCAAAACCCAACAGGCATCTGCTCGACGGTAAAGTTGTCGCCACCCTATTTTTCGAGCCGTCCACCCGCACCCGCTTAAGCTTTGAAACCGCCGCCAACCGGCTCGGTGCACGTGTCATCGGCTTTAGCGACCCCAAAGCTACCAGCTCGTCCAAAGGCGAGACACTGAAAGATACCATCAAGATGGTAAGCAACTATGCCGACATCATCGTAATGCGCCACTACCTGGAAGGAGCCGCACGCTATGCCAGCGAAGTAACCACAGTGCCCATCGTCAATGCCGGAGACGGAGCCAACCAGCATCCCTCGCAAACGATGCTCGACCTCTACTCCATCTACAAGACGCAAGGTACGCTGGAGAACCTGAACATCTACCTGGTAGGCGATTTGAAATACGGCCGCACCGTACACTCCCTGCTGATGGCCATGCGGCACTTCAACCCCACCTTTCATTTCATCGCTCCCGAAGAACTGAAAATGCCGGAAGAGTACAAGATTTACTGCCGCGAACACGACATCAGATTTGTGGAGCACACCGACTTTACGGAAGAGATAATAGCCGATGCGGACATCCTTTACATGACCCGTGTGCAACGCGAACGCTTCACCGACCTCATGGAGTACGAACGTGTGAAGAATATCTATATCCTGCGCAACAAAATGCTGGAACATACCCGCCCCAACCTGCGCATCCTGCATCCGCTGCCCCGTGTCAACGAGATAGCCCTCGATGTGGACGACAACCCGAAGGCATACTATTTCCAGCAGGCGCAAAACGGACTTTATGCACGCGAAGCCATTCTGTGCGATGTGCTTGGCATTACGCTGGACGACGTTAAGTAAAGTATAAGGAAGTATATTACTGGTTTTATTTAGGAGACATGAAAAAACAAGAATTGCAGGTGGCCGCATTGGAAAACGGCACTGTCATCGACCATATACCCTCTGAGAAGCTGTTTACAGTAGTATCATTGCTGGGACTGGAGCAGATGAACAACAACATTACTATCGGTTTCAACCTCAAAAGCAAGAAGCTGGGAACAAAGGGTATCATCAAAATAGCGGATAAGTTCTTCTGCGACGATGAGATAAACCGCATTGCCGTAGTTGCCCCCAACGTAAAGCTGAACATCATCCGCGACTACGAAGTGGTGGAGAAACGTGAAGTGAAACTGCCCGACGAATTGCGCGGCATCGTAAAATGCGCCAATCCCAAGTGCATCACCAACAACGAACCGATGCCTACCCTATTTCATGTGGTGGACAAGGAGAACTGCGTAATCAAATGCCACTATTGCGAGAAAGAACAGACAAGAGAGGACATAGAGATAATCTGATGAAAGAAGACTGGAAACCGGGAACCATGATTTATCCGCTGCCCGCCGTACTGGTGAGCTGCGGAAGCACCCCGGAAGAATATAACATACTGACCGTTGCATGGACGGGAACCATTTGTACAAACCCGCCCATGTGCTACATTTCCGTGCGGCCGGAACGTCACTCCTACGACATCATCAAGCGCAACATGGAGTTTGTCATCAACCTGACAACCAAGGATATGGCGCGCGCCACCGACTGGTGCGGCGTACGTTCGGGCAAGAACTACAACAAATTCGAGGAGATGAAGCTGACACCCGGCAAAAGTACCGTTGTCAGCGCCCCGCTCATCGAGGAGTCTCCCTTGTGCATCGAGTGCAGGGTAAAGGAAATCGTCGCCCTTGGCTCGCACGACATGTTCATTGCCGATGTGGTGAATGTACGCGCCGACACCTCCCACCTGAATACGGAAACCGGAAAACTGGAGCTGGCTGAATCCAACCTGCTGGTCTACGTGCATGGCGGCTATTACGGACTGGGAGAGAAAATCGGGAAATTCGGCTGGTCGGTAGAGAAGAAAAAGTAATAAATAAAAATTGATTATGGGAAGAAGATGGTTACTTTTCGGGGTTTGTTTGCTGGCCTTCTCCACAGCCATGTGGGGACAACTGCCGGTTGTGCCCGGAACGGATAAACCGGAACACCCCCAGCACACCCACCGCCACGACCGGCGGGTGAACTTCGGTATCAAGGGCGGGTTTACCTCTTCGCTCTTCCTCGTATCGGATTTAGTGCTGAACGGTACTGTCATCGACGAGGTGCAGAATAACTATAAGATAGGTTATTTCGGCTCGTTCTTCATGCGGATAAACTTCAATCGCCACTTCCTGCAACCGGAACTGTCGTACACGATAAACCGCTGCAACATCACCTTCGAGAAGCCGCTGCCCGAAGACGCACCCGAAAGCAGCATACCCGAAATGGCCTCTATCACCTCGTCCATCCACAGCTTTGAGATTCCCGTAATCTACGGATACAACATCATTAAGGAAGGGCCTTACAGCCTTGCCGTATTCGGCGGACCGAAAATACGCTACATCTGGGACAGGCAGAGCAAGGTCACTTTCGAGAATTTCGACCAGCGGGACATCGAGGAGGAACTCTATCCGCTGAACGTCAGCCTCACCGCCGGCGTTGCCGTAACGATTTCCCGTATCTTCTTCGATTTCCGCTACGACATCGGACTGCACAACATTTCAAAGCGCATCAGCTACAAGCCGGTCTATGACGAAAATGCCGGCGAGGAAGTGCCTCTTGCCAACCAGATACGTTTTCACAGGCGGGAGAATGTTCTGAGTTTTTCGCTTGGAGTGTTCTTTTGACAGGAAATTTCTTACTTTTCTTACAGTTTATTCATTTTTTTCTTCTAAATTTGTACGTTGTACGCTTAATAAGAGAATATAGTATTATCAAACCTATCTAATAAGCAAGAATGAAAAGAGACGATTTAATTTTCGATATCATCGAAAAAGAGCATCAACGTCAGCTCAAAGGTATTGAACTGATTGCATCAGAGAACTTCGTAAGTGATCAGGTTATGCAGGCAATGGGTTCCTGCCTCACCAACAAGTATGCAGAAGGTTATCCCGGCAAACGCTACTACGGCGGTTGCGAAGTCGTAGACCAAAGCGAGCAGATTGCCATCGACCGCCTGAAACAGATTTTCGGCGCAGAATGGGCAAACGTACAGCCGCACTCAGGTGCACAGGCCAACGCTGCCGTATTCCTCGCAGTGCTGAACCCAGGCGACAAATTCATGGGCCTCAACCTTGCACACGGCGGTCACCTTTCTCACGGTTCGTCAGTGAATACTTCCGGCATTATCTACACTCCCTGCGAGTACAACCTCAATAAGGAAACAGGACGCGTGGACTACGACCAGATGGAAGAAGTGGCCCTGCGCGAGAAACCGAAAATGATTATCGGCGGCGGTTCTGCCTATTCACGCGAATGGGACTACAAACGCATGCGCGAAATAGCCGACAAGATAGGTGCTATCCTGATGGTAGACATGGCACACCCTGCCGGACTGATTGCCGCCGGCGAACTGGACAATCCCGTGAAATATGCCCATATCGTGACCTCTACCACCCATAAGACACTCCGCGGTCCTCGTGGCGGTGTCATCATGATGGGCAAGGACTTCCCCAACCCCTGGGGCAAGAAAACACCGAAGGGCGAAATCAAGATGATGTCCCAATTGCTCGACTCTGCCGTATTCCCCGGCATTCAGGGCGGCCCGCTGGAACATGTCATTGCTGCGAAAGCCGTTGCCTTCGGCGAAATTCTGCAACCGGAATGGAAAGAATATGCCAAACAGGTGAAGAAGAATGCCGCTACGCTGGCACAAGCCCTGATAGACCGTGGCTTTACCATCGTTTCCGGCGGTACGGACAACCACTCCATGCTGGTAGACCTGCGCAGCAAATATCCCGACCTGACAGGTAAGGTAGCCGAAAAGGCACTGGTATCTGCCGACATCACCGTGAACAAGAACATGGTTCCGTTCGATACCCGCTCCGCATTCCAGACCTCCGGTATCCGTCTGGGTACTCCCGCCATCACCACCCGCGGCGCCAAAGAAGACCTGATGCTGGAAATCGCCGAAATGATTGAGACCGTTCTCTCCAACGTAGAAAACGAACAGGTCATTGCCGACGTCCGCGCACGCGTAAATGCCAAGATGAAGGAATATCCGCTGTTCGCTTACTGATTATGAAATCGGGAAATAATAGTTTCTACAATAAAAAGTAAAAAAGATAAGCTGCGCAGTTCAAACGAACCTTGCGCAGCTTATTTTTTTATTCTCAATTTTCAATTCTCAATTTAAGAAGGTTCAGGAAAGCCCCTCTATATTGCCGTCCACTATGTCGATGTGTTCCGCTTGCGGCACTTTGGGCAGCCCCGGCATGCGGAGTATCTCACCGGCAATGGCAACGAGCATTTCCGCACCGTTGTTGATAACGATGTCCTTAATGTGGAACTCGAAGTTATTGACAGCGCCGTATATTTTGGGGTCGGCAGAGAAGGAGTATTGCGTCTTGGCTATGCAGACGGGATAATGTGCAATACCCATTTCCTCGACAAGCCTCATCATCTTGCGTGAAGCGCTGCTGTAGGTCACTACGCTTGCGCCATAAAGGTTGCATGCCACTTTCTCTATCTTCTGCTGTACGGTATCGTTTTCCCCGTAAGTATATTGCAGCGGGGCGGATGGTTTCTTTTCGATTGTTTCCACAACGAGGTTAGCCAAGTCCACCGCACCTTCCCCACCCTCGGCAAAGGCATTGTTAATGGCGAAGCCCACTTTCAAATCCTCTTCGCAATGACGGCGGATAGCTTCTACCTCTTCGTCCGTATCGCTGGCAAAACGGTTGAAGGCAACCACAACGGTCTGCCCGAAATAGCGCAGGTTACGGATGTGTTTGTCAAGATTGCCGAAGCCTTCCTTCAGTCCTTCCATGTTCGGCTCCTTGATACGGTCGAGGCTGACACCGCCGTGCATCTTCAATCCCTGTGCAGTGGCGACGATAACGGTCAGCTTGGGTTGCAGACCGCTTTTGCGGCATTTGATATTATAGAACTTCTCCGCTCCCAAGTCCGCACCGAAGCCGGCTTCGGTCACTACGTAATCGCCGAAGGTCATAGCCATTTTGGTAGCGAGAATGGAGTTGCAGCCATGCGCTATATTTGCGAACGGACCACCATGCACAAAAGCGGCTGTTCCTTCGGTGGTCTGTACCAGGTTGGGATGAATGGCGTCTTTCAGCAGTACGGTGACGGCGCCCGCCACACCTAAATCTTTCACTGTAAACGGCTTGCCCTCATAGTCAAAACCAAGTATGATATTCTCGATGCGTCTGCGGAGGTCTTCCGTATCCTTTGCCAGACAGAGAATTGCCATAATCTCCGATGCAGGCGTAATGTCGAAACCGGACTCCAGGGTAACCCCGTTGGTACGTGATCCAAGTCCGGTAACAATGCTGCGCAGGGAGCGGTCGTTCACATCGAGCACACGCCGCCAGATAATTTCTTTCAGGCCGAATCCGTCCGCCTGATGCTGGTAGATATAGTTATCCAGCAAAGCGGAAATCATATTGTGAGCGGAAGTAATGGCATGGAAATCTCCTGTGAAATGTAAATTTATCTTCTCCATAGGAAGTACCTGCGCGTAGCCGCCGCCTGCCGCTCCGCCCTTCATGCCGAAGCACGGGCCCAGCGAGGGTTCACGCAAGGCTACGATGGCTTTCTTGCCTATCTTGTTCAGTCCCAATGCCAGGCCGATAGAGACCGTGGTTTTGCCAATGCCTGCCTTTGTGGCCGTAATGGCGG
>ERZ860508.113-NODE-113-length-72128-cov-9.052031_pt1 | contig 72128 bp, 66 predicted proteins | sample MGYA00509976_ERZ860508 | MGnify/ENA primary metagenome ERZ860508 (study PRJEB30046, sample SAMN00715242) | human gut metagenome | study: EMG produced TPA metagenomics assembly of the A metagenome-wide association study of gut microbiota in type 2...
CTCTCGGTTTGTTTGTCTCTCTCGGAGAGAGCTTTTATATCATATCATATACAACCCCTCTTGTCAAGCCTTTTTTTTGCTTTTGGATAGCTGCACAGCGTCATAGCATTTCTTGTCGAATTTTAGCGACAGGGTGCACAAAGGAATAGTCATTTTATATTCTTCCCCGTCTTTATCATTATATGTATATAAAAATATCGGATACAGAAAACTGTATCCGATAAATAAATTTATCTGTTATCCACCTTTTCGGGATACATATCATGCTCCATCAGGCGGTGCATAGCCATCTCTTCAAACTTGGTGCCCTTTCTGCCATAGTTGCAGTACGGGTCAATGGAAATGCCCCCTCTGGGAGTAAACTTGCCCCACACCTCAATGTACTTGGGGTCCATAAGCTTGATAAGGTCCTTCATAATGATATTAACGCAGTCCTCGTGGAAATCGCCGTGATTACGGAAGCTGTACAGATAAAGCTTCAGCGACTTTGACTCCACCATGCGCACATCGGGTATGTAGGAAATGTAGATAGTCGCAAAGTCAGGCTGCCCTGTGATGGGGCAGAGACTTGTAAACTCAGGGCAGTTAAATTTTACAAAATAGTCGTTATCCTGGTGCTTGTTTATGAATGTCTCCAGCATCTGGGGAGCGTAGTCGTCGGGGTATTTTGTCTTCTGATTGCCAAGCAGAGTTATGCCCTGCTTTTCTTCGGCGGTTCTTCCTTCCATGGTAATTCTCCTTAAATTTATTTTAACAGCGCAAGAAGCGTGTTTTTATCACCGTATCCGATGTGTCGTGCGTGCTCTTTTCCGCCCTTGAAGGATATAATGGTAGGTATGCTGCTTACCCCATAGGCAACGGCAGCATCAGGCACATTGTCAACATCTACCTTATATACCTTGAAATTCTTCGCCTCGGCAGCGATCTCCTCGATAATGGGAGCAGTCATCTTGCAGGGACCGCACCAGACCGCATAAAAGTCCACCAGTACAGTCTCATTTTCTGCGATCTTCTCCTTAAAGTCCTCAAAGCTTGTAATATCCAGCTTGCACATATTATCATTCCTTTCATTTTACCGTTTCCCTGCTCTGAGCGGGCATATCCAGCCTTTTCACTTCAGAAGCCGCAGGGAGACAGACCGTTATTCTCGTACCGATGTCCTTGTACGATATTACCTCAAAATGTCCGCTGTGCCGCTCGACTATCCACTTCGCAATGGAAAGCCCCAGACCCGTGCCGCCTGTTTCACGGCTTCTTGCAGGGTCGGAGCGGTAAAATCTGTCAAATATTCTGGGTATATCCTTTTCGTCAATGCCGATGCCTGTGTCCTGCACCTCAAAGCAGCACTCGCCCTCCTCATTGTGCAGCACCCTTAGGGTAATTGTGTTGCCCTTGGGAGTGTATTTCTTCGCATTATCGCAGAGAATACGGGCAGTCTGCTTCATCATCGAAACATCGGCGTTTATATTTATGTTTTCCTTAATGTCAAGGATATATTCATGGTCGGGGTCTATCATCTCCGCCTCGGTGTGAACCTCACGTATCATATCCGACAGCGAGAACACAGTCATATTCACAGGCTGCCTGCCGTTGTCGCCCCTCGCAAGGAACAACAGCTGCTCCACCAGCTTGTTCATGTTCTCCGATTCATTTTTTATGGCAGTGATGCTCTCGTCAAGGATCTTTTCGTCGGATTTTCCCCACCTTGCCAGCATATCAGCATAGCCCTTGATAACGGCAATGGGCGTGCGAAGCTCATGAGATGCGTCCGATACGAACCTTGACTGGCTCTTATACGCAGCCCTCATTCTGTCCAGCAGGTCATTGACCGCATTTTCAAGCCTTTTCAGGTCACGGTTGCCCGTGGAAATGTGTACATTTGACTCCATAGGGTCATCAATGCTGCCGATAGCAGACTCAATATCATCGAAATTATAAGGATTCTGATGTGCCGCCTCAGTAAGCTCCGTAGCGGTAACAGCCATTTTGTTAAGAGGACTGAGCATTTTTTTTGCCCTGAAATATTCGGGCAGGAAGCCGATGAGCCATACCACCGCCTGGAGTATTCCCAGACCGCACACCGCAAACATAAGAACGGAAGCAAAGCCCCCGCAGTTAACGGAGTGCTCCCCCACGGTGTAAACGCCCGTGGCAAGAATATCCCAGAAGCTCCCCGCCGTGTCGTCAAAAAGCAGCTCACGGCTGAGGGACGGGTCAAAGGAGTCATAAAATCTTGCTTCCGTGGCAGCACACCAGCTGATAACGGAAAAGACCACCAGCAGCAGGTCGGTGCAAAGGTTCCACGCCAGCCTGTCAAGCTGTCGGTGCGAAGCTATCTGCCCCGCAATGGAGCTGCTGTCCGCAGGCCGTTTGGACATATTCTCACCGCCCTTCAATGATCTGTATCAAAAGCCCTTGCTTATAAGTCCACGTACAATATCCGAGTAAAACTCGGTAATGTCGTCAATGTCCGCCTCTGCGCCGTCCTTTTTCTTTGAAAAAGCAGCCCTGCGCATATCCACCTCATCGCAGTGGGATATTCCTCTGCCGTCACTGCCGTAAAACGTGCCCATAAAATTAGTCCATTTCGCGGCTCTCGGCGCAAGCAGACCGTCATTTTCGCCCTCGAACCTGTTCACCGCAAGCCACGTCCAGCTCATAAAAATGTCCGAGGTGGGCTTTTTCATGGCAAAAGCGCAGCTCTGATAATATACGTCGGGGCTGTCGGGATTTTTTATGTTAAAAATGTCCGCCGAATTTGTCTTGAATGAGTTTACGGCGCTGTAGGTGTCAGGCGATTTGTCGCCCAGTATCCTGAACCACAGGTCAGTCACGCCGCAGCCCAGCTTAACCAGCGGCTGCGGAACAATGTCCATCAGCCTATCCACCGTGACAGAGCCGTTGTGTGGCGTGGATATGGTGGTCAGAGACGCCACCTTATCCGCCATTCCCATAGTGGAGATAAGATATCTCGCCTCCAGTCCGCCCTTTGAATGGGCGATAATGTTTACCTTTTCCGCACCTGTCTGCCTTAGAACAGCTTCAATGGTCTTTTTCAGCTGAGCCGCATTGCCCTCAATGCTACCGTTGCTGTCCTGACCGCCGAAAAACACCTCCGCACCGCATTTTTCCAGCGCTTTCGGAATGCGTCCCCAGTAGCCGATCACCCTGTTGTCCCGAAATCCCATGCCGTGTACCATCAGCAGCGGATATTTAAGCCTTTCCATATCATCACCCACGCCGTCAGATATTACCGAAAAATCATTTTATAACATATCCCACGCCACGTACCGTCTGGATATATTTCACGTCCGATACCTCTTCCAGCTTGCTTCTGAGGTATCTTATATATACGTCAACAACATTGGTCTCGCCGAAATAATCATATCCCCATACCCGTTCCAGAAGCTGCTCACGGGTGAGGACGATAGACACATTTTCAAGCAAAGCCTGCAAAAGGCCGAACTCCTTAACCGTCAGCTCCAAGAGCTTTCCGCCACAGGTGACAGTGTGCCGTGCCGTATCCATGGAAAGCTCGCCGAAGGTCAGGTTTCCGCCCTCGTACTTTTCCTTCTCAGCAGGCTTGTGCTGGCGGAGAGTTACCCTTATCCTTGCCAGAAGCTCTTCAATGGCAAAAGGCTTGGTGATGTAGTCATCAGCGCCCATGTCAAGCCCCGATACCTTATCCATTACCGAGTCACGGGCAGTGAGCATAATAACGGGAGTGTGATTTTCCGCCTTTCTGAGCCGCCTCAGCACTTCAAGACCGTTAAGCCCCGGGAGCATGATATCCAGCAGTATAAGGTCAAATCCCCCGCCCTCGGCAAGAGTAAGTCCCTCTCTGCCGTCGCCCGAAATAACAGTCTCATACTCCTCGTGCTCCATCTCCAGCTGAACAAATCTTGCAAGCTGAGGTTCATCTTCAACAATAAGAATTTTTGGCATAAAACACACTCCGTCCGATTTTACTTTTTGCGTATCGAATAGCTGCATCCGCTCATCAGCGAGATAACAACAGCGGCAAAAACCACACCCGCCGTGCAGCAAACCAAAATCATCGCCAGTATAAGGGGAAAGTTTATCATTTCCCTGCCGTTTTTGGATATGACCACCTGATATTTCAGCAGGGCACGGTAGAACTCGCAAAGCTTTCTCCAAGCTATCTTTGATATGACTATCAGATATTTCAGCAGGGCACGGCAGAACTCGCAAAGCTTTCTCCAAGCTATCTTTATAAACTCGCCCAGACTTTCTGCGTCCGCAGCGGATTCGTATCTTGTAGATGTGTAGTTATTCTGCATAATGCCCGTAGAATACTTGTTCACGCCGTTTCCGAGCCGTCCCCTGCGTTCCAGTATTATCATAGCCTCAAGAAGATCGTAGTCCGCTTCCTTCAGCACTTCACCCGCTTCTTCATAGGTTATCCCGCATTTTTCCACAAGCTTTTCAGCCATTTCATGATGCTCCACAGCGCAGACTCCTTTCTCAGGCAGATTTATCTTAGCCTATTATAACACAAATTTATTTGTTTGACAATAGCTGATTGATATTGTCCGTCAAACTTCCGAAATGCAGTAAAGCCGCATTTCCTGTGGGCAGATATGGGAAATGCGGCATGAGATAAATGCTTATTTGTTGTCGTTAAAAAAGCCCTTGTCCTGATTTTCATATGTCTCATAATTCTGTCTGTAGGACTGATCGGCAGCGTGAGTGTCATATGACGGGCTGTCAGTCTTTACATTTACATTGCTGCCCGCAGGTCTGCTGAAGCCAAATACAAATTCCTTTGAAAAATCGGGGCCTGAGAATGTGTATCTTATGCCGAACAGCAGCGAGATGAGCACCACTGGGATCGCCCCGCTCCATAAGAGGATAAGGCATATCACAGCAGCAATAATGGGCACCGTGAAATAGTCCCTGCTGCCGCTGACGGTCAGCGTGTTTCTTGCCAGCTTGGAGATAAATCCGCCTGTGCAGTCAAAAGCAGTACGTGCGCCACGGCGGAACTCCTGCCTGAACTTATCCTTATCCCACTGATAGTCGCTGTAGCTTGCGCACTGTCCGCTGGCGCCTGTGGTCGATGAGCAGTTCTTTTTCTTAGCCTTTTCAAGCATAACAGCCGCAGCCAGCATATCCTTTCCACAAGCCTCATAAGCATAGCGGGCTTCTTCAAAAGTAGAGCCTGTCTGACTTACCAGTTTGCTTACATTTTCAAAATCATCCATAACAGTCGTCCTTTCGGGTAGTTTTATTTCTCTCGTTCTGATTACTATTATATCCTGCGATAATTAAAGCATTTTTCAGGAAAGATTAGAATTTCATTAGAACTATTTCTTAAAAGATATTCTCTTTTCCTGCGGGAAGTCCTCTCCGCCGATGGTGTATTCCACGCTGCAGAAGAGGGAAACGAGTATAGCGATAAAAGATATCTTCCACAGCAGCAGAGCAACAATTATAAACGCCAGCACAGGCATATGGAATATTTCGCTTGTACGTGACACGGTAACGTCATTTCTGCAAAGCATTGAGAAGAATCTTTTCACCTTGTCAAAGAAGCCGCCGTTTACCACAGCAGGCAGATTATTTTTTTCATTCATTATCAAGCACTCCTTTTGTGTGATGTTTTATTTGATGTATATATAATACCTCACGCAAATTAAGGTGTACTTTAAAGGGCATTAGAAAGAAATTAGAAAACAGAAAAAGCAATCAGCAATTAAAGTATTCTCGCTTTAAATGCAAGCAAAACATAGATGCCCAAAAGCAAGTTAAAGTTAAAGTAAATCGGCAAAATTAGGAAAATGTCCGTTTTTATGGAATTTCGGTTTCAGTTGTGCCATCTCGGCACATATTGTCGTCTCGGCACATATTGTCGTCTCGGCACGTACTATTGAAACGACACATATTCAGAGATAAACAAAACGAACGAATGCACTCGCTATCTAATCGCCAGACCGCAAATGAGATGCACGGCGGTAAAAGAGGTTAAACAAAGCCAAACAATAGAAGTCAAATAAGAAAGTTAAATCGTAACAGGTAAAGATAAAATAAAGCACATACTTATAAATTTGCTCTCACATTGAAAAAAGAACTACAAATAAAAGAACGGAGTGAAGCAAGAACCCGTAAACGTGGCTATAGAAGAGAGTGCAAATAGATGAACGGGGTTCGGACACGGCGTAAAGCAAAATGTAGGGGGATAAAAAACGGATGGGAATAGGGGATCAAGGAAGAGATGAGTGCTTGCCTTTTACAAAGCCATGGAGAAACCATCAGGGGGAAGGGGAAAGCCGTTTTTTGCCCTTGCTTTAGTTTCCTCTTCCCCCTGGTGGTGTCTCCTTTGCATCGGTACGGACGAATAAAACTGATATGTAAATATGTCCGTACCTGCGCCTTACGGCGGAAATCCGAGAGCTGTTCCTTGCGGAACAGCTCTCGGTTTCAAAGCCGCCTGCATGATAAAGTTTTTAGTTTGTTTGAGATATTAAATTCATTTGCAAGGTTTTGAGCTTAAAGTGCAGGCGGCTTTATGGATTTTCTTATTTGTCCGCTTACACTTTAATCATTTATGCCGCAAGCAAACGGATTTCGTAGGTAAACGTAGTTTACCACTGCGGCAAGGGCGACAAGGTGGCGCCGCCCCCTTGACCCCTGCCACCTTTGAAAAGGTGGACTAAACTTTTTACCTTTGTGCTTATTTGTGCTGCCCTTTTTAATAGCTACTCGCCCTGATTTTCCCTTAAAAATCAAGGGCTGCCGCATATATCGCAGCAGCCCCAAAATCTACTTCGCCTGTCCGTCAAGGGTCAGATGATATGCCGACAAAAACTCTGATATAAACTCCTCCGCCTCGGGAAGTGCCATGTCATGCACCGCCTGCAGGGTGCTTTTCTCCGCCTCGGTAAAATCGGAGTTTCCCATCTGCCGCTCCTCGATACACTTTATCAGCGCAGAAAGCTTGTCCGCCGCCTTTACCAGCACCCAAAGCTCCTTGTCCTCCTCGGTTTTTGAGAACAGCGGAGCATAATATCCCCTCAGATCCTCAGGCAGATAGGACAGCAGCTTTTCCTCAGCCATTTTCTCCACCTTGTCATATTCCGCCTTTATCTCGGCATTGTAATATTTCACAGGGGTCGGCAGATCCCCCGTGATTATCTCCGTAGCGTCGTGATACATGGCAAGCAGAGCCGCCCGCTCAGGGTCAACGTTCCCGCCGAACCGCACATTCCTGTACAGCGCCAGAACATGGGCTATGAACGCCGTTTCAAGGCTGTGCTCGCTGATATTTTCATTTATCGTGTTGCGCATAAGCCCCCAGCGGTTGATGTATTTCATTCGGGAGATTATGGCAAAAAATTTCTGTTCCTGCATAAAATTCTTCTTTCGGTGTAAGATTTGCTGTAAATCAGAACTCAATTCCCCTGCGTGCGTCAATGCCCTTTTCATAAGGGTGCTTTACCGCCCTTATCTCGCTGACATAATCGGCAGCGTCAACATATTTCTGCTCGGGGTCTCTGCCCGTAAGCACCAGCTCGCACTTTTCGGGCTTGTGCAGAATTATCTCGTCAGCCAGAGCCTTATCTACCAGACCGCAGTTGTAGCCTGCACAGAATTCATCAATAACAAGCATATCTATCTCGTCATTTTTCATCTCTCTGAGCGCCTCTTCCAGCAGAGCATTGTGGCACTTGGTTATAGCCGCCTTGTCCTCGTCGGTCATGGAAAAAGTGAAGCCGTAATTTCTATCGGGACGGGTCACTCTGATATTTGGTATAAGCGCCAGACTTTCAAGCTCCGCAGTCTTGCTGCCCTTTAAAAGCTGAACAATGTGCACTCTCATGCCTGCACCCGCCGCACGCACAGCCAGCCCCATCGAAGCCGTAGTCTTGCCCTTGCCGTCGCCGCAGTAAATGTGAATAAGTCCCATAATTATACCTCTTTTCTCAATATCTTATAAATAAGCTCCATATCCAGATTTGCACGTACATTATCCGCCAGAAGCTTATACTGCCGTTCCTTGTAGCTTTTCCTGTCAGTGCGTTCCGCACCGTATTCAAGCCCCTTTGATCTGAAAAGAGCCTTTACTATCTCACCGGAGATGTCAGCGCTGTCAAAAATTCCATGAACATAGCTGCCGCAGACATTTCCTTTCCATGAGCCGTCCGCCCTGCCATTGTCAAGCTCAGACAGCACATTTCCGCCGATGCTCGTTTCACCCATGTGAATTTCATAGCCCGAAAAATCCCTGTCCGACAGGAACGAGAAAAATCCGCCTATGCTCTGTATCTTTCCCGATATCCTTGTCCGTGTCTTTTCGCTTCTGAATACCGTCTCGCAGTCCAGCAGACCCATTCCCGCAGCCTCGCCGCCGCCCTCGGTGTTTTCAGGGTCGGATATGCGCCTGCCAAGCATCTGATACCCTCCGCAAACGCCGAAAACAGGAACTCCGCCGAAGTTCAGCTTCTTTATCATCGCTTCCATGCCGCTTTCACGAAGCCACCTCATGTCCCCCAGAGTGCTTTTCGTTCCGGGGAGGATCATCATGTCCGCTCCCTCCAGCTCACCTGGCTTGGAAGCATATCTCACCGAAACGCCCTCGTACTGGCTGAACACATCAAAGTCCGTGAAATTGGATATCCTGGGCAGACGTACAACGGCAATGTTGATAAGCCCCTTTTCCTTGTTTTCGATTTTTTCCGACAAGCTGTCCTCATCGTCAATGTCGCAGTGAATATAGGGAATGACCCCCGCCACAGGCACGCCGCCCTTTTCACGGAGGATATCACAGCCGCTGTCAAAAAGCCGCTTGTCCCCACGGAACTTGTTGACCACGATCCCCTTCACCCTCTGCCGCTCCTCTTCTTCAAGGAGCATTAGAGTGCCGATAAGCTGGGCAAAAACGCCGCCACGGTCAATGTCCCCCACCAGCAGAACAGGTGCGTCCGCCAGCCTTGCCATGCCCATATTCACAATGTCATCGCTTTTAAGATTAAGCTCCACAGGACTGCCCGCCCCCTCTATCACAATGATGTCATACTTCTCCGCCAAAGCATTGTACGCCCTCATTATGTCGGGGATAAACTCCTTTTTCCGCTTGAAATACGCCGAAGCGGTCATGTTGCCCACCACCTCGCCGTTGACTATCACCTGGGAGCCGATGTCAGTTGTGGGCTTCAAAAGGATAGGGTTCATCAGCACGGACGGTTCCGTGCAGGCTGCCTCCGCCTGCATGACCTGCGCCCTGCCCATTTCAAGTCCCTCGGAGGTGATGTATGAATTCAGCGCCATGTTCTGCGATTTAAAGGGCGCACAGGAGTAACCGTCCTCGTGGAATATCCTGCACAGAGCCGCCGCAAAAAAGCTCTTGCCTGCGTTGGACATAGTTCCCTGCACCATTATCGCCTTAGCCATTCAAAAGCCCCCTTTCAAGCGCCATAACAAGCTCAATGTTGTCCTCATGTGACCTTACCGCCGTCCTGAAAAAACTGCCGTCCAGCCCGCAGAAATTCTCGCACCTGCGCAGGGCAATGCCGCTTTCCATGGCAATGTCCGCCAGATCATGCTCACTTTTAAGCAGTATAAAGTTTGCTGCCGCAGGATATGTCTTTATCCCCATTGCGCCGAATTTTTCCGTCAAAAATCTCCGCTCACGGGAGATATATTCCACCGTCCGCCCGATGAAATCACTATCATCAAGCGCCGCCGCTCCTGCCGCCTGAGCAAGGCTGTTCACGCTCCAGCTCTGTCCCGCAAGGCTGACTTTTCCGAGAAGATCCTCATCACAGCACAGCATATATCCCAGCCTAAGAGCAGGCATGGCATATATCTTTGTAAACGCCTTTATAACTGCCGCTCCCGCCTCGGCAAGTACATTGGCACTGACGGTATTTTCGGAAAAATCGGCAAAGGACATATCTATCACGGGCAGTATCCCAAGTCTTTTGCACCGTGTGACAATTTCCAGTAGGCATTGTTCCGACAGCTCCCCTCCCGTGGGATTATTGGGGCTGCACAAAAACACAATGTCATATCCGCCCTCGAGAACGTTTATGTAATCATCGCCCAAAGCAAAGTCATTTTCCTCTTTGAGCGCATAAAAATTGATCTCACATCCTGCCGCCGAAAGCGCCTTTTCATACTCGGAAAATGTGGGAGCCAATAACAGCGCCTTTTTCGGCTTTGCGGCAAATACCGTGCGGAAAATAAGGTCAGCCGCACCGTTGCCGCATATGATATGCTCAGGCTGAATGTTCTCCCGCTGCCCTATTTTCTCTCTCAGCACGGTACACTCGGGGTCGGGATATGTGCCGCAGCTGCGTATAGCTCCCGAAAGAGCTTTATATGCCCCCTCTGGCATTCCCAGCGGATTTATGTTGGCAGAAAAATCAATGCGGGCATCAGTGCCCCCGTGCTCGTATTTATCCATATTCCACCTCAGCGTATATTACTAATCTTCAATCAACCTACAGACAAATCCTCGGCTGAAATAAGCCCATTCTTCGTCAAGCTCCCTTGCCGGGCGGCAAGCCCGCCTGCGGTCGCTTTCCTTGACTGCTCTTATTTCATCTGTCGGCTTTGCCTATAGAACGATTGAAAATTAGTATAAATTGAGCCAAAGGCAGTTTTTAGCAAGCCGCCTTTGGCTCTGAAAAATTATTCGTCCTCTGACTTTGTAACTTCAATTCCCAGGATATCAAGGCTGTCCTTGTCAACAGCCGCAGGGCAGTTGCTCATAAGCTCGGAAGCGTTCTGCACCTTGGGGAATGCGGTAACATCACGGAGACTGTCAGCGCCGCACATTATCATAGCCAGTCTGTCAAGACCTATGCCCATGCCGCCGTGGGGAGCTGCGCCGTACTTGTACGCCTCTACCAGGAAGCCGAACTTAGCCTCGATCTCTTCATCGGTAAGTCCCAGTGACTCGAACATCTTCTGCTGAAGCTCATAGTCGGTGATTCTGATAGAACCGCTGGAAAGCTCAGTGCCGTTGAGCACCAGGTCATATGCCTTTGCAAATACCTTTTCGGGAGCAGTGTCAAGATACTGTAAGCACTCGTCCATAGGCATTGTGAAGGGGTGGTGCATAGCGTCCCAATGCTGAGTTTCCTCGTTCCATTCAAAGAAGGGGAACTCGGTTATCCACAGGAAGTTGAACTTGCCCTCGGGGATAATATTCAGCTGGCGTGCACACTTAAGTCTCAGAGCGCCGAGAGATGTAAGAGCTGTGTTCTTCTTGTCGGCGATGATGAACACAACGTCTCCCTTTTCAGCGCCTGCCGCAGCAAGTATCTTATCAAGCTCGCCCTCGCCGAGGAACTTGCCGAAAGAGCAGTTGGGAGCGTCCTCGACCCAACGGATATAAGCAAGGCCCTTTACGCCGATGCCCTTGACATATTCGGTCAGCTTGTCGATCTCTTTTCTTGTGAAAGTGGAAGCGCCGTTCTTTGCGGTGATGCAGCGAACAGTGCCGCCGTTTGCGATAGCGGAGGTGAATACTCCGAAGCCGCAGTCCTTAACAACATCGGTAAGGTCGGTTATCTCCATGCCGAAACGTGTATCGGGCTTATCGGAACCGAAACGCTCGAGAGCCTCGGTATATTTCATTCTGGGCAGAGGCACAGGGATATCTCTGCCAAGTATCTCGCTGAACAGTCTGCTGATAAAGCCCTCAGCCATTTCCATAATGTCCTCGGTCTCGGCAAAGGACATTTCAAGGTCTATCTGAGTAAATTCGGGCTGTCTGTCCGCACGGAGGTCCTCATCACGGAAGCATCTTGCCAGCTGGATATAGCGGTCAAAGCCTGCTATCATAAGCAGCTGCTTGTATATCTGAGGGGACTGGGGCAGAGCATAGAACTTGCCTGGGTGAACTCTTGAAGGAACAAGGTAGTCTCTTGCGCCCTCGGGAGTGGATTTTATCATCATAGGAGTTTCTATCTCAATGAAGCCGTTCTCATAGAAATAGTCTCTTGCAACCTTTGCAATCTTGCTTCTCATAATGATATTCTGCTGGAGAGGCTTTCTTCTCAGGTCAAGATAACGGTATTTGAGGCGAAGCTCCTCGTTGGTGTTGGAGTTGTCAACTATCTCAAAAGGAGTGGTCTGAGCCTTTGCAAGTATTCTCAGGTCGTTTACATATACCTCGATATTACCTGTCTTGATGTCGTTGTTCTTGCTTTCTCTTTCTCTTACGGTACCCTTTACCAGAAGAACATATTCGGAGCGGCAGGAAGATGCCTTTTCAAATATAGCCCTGTCGGTGCCGTCGTCAAAAGCCAGCTGAACAATGCCTGTTCTGTCTCTCAGGTCGATGAAGATAAGGTTGCCCAGGTCTCTTATTTTCTGAACATAACCGCCTACAACAACTTCCTTGCCAACGCCCTCTACCTCGCCGCAGTAGCAGGTGCGCTTCAGACCTTTCATATTATCTGCCATTTTAAAAACTTCCTTTCAGTATTACAGAATATCATTTATCTTATCGAAATATTCCGACATTTTTTCTTTTGTTTCGGGGTCGGCACAGGCATTGCCGATGTCCCTTACCCCTTTCAGAACGCCGATTATCTGAGGGCGCTCCTTGGCTTCGCTTCTTGCAAGCCTTTCCGACGGGAGAACGGTGAGCAGTCTTTCCGCCGCCGTATCCGCAGTCATCTCCCCTGCCGCAATTTTCTTTGTGCATTCGGTGTATGCCCGTGAAAACTCCAGCAGCCGCTCCAGGTCATTGCCCATGCTCTTCTTGTTAAGCTCCGCCACCTTGGTCTTTGCAGCAATAAGAGGCAGCAGCTTCATGACCGTAACGGGCGAAAGCTTGTTCAGTATCTTCTTCTGACCCATGACCGCCGCCAGCCAGAAAAGGGACGTGGTCTTTGCGGCATCAAGTCCGTTTCCTTTCAGAAGCTCTCTCATATCAGCCGTGATAACGCCGTTTTCCTCCGATGAACGGCTGCGGACAAATGCCATCAGCCCCTCAAAGTCCTTTTTCATATGCTCATTTGCCATGGCAGCCTCGCCGCCCATGGTAACAATTATCTGCTCCTCGGTCACTTCGCCTATAAAGCTTTTACCGTCGTATATCCTTATGACCGCCATATCATTCCTCGGAAGCGAACATATCAGCCATGTGGATATCGGAGAAAACATCAAGGAACTTGTCGCCCAGAGTTATCTCGGTCTCCTCACCTGTGGTCATGTTCTTAAGCTTTGCACTGCCTGCTTCAAGCTCGTTGTCGCCGATTATCATGGAGAAAGCGGAGCCTATCTTGTTGGCATACTTCATCTGAGCCTTTACGCCTCTGCCCATAACATCGCATTCAGCGTGGTAGCCCTCGTCACGGAGAGCCTTGACCAGAGAAACAGCCTTTTTCTGAGCCGCAGCGCCCATTGCGCCGATGTAGATATCGCAGCCACGGGGCATATCAAACTCGCAGCCCTGCTTTTCCATGGTCATGATTATTCTTTCCAGGCCCATGGCAAAGCCCAGCGCAGGAGTGGGGTTGCCGCCCATCTCCTCAATAAGTCCGTCATAGCGTCCGCCGCCGCATACAGTTCCCTGTGCGCCGATAGATGTGGTGATGAACTCAAAAACGGTCTTGGTGTAGTAGTCAAGGCCTCTTACTATCTTGGGGTCAACTGTGTACTTGATGCCCATTTCGTCAAGGTAGCCCTTGAGGGTCTCAAAATGCTCTCTGCACTCGTCGCAGAGGTAATCTATCATAAGGGGAGCGTCCTTGCCTATTTCACGGCATATCTCGCTCTTACAGTCCAGTATTCTCATAGGGTTCTTTTCAAATCTTGACTGGCAGGTGCCGCAAAGCTCCTCCTTGTGGGGAGCAAAGAACTCTCTCAGCTTCTCGTAATACTTTGCACGGCAGTGAGGGCAGCCGATGGAGTTGATGTGCAGCTCGATATCTTTAAGTCCCAGTCTCTCGATAACGCTTCCCACAAGGCATATCATCTCAGCGTCAGCGGCAGGTGAAGAGCTTCCCACCATTTCAGCGCCGAACTGGTGGAACTCCCACAGTCTGCCTGCCTGAGGCTTCTCGTGGCGGAAGCAGGAGAGGATATAGAACACCTTCTGAGGAAGTGCGTCATTTAAAAGTCCGTTCTGGAGCACCGCTCTGATAGTGCCCGCAGTGCCCTCGGGACGGAGAGTGAACTTGCTCTCCCTGCCCATAACGCTGAACATTTCCTTCTGAACAACGTCGGTAGTCTCGCCCACCGAGCGCACAAAAAGCTCGGTATTTTCAAAAGTAGGAATGCGTATCTCCCTGAAACCGTAAGAAGCGGCAGTATCCGCAGCAATCTTCTCAACAGTCTGCCACTTGTGGCTCTCAGCGGGGACAACGTCCTCCATTCCCTTTATCCTTGTGGTAATAAGCTCCATAATATCTGTTCCTTTCTTTAAACAAAAAAGCCGTCTCCAAATGTGTATAAACACATTCGGGACGACTGTAAAACCGTGGTACCACCCGTATTTGCCGCAGTGCGGCCTCATACATCTTTAACGCAGATATGCGGACGGGCTTTTATTCACCCGCCGGCTCACCGAGTGTCCTTCATATCAGGTGCAGTCAGGCAGTTCCAGCAAATCCGCCTGTCTCTGAAAAAGCACATAATATTACTCTCCCGACTCAAAGCCGTTGTGATATTGATATCATTATACACTTGATTTTCCCATTTGTCAAGGGCAAATCAACATTTATATCAATCAATGGGATTAACGATCTGGCGCCAGTCAAGATCTCCTCTTTCAAGCGCATGGATAAGAGCCTCGGCAGTAGCGATATTGGTCGCAACGGGAATGTTATGAACATCGCAGAGTCTCAGCAGGTTCATTTCATTCGGCTCGTGGGGCTTTGGAGAAAGCGGGTCTCTGAAAAACAGGAGCAGGTCGATTTCGTTGCACGAAATACGTGCGCTTATCTGCTGATCTCCTCCCTGTGCGCCGCTCAGATACCTCTGAATATTAAGTCCCGTAGCCTGAGCTACCATTTTGCCCGTTGTGCCTGTTGCGCATAGGTTATGACGTGACAGCACACCGCAGTAGGCGATACAGAACTGGACCATCAGCTCCTTTTTGGAGTCATGCGCAATAAGTGCAATATTCATTTTCTATCATTCCTTTCCCCGTGAGATAACAGAAGCCATCATTACTGAAGAAGAACCTTGAAGCTGAGAGGAACGTCCTCACCCTTGATTCTCTTTGAAATAGCGTCAAATGCCTTGAATGCCAGTGAGCTGGAGGGAAGAGGTTCTCCCTTGGAGGTTGCGATAATAACAGCATCATCATCGGGGATAACACCGATGAGCTGAACGCCGACTGTATCAATGATCTCATCAAGATCGACTACCAGGTCAGCCTTAAAGAGGTCGGGATTTACCTTGTTTATGATAAGGCGCTGCTTCTTGTTGCCTCTCTTATAGAACTCATCCGACATTGTTCTTGCGTCTCTTACGCATACAGGGTCGGGAGTGGTGTTGATAAGGATAAGGTCAGACTGCTCAACAACATCGAAAACGCTGGCATTGGTACCTGCGGAGGTATCAACGATGATGTACTCATAGTACTTTCTCATTTCCTGGCAGATGTTCTTGATAGTCTCAGCGTCAACTCTTGCGAAAGGATCCTCAGGAGCACAGACAATGCTGAGGTTTGTTGCGATCTTCACCTGAGTAGTAGCCTGGTAAATGTCACATTCTCCCTTGAGAACGTTGCCCAGGTCATACTTTATGTCATTCTTGACTCCCAGCATGATATCAAGGCATCTGAGTCCGAAGTCAAGTTCTATAATAAGTGTACGGTGTCCCTGCTTTGCAAGAGCAAAGCCCAGCTCGGAGCAGATTGAGGATTTTCCGGTACCGCCTTTACCGGAAGTAACAGCAATGATCTTGGACATAATAGCTCCATTCTCCGCATTTCTGATATAATAATAGCTGTGTGCCGCCCGACTGAATGATGCGGACAGACCGACGGACTTCATAACGCAATATATGCCTGTGAGAAAAATATCCCGCAAGCATCTGCCATCCCGACCGTTCAGCACGAATACTGCCCGCCAAAGCACGGCAGCAGATTTCTCCCATCTCACAAAAGGCTGATACGATACGGACGATTACATGATTAAAGGCACACAACCGATTACTATTATTGTACCATAAAATCGCAAAAAGTCAAAGGCTTTTTGCCCACTTTGCACAATTTCGTTATAGTGTAATTATTCAAAACATAATATTTGTATAATTTATACAAATTATTTTTAATAATAAACTTCTGACAAAAAGTACGGATTTTCCCCTTGCAATACCCTTAAAAACAGTTGATTTTCATAAAAATATATGTTATAATATACCTATCAAGTATAATTCAGAAAGGACGATAATATGAATACCAATGAAATTCTTTCTCACATAGACAGCCTGCTAAAAGAAAGCCGCCTTGATGAAGCGGAAAAATATATGAAAGCCACTCTTTCCGATGCGGAAAAATCGGACCGCCCCGATATAATGCTCACCCTTTACAATGAGCTTGCAGGCTTTTACCGTGACTGCGGCAGGTTTGCCGAAGCGCTGGAAAGCTGCCGCCGCTCGGAGGAGCTTCTTGAAAAAATGAACATCGGCGGTGCTCAGCTTGCCTCCGCTCTGCTCAACTCCGCCAACGCCTGCCGTGCCGCAGGGCTGTATGATGAAAGCTTTGACTATTACCGCAGAATATATGCAATTCTGGAGAATATCGGCGCAGAAAAGCCACTCTACGCAAGCTATTATAATAATCTTGCCCTGCTTTATCAGGAAACAAATAACTGGCAGGAAGCCGCAGACTGCCTGAAAAAAGCCCTCTCCCTTGCAGACGACGATATCCGCAGGGCAATCACACGCTCAAATCTTGCCGTCTGTCTCACAAAGCTTGGGGACAACAGTGCCGCAAAGGAGACACTCGCTCCCGCTATGGAAACATTCTCGGGGCTGTCCCCCTCTGATTTCCATTACAGTGCAGCCCTCGCCGCCATGGGTGATATATGCTTTGCTGAAAAGGATTTTTCCAAAGCCGCATACTATTATGAAGCATCCCTGTCCGAAATAGAGCTTCATATGGGCAGAAACAACTTCTATGATATAGTGTCCCACAACCTCTCGGAAGCTTATGAAAACTTAGGCGGCAAGCCGGCACTCAAAGGCATGGAGCTGTGCAGACAATATTTCGAGGTCTTCGGCAGACCCATGCTCCAAAGGAATTTTGCCCTCTACCTTGACCATATCGCCTGCGGACTGGCAGGAGAAGGCTCCGAGTGTCTGGGCCTTGACGACCATATCTCCCCCGACCACGACTTTGGGCCCTCATTCTGCATCTGGACAGACCTGCCCGACGATATGTGCGCCAAGCTCCAAAAGGCATATGACCTGCTGCCAAAAGAATTCATGGGCATGAAACGAATAGTCACCCCAAATGGGACCGACCGCACAGGCGTGATAAAAGTCACGGACTTCCTGAGAAAATTCACAGGCTTTGACCACGTTCCAAACAGCTCCGAGGAATGGCAGTACACCGTTGACGAAAACCTTGCCTGCGCCGTGAACGGCAGCATTTTCATGGATAATTCAGGCTTTTTCACCGATATCCGTCAGCGGCTCCAAGTCCAGCCCGAGGATATCAGACTGAGAAAGCTTGCCGCAGAGCTTGAAAAAATGGCCCAGAGCGGTCAGTACAACTACCCCCGAGCAATGAAGAGAACCGACCCCGCCGCCGCATTTTTCGCCCTTTCCGCATTTATGGAAAGCTCCATGAAAGCAGCGCATATCCTTTCCCAAAAATATGCTCCCTATTCAAAATGGCTGTTCAGAAGCACGGAAGCTCTTCCAAAATTTGATGAGCTGGCAATAGCTGTCCGCAATATCTCCGAGGGAAAAAATATCACCGAAAATATAGAAATAGCCTGCGCAGCTGTCAGAGCCGAGCTAAAGGCTCAGCAGATATCAAACTCCGACGATTATATGTCAGTGTGCGCCGATGATGCCAAGCACCGTGCGGACATCATCTACACCGCCGAAGAAATAATTGCCATGGAGTGGGATTTTTTCGATAAGGTGCAGAACGAGGGCGGAAGAGCCAACTGCCAGGACGATTACTATACCTTTTCCATAATGCGCCGCAGCCAGTATTATTGCTGGGAGCTGCCCATGCTCTGCTCGCTGTATGAGGATTTCAAGGCAGCCAAAGCAGACGACCGCAACCCCATAACCGAAAAATACGGCTATATGATGGAGACCACCGCCCCCGCCCGCTTTGCCGAGATACGCTCCTCTCTCCCCGAGATACCGCAGCAGAAAAAGGAGCTGTGCACCGCTATCTGCCAGATACAAACAGGCATGATGGAGGAATTTGCCGCCAATTATCCCAAGCTTGCAGGCAGAGCAAGAACAATACACACCTATGAGGACACACCCTGGCTCACATCTTATGAAACATATCTCCGTGGGGAGCTTTATACCTATTCGGATATCACATTGAAGCTTTACGGCAGCTTTATCGCCCGCCTCTGTACAGAGGGGAAAAATCTTGCCTATATGATAATGGAGCAGTCAGTTAAGATGTACGGCTATGAGAGCCTTGACCAAGCGGAAGAACACGCATAAAAATAAGTGGTTGCCACATTTTGCGGCAACCACTTTATCTTTTTATGAAACAGTTACCTTAACAGTAACGCTGACGGACTTATCATGAGTCGAGGTAATGGTGATGTAACAGCTGCCTGCCTTGTGTGCAGTCATTTTGCCGTTATCATCAATGGAAACTATATCAGGATTGGAAGACTTGTATGTTACCTCCCTGAAAGTGGTGTTGATAGGCTTGAAGCTGAATGTTATGTTAGCTGTGGTGTGGTAAGCCAGAGGTATCTCCTTTTTGATAACGGTCAACTCTGTAGGATATATCTCTTCCTTGTCCGAAGTATCGTCCTTTGTATCGGCCGTATCTTTCTTTGCAGGCTTCTTGACTACCTTGCCGTCCTTGTTGAACTTCACTTTCTCGCCGTCAATGCTGACAGTCCTGCTCACCGCACGCTTGCCGCTGGTGCAGTAATAATAGGTCTCGCCGTCGCTCTCCTGCCAGCCTGTGAGCATAACGCCCTCATCGTCAAAGAAGTAATAGCAGCCGCCTATCTTGTTAACGCCTGTAACAGCAGCGCCGTTCTTGCCGAAATAATATTTGCCGGACTTGGCTTTGAGCCAACCCTTTTTCATAACTCCGTCACTGCCGAAGTAATATTTCTTGCCTGACTTTGTTTTCAGCCAGCCTGTTTTCATAATGCCCTTGCTGTTGAAATAATAAGTCTCACCGTCAATTTCTTCCATGCCCGTAACAGCCTTGCCGTTATCCACGTACATTTTACCATTGTCGGTGTCCTTCCATTCGCCCGCAAAGCAGGTGCCTGCCATTGAGAGAGTAATGAGAGCGGCAGCACATATCGCCGAATACCGCTTCATACCACTGTTTTTCATAGAAAAATCATTCCTTTCAGAATCACATACAGTCAAATAGTTTTTAAACATTATACAATAAATCAAGGAAGATGTCAACAGACAGAACACATTTAATGTCGTGTGATATGCTACAGAATGTTGTACCAGCTGGGAAATTCCTCCTCATATATCTGGTCTATCTGATGATATATCGCCTGGATCTCCGCAATAAGCTCGTCATTTTCGTTGGAGATGAACGGAGTTACCTTTGCAATGGAAATGTTCAGGTTTGCCAGCGCATCATCATGGATTATCATGGTAACTTTCCGCTCGTAGCTGTGCCAGAAGTCGTTAAGCTCGTTGGACAACGCCAGCGCACCCTCAACGTCTCCGCTTTCATATACCTGCTGTATCTTTTCTATCCGCCCTTTCAGCAGATCATTCTGATTGTCCAGTATAAAAAGCGATGTTACCGAGTAAATTATTATCAGCACAATAAGCGTGACCGCTATCTTAACCCTTTTCAATTATCTCATCCCCCCTGCATTCAGTGGAAAGCTCTTTTTTGATAATGCGGTACTTTGCCGCAGTTTCCGCCGTCATCATGAAAATGTCGGTGGGGTCAACGCTGTTTTCCGACAGTATCTTGTCAAGCCACTGCCTGCCAAGCCCCAGCCTTTTAAGCGACGAGTCCATGACCACACCGTCCTGCACCACCACCGCAGGCGGGTCGGGGGAGCTGTTTTTTATATCCATATCCTCGTTGGTAACAGGGCGGTTCTTGAATTTTGGGTAAACGCTCACCTTGCCCGTAGTCTCCACCACAGCAAACTGGACCTGTTCAATGTCAAAAATGCCCTGAGAGCGCACCGCTTCCATCAGGTCGTCAGTGGTAAATCTCAGATTGAAAAGCTTCTGCTGATCTACCTTTCCGTCACTGACAATAACAACAGGCTCGCCTGATATAACGCTTCTGAGGCGTTTGGACTTCATCGTCACCCATGACATGAGCACATCAAGGCATACAAGCGTCAGCACAGGCAGCAGACCCGTCACCAGAGGAATGCTCAGATCCTCCACAGGCAGAGTGGCGATGTTGGAGATAAGTATGGTAATAGCCAGCTCCGAGGGCTGAAGCTCTCCTATCTGGCGTTTTCCCATGAGGCGCACCGCAAAAATCAGCACACAGTATAAAATTACCGCACGAATAAATACAACTGTCAAGAATGCACGTCCTTTCATCTTTAATAATAGGGAACCTCTAAAAATCTCCTTCACGGCAAATTTTCTATGACTGACATCATCTGCTGCGTTAACAAACCTTGCAATACATCAAGTATTACTGCGGTTTGTTGCCTTGCATCTGATGTTAGTCATATACGAAAATTTGCTCGTGTCCCGGTTTTTAGAGAACCCCAATATTTATTCTGTGCGATTTTCAGCCGAATATGCAAAGCCCATAATTGAGATAACAGCATCAGTCAGAAATAATGAAACACAACAAAAAAGCCGACAGCATCAAACCGTCGGCTCGTGATATTACCTTTAAATTATTCTGCGTAAACTTCCTTTGCCATATTGAAAGCCGCCCATGCTTTGGGCCAGCCTGCGTAAAATGCGGCGTGGGTAAGGATCTCAGCCATTTCCTCGGCTGTAACCCCGTTCTTTTTCGCATTTTCCAGATGATAGCGGAATGAGCTGTCCGTAAGTCCCTGGGACATAAGTGCCACAACGGTCACAATACTGCGGTCATGGAGTGAAAGCTGCTCCTCACGGCTCCATACCTCTCCGAAAAGCACATCATCGTTAAGCTCCGCAAACTTGGGAGCAAATTCGCCAAGTGCATTTCTTCCTGCTGTCTGCTTTACCATAATAATTACCTCCTGTTGACACGGAAAAGTTTTTGTGATATGCTTATATTATAAGCCTTAAAGCTGACTTTAAGTCAATAGTTATTTTTTATAAATTTTATGAACGGGTGATAATATGAGCTATACTGTAGGAGAAGCTGCCAGAAGGCTGAACGTAGCCCCCTCAACTCTGAGATATTACGACAAGGAGGGTCTGCTCCCAGCCGTCAGCAGAACAGAGGGCGGCATAAGAATGTTCACCGCCGCCGATATGGAGACCCTTTCCATGATAGGCTGCCTGAAAAAAGCAGGAATGTCCATCAAGGACATAAAGCAGTTCATGGACTGGTGCCACCAGGGCGACAGCACCATTTCCCTGCGCAAGGAGCTTATCAAAAAGCAGCGCCGTGCCGTTGAGGAGCAGATACGCCAGCTGAACGAGACCCTTGACGTTCTTGACTACAAGCAGTGGTACTACGAGACCGCCGAAAAAGCAGGCACCTGCAAGATACACGACAACCTTTCCGAGGAGGACATTCCCGAAAAGTTTCGCTGCGGAAGAAAAAAGGTCAAGGGCACTGCATAATATTATTTCATCTGCGACCGGTTTGCACAAAAAAGCCGCATTTCTTATAGCAAGAAATGCGGCTTGAAATTTTATCAGCCTCTGCGGCGGGAAGTATTCCTGCGCTTGTTATCAATATTTTTCTTTATATCGCCCATGCGCTCATCGGAGCTTGCCTTGAACTTGTTGAGCATATCCTCAAAAGCGGACTCGGGAGTCTGCGGCTCCTTGGGAGCGAACTTGTCCTGCCTGGGTCTCCTGTCACCGCCCTGACGGTTTCCGCCGTCGGGTCTGCCTCTGAATTCCTTCTTAGGCTGAGGAGGAAGAGCCTTTTTGATAGATAAAGATATTTTTCCGTCCTCGGAAACTGCGAGAACCTTTACCTTTACCTGCTGTCCCTCGGTCAGATGATCTCTAATCTCATTTACAAAGGTATTCGCCACCTCGGAGATGTGAACCATTCCCGTAACACCGGGTTCAAGCTCCACAAAAGCTCCGAACTTGGTAATGCCTGTAACCTTGCCCTCATAAATTTTTCCTACATCCGGCTGCATAAACTAAAATATACCCTTCCTTATTTTTTGGCTTGCGCCAGTTTATGAAAAAGCGGAAAACCGCCTTATCAGTTTCGAGTAGTGTCGTAGAATCTGCGTTCGTCGGGATAAGCATACCCCAGCTTTTCCATAGCGATACGCTCCATATAGGTACGTTCATCGTCCTCATTGAGAATACTTTCATAGCTTGCATTCTCAGCCTCAAGAGCCTCTGCCTGAGCCTTCAGGACTTCAAGCTCCTGCTGCTTTTCGCTCAGCTCTACTTTGTCGCCGATGATCGAAACAACGCAGGCACCTATAAGAACAATAAAAACGGGAACAGCGATTATGCTTGCAAGTGCATTGCTTCTGCCCTGCTTTTTGCGGTAAGCCTTTCTGACAGCAGCCATAGCCGCTTTTTTCTCCTTGCTGTCTTTACCTTTTGCGGACATATTCCCACCGTCCTTTCCCGACGCTTCTACTTCATCTTAGCTGATTTATTATACAACATTTCAGGTATATTTTTCAAGTGTTTTTTATAATTTTTAGATTTTGCCCTGATTTTTTTGGCGTTTGATACAAATTTGGAGTTCATTTTTGTTAACATTTTTTGCCTAAAAAATACAAACGGTTTAGCGGCAAATAAATATACTTTGTGTAAAAAGCCATATATGCCGCCGAAAAGCCACCTGAGGAACCCCATTATCACCGTGCCTGCCGTCAGGATATATATTACCGCCCCCAGCAGCGCACCCAGCCAGTAAAACGCCCTTATCTCTCCCCTGGCGAACAGCAGGGAAAATATGTACAGCCCCAGCCCGCATATTATCATATAAAGGGCGTCGCACACAGCGGTAAGCGCCGTGCTGCGCATAGGGGGAAGCATCACACGCAGGGCACGGAACACGTCCCACAGCACCCCGAATGTCACGCCTGCCAGCACCGACAGCAGAAAAAGCTCCGTCTGCTCGCTTACTGTGAAAAACGCCTCAGGCTCAATTTTTGTAAGCAGCATCATTTAAGCAGCCTGCCCACAAACCCCAGAGGGCCTTTCACCTGGCTGTCGCCGTAGATAACAGCGTTTATCTCCCCCTCGATGACCATATCCCCCGTTTCCACCGAAAGAAGTCCCACTCTGAGATCCTTGCCCTTTACCGTAAGCTCTCCCATGCAGGTATATAGCAGAACGGAGTTCTCGTTGAATTTATCCGTATCGGTCACACCTGTGACGGTCAGTCTGCTTCTGTTTTCAAGCTTCAGGGAATGTTCGTTTTTTTCCATGCCTATCAGCTCCATACTCATGATAATACTTAATACTATGAGCAGAAATATAAAAATAGACATAAAAAAATCTCCGAACTATTGTTCGGAGATCCTGGAGGCGCCACCCGGATTCGGACCGGGGGTCAAGGAGTTGCAGTCCTTTGCCTTACCACTTGGCTATAGCGCCGTGGATGTTTTTCTCTGTAATCGGAAGAAGCACATGCGCCGACTTTTGCCGACACAACCAAAATGTACAGAGAAAAAATGGAGCGGATTACGAGGCTCGAACTCGCTACCTCCACCTTGGCAAGGTGGCGCTCTACCAGATGAGCTAAATCCGCATAATGGCGACCTGGATGGGACTCGAACCCACGACCTCCGCCGTGACAGGGCGGCGTTCTAACCAACTGAACTACCAGGCCATGTGGTGGGAACAATAGGGCTCGAACCTATGACCCTCTGCTTGTAAGGCAGATGCTCTCCCAGCTGAGCTATGCTCCCACATTTTTCAGGCTTTCGAGATTTCGTTTTGTGTATCTCTCCAACCGACTTTTATATTATACACTAATACTTTGGATTTGTCAAGTGTTTTTTCAAAATTTTTGAAAAAATTTTTGAAAGCCCGCAAATGGCTCTGTTACGCAGTTCATAGCATATTATATGCGGTCATGGGCAAAAAAATTCCGTATCGGTGAAAAATTCTTCCGATACGGATTTTTTTATTTAACGAACTGTGAAACATCGGGAACAGTGAACTTTTCCGCAGGAACTGCCCTGCCCTTGTACTTCTTCCGCTCCTTCTGGTTCTTGATGACCTTCTGCCTTGAAAACTCTTCTCTCTCCTTTTCCTCCAGGCTGTTCTCAATGAACTTAGCCGTGGTCTCATATCGGGGGATAACGATGTTTTTCAGGGCGTTTGCTCTGGTCTGGGTCTTTTTTATGGCATTTGCAAGGCGGAACACGCTGTTATCCACCTCTGCAAGCATGGCGGTCATCTGCTTTACACGTCCGAATGAGATGTACGCCACATCTACATTGCCGTCTGTATTCTCAAAGCCGTATGGTATGGAGCTGTCAGGCGGGTCAAGTGTTACCTTAGGCAGCTCGCAGCCCATAACGCTTCTGTAGGTTACGTTTACGCTTTTCTCCACAGGCATACCCTCAGCAACACGGCTGATAAGTCCCATGGTGATATTGGCCTTCTGAAGCGCATTATAAGCGTCCTTGTAGGTCTCGGAAATGGAAGATCTCAGCGCCTTTGCGGCATCTACCATCATCATAAGCTCTCTGATAAGAACGTTGCGCTTTCTGTCCAGCAGCTCATAGCCCACCTTCGCCAGCGACAGCGATTTTTTTACATTAAGCAGATTTCCTTTGGTAGGAAAAACCTGATCGGCCAATTATCCCGCCTCCGTTTCCTTTCTTATAATAATCGAAGCTGTTATTCTTCAAACTGAGCCGCAGCATCGGGATCGTACTTCTGTTCCAGAAGCTTTTCATCAACACGGTCAAGAGCGGAACGGGGCAGAGTTGAAAGCAGTGCCCAGCCCAGGTCAAGAGTCTCGTCAATGGAACGGTTCTCATCAAACCTCTGGTTCAGGAAGTGCTTTTCAAAAAGGCGGCCGAATCGCAGATAAGCCTTATCCAGCGATGAAAGCTCGTCCTCACCGATAACGGAAGCCAGCGAACGTGCGTCCTGCACCTTTGCATATGCCGCAAAGAGCTGGTTTGCGCAGTCGGAGTGGTCTCCTCTGGTATAGCCCTCGCCGATGCCGTCCTTCATAAGTCTTGAAAGGCTGGGAAGTACGGATACGGGAGGATAAATGCCGTTCTGGTCAAGGCTTCTGTCCAGAACTATCTGACCCTCGGTGATATAACCTGTAAGGTCGGGGATAGGGTGAGTGATATCATCGTTGGGCATTGTAAGAATGGGTATCTGTGTAACAGAGCCTTCGGAGCCTTCAACAACGCCTGCTCTCTCGTAAAGGGAAGCAAGGTCGGAGTACAGATATCCGGGGTAGCCCTTTCTTCCGGGGATCTCGCCCTTGGAGGAGGAGAACTCACGTAGAGCCTCGGCATAGCTCGTCATATCCGTAAGAATAACCAGAATGTGCATATTCTTCTCGAATGCCAGATATTCGGCAGCGGTAAGCGCACACTTAGGTGTAAGTATTCTTTCGATGATAGGGTCATTTGAAAGGTTCAGGAACATAACGACCTTCTGGAGAACGCCGCTTTCCTCGAAGCTTCTGCGGAAGTAATCGGCGATATCGTTCTTAACGCCCATTGCCGCAAATACCACCGCAAAGCCCTGACCGCTGTCCTCAGCGATCTTAGCCTGTCTTACTATCTGCACCGCAAGCTTGTTGTGGGAAAGACCCGAACCTGAGAATATAGGCAGCTTCTGACCTCTGATAAGGGTCATCAGCGCATCAATGGAGGAAATACCTGTATTGATGTAGTTTCTGGGGTAGGAACGTGCAACGGGGTTAAGGGGACGGCCGTTGATATCCTCATACTTTTCCGCATAGATATCGCCCAGACCGTCAATAGGTCTGCCTGCGCCGTTGAACACACGTCCCAGAAGCTCCTCGGAAAGAGGCATCTCCATGGGCTTGCCCGAAAACTTTGTTCTTGTATTGGTAAGGGAAAGTCCCTTTGTTCCCTCGAACACCTGAAGTATGGCTCTTGTGCCGTCTATCTGAACAACACGGCCTGTACGTGTGGAGCCGTCGGAAAGGGTTATCTCCGCAACTTCATCGTAGGAAACGCCCGTAACGTTATCGAGGGCGACAAGAGGACCGTTGATTTCTTTCAGTCCGAGATACTGTACAGCCATTATCTTCCCTCCTCAGTGCACTGCTTTACAACATTCTTTACCGCCTGGTCGATATCAACGCTCAGGTCTGTGAACTTATCGTCCATAACGGACTTGTCGTTGGGAATGTCGTATTTCATCTTGATAACACGCTCGAACATACCCGTTTCAAGGAGCTTGCTGAACGGAACGCCCTGATTTACAGCCTCACGGCAGTTATCGTAAAGCTGAATGATGATCTTCATCATCTTGAACTGCTTGTCAAGGGGAACATAGGTATCGTCCTTATGATAAGCGTTCTGCTGCAGGAAACCTACTCTTATAACACGGGCAGTCTCGATGACCAGCTTCTGGTCGTCGGGGAGAACGTCCGCACCGATAAGCTTTACTATCTCCATCAGCTTGTTTTCCTCACTGAGCAGCGAGGATATCTTCTGACGGCAGGGCAGGAAGTCGGGTGATACGTTCTTGTAGTAATACTCGCCCAGATCGTCAGTATATTCGGAGTAGCTGTTGTTCCAGTTGATAGCGGGATAGTGTCTTGCATACGCAAGAGCCTTATCCAGCGCCCAGAAGCAGCGGACGAAACGCTTTGTGTTCTGTGTAACAGGCTCAGAGAAGTCAGAACCCTGAGGTGATACCGCACCGATGATGGTAACGCTTCCCTCTTCTCCGTTAAGGCTCTCAACATAGCCTGCACGCTCGTAGAACTCGGAAAGACGTGAAGGAAGATATGCAGGGAAGCCTTCCTCTGCGGGCATTTCCTCCAGTCGTCCGCTTATCTCACGGAGAGCCTCCGCCCATCTTGAGGTGGAGTCAGCCATGATAGCGATATGATAGCCCATATCACGGTAATATTCCGCAATGGTGATGCCTGTATAAATGGAAGCCTCACGGGCAGCAACGGGCATATTTGATGTGTTTGCGATAAGCACAGTTCTGTCGGTAAGGGGACGGTTGGTCTTGGGGTCGATAAGTCCCGAGAATTCCTCCAGAACCTGGGTCATCTCGTTTCCACGCTCTCCGCAGCCGATATAAACGATGATATCTGCGTCACACCACTTAGCCAGCTGGTGCTGGGTCATGGTCTTTCCTGTACCGAAACCGCCGGGAACGGCAGCTGTACCGCCCTTTGCAATGGGGAGAATGGTATCAATGACACGCTGACCTGTGATAAGGGGGCGGTCGATAGGCAGTCTCTTTGTAAAGGGTCTGGGCTGCTTGATGGGCCACTTCTGGCAGAGGGTAAGCTCATGCTCATTGCCCTCAGCGTCCTCCACACGAAGGATAACATCATTCAGATGATATTCTCCGTCGGGAGCAGCATATGTTACCTTGCCCGAAATATTGGGAGGCACCATGCAGCGGTGCTCAACAACGGGAGTTTCGGGGCAGGTGGCATATATAGTGCCGCCTGTTACCATATCGCCCACGGAGGACTTGACAGTTACCTTCCAAAGTTTTTCGCCGTCAAGGCTGTCAACGTTTGAGCCAGTGTCGATATATGCACCTGAAAGCTCCTCCATCTTTTTAAGAGGGCGTTCAATGCCGTCAAATATATTTGAGATAATGCCGGGGCCGAGGACTGCCGAAACGGGAGCGCCCGTTCCTATAACAGGCTCGCCGGGGCGAAGTCCTGTTGTTACCTCATAGACCTGAATGGTGGTCTCCTCGGAATTTACGCTTATGACCTCGCCCATAAGGTGCTTTGCGCCCACATAAACCATTTCCATCATGGAAAAGTCCGCAGTGTCACGAACCTTTACGACAGGGCCGTTTATTGAATATACGGTATTCACTTGCTGTCACCCTCCTGTGCAGTCATAAGATTTCTTGACGCAAACAGGCTCTGCTGTTCCTTGAGAGCGCAGTCATATGTCCTGTCGGTAACAGTTCCCTGCTCTCTGCGAAGAACAAGATATCCGCCCAGCTTAACCGAGTCGTCCGCAGTAACGGAAGCCCCCTCGCCCGCAGCGGCAAGGAGCTTGCCCTCAAGCTTCATATCCTCGGGAGCAATACATATCTGAGCGCCCTTCATATCGCCTTCCTTAGCTATCATTTCGCACATATGCTCAGCATACGCATCGGAAGCACGGTAGTCTGCTATCTGCTTTTTAACGCCGTCAAAAAGCGTCCTGGTAAGCTCCTCCCTGCAAAGAAGGACCTGTTTTTTCATATCCAGCTCTGCCTTGGAAATCATACGCACATATTTTCCGGAAAGCATTTTCTTGGTATCGCTGAGCTTGCGCTGCTTTGCTTCCTCAGCATTTTTCTGAGCTTCGGCAAGTATATTTGCGCATTCATTTTCAGCGTCGTTCTCGATAGCCCTTACCTGCTGGTTAGTGGTGGCCTCAACAGCGCTGATAAAGCGTTCAAGCTTTTCCTTTTCCTGTTCCAAGGTATCATTCCTTTCTCTTCTTGAATTTTGTGGATCACAGCTTTATGCCGATAGCCTCCTGAACATATCGGGAGATGGACGCCGTAACGTCCATGTCGGCATGACGGTCGGGGATCTCGGAGATGATAGGCGACGGCCTTGTGAGCTTCAGCTCGTTTACCTTGTCCTCTATCAGGTCGATAAGCTTCTCCGTCATAAGTATAACGGCAATGTCCTTGTCGTCCATGGCTTTCATAAGAACTCTTTCGGTCTCCTGAGCCTCATGGACAACAACGCCTTCAATTCCCGCAAGCCTCATTCCCGTAACGGTATCGACATTGTCGCTGATCAGAAAGAACTTCATTTCAGCCTCCGTTCGGAAATTACGCCAGAGCCTGAATGATAAGGAATGCGATAAGGAATCCGTAAAGAGCAACACCTTCGCCAAGTGCTACGAAGATCATAGCCTTACCGAAGCTGGAAGGCTCTTCAGCAACTGCGCCGATAGCAGCGGGAGCAGCGTTTGCAACTGCGATACCGCAGCCGATGGAGCCAAGACCTACTGCAAGGCCTGCTGCAAGGTAGCCGAGACCTGCTGCATTTGTAAGAACGTTTGCAGCCTCTTCTGTGACCTCAGCGGAAACGAAGCCGCCGATAGGAAGAGCCACAGCAAGTATCATGATGCCGAAGAATGTGCAGATGTTTCCGATAATGGCTCTCTGAGCCTTCTTGCCGTCGGAGAAGTGCTTTATTCTGGAAAGAACGGGAAGAGTGAGAAGTGTAACGATAACGAGGGGAAGTAAGAAAATATACATTTTAGTATCCTCCTAAAAATTATTTTATTATTCAATGATCTCATCGTAATTGACGGTAACGGGCTTGAACGCCTTGCCGCCGCCTGCATAGTAACGGGAGAACATCTCGTAGAATTCAAGTCTCAGCACCTGGATACCTACCAGAAGTCCCTCAAGGCATATAACGAACAGGTTGCCCAGTACCATTACCAACGGAGAGAATTTGCCTGACATATCCGCCAGTGAAAGAACAACGCTCATCATGCCTGCGTGTGAGAGGACGAAGCCGCCGACTCTGACAAAGGAAAGGGTGTTTGTGGCATAGCCCAGGAGATACTCAAAGCACTCGAAGAAGTTTGCCGCAATAAAGTCGCCCACGCTCTCGTGGAGGTGGAAGCCCTTGCCCTTTACAAGATCGCCCAGAGGCTCTCTCAGGAACATAACAAAGAGGGGAAGAACGATAAGGCAGATAACGTAAACAGGTCCGCCTACCTTGAAGCCCAGCATTGAGCCGAGAAGCAGTCCCAGCAGCGAGCAGTAGAACACAAGACCCGCCAGACCGTTGTTGGAAAACAGCGCCCGTTCCAGATCCTTGTCCTTGAAGCCCATTATCATATTCACGATGACCGAGATTATGATGATGGCAATACCGATGCCGATAGCGGCATAAAGCACAGTGTTAATGTTGTGGATAGCCTTGAAGGGCAGAAAGCTTATTCCCATTGAAGCATAAAGGGGATCCATCAGGTCTTCATAGCCGAATACACTTCCGTATATCGCACCGAAGATCATACTCGATACGCCCAGTCGCTCCATTATGCGGCCCAGAGTCATCTTCTTGGTTTTCCAGAGGATTATACCCAGTATCAGCACCAGCAGACCCTGACCCACATCACCGAACATTATACCGAACAGCAGCGTGTACGTAATAGCCACGAAGTTTGTGGGGTTGATGTCGTTGTATGCGGGAAGTCCGTACAGATCAACGAACATTGAGAAAGGCTCTGCGAACTTGTTGTTTTTGAGCTTTACGGGAGGCTCGATATCGCCGCTTTCCGTGCAGGGCTTTATGATGAGCGAAACGCTCTTTAAGTCCTCGAAATACTTCTTGAACCGCTCTGCGTCGGCTGCGGGAACAAAGCCTACGATGTAGAACTTGTCTCTTATGAGCAGCACCTTTTCACGAAGCTCAAAGGTGTCGTGCATTGCCTTGAATTTGGAGTAATACTTGCAGAGTTTTTCACGGTTCTCTTCCGCAAAATCCTGTATCTTCTTCCTGCAGTCCTCCACATTTTTCTTGTCCAGCTCAATATCGTCCTTGAGCGCCTGTGAAGCCTCGCCCGCATTGCCGTGAACGAAGTCGGGCAGATGGATACGGTCAAAATACAGCGACTCCAGGATCTTGTCTATCTCCTCGATATCGGAAGCGGGAGCAAAGCAGAAGCCGTAGCAGTATTCCTTGTCCCGTCCGTATGCCAGGAAGTAGAAGTTCTTGTCGTTATAATAGGGCAGCTTGTCGTAGCTGTCCACGGGAAGCCGTCCAAAACGCACCTTGATGTGCTGGCAGGCGAATATCTTCTGGAAGTCGATATTCATAGAACCTACCCCCTCGCCGCCGCTCAGGTGCATTACCTGCTCCAGCGCCATGGTGTGGGAGCTGTACTCCTCCTCCGCCTTTTTCTGTTCCGCACGCAGCTTCTGCAGGTTGTTGCGCATTGTGTGGACTTCGTCCCTTATCTTATCCGCATCGCTGTCATGGATATCGGAGCAGTCGGCCTGATGAGGCTTAATGCCCGTTATGCCGAATATCTCAGACATCATTTTCAGCGTTGACGTGTAGGGATTTTCACGCTTCGGCGCAGCCTTTGACTGGGACGAATGAGCAACTGCGGCATTCTCCATATGGAAGCAGCCGCATGAGCTGATTATCTCCAGCACTGCGTCAAGGTCGCTGTCCACGCCCGCAATATCTGCGAACATCATTTTTTCGATGGATGACATTTTTCTTATACACCGTCCCTTACTTTAAGTAATTAAAAGCTCACTGATCTCCTTTGCGGGAAGATCGTAGCGGATACCCTCGATTATCCTTATAATGTTCTTTACCTCAACCTCAGCAAGGGAGTTAAAGGTAAAGAAGCACTCGGGAGCCGACCTTGCGCTGCTGAAAGCACGCTTGGTCTGCTTGAACCTGAGCCTTGCCAGAGCCGTATCGGGTTCGGCCATATCAATGCCCTGCTCCGCCATTTCTCTGCCGTAATAGCCTGCAGCCAGTGTTTTCAGGAATTCCTGATCGTTCTGGGCGGAGTAAAGCTCGTCCATTTTTCTCTCGGGAATTTTCAGATACACGGGGATCATTCTGGACTTTACCGTTTGCTGATCCGCATTGAAGAAGTGTATCATTCTGTAGGCATTTGCGATGTTGATGGTGTCTATCTGAGTTCCCAGATAGCTTTTCAGGCGTTTTTCCGTCTCACCGCCGAACTTGTGCAGCGATGCCACCAGTCGTCCCGAATAATATGTCCTCAGGCTCAGCTCGCAGGCAGCATAGTCGATGTGACCGTCCGCTACCTCAGGCTTGTACTTTTTCAGGATATCGTGATAAGGGGTCTTTGCCGTAAGGTCAAGAAGCTCATCATAGCTCTTTACATGAGCCAGGTCCATCAGGTTGAAGGACGTGTATTTGTTCATGTAAATGGGCAGCGTGGTGATGTGGTCGCCCGTGCCTGCGTTAAGGTGAAGGATACATATAAGTATCTCATCTATCTCCGTCTTGATGATGATGTAGTTATAAAACTCATCACCGCCCAGTTTTTCAAAGCCGACTATTCGGAAATAATTCTCCATAAGGCTTCGGCGCAGGATATTTTCCAGGTTCCCTCTGTGGATATTCTCAGTGTCAACGCCGTCCAGCCACCTGCTGAAATAGGTGTTGCGCTTCAGATAATCCGCAGCGTCCGATACGGAGGTGCAGCTCAGCAGCGCCGAATAATCCTCGGGCTTGAGCCTTTTTCCGTAAACGGCGTGCATCTTCGCCACCGTAGCATTAAGATTTCTTCTGCCGCTTGATCTGCCTTCTGTTTTCAACTTGTCTCCCCTCCTTTCCCGTCATGGTGATAACATCATTCGTCGTTTCCCGAGATGACCTTTCTGAAGATCTCCTCCTGCCATGCGGCGGAATTCTTCTCAAAGCTCTTCTTCATTTCGGAAACACGTCTGACTTCTTCCTCTTTAAACTCCCTGATGCGGGCGTCTGCCTTGTCGGCTTCGCTTTTTTCTATCTGCCTTATCTCGTCCTCGGCGCTTTTTTCAGCATCAAGTATCATCTGATTTTTTTCGGTAGTAGCCTTTTTGATAGCGTCCAGCTTGTTTTTTTCAGCCTCCGCCAGCTTGTCGGACGCCTTTTTGTCAATGTCCAGTATGGACTGGATAACGTCGTCCATTGCCATTCTCCTTTCGTATAATTGCAGCTATAATCAAAAGGGGCAATATGCCTGCGCAGATCACATACATATTGCCCCTCTTTGGTCAGCATTTTAGTTTTTAAGACTGTGAAGAGGAGCAGGTATCTGTCCGCCTCTGTTGATGAACTTGGAGGGTGAGAAGGTGTTTACCTTCATAACGGGACCCTTTCCGAAAAGTCCGCCCCAGTCAAGCACATCGCCTTCCTTGCAGCCAATGGCAGGGATAACTCTTACCGCAGTGGTCTTGCAGTTTACCATGCCTATAGCAGCTTCATCAGCGATTATTCCCGAAATAACGTCCGCAGTGGTGTCGCCGGGAATAACTATCATATCAAGTCCTACGGAGCAAACAGCGGTCATAGCCTCCAGCTTTTCGATAAGAAGTGAGCCACTCTCAGCCGCAGCGATCATTCCTGCGTCCTCGGAAACAGGGATAAATGCGCCCGAAAGTCCGCCTATTCTGGAGCAAGCCATTACGCCGCCCTTCTTAACAGCGTCGTTGAGCATAGCAAGGCAGGCAGTGGTTCCTGCGCAGCCGCACTTCTCCAGACCCATTTCCTCAAGAATGTAAGCAACGCTGTCGCCTACTGCGGGAGTGGGGGCAAGGGAAAGGTCAACGATGCCAAAGGGAACGCCCAGCTTTTCGGAGGCTCTTACGCCTACCAGCTGACCTACTCTTGTGATCTTGTAAGCAGTTTTCTTGATGATATCAGCCAGACCGTTGATATCAGCGTCGGGATACTTTTTCAGCGCCGATCTTACAACGCCGGGGCCCGAAACGCCTACGTTTATGATGCAGTCAGGCTCGCCCACGCCGTGGAATGCGCCTGCCATAAAGGGATTGTCGTCAACAGCGTTGCAGAAAACAACGAGCTTTGCCGCACCGAAGCACTGCTGGTCAACAGTAAGCTCGGCAGCCTCTCTTACAATACTGCCCATTATCTTTACTGCGTCCATATTGATACCGGTCTTTGTGGAGCCGATGTTTACGGAAGAGCATACGCAGCTTGTGGAAGCCAGAGCCTCGGGGATAGAGCGGATAAGCCTCTCATCTCCTGCGGAGAAGCCCTTCTGAACAAGTGCGGAATATCCGCCGATAAGGTTAACGCCGCAGGTCTTGGCAGCTCTTTCCATAGTAAGAGCGAACTTAACGGGGCTTGCATTGCACGCCGCCGAAACGATTGCGATAGGCGTTACCGAAATTCTCTTGTTTATGATGGGGATACCGTATTCCTTTTCGATCTCCTCGCCTGCCTTGACAAGATTTGCGGCACAGCGGGTGATCTTATCGTAAACCTTGTCGCACGCCTTGTCGATGTCGCTGTCGATACAGTCCATCAGGGAGATACCCATTGTGATGGTTCTGATATCCAGGCATTCGTCCTGTATCATGCGAATGGTTTCGAGAATGTCATATACATTTATCATAAGTACAAATCTCCCGAAAAGTTATATACTGTGCATGGAATTGAAAATATCCTCATGCATTGTGTGGATCTTAAGACCAAGGCTGTCTCCCAGAGCGGAAAGCTTATCCTGGAGTACGGAGAAATCCCCGCTGAGCTTGGTGATGTCCACCAGCATTATCATTGCGAACATATCCTGCATAACGCTCTGAGTTACCTCAATAACGTTGGCGTTGCTCTCAGCGCAGATGCTGCTTACCTTTGCAAGAATGCCAACGGCGTCTTTGCCGATAACGGTAATAACTGCTTTCATAAAAAACCATCCTTTCCGTGCAAAGCCGAGCTTCGCAGCGAAATATTCTGTGGGCTATCCCGCAAATACCAAAGCGGCAGTGCCTTTGCGGCGCCTTTAATGTGATAGTATTATATCACAAAAATATTAACAAATAAACATTTTTCTGGTATCTATTGAAAAATCATTTATACTTGGCATAAAAAATGTCACTTTCTTGTTGCTTTTTTCACAGCCTCCACAGCTTTTATGAATCTCAGAACGTCCTCCGAGGGATTTTTTCCGTAAAGCAGACCATACGGCATCTCATATTCCCACTCCACAGGGATAGTCACAAGCGAAGGGTGGATATTGCTCCAGCACTCGAGATTCAATAGCAGTCTGCCCGTGCGGACGCATTTGTTATACACTGAAATGTCATAGTAATGATCCGTGTCCTCAATTTTTATCTGCGGATATTTTTCAAGCTCCGCCCGAATGCTGTCATTTATGGGGGAGTCCCCTGCCTTTACCATCATAAGCGTCTCGCCGAACAGGTCGGATATTTTCAGCTTTTTCTTTCCTGCCAGCCTGTGACCCGCAGGAACGGCTATACACTTTTTATATGCACCAAGCTTCAGGAAATTGCATCTTTCCGGCCATTTTGCCGAGTCGCATACGCCAACTATAATGTCAAAATCTGTGCCTATCCGCTCTATCACCGACAATATGCCGCTGTGCTCATCGTCAAAGGGCACCACGGATATCTTGAACTCGGGGAAATCCCTGCTGACCTCGTTCCACAGGTCCATGAACGGCTTGCATGGGTTAAGAAGAGAGCTTCCCACACGAAGAATACAGGAGCTTTCCGCCGCAGCACGGCGAGCCTCCTCCGCAGCCTCACGGGCAAGCTCGGACATTATTTTCCCTTGGCGGTAGATGACCTCCCCCGCCTCGGTGAGCTTTATCCCACGGTAAGTGCGCTCCGCCAGCTTCACACCCAGCTGGTCCTCCAGAGCATTGAACTGCTTCATCACCGCCGCAGGGGTCACGAACAGCTTTTCCGCAGCCTTGTTGAAGCTGCCGCAGTCAGCCGTGCATAAGAATACCGAAAGTCTGCTGCTTATCATGTTAACACCTCAGATCAGCATTTACTTTAAGTTAATGCTATTATAGCTTATTTGTAATTCACTGTCAATGGTTATTAGTATATAATACCTGTAAAGAAACAAGTAAAGGAGATGCCATATGCCCGCACTTATAGCATATTATTCAAGAGCCGATGAAAACTATTTCGGCGGAACACTCAGATATATCGACAAGGGCAACACCCGGATAGCCGCAGAGCTGCTTCAAAGGCTCACAGGAGCGGATATTTTCAAAATAGAGCAGCTAACGCCCTATTCAAAGGACTACAACAGCTGCATCGAGGAAGCACGCTCCGACCTGCGCAGGAATGCCCGTCCCGAGCTTAAAGTCATGCCCGAAAGCCTTGATAAGTACGATACCATCTACCTTGGCTTCCCAAATTACTGGGGAACCATGCCAATGGCGGTATTTACTTTTCTTGAACGCTCCGACCTTAAAGGCAAGACCATAAAGCCATTCTGCACCAACGAGGGCAGCGGAATGGGCGAAAGCGAAAAGGATATCAAAGTCCTTTGCCCCGATTCAACTATTGAAAAGGGTCTTTCCATCTGGGGCAGCAAGGCAGCCGACTCTGAAAAAGCCCTGAAAAAGTGGCTGTAATACTATCATAACAGAAAGGAACGATACAGATGAAAAAGATGCTCATAGCCTATTATTCGTGGTCAAACGGCAACACAAAAGCCATTGCCGAAGCACTGCAGAAAGCCACAGGTGCGGATATTGTCCGCCTCGACACCAAGGGCGGCGGACAAATACTTATCTGCACCGCAGGCAGCGGCTGGTATGTTGAAGAGAGCAAAGCCCCCAGAAGCCTTGAACCCGGCGATGTAGTCGTTATCCCTCCCAATATAAAGCACTGGCACGGTGCAAAGAAGGACAGCTGGTTCAGTCACATAGCCGTTGAAGTTCCGGGAGAGAACACCTCCAACGAATGGTGCGAGCCTGTCACCGACGAAGAATACAATAACCTATAAGCCATAAAAAAGCCGTACAGCCCAATGACTGTACGGCTTTTATCAGTTCCAAGCCTGACCGAAAATAACATTTCTGCCGTGGAGGAAGGTTTTAAGCTCTCTGAATATCTTTCCTGCGTCATGCTTTGCCTCAGCAGAAAGGGGAATAAACTCTGCTATATCGCCGCAGATATTTTTCAGAGCATTGTCAGCCTCCTCAGCACCATCAGCCATAACAGGGAGAATATATATCTGACAGTCGGGGAATTTCTTCTTTATATCGGAAACAAGCTCCTTGTACTCATATGAAAACTCGCCTGCAAGAAAGCCCTCAGCCTTGATATCCTCATCGCCGAAGCAAAGGAATATCTTTGAAGGTTCAAGAGCCTCCGCCTGCTCCATAACAAAATCACGGGCATCGGCAAGCTTTGCGCCCTTTTCGCTGCGGTTATACACCCTTGCGTCAACATCAAAATCCTGCATCAGCTCGTTGATAGGGAAATCATGAGCAAATGTGGAGCCTGCAAAAAGCACCTGATTTTTAACGGCACATTCATTAAGTACGGAGTAATAGTTTTTCATAAAAAGACTTCCTTTCAAGGTTCTGTATTATATTAAGAGCCTGAAAAGACACAATGCGAAAAGATCGGAAAGAAATCTGCGCGCACGACCTCTTCTCTGCTTTTTCTCTTCTCGTAACTCGGGATAACGCTATGCACTGCGTATGTCCTTTGTCAGCTCTTATTATACCACATGATAATATAATGTCAAATATGCTATATACAAGATATTCATAACGTCAAAGTTATATCAACTGCGTTTTTCCATAAATTGTTTGTTTATTTCACACACCATATCTCAGGCGCACTGTAAACTTATAGTAAATACCTTACAAAAAAATTTATCGTGACTTCTTTTTTGCAGCCTTCAGCCTGTACATATTGTCGTCAGCCATTCTCGTTACCGCTTCCATGGAGCATATCTCTCCCCCGTTCACCGAGCAGTATCCGCAGCTGCAGTCCACCTTGTATGGCAGTCCGCTGCGGCTGTTGTAATCTGCAAGATAATCCGATACACGGCTGATATATCCCTCAATGCCAGAATCGTCCTCGCCGCAGAGGATAACGCTGAACTCGTCTCCGCCTGTTCTGGTGCATACGCTGTCCGAGGGCATTGCATAAAACAGCGCATTTGCAGTCTGCCTGATGGCATTGTCCCCAGCCTCATGTCCCCAGCGGTCGTTTATGGGCTTAAGCCCGTCAATATCCGCACAGATAACTGTGAGCACAAGCTTTTCCTTCCTTGCCCGCTCCACCAGCCTGCCGCCGAATTTCTCCATTCCACGGCGGTTGAAAAGCTCAGTAAGAGGGTCACGGACATTAAGGTTCTCAAGCTCCTTTACAACAAGCTCCAGGTCCTTTTTCATGTAGAAATTGCCCGCATTGTTGTTTATGGCAGTGACCCATGTGCTGAAAAAGTCCCCTGCGCCGCCCATTCTTGTGGGCTCATATGCAAGATATCCCATAAACTTTCCGCTGAAATACAGTGGAGAAAATCCAAAGAACACCGCCTTTTCCCCGTCCGGAAAATCTATGGGCAGAAGCTGCTCGGAGGAAAACTTTGTTCCCACAGGAACATCATGCCCGTATTGGAGCATGGACATCATGCTGTACGCCGAACCCTCGGATTTCATGCTGCCGCTGCCCACAAAGCTTCCGCCGCCCTCCACGCTGGAGCGTATGCACACGAAAAGCCTGTTGAAGCGGAAAAATGCCGCACCGTTTTTAAGCGCCTCATATACCTCTTCCGAGGTCCGGCAGCCCGCAAAAGCCGTGTTCATCTCCCTAAGCTTGGCGGTAAACCCCATAAATGTGTCCTTGGTCTGATATGTTGAGTTGTAGTAGCTTTCTTCCTGAGGCTCTTTCTTCACACAGCCGCAGGACTCAGCCTTTTCAAGCACCGACACCACATCTACCCAGTCGGGGACTTCTTTGCCCTGCCACATACCGCTGAGCATATCAACAGCCTTTTCGCCCGCCTCGGCAAAGCTCCGCCTTACAGTGGTGACAGTGGGCGAATACAGCTCGCAGTCGGCAATGCCGTCAAAGCCTGTTACAATAATATCCTCGGGTATGCTGTAGCCCTGATTTTTCAGCTCGTCCATGCAGAAGATAGCCATGGTGTCGCTGGCGCAAACAATGGCCTGGGGCAGCTCATCTTTTAAAAATTCCCTTGTGCAGTCCACCGCCTTTGTCCAGAACTGACCGTAAGCGATACGCCGCTCCTCCACAGGGATATTATGCTCGGTAAGTACCTTTTTGTAGCCTGCCAGCCTTTCCTCCGTCTGGCGGTTTCCGGGGAAGCCGCCGATGAAGTTTATTCTTGTAAGCCCATGATCCTCCACCAGATGCTTCATCACAAACTCCATAGCGCACTTGTCGCTGAGGGTGATGTTCTTATCAAGCACATGGGTCGGGTCGTTTATGTTGATAACGGGCACATTGTTTTTCTGTGCCAGCCTGTGTACCTTTTCGATAACGCTTTCATCAATGATGGAATCGCCCAGAATGATGATGCCGTCAAGCATATTGTAATTTATAAGGTCAAATACAGCAGTTTCGCCCTTGATGACACTTTCGGGCAGAGTAAGCCCCGAATTAAGGTCAGGCTTTCTGATAAGGCTTGCGAACACAAGCAGATTTATATCAAGCGCCGTACATCTGCGGGCGATGCCCTCCGCAATGCGTGTCTCATATTCCTTATCATAGCCTGTAACGCACAAAGCGATGGTTTTTCTTTTCATGGATCTCACTCCCATATGTTCATATTGCACAACAGATCCGATATACCTATTATATCATACAGCGGAGAAATTTCAAGTATTTTTTAAATAACACATACAAAAAAGCGGCTCCGCATTGTGCAAAGCCGCTTGATATCAATATTTATTATCGGGATTTGATATAGTTCCCGGAGTTTTCTCCAGCTCTCTGAATATCCTTATGGCAAATGAGCTTATGGTGAAAAGTATGAACACAGGGCCTATGAGAAGTCCCACAAACAACGTTGTGGTGTTCCACATTATCACTGCGGCCTCAAACGCCACAAGTATCAGCAGGAGAAGCGAGCGGAGGAAGAATTTCATGCTTATCCTGAACGAGTTTTTCAGGCTGTTGATAATGGAGTTTTCATATCTTGCCAGCAACGGATACACATACAGCAGGGAAAATGCAAAGATATATGCCGCCACGATGCCTATTATCAGGAAGATAAGTGCGCCGCCGTGACCCATATCCGCTTCTGCGCCGTATATCTGAAAGTCAAGATACACTGCCCACACGCATATGAGGGTAATGAACGTCATCGGTATGCCCTGCTTGATATTCGCTTTGAACGCTTTGAGAAAGTCCTTTGCTGCGTGACCCTCGGTATCCTCAGCCATGTGGAGCGTTACGGAACACGCCGCAATGGTGGAAGCGCCGAGAGTAACTATCGGCAGACTGAACACAAGCCACATAACGTTAAGGACGAAAACGTCCGTAAGACGTGCCATGAACCTGTACAGCTTGCTGTCGGGACTGAAAAAACCTGCCATTGAAATTCTCCTTGAAAAACCTTGTTATAATGCAATGCGGGGCGCAATATGCGCTCCGCATTGATAATTTGTCTTATTCCTTATCTTACTGCGTCCTCAAGACCGCATCTGATAGAAGCTTCGTTCTCGCACCATGCAAGGCACTCACCGTTGGGGTCGTACTCCTTGCACTTCTGAGTCATCTCGGCAACGATCTTGTCATACTCAGCGTCGTCCTTAGCGTAAACAGCCTGCCATGAGTAGTTTACGATGCACTTAGCTACCTGCTCCCAGATGATCTTGAGCTCATCGCTCTTGCTGGACTCGGTGTAGGAAGTTGCAAGGGAAAACTTGTGGTTGATGCTGTCCATGTATTCCTGAGTATTGTACTTGCCTGTGAAGTCTCTCCAATCCTGGAGAATGCCGTACTTGGCATCGGTACGTCTGCTCTTCCAGTTCTCGCAGTTGTAGGTCTCGCCGTTGGAGTCAGGGTTGGAAGCGTCCTTGGACCAGGTGGTGTTGTTAGCCTGGAATGTGCCGTCGTTGAAGCTTCCGCCGCCCCATTCATCGGGCATCATAGTACCCTTTCTGTCCTTGTAAGCAGCTTCGCCAAGCTCGGTGAAGCAGGTGTTGCCCTCATCGTCATAGTACCAGCAGAGATCCTTGGGACCCCACCAGTAGGTCATGTAGCCCTCGGGAGTGCAGAGGTAGTTGATGATAGCCATGCAAAGCTCGGGATACTCGGTGTTAGCGCCGATAGTCCAGATTCTGTTGCCGCCCAGTACGTTCATACCATAGCAGAGAGGAGTTGCATCAGAGGGAACAATGGGATACATTCCGGAGTCAGCCTCAAGGTGAGCCTCAGTGTTGTAAAGAGCGGAGCCTGCGTAGTCGAAGATAGAGTAGAATACGCCGCCTGCCTGAACCTTTTCGCTCATCTCGTTATAGGTCTGGGTCATGGAGTTGGGGTCGATAAGACCTGCCTGATAAAGCTTGTTGAAGAACTTGAGGGCGGTGAGGTAAGGACCATTCTCCTCGAGAGCGTCATGATATGTGCCGTTCTCAACATCGTAGAGACCGAAGCCCATCTCGTCATAGCCCCAGTAGCAGGTAGCAAATGCCTTGATGTACATTACCATGTTGCCGTCCCAGTCGGGCCAGAGGGACATTGCATATGTCTCGTTGCCGTTTTCGTCCTTGGGGCATATCTCCTTCATGCTTACAAACAGGTTGTAGAGATCGTCCATATTGTTAAGCTCGGGATAGCCCAGCTGCTTGTAAAGATCCCAGCGAAGGTCCATGGTGTAGAAGAATGCTTCATGATCCTCGGGAGAAGTTGCAACGTTGTGGCCGAAGCCGAAAAGCTTGTTGCCTGCGCCGAAGGAATCGTTGAACTGCATATTGTTCTCGATAGCGTAGGGCATATTCTCCTTGATGTAGGAGCCGTATTCGGAGAGGATATCGTCCTCGTTCCAGTCGAAGAGGAGACCTTCCTTTGCAGCTCTCTGGTAGTTATCGCCGTTGGAACCGAAGATAACGATGTCGCCCAGATTGCCTGATTCCATTCTGGTATCGAACATACCGTCGGACTCGGGGATAATGGTCATCTCAACATTGAATTCACGCTTCATTACCTCGGCAAACCAGCCTGTGAGCTTGCCTGAGTAGTTTGCCAGCTGGCTGTAAACGGTGAGCTGGATAGTCTCATCGCCGTACAGGTCGGAGAGGCTGTTTCCGCCCTCGGAGCTGTCAGCTGAGGTATCTGCGCTGTCGTCGGAACCGTCTGCTGCATCGGTATCGGCGCCGTCAGCAGCTACTGATGTTGCATCGGGCATTTCGGGTGTGGCTGCACCGCCGCAGGCTGTAAGTGAGCCTGCCATTGCAAGAGCAAGAACTCCTGCCAGGAATTTTTTCATTTTCATTTTCTGAGATCGATCCTTTCTGTTTTTATTTATTAAAATAATTTTTGTTTGATATCAGCCCTTTACTGCGCCCAGCATAAGTCCCTTTTCAAAGTATCTCTGCATAAAGGGATATACGCACAGGATAGGAATGATAGTTACCATGGAAATGGTGTACTGCAATATCTTTGTGTTAAAGGAGCTTGCCAGTGCCGAAGCATCTGAGCTGCTGGTTCCCGAAGCAACGATAGCACCCAGGTTGGAGCTTTGGTTCAGGTAGATATACAGTCTGTGCTGGAGTGTGTAAAGGTCGGGAGAGTTGGCGTTCAGGATAAGTGAATCCTGGAAGGAGTTCCAGTGACCTACTGCGCCGAAAATGGCAATGGTAGCAAGTATGGGCTTGCTGAGGGGCCATATTATCTTTCGGTAAATTGTCCAGTAGCTTGCGCCGTCCATAAATGCGCTCTCCTCTATCTCTGCGGGTATGGACTCGATGTATGTCTTAACCAGAATGATGTTGTAGGGTGATACGATACCGGGGATAATGTAAGCCGCAAATGTATCGGTAAGACCCAGCATCGACATATTCAGGTACCAGGGGATAAGTCCTGCATTGAAGTACATGGTCACCACAAGGAAGCGGTACCAGAACTGCCTGTGCCACATTTCCTTTTTAGTAACAAGGTAGCCTGCCAGCGAGGATACGAAAACCATGAGAGCAGTACCTATAACGGTTCTCAGCACCGTTACAAGAACTGATTTCCACAGATCGCCCACAGCACCCATGGAGATGTAGTTCTGAATGGTTATCTCCTTGGGGATAAGGGTAATGGCACCTCTTGTTACCAGCTCGGGGTTGGAAATGGTGTTGATGAAAATGTAGTAAAAGGGGAAAATGCAGCTCAGTGTGAACAGTCCGAAGAACAGATAGTTCAGAATGTTGAAAACAATGTCGCCTGCGGTGAGCTTGATGTGTGAGTGCTCACCCACCTCACGTATCTCCTTGCTGTCCTTGGGGGAGCTGCTGTTAACAGCGGTATTTTCTGCCATGTCGTTCCCTCCTTTACACAATGCTCTCGCCACGGATAAGCTTTGAAACTCCGTTTGCGGCGAAGAGAAGTATTACGCTGATGATGGACTTGACCATACCGATTACCGTTGACAGAGGGATAAGTCCCTTGCCGATACCAAGGTTATAAACGTAAAGGTCAAGGACCTGTATCTTTTCCCAGTTCATTGCGTTGGAGAATACCATGTACTGCTCCATGCCGTTGGAAAGGATATTTGCAATGGACATAAGCAGAAGAACGCAGAATGTGGGGATAAGCTCGGGGATAGTGATGTACCACATCTTTGCAAAGCGGCCTGCGCCGTCAACAGTTGCAGCCTCATAAAGTCCCTGGTCAATGCCCGAGATAGCGGCGATGTAGATTATGGCACTCCAGCCCGTACCCTTCCAGATGCCCCATGCAAGCATTTTCAGCCACATATGGCTTGAGGACATAAGGTAGTTTGTGGTAACAAGCTGATCCGAGCCTGAAACGCTGTTTATCATTGTGTTGATAAATCCGTCAGTGGAGAAGATAGCCAGTGCGATAGCATATACGATTACCCAGCTGATGAAGTTGGGAATGGTGGTAAAGGTCTGGACAAGTCTTCTGAAACGGTTGTTCTTTATCTCGGAAAGGAACACTGCGAATACCATAGGCACCCAGCTGGTGGCAATTCCGAGACCGCTCATTGCAAGGGTGTTTTTCAGCACGTTCACGATATCGGTACGTGTAGCGCTGTTCTGGAAAAGTGAGGTGAACCACTTGAAGCCCACGAACTTGTCCATGGTCAGGTCCTCGCCCGAGTTGTAGTTGAAGAATGCGTATCTCCAGCCGTAAAGGGGAAGATAGCTGAATACGAATGCCAGTGCGATAATGGGGAGCATCATGAGAAACAGCCTGAACTTAGGCTCCATATCATAGTGCTCGCCCTTTTCCGCAGCGGGAACAAGGAACAGGTTAACTGCAGAGCATACGACAAGTGCGATTCCCAGACCCATGAAGATGTAGTTATTGTAGGGGAACATGGGGAGCACCTTATCAAGCTTGTTTGCGCTGATAGCCTGCTCTGCTATCTGATTGTAAAGGTTCTTGAACTGGAAAACAGCTCCAAGCTCCAGGATACCTGCCGCAATGGTGACAAATGCGCCTGTTCTCTTGAGCTTTCTGTTTCCCAGGGACATACAGCCGCCTGCTGCCGCAAGCACCGCAGCCACAATGATTATCATTGCGCAGATGTTGAGAGCATGGAATGTGGATTCCTGCACCCAGCCCTGTCTGAAAGCACGTCCGAAATTTGAAACGATGCTCTTGTAGGAAATACCGCAGGAGAACAGCGAAAGATTTTTATTTATCATTCCGCTGAGACGTGCGGGGTTGAACGAGGGAAAAAACAGTGCGATTATGTTAATAACAACGGCGCATCGCAGTATCCAGTATATTTTGTCTGAGATCTTTTCTGCCAGCGTCTTTGGAGCTTCTTTTTTCTTTGGGTGAACGGGAATGTCACGAGTTTCGGTGCTGACGATGGTATCAGTTGTGCCGTCCGCCATTTGTTTATCAGTCCTTTCCTTTAATTTAACGCTCAAAAACATACTGCCGCACCTGCGGAGCGGCAGTATGTTTTCGTTTATTCCGCAGGTTCTTTATCAGGACTGCTTCTTCTTGATAACTACGAATACAACTGCACCGATAACTACAACTGCTACGATAACAATTACGATAACGACTGCGCTGCTGCCGCCGGACTCAGCGGGAGCCTCTGCCTGAACAGCCTCGGTCTCGGCAGCTGTTGTTTCCTCAGCAGTGGTCTCTGCCTCGGTCTCGGCTTCTGTTTCAGCCTCGGTCTCAGCTTCGGTAACTGCCTCAGTCTCCTCGGGAGCTGCTGCATCGGGGTTGTCATAGTTAAAGCCGGAAACTGTGAACTGGAGCTCGATGGAATCTGTAGGCATTACATAACCGAACATTCCCTCAGCACCGCCCAGCTCGTCATTCCAGATGTTGATAGCAAGCCACTTCATGTAGGATACAGCATCGGGATCCATGAAAGCTTCGTCAAAGGTGTACTTGGTCTGACCGTCAAGGATTACCTTGAAGTCAGTGATCTTTACCTGATCGTTGAGGGGGATATCAGTGGAAACGAAGAGAAGATTGAAGGCCTCGTCATCGCCGAAATCAAAGTCTGTAACGGAAACGGAGTAAGTACCGTTGCCCTTTATCTTGGCATCGGTGAACTTGCCGCCCTTGTTGAGAGCTGTGGGGCCGTCCCAGCCTGTGAGCTGGTCGAACCATACAGTTCCGTCATCAGCGGTAACGCCGTAGCCGTAGGTAGCATCATCATATGCGTTTCTGAAGGTGTAGCTTGCGGACTGAACGCCAAGGTAAGCGTCATACTCGCCGTCGGGGTCAAATGCGCCGTCGGAAGCGCCCTCAACAGCGTCCTCAGCCTTGTCATAGTTGAAGCCTGAAACTGTGAACTGAAGCTCAATGGAATCGGAGGGCATTACATAGCCGAACATTCCGTCGGAGCCGCCCAGCTCGTCATTCCAGATGTTGATTGCGAGCCACTTCATATACTCAGCAGCATCGGGATCCATGAAAGCGTCATCAAATGTGTACTTTGTCTGACCGTCCATGATAACCTTGAAATCGGTGATCTTTATCTGGTCGTTGAGAGGGATATCAGTGGAAACGAACAGCAGATTAAGGGACTCGTCATCGCCGAAATCGAAATCGTTTACAGACACAGAATATGTACCGTTTCCGGCTATCTCGGCATCAGTGAAATTGCCGCCCTTGTTGAGAGCTGTGGGGCCGTCCCAGCCTGTGAGCTGATCGAACCATACAGTTCCGTCATCAGCGGTAACGCCATAGCCGTATGTAGCATCATCATATGCGTTTCTGAAAGTGTAGCTTGCGGACTGCACGCCGATGTATGCGTGATATGTGCCGTCAAGGTCAACCTCTGCCGCAGAAACGGGCAGTGCTGCAAAAGCTGTCATATTGACAGCAGCCAGTGCCGCAGCCGTTAAGGCTCCGATGAGTTTTGATTTTTTCATAATAACCTTCCTTTCCGGGCTTTGCTGACAAAACCCTCTGAACAGCGCTCTCCTTAAAGCAGCTGCCCCTGTCCGTAATGTTATCGTTTACGGACGTAATTTCTCCCATAATTTTCCCATTCTCATGTGGTTATACACAAAAGAGAATATATTGGTACTTTTAATTTTAATACAAAATGACAATAGTGTCAATTACTATTTTACACAAATAAAATCAAGCGGTTATGTAAACCTGCACAATAATATTCGTCAAATAAAATCATTTTATACAAAATAAAAAAAAGCCTCCCGAAACGGAAGGCTTTTATACTAATCTTTAATCGTTCTATAGACAAAGCCAACAGATGAAATAAGACCAGTCTGGGAAAGCAACTGCAGGCGGGCTTGTCGCCCGGCAAGGGAGCTTGACGAAGAATGGGCTTATACTAAGCACCAATTAAAAACTATACAAAAAATTGAGCATAATCTTGCGTATATGGATTATGCGATGATTTTTTGTCTATAGTTTTATTGGTGATTAGTATTATTTCAGCCGAGGATTTGTCTATAGGTTGATTGAGGATCAGTATTAAATATACTTATCATTCCCTGAACTCAGCGGGAGTTATGAGCTTATGCCACATTTCATCTGCTGCGGATACACATTCACGGTATTTCTGCGGCAGTATGGAAGGCGGTATGCCGAGAGCTGCGGCAAATTCCGCTGCAATCTTCATATCGGCTTTTTCATATGCGCATATCATCTTGTAAAGCATTCCCGCTCTGCCCTGACCCGAAATAAGGGAGGCGCACACAGTATCGGGCATTACCTCAGCCAACGGCTTGTGAAGAAGTCTGCCGAGCATTGAGACCGTTCCCATCGAAAATGCTTCTGACGATGTTATCGGCATGCTGTCTGCAAATCCCGCCAACTCCGAGCAGAGCATTCCCCTGAGAAGTGCGAATTTTATCAGCTCGCCGGGCATGGAACCGTCCTCAGCCTTGAAGCCAATGATATAAACGTATTTTCTCAGATTTTCCTCGCCCAGCTTTGCCGCTGCCTTGTCAGTGCCAACGGTGCGCACGTCGGAGGCAAAGTAAAGCGAATTTGCCAGAGCCTGTACCGCTTCCGATATCTCGGAATATCTGCCTATGATATTTGTAATGCTGACAATATCCGACCTGCCGCTGTAAAGCTCATTGAAAAGCTCGTTGAAGCCCTCACGCATGATGCCCTTTCTGCGCACAGCCGCAGGTATCTTGCCGTAGATGTACATTCCCTGGTAATATGTGCAGCCGCAAAGCTTTGCCTTGGCATATGCCTCAGCGCATTCTATATTGTATGCGATTATTTTTTTGTTGAAGGTTCGTGCCATTCGCAGGATATTTTCCAGCTCGGGAGATGTAAAATTCCTGAAATCCACCTTGATGTAGTCAAAGCTGTCCATGATACCGAAATAACCCGAATCAACCTTAAAGCCGATGACAGCTATCTTATACCCTGCCTGGCGGTACTTCCTGATAAGATTGTGAGCGGAGCGGTCGTTGATGAGTGAGCCGTCTATCTGTATCACAAGCTTGTCTTTTCCGAAGCGTGCGGGGATATTTGCGGTCAGCATACTGCGGGTAAAGGTGATGTAGGCAGTCCTGCCGTCGGTGAATTTATCCAAGTTCAGCCGTGATATATTATCAGCGGCGGCGCTTTCGTAAAGCTCGTTCCTTTCTGCATTGGCTTTGGGATCGGCAAGTATTATCTCACAGCCCACGGTGTGCTGGAGCTTATCGGTAATAATTTGTCTGGCGATAAACGGGTCCATATGCGCTGCTCCTTCACGGATATAAAATTTACACATATTATACCACTTTGAGCCCAAAACTTCAACAGCAGAATGGTAGTATTTTGATGTGATTTTTGTGCAGTATCACTATTATATCAAGCGCTCGTTTTCCTTGACTATACGCTTTATTCTGTAAATGTGCTTCTTTCCCCTGTTCCTGCGGAAGCGGCGCTTATCCTCGTCTGTTATGGGCTGGGGAACGGATATGGATATATCCGTAACGATACCCGTGTCGGATACTCCCGCTCCGCTGCCGATATCCTCCGCCGTGTCCTTATATGTGACCAGTGCAAAGCTGCCCAGCTTATTTGTACGGAATGAAAATGTATTTTCATCTGTCTCGCCCTCGATGACGGTGAGTGTACCGTTATCCTCGAGGCGGACACCTCTCAGCTCGTCAATGCGGCCGAGCATTTCCTCGGGCACGGGCAGGGTGACATCGGAGGAATACCCATCTGATATCTGCAGCTTTTCCCTTGTATCGTTCCTGTAAAGCTGTATTTTTACGGGGGATATGCACAGCTCGTCGGAATTTATGCCGTAGCTTTCAAAGGCAGCTTTTATATCGCTTTCCATTTGGCCGGAGCTTGTAAATCTTGCGGTAACATCTGTTCTGAGCGAGCGGATATTCAGCGTAAGTCCGTAAGAAGCCTCATTTTCCGCCAGACCCTCCAGTGTAACTCTTGCGGCGATATCCTCGGGGGACATGGCAACAGGCTCCATGGTGTTCATCTGCTCCGTGACAACGGAAGTCTCCGACTGAACAAGTGCGGCGGCATATGACGTTGGAACGGTCATAAAAACAAATGCAGAGGCTGTGGCAAATGCGATGAGCCGCCTTGAAAACGGCTTTTCATCTGCTTTCAACTTCTCTGCTGCGTAAACGGCAGAATACACTCCGAAGCAGAATGGCTTTGCCCACTTATGGCGTGCGGCAAAAGCCACAGCTTTGTATGCTGTTTTTTCGGAAAGCATCATCATAGCCGTTCTTCCTTCTGATAAAAATAGATATTATAATTATATCCCATATAAAAAAATCTGTCAAGACCTCATAAAAGGTCTTGACAGATCAACATTTTTATACTTTTGCTTACGGAAAATCATTCCATTGTTACATAAACAGTTGCTGCGCCTGTTACGGTGAATGTGCTGCTTACAGTGTACTCAACGCCGTCAACAGTGAATTTCCACACATGGGAGTCATTTTGCAGCGCTTCGATGGTCGAGAACGGTGCGCCTGTGGTTCCTATGAGCATCTCGGAAGAAAAGATAAATTCTTCGCCTATGCGGACATCTTCTGTCCTGTAAAGGGTGCCGCCGTAATAAAATTCCAGCGTTACAAGGTCGCCCTTTTCGGTTATGGTCATATCTCCTGTGCAGACCGTATCGCTTGAAATCTCATTGCCGCTTTCGTCTATCCAGCTGTATCCCTCGGCAGGAGTAAGTCCGCCTGATGTCAGCGAGCCATAAATGCTTGCGCCCTCGCCTACCCTTATGGTGCCCGTTGTGCCGTCGGCACGGGTATAGGTGACGGTATGGAAGATGACCTCGCTCTTGGGCATTTCGATGATATTCATATCCGAGTTTACCTGAGTTGCCGATGTGACTTCCGTAGGAACATCGCCCTCATAATATGCCCACACGTTGTTTGTCGGGTCGGAAAGCTGTGGGAGCTGAGGCAGGTCGCCTATGGTTTTGCCCGTCGGGAATCGTTTGGTGACTATTGTGTCGTCGGCGCTTTTGAATGTCACGAGATAGTTATAGGTGTATATAGCATCAACATTATATGCGGCATCATTTTCGGTAAATGTAACAGCATCTCCATAGTAGTCATAAGCAAATCCGCTGTAGCTTGCAGGAAGGATAGTTTCCAAATATCCGGGCTGAACTTCCGAAATAGTCTCGGAAGTCAAATTTGTCAGCAGATAGAAGCTGCCGCCTGCGGTGTAGCCATTGATATCATCGCCGATGTAATAGGTTATCTGCTGCTTTTCGACTGCCTGAACCTCGTAACCGCTGTCAATATCCTTAGTTACAACATGGCTGTCGTTTACCTTTACCATACCGCTGTTTGACGATGCAGTCCATGCGTTGTAGCGGGTGAGCCATACGTATTTAAGGTCAAGCTCATTGCCCACATCGGGATCGTCCAGAACGTCAAGGAGCTTTTCGCCGTTGTCTGCATAGGTCTCGGAATAAGTGCTGTACTTATCCATGTAGTTTACGGTAAATTCCTTCTGAACATATTCTGCGGTAACGGTGATATCGTCTGTTACTGCGGCAGTATCGGAAAGGGGTGAACCGTCAACTGTCCATGCTGCGTGGTAGCCCTTCTTTTCGGGGATAGTGGGGAGAATGTCACTGAGAAGAGTGCCGTACTTGGCGGTCTTTGTGTCTCGCTCAGTTCCGACGATTATGGTAACGGTGTAGGTCTTGGGAGTGTATTTTGCTGTAACGGTCATATTGCCCGTAACCTTTGCTGTGGAAGATATTGCCGCACCGTTTATTGTCCATATGCCGTCATGGCCTGTTTTAGCAGGTACAGCGGGGAGAACATCGGAAAGGGAATCACCGTACTTTGCGGTCATTGTGGTTGTGGTTCCCTCAACGTTCATTGTAATGGTATATTCCTTTGCGGTATAGGAAGCATATACAGACATATCAGATGTAACCACAGTGGCTGCTGTGAACCGGGTGTTCTTGCCCGATACCAGCCATACGCCTGTGTAGCCTGTTTTTGCAGGCACCTGCGGGAAGTTTGAAACTGTATCGCCCGACTCAACGTCACGGGTGTAAAGGACTGTGCCATTGTCGGAAAGGAATGTTACAGTAAATACCTCAGGCTCCTTATCGGTGACTGCGGTGGTAGTTGTGGTGGGATTTGTGGTAACATAAGGTCTTGTGGTTGCCGAAGTCTGAGAGGCTGTGCCTGTGGGACGTGTTGTTACCAGAGGAGAAAATCCCGAACCTGTGGGGTCTGTGGGAGCGGTAACGTTGGGATCTGTCACATAAGGAGAGGTCTGTGTACCCTGACCTGTGGTGCGGGGCGAGGTTTCTCTTCTGCTTGTTCCCGATGTATCGGAATTTGCGGGAGCGGTCACTCCTGTGCCCGATACAAAGTTTGAAGCGCTTGTACCCGAGGCATTTGTTCCCGTTCCGTTTGCTCCGTTTGAAGAATCGCCTGTACCGAATGTGCTTTCAGCTGCCGATGCCTGAGCGGGAACCTCCGCCGAAGTGGCTGTTGTGCCTGCTGTGGTGCTTTCGGTAAATGCCGGAGCAGTGTAGTTGTCGGAATTTATAGGCTCAGGCTCCCTTGGAGCTGTAGATGCTGAAGTCTGTGCAGGCTTTGCAGTCTGAGCGGGAGCAGCTGTCTGGGCTGCACTTGTGCCCGAGCCGCCTGCCATTACCTTAAAGGAGGTGGCAGCAGTAGTTACGTCATTTTCTGTCTCTGCGCCTGTGAGCTTTTCGATTATAGCGTCCTTTATCTGGAAAAGTCCGCTGTTGTTGGAGCTTACCACACGCTCCTTGATGGAAGCGGCAAGGAAATCGTATTCCGAGTCAAATACAGCTTCGGAGATATCCACCTTTCTGTAGCCGTCCTCAGCCTCAGGGTCACGGATAACGAAATATGAGTGACCGTCAATATCGGGAAAGTTGTGGGTATTCTCGTTCGGCTCGGTTATGATAAGCACGCTTTTGCCCTCGCCTACCATTACCTCTTCCCCGGGAGTGCCGTCCTCGCTTATCAGGCGGACAGCCACCTTGCCGTGGAATGTATCAAGCTCGATGATATATCTGTCGCCGTCCTTGGTGACGGTAACGCTGTAGCTGGTTCCTCTTACTGCCATGGTCGCCTTGGGGGCGTTTACATCATAGGAGGAATTTTCCGACAGAGCGGAGGTTATCTCGTTAAGTATTGCGCCCTCTCTGAGATTAAGGGTAGTTCTGCTGTCCTTCTCATTGCCTGCGGCAACAAGCTCCAGCACTGTTCCCGCATCAAGGAGCACATATTTATCGCTGTCAAGGGAAATGCGCATATTGCTGTTGTCATCTACCGAAACAACGTCGCCGCTTTCCAGGTTCATTCCCACATAAGCGTCAAGGTCGCCTGCGCTTTCTCTTGTTACCGATGCAGTACCCATAAGCTCGAATACTTTAAGCACTCTGTATGAGTCCTGCCTTGTGAGAAGCACACCTGCAACAATGCCCGCAGCAACAACTGCCGCCGCAACGGCTGTAATTATCACTTTGGCTTTAGATGTAAGTGTTTTCATATGATCACCTCGTTAATTAAATATCAGCTTACCGCAAAATAAAAAAGGTACGCAGGCAAGCCGCAAAACAGGAATTCCTGCAAATGCAGCCCGACCGCCGTACCTTGAAAATTCATAGCTTAGGCTCGTGCTTTGCGCCACCGATTTTCATCGGTTTTGCCTTTTATTTGCTTATGTGAATTATAACATATTATTTACATAAAATCAAGTGGGTTTGCCAAAATTGTTCAAAAAACTCACTTTTAACCAATTCTTAACGCAAATATTGTGCAGCATGCCTGTATCACAGCACTCCAAGCTTTTTCAGGTATTCGGCGGAACGCCTTTGTGTCTCGGGATATGAGGTCTCGATAAGCACGGTCTTATCGGAAAAATACTTAAAATAGTATTCTTTGAACCTTTGCCAGTCTATCTTGCCGTCGCCCACTGCAAGGTGCAGGTCGCTTTCAAGGTCATTGTCATTTATGTGCAGGTGCTTTACGTATGGAGCAAGCTCCGTTACCCACTGCCCTATATCGCATCTGCCGAAAACGCTGGCGTGGGCATAGTCAAAGCATACGCTGAAATTTTTGTGATGGCAGAGGCTTTTGGCAAGGACGGCAAGCATTTTCGGGGAACTGTCGCACATATTTTCAAGATAGATGTTCAGCTGCGGGTACATGGGAAGTATCTCGTTCCAGAACTCCTCGTTATACCTGTGCCAGCTGTTCACATAAGCATCGGCTATAAAATAGGGGTTATGATTTGTATGAAACACCACGCCTCTTGCGCCTATCTTCAAAGCGGTTTCAAGGCTCTGGATAATGCGCTTTCGGGATATCTCCCTGATGTATTTATCCTCGCTGAACACCAGCACGTCAAAAAAGTCGCCGTGGGAAGTGCAGTAGTCGGGAAGCCCCGCCGCTTTGTATTTTTCGATGATGCTTTCCGTAAGCTCAGTATCATCAAGCACCTTGGGCGAGTAAAAGTCGTTGAACTCAAAGCCGAAGCCGTATTCATGGGCAAGGGCAAGGCTCTCGTCCAGTTTGTCTATCCGTGGGATTATCATAAATCTGCTCATTGTGCGGACATTCCTTTCTGCTTGTCGGTCTTGATCTCACCTGTTATGCCTGTCAGCGAATATACGAACACGCCCTTTGATTTGCCCTTCAAGGGTATCTCGCCGATAGGCTCTGCGGTTATCCTGTCCTTTACCTCGTCATATACCGCCTGACTGATAAGCACCTGACCACGCTTGGCGTTTGATTCCAGACGGGCGGCGGTGTTTACGGTGTCGCCGATGGCGGTGTAGTCCATACGGAAATCGCAGCCGATATTGCCCACAACGGCGTTTCCGCAGTTGACGCCCACGCCGAAGCTTACGGATTTGCCGTACTTTTCCATAAATGTGCTTTCTATGGCATTTCCTCCGCTGACGATATCCCATGCGGTCTTTACGGCACGGAAGATATAGTCGTCAAGGTCAAAAGGAGCGTTGAACACTGCCATGGTGGCATCGCCGATGAACTTATCCAGCGTGCCGCCGTTGGCAAAAATTGAATTTGTGGTAAGGTTAAGGTAGCTGTTCAGGATATCCACCACCTGCTCAGGCTCAAGGCTTTCTGACATAGGTGTGAAGCCTCTGATATCAACGAAAAGCACTGCGATGTGCCTGTTTTCTCCGCCCAGCTTTATGTGGTATGAGCCTGACTTTGCTATCTCCTCAACCACCTGCGGAGCAACGTATTTCTTAAATGCGGCGGTTATCTTGCGCTTTTCAATGGCTTCCTCCGCATATTTTCTGCCAAGATTTACAAGGTAGCATATTACCATGAACAAAGGTGCATAAAGTATGGGTATGGTAAGACCCGAACCGTTCAGCATAACTCCAGCTGCGATATAGGCGGCCGTCATTACCATTATAATAGGTGTGGATATTTTCACCTTTGAATACTTTGAGATAAGATATGCCAGCACCGCCGCTGCTGACGCTGCCAGTGCGGATAATACACGGTTTGCGGGAACGGGGCATTTGCCGTCCAGAAGTCCTTGTATGATATTTGCGTGTATCTCCACTCCGAACATCTGGTCGGAGCTGTTGGGTACGGAGAACTGATCCTGAAGTCCCGAAGCATATGCTCCCACAAGAACTATGCAGTCGGTGAATATGCGTGGGTCAACGCTTCCGTCAAGTAGAGAGGACATGGAGATATGCTCATAATCTCCCGGGCGGCCTGCATAGCTTATCCACATTCTGCCGTTATCGTCAAGTGTGGGGGTGTTTGCCGCAGTGCCTGTGTTTTTGCAATAAAGATAGTAGGTCTCCGCCGCAAGGCTGCCGAAGCTCTCATCGCCGTACAGCTCGGGAGCGAACACGGTAAGGAATGCGGAGCGGACTATTCCGTCATCGTCAGGGGAAGCGTTCACAAAGCCTGTGATGCAGTCAGCCGCCGCAATGGGCTGCTCTATCTGCTCGATATGGAAGCGGTCGATGTAGGGCTTGCCGTTTTCGTCCGTCTTGTATGCGCTGGTGTAGCTTATGTATGAGCCTGCCACCACACGTCCGCTGTTACGGCAGGCTTCCGAAAGAGCCTTGTCGCCCTGGCTGTCCATATCGCCGAATACCATGATATCCATTGCCACCGCAGCGGGATATTCCCCCAGAGTGTTGATGATATCCGCATAAACGCCCCTTGACCATGTGCCGAAAGGACCGTATTCACGGAGAGCTTCATCATCAATGGCGATTATCTTTATTTTGTTGTTTATGCCCCTGGGGGTCTGGTACAGCTTGTCTCTCAGCAGGCTGTCAAAGGAATAGAACACATCGTAAAATGAGGTGACGAACACCAGAGCGAAAACTACTGTGGCTTCAATGACTGCCGATACCTTGCTGCGGTTCTTCAAAGTATGCCACCCTTTCTTCTGATAGATAATATTTAATAATATTATAACACGTTAAATGCAATTTGTCACTATATTTCAAAAAAAATCACCAAAAAAATATTTTTCTATTTACAAGCTGTTTTGAATGTGTTATAATAACATAAAAATCAGATATTGGAAGTGATAATATGGATAACGTAAACGAAGCTGTATCTTCGGATAAGCTGCTGGAGCAGATCTTTTCCATCACACAGAGCCTTTACACCGAGATGTCCCACCCCGATGACGACGCTTCAAATGACCATTCCGCTATTTTCCGCCTGCTGACGGATCTGGGCAGAACTCTCGTCAATGCCGACAGAGCAAGCTTCTGGAAATGGGATAAGCGTTCCCATGAGTTATGGACAACTGCCGCTGTGGGTACGGGCAGAATAACCATTCCCGAGGGCACAGGCCTTGTGGGCAAGGCTCTCGCAGAAAAGCGCACTATAGTGACCAACGACCCTTACAATCACCCTGATTTCAACTCAGATGTTGATAAGAAAACAGGATATGTTACAAAATCCATACTGGTAATGCCTATCTCCGACTGCAAGGGAGAGTTCATCGGCGCATATCAGGCTATAAACAAGCTGGATAATGACGGCAAGTTCGATGTTCAGGCAGATACAAAGCGTCTTTCACTGGCGGCATTCATCTGCGGCATTACTCTTGAATCGGAAACGTTCCTTGACGATTCCCAGCACGATAAGCTCACCGAGCTTAAAAACCGTATGGGCTTCTATAATGACTATAACAAGAATTATGTGAAGATACTTACCGACCCGGAAGCCGTAAGATGCGTTTCCCTTTTCATCTGCGACATAGATTTCTTTAAGAAAGTAAACGATACCTACGGTCATAACGCAGGCGATGAGGTTCTGCGCCATGTGGCAGGCTATCTCAGAAGGAACGTGCGCATATGCGACGGCGTTTACCGCTGGGGCGGCGAGGAGTTCATCGTTATACTGCCCGATACAGGAGACGAAGAGGCGGCAGAGGCTGCCGAGAGGGTGCGTCAGGCAATAATGGGTTCTGTCTGTCACTTTGAGGGCATGGACATAAAGGTGACCATGAGCTTCGGCGTAACTCAGCTTGACCCCATGAAGTCCATTGAGGACAATATCAAGACCGCTGACGAAAAGCTGTATAAGGCAAAGGAAAGCGGAAGAAATACTGTTATTCTTTAATAGTATCATAAGATATTTGAAAGGACTGCCGCAATCGTGGCAGTCTTTTTTTATTTGCAGTGGTACAAATAAAAAAATCAGCACAAATAAGCACAAAGGAAAAGGTTTTAGGAAGTCCACATGAGGGCAGAGCCATCCGGTCGTCGCAGCCGCAGGCACGGGCAAACTATAATTCTGTTTTACCGATCCCACAAAACGCCCTCTTCCAATGTAATATTATTATGATTTTCCTGTGAAAAAGATTAAAATTTAATAAAATCATTGATTTTAGCATAAAACTATGATAATATAGTATTAAGGCAAAAGTCAGCCGACATAAACACCGGTACCGACAACGAAAGGAGTGAGCAGAGTAATGTACATCTTATGGATCATCGTGCTGATAACAGCAGTTCTGGCGGAAGCTGCAACCTGTGCCTTGGTCTCAGTATGGTTCGCACTGGGTGCACTGGCAGCCCTGATCGCAGTTGTCCTCGGAGCAGGCTTCGCAGTACAGCTGGCGGTATTCCTTGCCGTTTCTGTTATCACGCTGGCGGTCACAAGGCCTGTTGTTAAAAAGATCATGCCCAAAAACACACCCACAAACGGCGAGCTTGACATCGGCAAAAAAGCAATAGTCATCGAAAAGATAGACCCCGAAGCAGGTACGGGCAGAGTACGCATCGAGGGCGTTGACTGGGGTGCAAAAACAGCCGACAGCTCAGTGATCGAAAAGGGCGAGACCGTGGTGGTAAAAGCCAAGGGCGCCGCATTCGTCACAGTCGCAAAAGAATAACCCAAACCAAAAGGAGAGCAGATATGGAATATTTAATTGCCATAATAATTTTTATCGTTGTAGTTATCATCATCTCGGGAATAAAGATTGTTCCCCAGGCTCAGGTGTACGTGGTTGAGCGTCTGGGCGCATTCTCGGGAGCACTTCACACAGGCCCCCACTACGTTATCCCCATCATCGACAAGGTGGTAAAGAAGGTCTCCATCAAGGAGCAGGTAGTTGACTTCAAGCCTCAGCCCGTTATCACCAAGGATAACGTTACAATGCAGATAGACACCGTCGTATTCTTCACCGTTACCGACGCAAAGCTTTACACCTACGGCGTTGAAAGACCTCTTTCCGCTATCGAGAACCTTTCCGCAACCACACTCCGTAACATCATCGGCGAGATGGAGCTTGATGCTACACTTACCTCCAGAGATGTTATCAACACCAAGATAACCGCTATCCTCGACCAGGCTACCGACCGCTGGGGCATCAAGGTAAACAGAGTAGAGCTGAAGAATATCCTTCCTCCCCGTGAGATACAGGACGCAATGGAGAAGCAGATGAAGGCAGAGCGTGAGCGCCGTGAGAAGATCCTCCAGGCAGAGGGTGAAAAGAAGTCTCAGGTGCTTGTTGCAGAGGGTGAAAAGGAGTCCAAGATACTCCGTGCAGAGGCTGAAAAGCAGGCTGCTATCCTCCAGGCAGAGGCTCAGAAGCAGGCTATGATACTCCGTGCAGATGCTGTAAGACAGCAGAAGATACTCGAAGCAGAGGGTGAAGCTGAATCTATCAGAAACGTTCAGCAGGCTCTGGCTGATACTATCCGTCAGCTCAATGAAGCAAATCCTTCCCAGAGCGTTATCGCTATCAAGAGCCTGGAAGCCTTCCAGAAGGCAGCCGACGGCAAGGCAACAAAGATCATTATCCCCTCCGAGATACAGGGACTTGCAGGTCTTGCAACCTCTCTCAAGGAGCTTGTGGTAACAGATCAGAAGCCCGAAAGCAAGTAAAAACACTATCAAAAAAAGCGTGGCAGTTCATATGAGCTGTCACGCCTTTTTATTTAATTATATAAATTCATATAAGTATGCCGTTGCAGTGATCTGTCTCGTGCTGGATTATCTGGGCGGTAAAATCGGAAAAGGTCTTTATCCGCACCTGCATATCCTCGTTCTGATATTTCACCTTTATTTTCTTGTACCTTTTGCATTTTCTGGGGCCGCCAAGCAGAGAAAGGCAGCCCTCCTCAGTGTCGTATGGGTCGGACTGCTTTATTATTTCGGGGTTGAACATTATCATATATTCCCCGTCACTAACAAAGCAGATTATGCGTTTTTTCACGCCTATCATATTGGCAGCCATGCCCACGCACCGCTCCCTGTTGGCTTCCAGCGTGTCACGCAGGTCATTTGCTGTCTGTATATCGTTCCTGTCCGCCGTTTCCGACTTCTGAGCCAGAAATATGGGGTCGTGCATAAGTTCTTTTATCATAAAGCACCTCTCATATTATTTTATCGTGTCACCGAGCCTGTAATGTATTCATCAGTCTGAGCAAAATACCTTGTCCGCTCCCCCTCTTTAAGGTCAAATACAGTGCCTTCGGAGCTTTCGTCTCCCGCAAGATACAGCAGAGTGGGATACATATCATCATATGATACGGGAACGTCCGAAACATTCATTTTGTCAAAGCTCTCTCCGCTGCGCTTTATCAGCAGGGTGGGATATTTTCCCCAGTCATTATCCTTGCAGCCGTGGTCAGCCATGATGATTATATCAGAATTGTCGTAAACTCCGTTTTCACGGAGCTTTTCAAGATATGCGCAGAGAATTTTGTTCACTGCCTCTGCACATTCCTCCTTTGAAACCTGAGTATTTCCGTGGTCTATAAGGTCTTTGGATGTAGTTCTTACAGGATGAAGCCCGAACAGATATATGTACTTGAAGCACTTGGTGTCGGTATATGTGACATCAGTGCCGATAGTGTTGTAAAAAGCCAGATTATTAAAATCGTAAATATGATAATAAGCACTTGAGGAGGATGTCATTTTGCTGATATCTCTGCTGTCAAGATGAAATGGTTCTTTAAATACAACAGGCATATATTTGTAGAAAGCCAGACTGTAAATACATTTATTAATGTTTATCAGATCAGTGGCTTCTAAACTGTATTCTGCGTAATTATCCGCATATTTTTGAAATATATAACGAGAAAAAATTTCCTTTGAAGCAAACATCTGCACTGAATATCCATTTGTTTCAAGTGTTTCGAATAGTGTCTCGTTACTGAAATCCATATCTGTATGGCTGCCTGTGAATATGTTGGTTATGGACGGGGACGACTCACCGAATACTCCCAGAGTATTGCGGTAAAAGGTGAAATCCTTAAAGCCCTCCGCAGCCTGCGGGTCATTTTTCACCGCTTCCTCAAAGCAGAAAGAATCATATTCATCGGTAAGTATCAGGATAATGTTATGGTCTGTTGAAAACTCGTACTGGTCGTCCTGAGAAAGATAGTAGTCGTAATTATCATTGGAAAGCATTTCGATAACTCTGCCGTCAATATCGTTCTCTGCCGTAACCCAGTAGGTCAGAATAAGAACTAGTACTTCTATTATAGTAATAGCCATTGATGAAATAACTACTACATTTGGAAAAGCTGCTTTTTTGAATCTGAATATCAAATGGGGGACTGCAAGTATTATCAGCCATATGAACAGGTTTATTATGCATTTCATTGCACCTGCACGCTGCTCGGTGCCGTCAAGCTGAGCGGAATTTATCTGTAAGAAATTTCCCTGTATGTAAAATGCCAGTCCCAGTCCCCATACAACACTTATTGCAGTATAAAAATGCTTATCTTTTACTTTATAAAGAATAAAATAAAGCAAAATCATCATTACAGCGCTCAGCGGAACACAACCCCACAATACATATTTGATAGGAGCGGAAAGATCCCTTACATTCCCTAAGAATATTTCAACAGGGGCAAAAAACAGAAGATTAAATACCAAAAGCAATGCAGCAGAAAAAGCAGTTGTTTGCCGTGTGTTTTTTGAGATAAGATTATCACCAGTCATAAAAATCTCCTTCCGAATAATATCATTGATTTAAATTATACCCCAAACGGCCGCAAAAAGCAAGTCCCTGCCCTTTTCATTCGTTATTGACAAATCCTGCGCACCATGGTATAATAAACTATATTATTATGCCGTCAGGAAAGAAACGAAAGGAAGTTATTACAATGCAGGATACAAGCACCTACGAATCCCCCTTCTGCACCAGATACGCAAGCAAGGAAATGCAGTATGTATTTTCAGCAGATAAAAAATTCACCACATGGAGACGTCTTTGGGTGGCTCTGGCAAGGGCTGAAATGAAGCTGGGTCTGAATGTTACTCAGGAGCAGGTAGATGAGCTGGAAGCAAACGTTGATAACATCGACTACGAGTGCGCAGCAGAGCGTGAGAAGCTTGTCCGCCACGACGTTATGGCTCATGTTTACACCTACGGAAAGGTTTGCCCCAAGGCAGCAGGCATCATTCACTTAGGCGCTACCTCCTGCTATGTTGGTGACAACACCGATATCATCGTTATGAGAGACGCTATGAACATCGTCCTCAAGAAGCTTGTTACCGTTATCTCCCAGCTTTCCTCATTTGCAGATAAGTACAAGGATATGCCCGCTCTGGCATACACCCACCTCCAGCCCGCACAGCTCACCACTGTGGGCAAGAGAGCTACTCTTTGGATAAATGAGCTGCTCATGGACCTTGACGAGCTTGAATACAGACTTAAGAACCTGAAGCTTCTCGGTTCCAAGGGAACCACAGGCACACAGGCTTCCTTCAAGGAGCTTTTCGAGGGCGACAGCACCAAGGTCAAGGAGCTTGAAAGAATGATCGCTGAGGAAATGGGATTTGACGCTGTAGTTCCCGTTTCCGGTCAGACCTATTCCAGAAAGATAGACTCCCAGATAATCAGCACACTGGGCAACATTGCACAGTCCGCAATGAAGTTCGCAAACGATATGAGAATACTCCAGAACTTCAAGGAGATGGAAGAGCCTTTCGAGAAGAACCAGATCGGTTCCTCCGCAATGCCTTATAAGAGAAATCCCATGCGCTGCGAGAGAATCACTGCGCTTGCAAGATATCTTATGATAGACACCCTTAACCCTGCATTCACCGCAGGTACACAGTGGTTCGAGAGAACTCTCGATGACTCCGCAAACAAGAGAATTTCCGTTGCAGAGGGATTCCTTGCAGCAGATGCTATCCTGAACATTATGATAAACGTAACCTCCGAGCTGGTAGTTTACCCCAAGGTAATCCGCCAGAGAATCATGAGAGAGCTTCCTTTCATGGCTTCCGAGAACATTATGATGGACGCTGTAAAGAGAGGCGGAAACCGTCAGGAGCTTCACGAGAAGATCCGTACCTACGCTATGGAAGCCGGCAAGCAGGTAAAGGAAGAGGGTCTGGAAAACGACCTTATTGAGCGTATCCTTGCAGATCCTTCCTTTGGTCTCAAGAGAGAGGATATCGAGGCTGTTCTGGTTCCCGAGAACTACACAGGCAGAAGCTCCGAGCAGGTTACAGAGTTCCTTGCTGAGTGCGTAAAGCCCGTACTTGACAAGTACAGCTCCATGACCCACGAGTCCGCTGAGATCAATGTCTGATTCGAAAAAACACGATATATAACGATATAACGCAAAACGTCCGCACCAAATGATGCGGACGTTCTTATTTACATATTATCATGTCTATCTGCAAAAGCTCTTCTTCCGAAAAATCAGGCTTTTCGTTGCAGCGGGCATTTTCGGTTATCTGCTCGGGACAGCTTGCGCCGATTATCACCGTCGTGACCTCTTTGTGAGAGAGTATCCACGCCAGCGCCATCTGCGAAAGGGACTGTCCCCTTGCCTGAGCAATGTAGTTCAGCTGCCTGAGCTTTGATATCATCTTGTCATCAAGCTCCTCGCCTACCCATGTCTCACCCTTGCCCACCCTTGAATCAGCAGGAATGCCGTTCAGATACCTGTCGGAAAGGAAGCCTTGATAAAGGGGCGAAAAAACAGCCGTGCCAATGCCGATATCATCATTGACCCTCAGCACTTCTTCCGATTCCCTGTCAAGAACAGAAAAGGGCAGCTGATTTACAATAAACGGCGTGTGAAGCTCACGGAATATGGAAGCGATCTCCTCAGTCTGCCTGCCGTCATAGTTTGATATCCCCACATAAAGTGCCTTGCCGTCCTTTACCGCTTTGTCAAGAGCCAGCGCCGTCTCCTCTGCGGGAGTGTCAGGGTCGGCAATGTGGTGATAGAAAATATCCACATATTCAAGCCCCATTCTTTTAAGGCTGCCGTCCAGGGACGCAGTGAGATTTTTCGCCGAACCGTTCTTGTCGCCGTAAGGGCCGCTCCACATATAAAAGCCCGCCTTGGTGGAAATACACAGCTCATCACGATAGGCTCTCAGTCCTTTGTCAAGTATCCTGCCGAAATTCTCCTCAGCAGCCCCGTTGTCAGGGCTTCCGTAGCAGTTGGCAAGGTCAAAGCAGCATATACCGCAGTCAAAAGCGGTGTGAACCATCTTCTCCATGTTGTCAAATGGACTTTTTGAACCGAAATTCTTCCACAGCCCCAGCGACAAAGCGGACATTTTCAGCCCGCTCTTCCCGCATCGGCGATATTCTGTTTTATCGTATCTTTTTTCGTTTGGGGTGTACATTAGCGCTCCATTCCCATAAATCATGTTTAACTTGCAAATAAGCCGACAGTTATGCTTTTAAAAGCTCTGTCGGCTTATGTACTATTTTTCCGTCAAAATCTCCACACTCTTCACCGCAATTTCCGTCCCCATCTCGCTGTCCGCAATCTTCTCCAGCACATCAACGCCCTCGAAAACCTGTCCGAAAACAGCATATTGACCAGCATAGTTGGGAACACCGCCATGCTCATAAAAAGCATGACGCACCTCGGGCATCTCGCCCTCCTCTGCGGAAAGATACTCCTTGTCCTCATCGGTGTACTGCACCGTGTTTATGATAACAATGTCTCCCCCGTCAGTCATGCACAGCGCACCCTTAAAGGGCCATAGATTCTTGTGAAGCTCCGCCTTGTATGTGCCGTCTATCTCGGGAGCGTCAAGAGTGAATACGCTCTTCTGCTCGTAAAGCCCCGCTGTAAGCCCATTATATCCGCCGCTCTCGGCAGTGCTGACAAAAAGGCTCACCGCATTGGGCGCTTCATCGGGGTACAATACAGCCTTCATATCCCCCACGTCGGTGGATATGAGAGCCACCTGCGCCCCGTCGCCCACAGGCTCAAACTGGATAAGCTCAATGTTGTCGTAATTCTCCACAGGGTCGGGAGCCGCCTTGTTCATCTCCGTGAATGCGTTTATCAGCATAAATATGGTAATAGCTGCGATCACGAAGAAAAAGAACCCGAAAACATACTTTTTTCTTATTTTTATGGTCTTTGTCTGCATATCACACCATTACTTCTTGGTTATCTTAGTGCCCTGACGGGTCTCCTCGATAACATAACCCAGCTCAGCTATCTTGTCTCTGAGAGAATCCGCAAGAGCAAAATCCTTTGCCTTTCTTGCTTCCTTTCTCTGCTCCGCAAGCGCCTTTATCTCCTCGGGGATATCATCATCGGCAGACTCATTCTTTGCGCTGAGCTTCTTTGCATGGTCGATAATTCCAAGGGAAAGTACCTTGTCAAACTCGCCGATAAGCGCAAGCTTTGTAGCCGCAGTGGTGTCAGCCTTGAGAACATCATAGACCGCAGTAACTGCCAGAGAAGTATTCAGGTCATTGTCAAGAGCCGCAGTAAAGCCCTTCATCAGCTCGTCGTAAGCCGCCTTGTCGATCTCGCCCTGAGTCTCGGCAAGAAGACGTGCCACCCTTGCGATCAGCTTGTCATATGCACCTGCCGCATTGTCAAGATTCTCGTAAGAGAATACCAGCGACTTGCGGTAATGGGACTGGAGGCAGAAGAATCTGTAAACCATAGGGTCATATCCCTTTTCTTTAAGCAGGGAAACGGTAAGAAACTCACCCTTGGACTTGCTCATCTTGCCGTGATTGGTGTTAAGGTGATGAACATGGAACCAGTAGTTGCACCACTTGTGACCCAGATAAGCCTCACTCTGAGCTATCTCGTTGGTGTGGTGAGGGAATGCGTTGTCAATACCGCCGCAGTGAAGGTCAAGATATTCACCAAGATGCTTCATGCTGATGCAGGAGCATTCAATGTGCCAGCCGGGATATCCCACACCCCAGGGGCTTTCCCATTTAAGCTCCTGATCGTCAAACTTGGACTTTGTGAACCAGAGGACAAAGTCTGCCTTGTTTCTCTTGTTGCCGTCCTCGTCAACACCCTCACGGACAGCAACAGCCAGGTCTTCCTCGTTGAAGTCGCCGAAAACATAGTATTCCTTCAGCTTTGAGGTGTCGAAATAAATGTTTCCGCCTGCATCATATGCGTAGCCCTTTTCAATAAGAGCGGAAATTACTTTTATAAAATCGGGAATGCAGTGAGTAGCAGGCTCAACCACATCAGGGGTCTTGATGTTTAGCTCTGCGCAGTCCGCAAAGAAAGCCTTGGTGTAAAAATCAGCTATCTCCATAACGGTCTTGTGCTCACGCTTTGCGCCCTTGAGCATCTTGTCATCGCCTGTGTCGCCGTCACTGGTAAGATGTCCGACATCGGTGATGTTCATAACTCTCTTAACGTCCAGACCTGTGAAGCGGAGGTACTTTTCAAGAACGTCCTCCATGATGTAGCTTCTCAGGTTGCCTATGTGCGCATAGTGATATACTGTAGGGCCGCAGGTGTACATGGAAACTTTGCCTGGGGTGTTGGGGATAAATTCTTCTTTTTTATGGCTCAGTGAATTATAGATCTGCATTTTTATTCTTCCTTTCAAATTACATAATCGTCATAATCATCGCTTCTGAAACCGCAACCGCAGTCCAGATTTGGTTCGTCCTTTGGAGCGGGAGTGATGCCCGCCTTCTTTTCCAGCTGGCTGAGACGAACGTCCATCTTGCACAGTTCCTGAGCAACAGGGTCGGGAATGTGTACCTGGTCAAGATCGGTGGTGGGTTTGCCGTTGCAGCGTGCTATCCTTGCGGGAACGCCGACAGCCGTGCAGTTGTCGGGAATGGCTTCCAGCACAACAGCATTTGCGGCTATCTTTACATTGTTGCCCACCTTAAAGGGGCCAAGCACCCTTGCGCCTGCGCCGACCATAACATTGTTGCCCAGCGTCGGGTGACGCTTTCCTCTGTCCTTGCCCGTACCGCCAAGGGTAACACCCTGGTATATAAGGCAGTTGTCGCCTATCTCGGTGGTCTCGCCGATAACAACGCCCATGCCGTGATCAATGAACAGACCCTTGCCTATCTTTGCGCCCGGGTGGATCTCAATGCCTGTGATAAACCTTGCCGCCTGAGATATAACTCTTGCGGTAAGGAACATTTTCTTCTTATAGAAATAATGGGATACACGGTAAGCCGCCACCGCATGAAGTCCCGAGTAAGTGAGGATTATCTCCACGGTGTTCTTAGCCGCAGGGTCTCTCTGCTTGACGGATTCGATGTCCGCCTTAAAATGCTTTATAAGCTCATCAAAACTGCTCATATCGTTCCTCCTGTAACCTGTAAAATGCAGGGATAATATTATTATATGAAAGCAAGCGGGCATATGATATGCCTGCAACAAAAAAGCCGCCCTCAGAAATATCTGAAGGCGGCGAAAAGCCACGGTCCCACTTCAATTCGGCAGCAAGCTGCCCTTATATACCGCCGAAGCGATACCATTCTGTAACGGGAACACCCGCAGCGGGATACACACTATAATTTGTTGTGATATAACACAACAAACGCTTCCCCCGCCAAGCTGACGAACGCACTTCACCGCCCGCACCTGCGCCCTCGCACCGAACGGACGCTCTCTGAAAAGTGACAAAACGGCTACTCTGAACGCTTAGCCTTTGAAATATTGATATTATTATACCACGTCCATCTTTAAAAAGCAATAGCAATTTTTTTAATTTTCCGCCTGCTTTTCAAATTTGTAGAGGCGAACGTCCATATAATGCTCTCTCTGCTGTGTGCAGTAAGTCGCCTTATATCCCGAGATATCCTCAAAATAGTCTATGATATAATCGTAGGTAAGGGCATTGGAATTTTCATCTGTTTTCTTTTCGGCGATCTTGTTGGTATCGAACAGAACATAAAAGTCCTCGCCGTTTTCATAAAGCTTTTTGTATTCATCTGCATGAGCCTCAAACTCGCAGTTAACATATGGGGTTATATAATCATTGTTCGTATCTGCAAGCATAGTGCAGTAACAGGGCAGGAAAATCGGGGAGCTTACCAGAACAACACAGTTCTGCCCCTTTACATAGCTGCTTACAGTGCCGTTTTCAGGCGAGTCGCTCAACACATATGTAGGCGTGATCCTTACATTCTGATAAACCAGCAGCGCCGCCAGAGCAACACATATAACAGGCGTGCATATCTTCTTTGAGATATGTGTTCCGATGACATATATCCAGCTGATAAAAACGCCTATGACCAGCGGCAGGAATATGTAAAAATAACGTACCGAGTCCAGCTCCAGGTCATAGATATATACCTTGTGGACAACTATCTCAAATACCAGCACAGATGCCGCAAATATCATTATGGGGCTGAGGTCTGCCTTTTTAAAGTTTGTCCATAAAGTACGCAGAGCATTTTTGCATTTTTCCGCAATGGGAATGAACCACTTTTCTTTTCTGCACACAAAGCACGCCGCAGCCAATACTACCAGTACGCACAGAATTATGGCAATGACATCTGCATAATAATTCATTTCAAAGAAATTCATTATGTAGCCAGTCATGTTCCTTACAATTACCCTGAGATACTGATATCTCTGTATAGCAGGGTCTATCTCGCCTGACCAGTGCATTTCCGTGGAGAACATATGGGCAATGGTCGCAGGGAATGCCGCAATGGAAAGTCCCACGCCCACAGCCGCAGAACCGCCGTATGCAAAGCAGTCCTTAACACGCTTTTTTATCAGCAGTACAACGCACTGAATGAGCGTGTACATAAACGCAAACACAAGGAAATTATGCTGAGTAAGCGCTCCGAGAAACGTCGTCAGTCCCACAAAAATAAACTGCTTCAGCGGGATTTTTCCCTCAGCCGTAAGTACGGTCTGGCTGAAATATGCGTACATCACCGCAAACATGGTGAGCATCATATACATTCGCAGGAAATACACATTGGACTGCCCGCCCAGCGAAAGCCCCCAGTAAATGCAGACAATGACACCCGCCAGCTGTGACTTTGCAAATCTTGAGAAAAACTTGTACAAAAATACCTGTGTCACCGCAAAGCAAAAAAGGTTTATCCCGAATGCCCACCACCAAGAGAACTGATCGGGGAAAAAGGAGCAGATGGTGTGAAGTACAGCGTAATACAGCGGCGGATGAGTGTCTGCCGCCTGATTTTTCCACACAGTATCATACGAAAATCTTGACTCTTCATTCGTCTCAATATAATACTTGAAGTCATCGCCCGTCATCCATACATTGTAGTTATCAGGCACCTGAAAAGCGCTTCCGTAAAGATATACCCTGTTCTGGCTGTTTGCCAGTCCATAGGAAAAATATTCGTCCTCATGGTGAGCTGTGTTGTTTACCGCAAAGCTCACCGACAGAAAAATGAGCTGTGCAATTACAACTATGATGAAGATTATGTTATATACCGAAAATTTCCGCTTCTTTAATGTCTCTTCCATATCCTCACCTTTTCTTCTTTGCGGAAAATCTGAGGCGGAACGCAGTGGTGATGCTGTCCTTTACAGTTCTGAGCACTCTCATCTTGCTTTCGCCCAGCTTGTTGTCATATCTCAGCTCAAAGGGCACTTCGTCAAATTTTGCACCTACAAGAGAAAGCTTGTACAGCACTTCCATCATGCAGGAGAATGTTTTCATCTCAACAAACCTGTCGCCGTAAACCCCTCTTGCTTTTTTGATTATCTCATAGGTATATACTCTGTATCCGCAGGTGTAGTCCTTTACATTCTTAACATGGAGCACAGCAGTATAGAACACTCTTGCACCGTCACTGAGGAAAAGTCTTATTCCCGGAACGCCCTTTACCGAAGAGCTTTGACAGTATCTTGAAGCAATGACCACATCAGCGCCTGCCTTTATCTTTTCCACCATGGACTTGATGTAAACAGGGTCATGAGTGTTGTCGCCGTCCATAAGAACACAAAGATCGCCCTCGGAACATTCCTTCTGGAACGCAGTGAACGCAGTGTTTACGCCGCCGCCAAGATTAAGGTTCTTTTCGTGCCTTATCACCTTTACATTATCGTACTTTTCGGCATAGCTGCTGATGATATCATATGTATTGTCTGTGCTGCGGTCATCAATTCCCACAACAGTCAGCTCATATCCCATACCTCTGAGCACCTCTGCCTGACCAAGCCACTTTTCGATAAGAGCGGCAATATTTTCCGACTCATTGTAGCAGGGAAGCATTGCATATATCTTATTCATCTGTATATCTCCTTTTATTTGTTATCCTTATTGTCACTGGGAGTGACCTTTGCATACAGGAATTTTCTTACTCCGTAAAGCACAAAAAACGATACCGCCAGTGAAGCGGCCTTTGAAACCGTGTAGCCTATGCTCTTGCCCACAACGCCGTCAAGGAGCCTGCATACGCCCCATACAACACCGTTCTGAATGAACATACCCAGCAGGAACGTGGAAATATATATAACAACAGTCCTTATATCCACAGACCTGTTAAAAACCTTTTTGGTAACACATACATAATGTATAGCCGAGCCGATAAGGATACCTGCCGTGTTTGATACCACTTCCGACAGGTGCAGCAGATTTATGAGCAGCAGCCCTATGCACAGCTCAATAACTGCCGTTCCGCAGGAAATGATAAAATACTTTATCACCTGCAAATATTTTTCAATAAGCGATCTTATTTTTTCCATATCATTCCACAGCCCCGAAACGCTCGCAGATAATATCCGCTATTCTCTTGGAGGCAAAGCCGTCGCCGTAAGGATTGCTGCGGTTTATCATATCATTATATTCTTCCCTGTTGTTAAGAAGCTCCGTGCAGGCATTGTAGATATTTTCCTCAGATGTTCCGATAAGCTTCAGAACTCCTGCCTCCACGCCCTCCTGACGCTCTGTGGTATCTCTCAGCACAAGAACGGGCTTGTTGAGAGAGGGTGCTTCCTCCTGTATTCCACCGCTGTCCGTAAGGATTATGTAGGACTTGTCCATGATATTGTGGAAATCTATGGCATTGAGAGGGTCACACAGCTTTATCCTGTCGCAGCTGCCCAGCTCTTCCCCGGCAATGCTCCTTACCGCAGGATTAAGATGAACGGGATAAATAGCCTTCACATCGGGATTTTCGTTCACCAGCCTGAGAATGGCACGGAATATCCTGCGCATAGGCTCGCCGATATTTTCACGTCTGTGCGCAGTGATAAGAAGTATCCTTGAATCGCCTGCCCAGTCCAGCAACTCATGCCTGTAATCGGGGCTTACAGTTGTTTTCAGCGCATCAATGCCCGTGTTCCCCGTAACAAAGATGTTGGCCGGATCCTTTTTCTCATTAAGAAGATTCTGACGTGCAAACTCAGTGGGAGCAAAGTTCAGCTCGGATATAAGGCTTATAGCCTCACGGTTGAACTCCTCGGGATATGGCGAGAAAATATTGTAAGTCCTCAGTCCCGCTTCAACATGACCCACCTTTATGCCCGAATAGAAGCAGGCAAGAGCAGTTACAAAAGCAGTGGAAGTATCGCCGTGAACAAGAACAAGGTCAGGCTTTTCCATTGCAAGCACTTCCTTGATGGACGTAAGCACGGCAGTGGTTATATCAAAAAGGTCCTGACCCTTTTTCATTATCCCCAGGTCATATTCGGGAGTAACTTTGAAAATATCAAGCACCTGCCGGAGCATTTCCTTGTGCTGACCCGTAACGCATACCACTGTTTCAATATTTTTTCTTGATTTAAGTTCATTTACAAGGGGGCACATCTTTATAGCCTCAGGCCTTGTACCGAACACGCACATTACCTTCAAATCATTCACCCTTTACTGTATTACCGTTTATTTCCGTAAAATAACATTATGTAATTTCTTTAGTAAAATAAAGTTAATATAATTATATAGCATCACAACCGCTTTGTCAATGAATTTTTAAATTCGAGACCTATAACTTTACGGTCGCTGTTAAAGATGCAGCACCCCATTATACACCTTTGATTTATATCACAGTCAACAACCCACCTGTTTATCCGCTTTGCACTTTTGTACACATTCCCCATAAATCCCCCGAAAATTTCTCCCCCGTATTTTCCCTGACGATTGACATAAGCGCCCAAAAATATTATAATAAATATGTATAATTTTTTAGCTCTTTTATCGGGCTGTGAAAGGAATGATCCTGACATGAAGGAACATAACTCACAGACATATCATAAGACCTGCGGATATGACAAAATAAAATCAATGATGAAGCTCCTCGCCTGCACGGTTTCTGCCGCACTCTGCCTGTCAATGAGCGCAGCAGCGTATGCCGAAGCAGATGTTGACGGTATCCAAACAACTATCGGGGAAGCAATATCCACCGAGGCAGCCGAATCCCCATACGACAGCGCATTGACAGACGATATCTATGCCTCGGCTACAGGAACACTGAACATCAGCGGCACGCAGAACTATACATATGCCTCACAGGTAATTACCCTGCTCAACGAGCAGCGTGTGAATAACGGCCTCTCCCCCCTCACCGCCGACAGCACCCTTACCGCTGCCGCAATGCAGAGAGCTGCCGAAACTGTCATATATTTCAGCCATACCCGTCCCAACGGAAGCCGCTGCTTCACCGCCTTTGACGGCGGCTGGAGAGGTGAGAACATCGCCGCAGGTCAGGCAGACCCGGACGAAGTAATAACAGGCTGGATGAACTCCACAGGTCACCGTAAAAATATCCTCGAAGCAAACTACACCAGCGTGGGCGTAGGCTGCTTCAATTATAAGGGCATCAACTTCTGGGTGCAGTGCTTCAGCGATATCACAGCCGACGGCTCCGTGAGAACGGGAACAGCATCCGCCACAGCCGCCGTCAGCGCTTCAACGGACTATATAAATATGAGCGGCAAGCTGGCAGAAAACACCTTCTCTTCCGCTGGCGAGACCACAATATTCACCGTCAGCAACAATAACGTGGGCTGGACATATATAACCGCCACCGTTGACAGCTCCTCATTCAACTATTCATCAAGCTCCTCCGCCGCAAAGGTGGATTCAGCAGGAAATGTCACCGTAGCTGGCGGCGGAACAGCCATTATCACCGCAGCCACCAAAAAGGGAAGCCTTTCCGTTTCCGATACCCTTACCTCTACCGCTCCCAGCCTGACGCCCTCCATAACAAGCATAACCGCAGGCAGCGGCAAGGTCGATCTCAGCTGGAGCTCCGTTTCGGGCGCAACAAATTACGCTGTTTATTACACCGCAAACGGAAAATGGTATAATAACGCAGGAACCACCACCGCCCTTAAAATGACCGTCAGCGGACTTACAGGCGGCACACGATACGGCTTCGCAGTCAAGGCATATTTAAACGGCACATGGACATCG
>ERZ860508.121-NODE-121-length-69442-cov-3.805972_pt1 | contig 69442 bp, 72 predicted proteins | sample MGYA00509976_ERZ860508 | MGnify/ENA primary metagenome ERZ860508 (study PRJEB30046, sample SAMN00715242) | human gut metagenome | study: EMG produced TPA metagenomics assembly of the A metagenome-wide association study of gut microbiota in type 2...
TCCACAGTCCGGGCACTTGCCGTCCACAAGCTGGGACTCCGTCCAGAAAGACTCACAAGGTGTACAGTACATTCCCTCATAAGATCCTTTATAGATATCTCCCTGATCATATAATTTCTTGAAAATCTTCTTAACACACTTCTCGTGATCCTCGTCGGTTGTACGGACAAAATTATCATAAGAAGAGTTTACGAGATCCCAGATTCTCTTGACCTCACCGGATACCTGGTCAACATACTCCTTCGGGGAGATGCCGGCTGCTTCTGCCTTCTCCTGAATCTTCTGACCGTGCTCATCGGTTCCTGTCTGGAAATAGACATCGTATCCTTCTGCACGCTTATATCTTGCGATCGCATCTGCAAGAATAATCTCGTAAGTATTTCCGATATGCGGCTTGCCTGATGTATAGGCAATCGCTGTTGTCATATAATATTTCCCTTTGTTCGCCATCTTATTGGGCCTCCTTTGATAAAATAAAAAATCTCGTCTTCCTATTCCTAAGAAGACGAGAATATCATCCCGTGTTACCACTTCCATTCACCGGCACCTCGCGATCCCGGCCTCTGTAAATGCATGCACATTCTCCGCTATAACAGGCGGTCCCGTCAGAGCCTGTCCGCATGCGCGGTTCGCCCCTGCCACTCCAAAGCCATCTTCCATCTGCGCTCCCCGATCTCCTCTCAGCCTTCCGAGATCTCTCTGTAAGGTTCCTGCCGGATGTACTCTCTTTTTCCCAGTGTTTACCTAATGATAGTGTTTGTTATTACGCCATTTATCATACTTACTTGATCAGATTCTGTCAAGTACATATTATTCCGATTCGTTCTCCACGAAACACGCCTCTCACGCGCATGCACTATAATACACTATAATTGACTATAATTCATTTTTAGCACTATAATTCACTATAATCGACTATAATTCACTATAATTGCTCGCTGCTTGTTGCAGTCTCCGCATCTGAAGTCGTTTCACTTGTTGCAGCCTCTTCTGCACTTGCGGTCTCATGCATCTGCGCACCGCAGCTCTCACAGAATGTATGACCGGCCGGCTGCTTCTTGCCACAACTTGGGCAGACTTCCGCGCCTTTCAACGTCATTAACTGTTCCTGCAGTCTCGCGATCTCTGCTTCTGCCTCTGCGATCGGTCTGAAAAATTCCTTCTCCGGAATATTCTCCTCATTCTTATGTGCAAGGTAGTAAGCACGACCAAGTTCCGTGAACTGCTTCTCCATGTAACTTTCCTTATTGTGAATATCAAGCTTTACCTTTGCGACTGCGGATGCATCGCTCACCTTGTCGCCAACATCCTTCCCCATTGATACGATATCGCTTTTCAACTTGTTAAAATCAAATGCCATATTTATACCCTCCGTTTCTTTCATATAATATAAGCTGATTATACACCTAATATTACGATCTGTACATCAAACAGAATTTCTTAACGACATAATTTAATTGCCAGAAGTAACAAGTTTTCCATCCGACAAATGCATGATCTTCTTACAGCGGTCCGCCACAGATTGGTCATGTGTAATAACCATAATACTAATCCCCATTTCTTCATTCAGCATCTTTAAAACATCCATAACTTCGTCTCCTGTTTTCTTGTCCAGATTTCCGGTTGGTTCGTCACAAAACAGAATTTCAGGATCATTTATCATTGCTCTGGCAATTGCCACCCTCTGCTGCTGACCTCCTGATAATTGATCAGGCATAAAATTTTTTCGATCAATTAAGCCCAGTTGTTCCAGTAAATGATCCACCTTTTGCATATTGGCTTTTCTTTTTGCAATCTTAATTGGTAATACAACATTCTCATATACCGACAGTTCAGGTATCAAATTATATGCCTGAAAAACTGTTCCCATATGACGCAATCTCATATCCGCTAATTCATCATCGTTCATTTCATAAATATTCTTACCATCATACAGTACTTCACCACTTGTCGGGCGATCAAGTCCATTAACCAGATTCAAAATTGTTGTTTTTCCACTTCCGGATGGTCCCATAACTGCCACAAAATCTCCATCTTTCATTTCAAACGAAACATGATTTACAGCAATTACTTTGCTTTCTTCTCCTTTATTCTGATACTCTTTGTATAAATCTCTGACTTCAATCATGATCCGCTCCCCCTTAAAAGATTTCTTTTCCCATACCATCTGTTATGCTCAACCGGTTCATGTCCCTCATGGAAATTTCCAATGAAGCCAGATTCAGAATGAGCAAAATGCCAGCCGAAATCAGCATAACAATAATAACCGGCTGCTTCCACATTTCAATGTACCACGGAAATAATGCCTGCCAACAGATATACATGGCACCATTACTTTTCATTTCCCAGCCATTATGTCCAAGGTCAAATGCATAATGATAGGCATAGTCTTTGATCTTATCAAAAATAAAAACAGGAATAACCGATGTTGAAATCGCAATCATCGGCCAAAAAACCATTTTCCTAAGCAATCGGAACCGTATTTCTTTCTGTCGCATCCCTATTGCACGCAGGATACAGATCGTTTTTGTGTTTTTCTTAATAGCATAAGTGTAGGAATTAATCATTCCAAGAATTCCCACAATAACAATCAGAATAATGACAGAGATAAAAATTACCACGTTCGACCATTTTGCCTGTATGATTTCTTCCTTTGCTCCCTGACGTGATACCGGTTTTAAAAGAGTACTTTTTCCAGCGATTTCATAAAATAACTTTTCAAATACATCGGAATGAAATGAACTGTCTGTTTTAATATACACATCGGTGTAACCAGTATCTAATCGATTCATTTCAGGCAATGCATCTTTGCTGCAAAGAATGTTAAATTCTGGATGAACATACTCATCCGTTCCTGATTTATACACATAACTATCCGTATATAATAATTTCTTCCATTCCTTATTCTTGATCACCATAATGCCTGAAATAGTGACTTCGTTATCGACTCTCTTTCCAAAAGAATAACCCTTCAAATTCTCCATGGAACCATCATCATACGAATACACAAAAGATGGTTTTCTGTCTTTTGGCATCGTGTTTCTGGAAAAATCATATTGTTCATATTCATTATCCTCAATACAGGTGTCTGTCATCTTAACCTTATCACCCACTTGAAATGGAATATCTTCCACGTTTTCATACGCAATCAGAATCACCGATTTTCCCTGTGAAAAAGAGTTATCCATCTTACCACTGACTAAATTGGATTTTAACTCCTGTACAAAATCGTTATCTACCGCAAGTGCCGGAACATTGTATAATACATCGTCTGATTCATACCCCTGGTCCTCTAAACTAAGGCGATTCAGTTCTTCAAGATTTGAATGAACAATATTTTGATGAATATCTAATTCACTTAACGAGTCTTCTATATTCTTTGGAATATCTCCTTTTTTATATAGCAATTTATTTCCAGGTATCCTCAATATGCCTTTCGCATCCGTGACCCCTTTGAAAGACTGCAGACATTCAAAATCTTTTTGTGATACCACATCCGAATGTCGGTTAAACTGGACATTTCCGATCATGGTATCATAAATATCTTTGGAAATAGAATAATCACTATCCACGGCAGAAACTTCCTGTAGATTGGCGACAATCTCCGAACTATCTGCATCTGCCTTTGCAAGCATAAATGTTGCTCCAAACACCATAGTCCACCCGGTAATCATAATCGTAACAATCACATACTTGTTTTTATTCATCCCGGATGCACCACCGCGTTCCGCATGAAGCATTTCAAGTGGTGTCCTTCTCAGATTATGCCAAATTGCAGCTCCAACTGCTGCCAAAGCAATTACAAGGCATATGGCAGCCGGATATACAAACGGATTGAGACTGACTGCCTGTGTAATCGGGTGTACCGCAAATACATCATATATTGTAATGTCTCTCCATTCCGTCAATACTTTTATATAAACCTTATACAATACAATGCCCAGAATGTAACCAATGCCGATTCCACAAATTGACTGTAGCATACTTTCAAAAAATAAATAAAAAGCGCATTTTCTCTGGGACATTCCAATGCATTCAAGTAATCCCAGGTTCTTTCTTCGATCTGTCAGATTGCACGATATCATTCCGTATATTGAACAAAAAGACAATATAAAAATAATCATCACGCTTGCAGGAACCATATAGGAAGCATAAAAATCGTTATGTGCAAATTTGGCATTCCGATATAAATCATTTTGTGTTTTAAACGATGCCACTGCAATGGACGCTAATCCGGTTAACCGACTTCCCATACATACTGACAGACCATCTGCCTTTAATTTCTTTTCCACATCATATGGTGCAGTATCCGCATCACACAACGCCATTCCCGTCATCGTATTTCCATTTGGTATATCTTTCTCGTAAAAAAATAATTCTGGAAAATCTGTTTTATTCTCATCATAATCAAGATAATTTTTCATGGTACGGATCTTTGATTGTCCGTTCTTATAATCGTCGATCACCCCACTGATGGTATAGTCTCCTTCCGAGACTTTTCTACTCTTGGCATCATAGAATTGCAGGTGAATTTTATTTCCAACAACCGCTGCAACACCCATTGCATGAAAAGAACTCTCATATCCTGCAATTTCGCCTGATTTTTGCGGATAATGACCTCCCTTTTCGACCGGATAATGAAACATATCAACCGCCTTTTTCGACAAAAATGCACCATATGGAATCATCGTTTCGTTCTTTGTACAACAAACACCCCCATTTTGAACAATTCCATATTCTGCAATTTGATCATCACTCGCAAGGATGTCCAATTGACTTTTGGTTAAGTCCTGTACCACAATATCGTAGTTTCCGTTTACATTTAACACATCCTGCACAGACTTCTCTGTCGAGGATCTTGCAAGCAAAAAAGCGATCATAAGTGCTGCTGAGCTTAAGATCATTGCAAAAAGAACCTTGACCAGCTTTTTCCAATGCACCCTCCAATAACGTAACGATAGTTTAAGCATAACTTATTTCCCCCATAAAACCCTATTATTAGAAAAACAGTACAGGGACTATTTGCCCCTGTACTGCCTATGACTATTATGATTTTCATCAGCCCTTTTTATTGCCTAAAATTATCACATAATCGCCCCTCCTCCTCTATCATATAATCATAATAACGATTCAACGACGCGATTTTGGACACTTCAAATAATTTTATTTTTCGACAATATTTTCTGCAATTTTGATTAGGACGTCTTCATCATAATCTCCAGATATCGAGAACAAAACAGTTCGCGACTTATTCATCCAGACAAGATTACTTGTTACGCTTTCATTATGGGAAATATACAACGTTCCTTCGCCACCATTGATCATAACCTCCTTTTGCTCCGCATCCACGCCATCCATATACAACTTACCTGTATTTGATTGCGAAATGTAGGTAAACTGAACCAACGAATCGCGCGGTGTAGAATAGATATACACCTTTCCACTCAGAGTGTCATATGAAGTTTCAAACTCACAATCTTCCGGTAGCCACTTCGGATAATAAACCACATTTTCCGGATTTTCAACTTCACCTTCAAAAAAATATTCATACATCGACTGATACCGCACTCTCATCCAGCCAAACACAATCGCCCTCGCCTCAGTACTCACAGTCAGAATTGAACCAAATCCTATCATGAATACCAGTAATACACTCGCAACCATCCGTAGGCTTCGATATAGAATTGGATGATTTGCTCGCCTTGTAAGCCGCTTCAATTTTTTCTCAAATTTAGGAGAAAATTGATAAACGCATTCTTTGGGATCCGGCAAGCTTTCATTTATTGCAATCGCCAATTCTTCTGCCGCTTGTTGCAACATTGCATCATTTATCACAATACCCCCTCCTCCCTACATATCTGAAGCAATTTATTCTTGGCTCGCTGATCCAGCTTTATCGCATTTGCCTCCGTAATATCTAGTTGCTTTGCTATCTCTTTGCAACTAAAACCGTGATAGTACTTCAGCAAGATAATTTGACGATATCGAGGCGTTAGTTTTGCCATACAAGCCGCCAGACCATGAACACGAGTTTCCTCTACCTCAATTCCGGAAATTTCGTCTAAATATAAACTGCTGTTTTTTCTTTTGTTTGCTCTATAGAGATCAATTGCCTTATTCTCAACTATAGTAACGACATAGTTTTGTGTTTTTTGACACACGGGGACATCAATTTTTTGTATATTTTCTGCAATCTTTACAAAGGCAGAATGAACGACATCCTCTGCATCATGCTCATTATTCAAAATTTTATAAGCCACATGATACATTAACCCTTTATATGTAAGATAAATCTTTTCAAATTTCGATTGATCCTCCTGAGAATCCATCATCATCAAATACACAAACATCGTTCTTCTCCTTTGTACTATAAAGCCCAACATGATTATATCATACAACGAATCGAAAGATGTAGATTTTATCAAAAAACCTCGGAGCCATACGCTCCGAGGATAAATATCAAACAATATTTTTATTTATTACCATCTATATAATTGCCACAATGCGGACAGTAGAAATTTTGAAATCCAACCTTAAGAAATTCCCCGCAATAAGGACATCTGCGGAATAAGATTGTAAATATGATCACTCCGACAAGTATTACCACTCCCGTCAGCCATAGCACTAATCCTGTTGTTGTGCCCAAACAAATGCCTATGATCACAAGCAGAAGCCCTAAAACAGAAAATATGACTGATATTTTTTTGACAACCTTAAGCGGAATATGCTTCATATCAACTACCTCCTCATCGACGCAATCTATCTTATACAAATATACACCACGTACAACGCATAAAGCAATACCATGATCAATCCTTCGCTGCGCTTGATCTCCTTCTTGGTAAATGCAAAAAGCCATACGAGCAGGCTGAACGCCAGCAGGATAATGATATCGATAATGTTCTCCGCAAGGAATGCCATCGGACTGATTGCGCCGGCAATTCCGAGTACAAACAGGATGTTAAATATGTTCGAACCGATTGCATTGCCGAGCGCCATATCCACTTCGTTCTTGCGGGCTGCAACGATCGATGTCACAAGCTCCGGAAGCGACGTTCCGATGGATACGATGGTCAGTCCGATGAGTGTCTGGCTCATTCCGAACTTTGCCGCGATATTGCTGGCGCTATTGACAACCACATCGCCACCGATCATGATCGCAGCTCCGCCACCTACAATATAAAGAAGGCTTTTCCACATTGGAAGAATCTGGATCCCCTCAGCAGCTTCAATCTCCTCACTCGCAAGCGCATTTCCTTCTTTGCTCGCCTTCAACGCACTCTTGATCATTAAGGCGATAAATCCGGCAAAGATCACAAGGAAGATCACGCCATCGATATGTCCGAGCGACATCGGTCCAATGATGCCAAGCACGAGCAACAGGATCGCACAGATCACGGAAAACGGGAAATCACGCTTAATGGTAACCGCTTGTACCGCTACCGGCGTCATGATCGCGCACACACCGATGACGACCATCAGGTTAAAAATATTCGATCCGATGACATTGCTGACTGCAAGCGCATTCTTATTTGCAATCGACGCAGTCACAGACACGGCAGCTTCCGGAAGCGAGGTTCCCATCGCAACGATCGTAAGACCGATGATGATTGACGGAACCTTGAATTTCTTGGCAATGCTTGAGCTTCCCTCAACGAAGAAGTCTGCGCCTTTTACCAGAAGTACGAAGCCGATCACAAGAAATACGATTGCAAGCGGCAGGGAACAATTTGTAATAAATTCTGTCATAGTAACCTCCTAATTTTTGTTTGAGCTGTAGTCTCAATATATCAGAAATGAATCAACCATCATCTTAGAATGCCAATATTCCAAGATGCTCAAGTAATATCTTGACACCAATTGCCACAAGAATTATACCTCCGACGATCTCCGTTTTCTTCTTGTAACGGGTCCCGAAGAAATTGCCGACAACCACGCCTAAAATGGACAGGAAGAATGTGGTCAGACCGATGATCGTGATTGCCTCAACGATCGGTGTATCAAGGAATGCAAACGTGATGCCGACTGCCAGCGCGTCGATACTGGTTGCAACCGCCAGAAGAAACATCTCCTTATGATCAAGCGGCGGATCCTTCTTTCCGATTTCTTCCACATCCGGATCACGAACCGCCTCAACGATCATCTTTCCACCGATAAAGACAAGCAATACGAATGCGATCCAGTGATCGATCGAGGTAATGTACTGCTGGAACCGGATGCCTAAGAACCATCCGATCAGCGGCATTAACGCCTGAAAGCCTCCGAAGTACAGACCGATGACAAAAGCCTGCTTTTTGTTGACTTTCTCCATTCCTAATCCCTTGCAGATTGATACGGCAAATGCGTCCATCGAAAGTCCTACGCCGATCAAAAATAATTCAATAAATAGTGCCATGCGTAATCTCCTTTTCTCTCCTAGTGTTCTCCGAAGTCACGCACATCATGCTTTGTGCTTATCCTTTCCCTCTCAAAATACAAAAAAACCCATGCATACAAAACCGAAATCCGAAGATCCGATTGTTGTATACATGAGTCTCATTCTTTAAGATTTGCCAGGTCTTGCGACCGGGACTGTTGACAAACCACACAGTGTGCGAACTACTCCCTCACATGGTGTTCTATGAAATTGTAGGTCAATCTCATGACTTTTATCAAGTCTAGCAGATGTATAAACTGTTAGTCAACACAAACCTTTGTCGGTTTCTGCAATATTCTGCAAAAAGCATTATTTTGCGACAACTTTCGCAAATTTCTTCTTACCGCGTTTTACAACTTTGCCCTCTCCGGCAAAATCGTCGAATGCGTAGCTTGCGCTGATGTCTGTCACTTTCTCGCCCTCTACACTGACGCCTCCCTGTTGTACGGCACGGCGTGCATCAGAACGGCTGTCGCACAGACCTGCCTTAACGAGAACAGCCATAATATCCATATTACCTGCTGCGAAATCCTCTGCGGATACCTCGATGGTTGGCATATGCTCGGAAGCACCTGCTCCGGAGAACAATGCATGAGAAGCATCTTTCGCCTTCTGTGCTTCTTCCTCCCCGTGTACCATCTTGGTCAGCTCGAATGCAAGGATCTCCTTTGCCTCGTTGAGCTGCGCGCCTTCCCACTGATCCATCTCATCAATCTGCTCGATTGGAAGGAAGGTCAGCATACGCAGGCATTTTAATACATCTGCATCTGCCACATTTCTCCAGTACTGGAAGAATTCAAATGGTGAAGTCTTATTTGGATCAAGCCAGACAGCATTTCCAGCAGTCTTGCCCATCTTGTTTCCATTTGAGTCTGTAAGAAGTGTGATTGTCATAGCATGAGCGTCTTTTCCAAGCTTACGGCGAATAAGCTCTGTACCACCGAGCATATTGCTCCACTGATCATCTCCACCAAACTCCATATTACATCCGTATTTCTGGTATAACATATAGAAATCGTAGCTCTGCATGATCATGTAGTTGAACTCAAGGAAAGAGAGTCCCTTTTCCATTCTCTGCTTATAGCACTCCGCGCGAAGCATGTTGTTTACACTAAAGCATGAACCAACTTCACGTAAGAGCTCAACATAATTCAGGTTTAAAAGCCAGTCAGCATTATTTACCATCATAGCTTTTCCTTCCCCAAAGTCGATAAATTTCTCCATCTGTCTCTTGAAGCATTCAGCGTTGTAATCGATGTCTTCTTTTGTAAGCATTTTACGCATGTCAGTTCTGCCGGAAGGATCACCAATCATTGTTGTTCCGCCACCAATCAAAGCGATTGGCTTATTTCCTGCCATCTGAAGACGCTTCATAAGAGTAAGAGCCATGAAGTGTCCAGCTGTAAGGGAATCGGCAGTACAGTCAAATCCAATATAGAAAGTTGCTTTTCCCGCATTAATCATGTTTTTGATTTCATCTTCATTTGTTACCTGTGCAATAAGACCACGGGCAACAAGTTCGTCATAAATAGTCATTTCTTACCTCCACATAAATTAAAGTATTAAAAAACCCCCGTCCTGTTTAAGGACGAGGGGGATTATCTCGTGTTACCACCTTAATTCGTACACTGCTCACACAGTATACCTTAGTAAGTGTCCTACAACACTTAAGCCTCTATAACGTGCGCCACTCCGTTGCAGCCTACTTTGAATTCGGTGCAAAGCTCCAAGATGTATTCCTTTTGTGCTTCCCATGCGCCTCTCATCAGCCGGCTGCTTTCTGTATGTTTCACATAAAAGTACTTGTTCTTTTCATAGCCTTTGAATACTTCAATTGGCTTTATTATAAGCACGTCCATTCGCTTTTGTCAACTGCAAATCAATGCTTTCACATTAACTTTTACTTTAGAATAACAATCGAATATGCAGGCATGGTAAGCGTATTGTCTTCCAGTGTAACAACTTCGGTTCCATCGATCAATTCGCCGGCAATCTGCAGATCAGTATCTTCCGCTACAACACCGAGACTTGATTTTGTCAGATCAACCGTCTGGGACTCCGCAGAGATATTGAATACGATCGTAAGCTTTTCATCTTCGTATGTCTTTTGGATGGCACAGATATTGGTGTCTGAAATTCCCTCATCGAATACAACCTCGCCCCTTGCGATCGCCGGATACTGATTACGCAGAGCAATCACCTGCTTCACATAATTATAGATCGAATTACCATCCTTTTCCTGCTCCTCAAGACTGTCGTATTTCATCTTGATCGGCTCCATATCCTTCGGGCCATCGCACATACCTGCTGCATTTTCATCGAGCGACCAATACATCGGTGCACGCTTATTCTCATCCTTACCGGCGCCCTTCATGCCCAGTTCCTCACCATAATAGAGGAATGCATTTCCCGTCATCAGAAGGTTCATCGCATTCGCCATCTTTGTCTGCGCCGCGCTGTTATCTCCGGAATAATATCCGGCGCCACGCGCCATATCATGGTTTGTATAAAAAGGCGCATCGATTGCAGTATCACCGGATTTTTTCAACAGGTCCTGAATGTTGACCAAATTTTTCCCGTAGGAAGCAGCCTTACTGATACCATTGACGGTTTTCGCGATCACACCGTCTTTATCGGCAAAATCAAAATCAAAGAAGCTGTCGATGCCGCTCGCATAGTACTGTGTGTAAATCGTGCTATCCATCCACACTTCGCCCACGATGTAAGCATCTTCCTTCTGTGCCTTAACCATATCATTGAACCACTTCAATATCTCGATGTTTTTCTCATTATTTCCGCTGTAAAATTCTTTTGCCGCATCTAGTCGGAAACCATCCACGCCAAGGTTCAGCCAGAATTTTGCCACATCCTCGAACTCTGCCTTTACCGCATCATTATCCCAATTGAGGTCCGGCATCTCGCTCCAGAACTGTGACTCATAATACCAGTCCGTTCCCTCAAGCTGGTTATATCCACCATTCCGCTCCTTTGAAAAATTGTAATACTCTACATATGGACACTCAGAAGCATCCGGCTCGACACCTTCCGGAAGGCTTTTCAGATACTGGCTTGCTTCCCGGAACCACTTATGGTGGGATGATGTATGATTCATAACCAGATCAATAATTACGTTAATTCCGCGCTTGTGGCACTCTGTGATCAGTGTCTTAAAATCATCCAGCGTGCCGTATGAAGGATCGATCGCTTCATAATTTGTCACATCATATTTGTGATAGGTACTGGACGGCATGATCGGCATCAGCCAGATTCCGTTGCATCCCAGATCCGTGTCCGTTGCCGGATCTCCGTCATTAATGTAATCCAGCTTATCAATAAGTCCCTGCAGATCGCCAATTCCATTCCCATCGCTGTCGTAAAAACTGTACACAAACACTTCATAAAATGTACGATACTTGTCGTCAATCACATTCTCATCCGCTGTGTTCAGCTGCTGCATCAGCGACTGTGCAGTCGCGTTCTCAAAATCCAGCCTTACACCAATCGGGCTAACCGCTTCGTAATTGGCACCAAGCACTAGTCCAACCAGCAATACTCCTGTCAGCACTGCTGACAAAATGCGTTTCTTCATTCTTTGTTACCTCACTCCTGTAAAATTTTATACTCCATTTCTATGGTATCTCAATTTCGTCAAAAATGGAATACTTGTCGCAGAAAAATAAGACAGGAATCGGACTATTTCCACCGAAAATCGCAGCTCTCACGATCCGCTTCTAGTAAAAGAACCACGGATGCTTATCGTTCCACTTGTACGAATATCTCTTTTTTGATTCCCACGCGATCAACGCCGTGATCAGTCCGAACAACAATGCCAGCATGAGTACCAATCCTAAAATATCTCCGGTTTCTATCGCATCTGGCAATGCCCACAAAAAGATTCCGGCAAGAATGCACGCAAGCGGGACGATTGCAACAACGATCATGCGCAATCTGGAATACCTTTTCTCCGACATTCCTTGCGGAATGTAGTCCTCCGGATGGATCATCTCCGCATGGATCGCCATACCTCCACGCGCATGGATGCGCACCGCGCGATACTCGATCCCATCAAGTGTAAATTCCGGCATCATTCCTTCTTTGGTAATCACAAGATCCAGATTATTTTCATTCGCATACCGGCAGAGTTCATCCGTCATCTGCCGCGGTGTCGTGCAGAAATCATCCGGCCAGAATGTGAATGCGCGCTTTTTCTCCATTTCAGCGACAGCCTTGTAATCATGCAGAATGTCGGCAAATGTATTGCCCCGCTTCTCCTGCTCCTCAATTTCCTGCAAGCAGCGGTTGATATCCAGCTCCGCAAGATCCTGCTCCTGAATCGTATCGCAGAACGCAAGTGCCGCCTCCAGCTTCTGCTGCTCCTTCTGCAAGTACGCTTTCTGTGTATCCAATGCCTGCTGCAGATCAATCTCATGATCCAACAGCTTGCGAATCTCCTCCAGCGGCATATCCAGCTTGCGGAATAAAAGAATTGCTTTCAGCCGCCCAATATCTTCCTCATCATATTTGCGATAACCGTTGCCTGCATCCCGCTTCGGATTGAGCAATCCCATCTTTTCATAGTAGCGGATGTTCTGCCGGCTGATGCCGGTAAGCGCCTCCGCTTCCTTAATACTTTTCATCCTAAGCTCCTCCTGTCTGCTTTATTTTCCCCGATTATAAAGCTTGCAGCAACTATAAGGTCAATAGAAATTGCTAATTTTTTCTCTCGCAAATATGATTTAACACAATTCCTATCAATCGATCCGTCTGATCTGCCATAAAAAGAGGAATATTGAGCATGTCATCATCCAGCTTCAAATTGTCAAGAGAAAACCGGATACGCAACTTTACCTTATCCGGAAACAGTTGCTTAAACTTTTTCAGGCTCTTGCTTGTCGTATTTGCTTCCGCTTTTACCTCAACCGGAAAGATATCATTTTCTCTTTGGATAAGAAAATCTACTTCATATGGCGGATTCGTCTGTGTCCAATAGCGTGGAACTACTTCAAACTGTGTAACCAGTGTCTGCAATACAAAATTTTCGGTCAGCGCTCCTTTAAATTCTGTGAAAAGGCGGTTCCCATCTCCGAACGCGGTCGGTGCCAACTGCGCAAGACGCCTTAACAATCCGACATCTACAAGATAAATCTTGAAAGCCGATAGATCATCGTACGCTGCAATCGGAAGTCCCGGAGCAGAACTTCGATATATCTTATGAACAAGTCTTGCATCCACGAGCCATTGCAACGCATCTTCGTATTCTCGGGCTCTTGCGCCCTGCTTAACAACCTTATAGATAAATTTTTTGTTTTCCCGTGCCAGCTGGGACGGAATCGACTTCCAGATCATGGATATTTTGGGAAATTCCTTTACATCCGGATGCTTCGCGAAATCACGTTCATACGCATCAATAATTCCGGATAGTGCGCGCTGCATAGCCTCCGTATCGCGTGCCTGCGTCCACATAAATACGGACTCCGGCATCCCGCCTGTGACGTAATACATTTTCAATTTCTCATACAACGGATGGAAAAAGGCATCCGGTATTGGCTCGATCGAATCAACGCTCCCCATATATGTGACCAGATTTTCATCCCCGTTTGCGACCAGAAACTCTGAAAAAGTCATGGGATCAATCTGCATGAAATCGACCTTCCCAACCGGAAAAGAAGCCGGTTTCGCAAGTGCAATTCCAAGTAACGATCCGGCGCACGCAATATGATACTGTGGCGCATTTTCGCAGAAATACTTCATGGAGTTAATGACTTTTGGGCAATCCTGAACCTCATCAAAAATGATCAGCGTATTCTCCGGAACAATTTTCTGACCGCTTGCAAGCATCAGATTCTGCAGAATCCGATCAACATCCTTTGTTGTCTCAAAAAACTCCTTATAGTCTTCATTCTCATCAAAATTAAAATAAGCGGTATTCTCGTAATATCTCCGCCCAAATTCCTTTAAAATCCAGGTCTTCCCAACCTGACGCACGCCTTTGAGAATCAGCGGCTTTCTGTAAGGAGAGTTTTTCCATTTCAGTAGATCATCTAATATTTTTCGTTCCATAGGTATCTCCTTCCACGTTTTAATAATAATGTGATTTTTCACACATTATTATGCATAATTATGTGATTTTCATCACACTTTTATTATAAACAGGCATTTCGTGAAATACAATACTTAAAAAATGCACTTTTTAACAAAAAAGCGGTCCGGAATCTGTCTCTTCCGAACCGCCTGACTATTCGTTTATTCTGCAATCAGTTTCTTGGCTGCTCCAAAATCTTTCCGTCTCACATACACCAAATATGTGTACAGAACATCTCCAACCAAATCCTTGTATGTCGATGCTGACGGCGAACCATTACCGATTGTTTTGGACATATTAGAATGTACGATCTGACCAAAAGTCGTCATATTTTTCTTCGTAACCACATCATAAGAAATCTCATTTTTACGGAGGATATCAGTCACACGATTTAATTCCTGTGAGGAAGTATCCGCCATTAGTTTTTCCCTGTTAAATACTGTAATCATATGTCTCCTCCTCGGGATATTGCCCCTGCATTTTCTACATCATAACACTTTACTCAATTACTGTAAAGAATTCTATTCACGAATCTTGCATTGCAGGATTCTTACCGCATTTTTAATCAGGATTGCGAACTTGTTTCGCAATTACCTATTTTAATAATTATGTGATTTATTTCACATTATTATACACAATCTTGTGATTTTTATCACACTTTTATTATAAACAAGCGTTTCATGAAATACAATGGTAAATAGAATCAGCGCATTGCTGGTCTGCTTCGCATTCTGGCGCTGCATCCGCTTTTACACCAATACAAGGTATTCACTTAACATATCATTCACACATTCGCGGATCTCAATGGCTGTCTTTTTCGCCTTGTTTGTATTTAACCCGATACACTTTGCTACTGCAAGAGCATCATCCAGCCCCGGATTAACGCCATTTCCATTTATGGTCGTGGCATGCTCCCCACCCAGAGAGCTGGAATAGGTAAGGTCGTAAGCCGGAGAAAGTACCCACCGCTTTTGATCCTCCAAGTATAGAAACGAAAAGTTCTTGGAGTGGTCATCTCGATTATGTGCGTACATATTGAAGCACATAAGACGGTACAGTTTTTCACATTCCTCCATATTTCCCGTAAGCCGGAGCGTTAATTTCATAAGAATGTCATAATCCAGATTGGGAATCCGATGCGAGGTTTCAAGAAGTCCTGCTGCTGATATCATATGGATCTTTCTATTCTCAGCCTCAACGCTACGGTCAAAGCGCCGTGTGCCAAAATATCCCTCTGTCCGCGTGGAGGGGAACAGCTTTACCTCCTCCAGTTGCAAACCGCACGCTTTCGCACAAAGTGCATATTCATATTCCTGTTTCCCTATATCTCTATAATCCTCGGAAGAAGGAAATTTAATGATCCAGTCCTCCCCTTCCACCTTTGTCAAAATCTTTGGTCTGGCACCACCGGAAGATCCGCCTTTTGAAAAAAGATAGTCGAGATTGCTGCTTCCCTCCTCGTTTAAAAGCTTTTCACATTCTCTTGCTATTTCATCCAGCGTTAGTTCTCCGTGAGCATTTTCCATTCTTGTTGCCGGGCGATAGGTTAACGCTCCCATCCCCGATTCTCCAACGATTGCCAGCCGTTCAAGATTTCCGATCATTTGTGGTTCAATACCATTTTTCCTCATCAGACGATCTACCAGTAAACGTCCCCATCCATCCGGCAGACTATCCGCAAATACACCAAACACCCCTTCAAACGGATCGATCTTGGGTATAAACACTCGCTTTTCAAGCGGTAGTGAAAACGGGCTGATTGAGAAACCGTCCATAATCCAATCATCGGTATATTCAAAGGCAGCCAGACGCTTCTGATACAATGCCATAGTTCCGACCGGTCTGTCGTGATAGAAAACATCCAATTTATTTAGTCTGCTCATGTATTACCTCCTCAATAGACTCAAATGGAACCTCTGTAAATAAATTATCCAGTTCATCCTCCACTCCAAGTGCTATTGCAAGCTTGGTAAACGATTGCAGCGAGATCTCTCCGCTCTGTTCAAATCGTTTTAACGAGCCAAGGCTTACACCAGACTTCGCCGCCAGTTCCCTCTGGGAAAGCTTCTTTCTCTTTCTAAGGCGGATCATACGCTTCGCAATATCCGTATCAATTTCTTTCCATGTTCTTTGAAATAAAGTAATCATGCTAATATATTAGCCCAAATCCGATAAAATATCAATAATAAGCTAATATTTGCGCCCATTTTCAAGCAAAAGCGCAGGTGATGTTTCTCATTCGTACAAATGATCACATTTCCCTCCAATTGCCACTATTCCTCACACATCTCGAACACTAAGTCATTTGCTGTGATCTGTCCATACGAACCGCTTTTCTTCGGAATTGCCGCTACAAATCTCCAGCCTTCAGCCGCATATTTATCAATAATTTCCCTGTGATTATCTTCACTTAAAAGACCGCCTGCTTTTGATTCCACATATAAATACTTATACATTTCATTTCCCTCCATCTTTATTTTATAAATATTGTTCCGTTTTTAACAATTATACTATGCGGTCAGTCCAAAAGAAACCCTGTTTCGCAAACTTTGCGAAACAGGGTTTCTATATCAATTTACGCTCACACTGATCCTGCTACTTTTCTTCTAATACTTCCATTATCTGTGATAATGTAATGTCATTTCCTTCAGCGCTATATTCATCCAGCCCATTTAAATTATATGATGCTTGCGACGCATTCAAAAGACTTGGATAAGTATTTTCATATTGCTCGGCAAGAAATAAATAAGTTTCTCCTTCTAAAATTGCAGTAGCATCTTCAAGGACATACTCATTACTGTCCACCTGTCCTCCGGGACGTTTTATGGTAATCGTATCTCCCTCCACATTACCTTTATATATTTTCTTAATTTTAATTTCGTATAAAGTATATGGTATTCCGGTGCTATCACTTAATCCGGTTTGTGAATCCGTATCCTTCTCAGATCTTACATCTAACACCTCATAAGATATGCTTTTCACCGTTCCGCTAAACACTAGTCCTGCCGAATCCACAATTTCTTTTGCAGAGTCATACACTGGATAATCCGCGTGAATTGAGGTAACTAATCCTTCACTATCATTTTTAGACATATTTTCTTTATTTCCACACGCACTCATTGCTAATAATACCGTTACTGATAAAACTATGCATAATGATTTTTTCATATTGCCTCCTAATATTTCGCATTAACATTGTTTATGTCAAATGTTGTCGGTGCAGTCGTTTTTTCTCTATCTCTTCTATGTTTCATAATAGATTTACTAGCAGTTGATGGATTATCACACAACCAAAATACATGACCAAATTCATGTGCAACAGTACTTTTTATAAATTTTCTGTAATCTGTTGCATCACTACTTATCGTCCTTGCATTTAGCTGCATAACAAATTTGCTAGTATACCCCGTTAATATATTACATGTTTGCGTCGTCAATCCATACCATTCATCATCAAACTGAGCAGCTTCAATATAATTTTTACTACTTGAAGATACAGAAATCGTTACATTTGCACTAGAATTATTCCACGCAGAAATTCCATTGTCTATAGCCGATACCCACAAACTATTATAGCTACTAGAATAATCTTTTACACTTATTTTCCCGGTTTTCGACCCGCATTCCCCATATGGATCGGCTGCATACACACTGATTGGACAAATTCCAATAATACATAATGACATCATAATACAAAGTAATTTTTTGATTTGCTTCATAAAATACCTCTCTTGATAAAATTTTAGTTTAACTTTTACAACCTTTAATTCACCAATAATTACCTTCCAAAAATCCATCTCCAAAAGTCCAATATCATTCCTTCTGTATATAACATATTTCTTCCTCCCCTATTTTGGTCTTTAAAAATTTATTTATAATATACAAAACAATAACAACAGTTATACAGGTATATATATTTCCAATTCCATACCCTTCCTCTTTTGGAAAGAAATGTTGCCTCTATAATACTGAGAATAAACACAAAACTTGCATATATATATTCCATTTATCGATACCTCAAATCATACTGTATAAATCTGTTTAACAGCTCACTCTTTCTTCGCCTTGCAACAGGAAGGATCTCGCCATTTTTGAGCATAATTTTATCCTCGATCCGTTCAATCTCCGATAAATTCACAATATGACTTTTATGAACCTGCAAAAACATCCGTGCATCCAATACTTTCTCCCACTCGGCAAGCGTCATACCACTTTGAAAGCTTGCCCGTCCTATAATCACTTCCGTTCGTGATGTCAATTTACTGATATAGCGAATCTGTCTCTGTTGAAAACGATATTTCTGATTGTCTAGATATACCTCTATCTGTGTACATCCAACAAAGGTATCGATTGCCTCACGAATCACATTCACAAGTTTTTTCCGATCGATTGGCTTTGTGATAAACCGATACGTCTCAATTTCAAAAGCCTCTGGGGATCGTTCCAACATGCTTGTCAACATAATGATTTTTCCGATATTCACATTTCCCTTAAGTTTTCTTCCTACTTCAATTCCATCCAGCCCCGGCATACAGATATCAAGAAGAAGAATATCGATCTGACTTGCACTCTCTATCAATGCTTCCCCATTGTAAAAATCAGTCACTTCCAACGGAATTCCAAAATCTGTGTCGTTAATATACTCTTTCACCTGATGGTGTACTACGGCTTCATCATCGCATATTCCCAATTTCATTTTCTTGCGCTCCTTTTTATCAAGTATACTATGCGGCCAGTCCAAAAGAAACCCTGCTTCGCAAACTTTGCGAAACAGGGTTTCCATCATTTCTACTTATGTCCAGCGACATCAAGACGTGTCAATGCCTTATGGAGCGCATACTCTGCGCGTTTTAGATCCAGATTCTCGGACTTGGCGGCGATTCGATCCTCCGCACGCTGCTTGGCAGCTTCCGCACGATTGACATCGATCTCATCCGGCCACTCGGCAAGCTCCGCAAGAAGCGTTACCTTCTCGCCGAGGATCTCGGCGAATCCGGCATGCACGGCTGCCACTTTCTGCTGATCGTCATTGTGGATCACAACGACGCCCGGCTCAAGTACCGTGGTCAGCGGGATGTGGTTCTTGTAGACACCGATCTGTCCGTCTCCGGTATTGAATTCGATCATATCTGCCTCACCGGTGAAGAACACACGGTCCGGCGTGATGATCTCAACTTTAAACTTATTTTCTTCGGCCATGCTTTCGCACCTCCTACTTTACACGTGCACGAACTTCATCGATCGTTCCTGCATTCAGGAAGTAGCTCTCTGGCACATCATCCAGCTTACCGTCTAAGATCTCACGGAAGCCGCGGATGGTCTCCTCGATCGGAACGTATTTTCCTTCCAATCCGGTGAACTGTACGGCTACGGAGAACGGCTGGGAAAGGAATCTCTGTACCTTTCTTGCACGGCTTACAACAAGCTTATCGTCCTCGGATAACTCGTCCATACCAAGGATGGCGATGATATCCTGTAATTCCTTGTACTTCTGCAGAATCTCCTGTACCTCACGGGCAACTTTGAAATGCTCCTGACCTACGATACGTGGATCAAGGATTCGCGAAGTAGAAGCCAGCGGATCAACTGCCGGATAGATACCAAGCTCTACGATGGAACGATCCAATACAGTCGTTGCATCCAGATGGGCGAATGTTGTTGCCGGAGCCGGGTCGGTTAAGTCGTCCGCCGGTACATAGACTGCCTGAACGGATGTGATAGAACCATTCTTGGTCGAAGTGATTCGCTCCTGCAGCGCACCCATCTCTGTCTGTAATGTCGGCTGATAACCTACGGCAGAAGGCATACGTCCGAGCAAAGCGGACACCTCTGAACCAGCCTGTGTGAATCGGAAAATATTATCAATGAAAAGAAGCACATCCTTTCCACCTTTATCACGGAAATACTCAGCCATGGTAAGACCGGTTAATGCTACTCGCATACGTGCTCCTGGTGGCTCGTTCATCTGTCCGAACACCATGGTGGTCTTATCAATAACGCCGGATTCTTTCATCTCATAGTAGAGGTCGTTACCCTCACGGGTACGCTCTCCAACACCGGTAAATACGGAGTATCCACCGTGCTCAGTCGCGATGTTGTGGATCAGCTCCTGGATCAGTACGGTCTTACCTACACCGGCACCACCGAACAGACCGATCTTACCACCCTTCTGGTAAGGGCAGAGAAGATCAACGACCTTGATACCGGTCTCTAACATCTCCTGTGAAGTTGCCTGCTCCTCAAAGGACGGTGCCGGACGATGGATCGGCCACTTTTCCTCGGTCTTCGGTGCCTCGATCTCATCGATCGGATCACCGAGAACGTTGAACAGTCGGCCAAGTGTATTCTCGCCTACCGGCACGGAAATCGGTGCACCGGTTGCGATGGCATCCATGCCACGGACAAGTCCATCCGTTGGTCCCAAAGCAATACATCTTACTGTATCATCACCCAGATGCTGAGCAACCTCAACAACCAGCTTGCCGCCGTCTTTTAACGGAACGTTGATTGCTTCGTTGATCTCAGGCAGATTACCTTCCTGGAATTTGATATCCAGAACGGCACTGATAATCTGAGTAATTTTACCAATATTATTACCTGCCATTTATTTTCTCCTTATATCTACGATATTGCATTCGCGCCAGCGATAATCTCGGTGAGCTCCTGCGTGATGGAGCCCTGACGCGCGCGATTGTACTTCAGTGACAGATCACTGATCATCTCTTCCGCATTGCTTGTTGCAGAATCCATTGCCTGCATACGTGCACCATTCTCACTGGCAACCGCCTCGACAAGTGCTCCGTAGAACAGACTGGTCACATACTTCGGAATAATCATGTCTAAGGCCTCTTCCTCGTTCGGCTCATAGTTCATCAGTATGTTGGAATCGGCAGCCTGATTTTCCTCGGAATCCGGCTCGATCTCCACCGGAAGCAGCTTAATGAGCTTCGCTTCCTGACTGACGGTATTCTTAAAATGCGTATATGCCAGATAAATCTCTCCAACCTCACCGCTGGTAAAAGCGTCAAGCACACGGCTACACAGGCTTGCTGCATCCGGATACGTCGGTGCTTCCATCATCTCGGTCTCAAGATCCGCGATATGGTAGCCTCTCCGCTCCAATGCCTCTGCACCTTTGCCGCCGACTGCGTAGATATCCAAGTCTTCTTTGTTGAAATCTCCGCCTGTGATCAGCTTTACGATGTTGGAATTGTATCCACCCGCAAGTCCCCGGTTCGAGGTAATGACAACCACGGCTTTCTTCTTGGAATCGCCGGCGGTCAGATACGGGTGATTGATATTGCCGCTTCGTGCGAGCATGGAACTCACCGTCTTATACATATAGTTGAAATACGGATCGGTCTGCTCGGCACGGTTCTTGGCTTTCTGTAACTTAACGGTAGAAACAAGCTTCATGGCTTTGGTGATCTGCTGCGTACTCTGTATGCTGCTTTTTCTTCGCTTTATGTCTCTCATTGAGGCCATGTCTTATCACCTACTTTCTGCCATTAGCGGAAGGATGCCTTGCACTCTTCAATCGCTTTGATCAGCTTCTTTTCTGTCTCATCATCCATCACATGTGTTGCTGCGATCGATCCCGGAATCTCCGGATATTTTGTATCGATGAACTCAAACAATTCATTCTGGAAACGCAGAATGTCTGCAACCGGAATATCCATCAGATACTTGTTGATCGCTGCATAGATGATGATAACCTGCTTCTCGACCGGCATCGGCTGATACTGCGGCTGCTTTAAGATTTCTTTCAGGCGCTCGCCCTGTGCCAGCTTCTCGGTGGTGTCGGCATCCAGCTCGGAACCAAACTGTGAGAACGCTGCCAGCTCACGGTACTGAGCAAGCTCGGTACGGATCGGGGCTGCAATCTTTTTCATCGCCTTGATCTGTGCGGAACCGCCTACACGGGATACGGACAGACCGGCATTGATGGCCGGACGGAAACCTGCGTTAAACATTTCGGTCTCCAGATAGATCTGACCATCGGTAATGGAGATGACGTTGGTCGGAATGTATGCAGATACATCGCCCGCCTGTGTCTCAATGATCGGAAGCGCTGTCAGTGAACCGCCGCCAAGTTTGTCGGAAAGTCTTGCCGCACGTTCAAGAAGTCTTGAGTGTAAGTAGAATACATCACCCGGATAAGCCTCACGTCCCGGTGCACGCTTCAAAAGAAGTGACAGGGTACGGTATGCTGCTGCATGCTTACTTAAATCATCATAGACAACAAGGACATCCTGTCCGTTCTCCATCCATTCCTCACCGATTGCACAACCGGAATAAGGAGCGATGTACTGCAGCGGTGCAAGCTCACTTGCGGTAGCTGCAACAACGGTGGTGTATGCCATTGCGCCATACTCTTCCAATGTTTTTACAATATTTGCAACGGTGGAAGCTTTCTGTCCGATAGCGACATAAATACACTTCACGCCCGTGCCTTTCTGATTAATGATCGTATCGATCGCGATCGCGGTCTTACCGGTCTGACGGTCTCCGATGATCAACTCTCGCTGTCCACGTCCGATCGGAACCATGGAGTCGATCGCCTTGATACCGGTCTGTAATGGGGTATCAACGGATTTTCTGGAGATAACGCCCGAAGCAACTCGCTCGATGCGACGGAACTTGTCCGTCTCGATCGGTCCTTTGCCGTCGATCGGCTGTCCCAATGCGTTCACAACTCGTCCTAACATCGCGTCTCCGACCGGCACCTCTACAACTCGTCCGGTTGTCTTGACGGTGTCACCCTCGCTGATATTCTTCTGGGAGCCGAGAAGTACGGCACCTACGTTATCTTCCTCGAGGTTCATTACCATTCCGTAAACCTCTCCAGGGAACTCTAAGAGCTCTCCCTGCATTGCGTTCTCCAGACCATGGATACGCGCAATACCGTCCGCAACCTGGATTACGGTTCCCACATCTGCTACTTCGAGCTGGGAAGCGTATCGTTTAATCTGCTCCTTGATCACAGAGCTGATTTCTTCTGGTTTCAAATTCATGGAGCGCACTCACCTACTTTCAACTGTATTTTGGATAATTCGCGTGTCAGGTCGTACAGTTTGGTCTTGATACTGCTGTCTACGACACGATCCTTGATACGAATTACCATTCCGCCGATCAATCCGGCGTCTACATCATAATGCATCTCAAATTCTACATATTTGGTTGTCTCCAGCAATCGCTTCTCTACTGCGGCTTTCTGCTCGTCCGTAAGTTCGACTGCGGAAGTGACATATGCAGTTCCGATATTCTTGTACTCCTTTACCCGATCGATGAAATACGTGAATACGTTCATCATTTCCTTGTAATGATCCTTCTCCACGATCATGCGCATCAGTCCAACCAGTTCATCGGAAACCTGACCCTTAAATATGTCTTCAATAAGTTTGACTTTCTCTTCTTTGTCAATCTTGGGATGGTTCATGAGTCTGGACAGATCCGGGTTCTCGTTCAGCGCCTGTACGGCAGCTGTCACATCATCCAGTATTTCATCCAGATGATTCTCCTCCAAAGCCAGCTCAAATAATGCATCCCCATATGTCTTGGATACTAGCTTAGCCATGTCGATTCACCCATCTCTTTCAATGTCTCATCTACCAGTGTGCTCTGGATGCTCGTATCGATGGAAGCGGCAACCACCTTCTGTGCCATCATTGCGGCAACAGCGATCATCTCCTGCTTCATGTCATCCATAGCATGCTTTTTCTCAAGCTCAGCTTCCTCCTGCGCTCTCTTCACGATGCGGGAGGCCTCTTCTTTGGCTTCGTCAATAATCTTGGCCTGGTTCTTCATTGCCTTCTGTCTTGCTTCGGCAAGAATTCCCTCTGCCTCCTTGTCAACTTCTTTGAGTTTTGCCTCATACTCAGCCTTTAAGGCTGCGGCACTCTCTTTGTCTTCCTTCGCGCTGTCAATGTCGTTTGAAATCCGCTCCTGTCTGTCCTTCAGCAACTTACGTGCCGGGTTAAAAAGCAGATATGACATGGCAAGCACAAGGAAAAATACGGCGATTGCCAGTAAAGCTGTATCGAAGAGCAACTGTGCGTCAAGATTGAATAAAAATGTCTGTTCAGCTAACAATCTCTTTTACTCTCCTTTCCTTGGGATTCTCCTGGCATCTTAGCCTAACGGATGAACGAAAAGTAAAAGCAGCGCTACAACGAGACCGTACAGACCGGTTGTCTCGGCAACGGCCTGTCCAAGAAGCATGGTAGACATGATCTGTCCTCTTGCTCCAGGGTTACGTCCAACTGCTGCTGCACCGTGTCCGGCTGCGATACCCTGTCCAATACCAGGTCCGATACCGGCGATAACTGCCAAACCTGCACCGATTGCAGAACATGCTCTGATTAAATCCTGTCCTGAAATATTCATAATGTAAATCCTCCTTAACATTTGAGTTCTTTTTTGTTAACAGTACAACAATTCTGTACTGTAAAGAGCAAATCGCATGATAAATTCGCTGCGCGAATGCAATTTGCGCTGCGGTACATCTTTGATGTATCGCTTGACGTACTTCTCAGAAGTACGTTTTAAGGAGCACATCGCATAAAAATTTGCTACGCAAATAGCGATGTGCGCAGGACATGCATCTTTGATGCATGTCAGCCATCACATGCCTGTGATACATAAGTCATGGTCAACATACAGAATACATACGTCTGAATTGCTCCGGAGAACAAATCAAAGTATACATGAAGCGCTGCCGGCCATACGACAGCAAGTCCTCCAAGAAGACCATATACCAGCGCCATAATTACCGTTCCTGAAAGCACGTTTGCGAACAAACGCAGCGACAGAGAAATCGGAATCGCGATCTCGCTGATAACGTTGATTGGCGCCCAGATTGGAAGCCACGGTGGTAAAGGCGAACATACACCTTCCCAAATTTGTTTTGCGCTTTGATGCTTAACTTTGCAGACCCGAATCATAAAGAATGTGATCAGCGCTAACGCAAACGTTGTGCCGTAGTCGGCTGTTGGCGGACGAAGTCCCACCAGTCCGGATATATTACTCATCAGTATGAATACGAAAATCGTACTAATGTAATTCACGAACTTCGGTGCCCACTTGCCCATGGTGCTTTCTACCATGCCATCCAGCATTTCCACGATCAGCTCTATGACATTCTGGAATGCATCCGGTTTGTCCGTTGCATGCTTCATCTTACGATTCGCAACGATCGCAAAGATCAGCATGAGCGCCATAACGATCAGAATGCATGCATGGCTGGTCGTAATCCAGACTTTCTGTCCGAACACTTCCACCTGAAAGATTCCATGGATCATAAAATCAATGTCGGCTGACAATAAAATTCCTTGATTCACATAGTCACCTCCTTATTAAATTTACTATTCGTCACTACTCAGTGCCCTCGTAGTCACTTAAGATTTCGGCAGAAGATGCATCACTTCCTCCGCTCCGCTTATGTTTTACTTTCTCGATCAATCCCTGTAGGTAAGCACTCACCTTAAGTCCAAGGACGCCTACGAAAGCCATAAACAGATTTCCGAAATTAAAATAGCCCAATATAAAAAACAGAATTACCACAACCACATAACGCAGTATGGATTTTGCAATAATTCTGCGATTGGCATGTTCACTGTCTCCCAGCGTCACCGCATCGAAGATCACCATCGCCAAATTGATGGCAAGTCCCACAGCGATTGCGACACCGTACCACAGTCCGATTGAATATGAGATCTTGTCTTCAACGAACCACACACCTGCCAACTCGATGACTACTCCATAGAGCAAAATCGTCGCCACAAGTCTTGGCAAAGCATCATTTATCCTTCTTAACATATCGATCATCCCTGCTGTCTTTCTCGATCAGCTTTCTTGCCATCTTGTAAATATTCGTAAATCCCGCCAGCGCACCGATAAAGAAAAATGGTATCATCATCCACGAAATTCCGGTCTTGTCCCCGATCCAGATGCCTATGATGCAGCATAGGAAGATGGGAACGACCATGTTGATTCCGAACTGGAATACCAGAACGAGTGCGTTCATGACCTGTTTGTCTTTTTTCATTTTATTTTCCTTATATCGCAGTACACACCTCTCGGGAAACTTTCAGTTTCCCTCGATGTACGGGCATTCGCCCTATCAAACATGAATGATTCAGTCCTTTCCGTGCAAGCACGAACGAACTGACCCATTCATGTTTGGCACTGCTCATTGCCTACGCTCACATTATAACATTTTTAGGCGGTTTGTCCATAAAATTACGTTAATTCATTAACAATTTTGTCACTTTATTGAAAAAGCGCCACATGACAGACTCTTTTACAGTATCTGCCATATGGCGCATATTATACCGCTTTCCTGACGGTCATTTTATAAGTGAAGCTGCACATCACGATCCGTGTGCTCGTAACGGCGAACAGTCAGTCCCGCTGCTTTCATCATCTTCTTTGATGCGATCACGGACAGTGTGTCCGCATATTTATCGCTGTCATAGACGACCTCACGGATACCAGACTGGATGATCGCTTTGGCACATTCGTTACATGGGAAAAGCGTAACATATATGCTCGCTCCCTCGAGACTTCCACCTCGGTAATTTAAGATGGCATTAAGTTCACTGTGTGTCGTGTAGAAGTACTTGTTGTCCTCACCTTCACGCACCCATGGAAACTCGTCATCCGAACAGCCGACCGGAAATCCATTGTAACCCATCGAAAGGATCTTGTGCTCGGAGCTTACGATACAGGCTCCCACCTGGGTATTCGGATCCTTGGAGCGCATTGCGGAAAGCATTGCGATGCCCATGAAATATTCGTCCCAACTGATATAATCCTGTCTCTTTGTACTCATCGTCCGTCACCTCTTCTTGGAACATTCGTCCATAAACTCAGATTCTCTGCGAATACCTGACGCTTTTATTTTGTACCGAAAATACGGTCTCCTGCATCTCCGAGACCCGGTACGATGTACTTCTTCTCATTGAGTCGCTCATCGAGTGCTCCAATGAAGAGGTCAACATCCGGATGTGCCTCCTGCAGACGCTTTACACCTTCCGGAGCTGCAATAATACACATAAAACGGATATTCTTAACGCCTTTGTCCTTGAGCATCTGAAGCGCTGCTACTGCAGATCCTCCGGTTGCAAGCATAGGATCAACAACAAATACCTCACGGTTTGCGCAATCTGCCGGAAGCTTACAGTAATACTCTACCGGTTCAGCGGTCTCCGGATCACGGTATAATCCGATATGTCCAACCTTCGCTGCAGGAATCATTTCAAGCATTCCCTCTACCATTCCAAGTCCCGCACGCAGGATTGGAACAACTGCAAGCTTCTTGCCTTTTAACTCTTTCACAGTTGTCTTACAGATCGGAGTCTCAATCTCAACATCTGTAAGTTCAAGATCTCTGGTTGCCTCGTAGCACTCTAACATTGCTACTTCGCTGACTAATGTACGGAACTCCTTAGAGCCAGTGTCCTGTCTTCTCATGATACCAATCTTGTGCTGGATCAGCGGGTGATCCATGACTACTACTTTTGCCATAGCTATTCTCCTTCTTCTTCGTTTAATTTTTTTACAAGTTTCTTGATTGATTTGCGTAATGTTTCATAACATAATCCATACGCCGGCAATGCGCCTCCGTACGGGTCAAGTATTTCCAGTTCATCGCCCACATACTCAGTAAGTACATGGATATTCGCGGGAACCGCATTCTCATACTGTTCCAGAATACGTTCTCTCTGCACTGCCTCCATAGTCACGACCAGCGCATCCTCTGTCAGGTCTTCCTCTGTCAGCTGTTGTGACACAAAACCCTCCATATTGATTCCGTTACTGATCAATACTGCCTCCGCCTTCTGGTTCATCGGCTCCGGAAACTGTACGACCAGTCCGCGCGTCTGAATCTCAAGCGGATGCTTTAATGCAAAATCCCCAAAGATTCCCGCGGCCATTGCCTCCCGGCAGGTGCCTGTCTGGGCCACAAAAATTATTTTGTTATATTCCATAATCTGCCTCTCCTAAAAAGCATTTCATACATGAATCACCGTGTGTCCCGCTGCCTTCAGCAGACGGTTCATGATAGCCTGTCCGATTCGCGGCGTCTGAAAACATTCTGAATAGATTTCCCCAACATCTAATTCATCACATTCCCGCAGGATCTTGTACAGATGCTGCGCGATCGCATCCTCGTCCGCACGCTTACCCATGCTAAGAATCACCTGTGCGTCGTAACGATCCTTCGTCTCATCTGTTGCGATGACCGCAACCTTCTTACCTTCCGCACGTTTCGCAGCCGTCAGTTCATTGATCTTGTGGATGACTGCATCCTGTGCTCCGTCAACGATGATCATCTCCGCCTTCGGCGCGTAATGCTTGTACTTCATTCCAGGAGCCTTCGGCTTTCTGGTATCATCTGCAGCGATAATTCCCGGATCGATCACAACCTCTTCCTGCAGTACTTCCGATAACATCTCCGGCGTAATATAACCCGGACGAAGAATCATCGGTTTCTCTTCCGTCAGATCAATGATCGTCGATTCAATTCCGATGCCTACCGGACCCCCATCCAGTATCATCGCAATCTTGCCCGATAAATCTTCCGCAACATGTTGCGCCTCTGTCGGACTCGGCCGACCGGACGTATTGGCACTCGGTGCCGCGATCAGGCATCCGCTTCGCCGGATCAATTCGAGTGCTACCGGATGATTCGGCATACGCACCGCAACCGTCTGCATGCCTCCAGTCGTTGCCTCCGGTACAGCATCACTTTTCCACACGATCATGGTCAGCGGTCCCGGCCAGAACGCATCTGCCAGCTTCTTCGCCTGCTCCGGCACTTCCCTCGCCACGCGCTTCATATCGTCAAAATCCGCGATATGCACGATCAATGGATTGTCGGATGGGCGTCCCTTTGCCGCATAAATCCTGCGCGACGCGTCAGGATCAAGCGCATCTCCTCCCAGTCCATAGACCGTCTCCGTCGGAAACGCGACCAGTTCGCCCTCTGCGATCAGCTTTCCTGCCTGCTCCATCACGTCGGTGTCTATGTGCCCGGAATCGACTTTTTCAATTATTGTATCCATATTCTCACACTTTTCATCCCCTATACGGGGTTGTTCTACATCTCAATATATTTCTCCTCATTATATGCTAGATCAGGCACCGTTGTCAAATGCTAAAGAAGCGCGAGGAATGTCAGAAAAAAGCGATGAAAAATGTTTGAATCCGACGACTTGTCCACTTATAATGAAGAGAGAAAATATAAAGGAGGAAGATTCGTGGAAAAAGTGCGTTACATGATTTCGGATGCCGCTGCGATGGCAGGCGTGGAATCACATGTGTTACGTTACTGGGAAGAAGAACTCGATCTGACGATCCCGCGCAACGAGATGGGTCATCGATACTATACACGAGAAAACATACAGGAGTTTCAGAAGATAAAACAATTGAAGGAACAGGGGTATCAGTTGAAAGCGATCCGGTTTATTTTACATAACGGATCGATGGACAAGCCGGATATGAGGGACGCGAATTTGGCATCGCTCAAAACTGAGTCTGAGATGTCAAGTCTTAACCATGTGCAGCCATCGACGATACCAACAAATACATCCTCAAAAATGAATAGCTCTGTGACCCCGGCAGTAGCAGAAAATGCATCGGTGTCTTCCGTCCGACACGATAGACAGATTTCACAAACGACCTCTTCACAGATACCACAAGTCGACCAACTTTCTGCGGAGGAGCGCATGGCGCAGTTTCGCGAGTTGATGAGTGATATTGTCGGACGTGCGATCGCACAGAACAACGAGGAATTGAGCTTAAACATCGGGCAGGAAGTGCGTGAAACTGTACTCAAGGAAATGAATTACCTGTTTCGTGAGCAGGAGGAGGCACAGGAAGAACGCTACAAGAAACTGGACGCCGCCATCCGTGGAAATCTCCGTAAGAAGAGACCGCTTTTTGCCAAAAAGGACAAGCCAGAAAAATCCGCCAAGGATAAGACGGGTGTCGTGCCAACTACATAATATAAGCCGGAGGGCACAAGCTCCCTGCTGGTAAGACAGTAAGATTCAAATTTCTTGGAACAGGCATGATTTCGGTCATGCCTGTTCCGCTTTTAGCAGCTCGTCCACGGGGATGTAGCCTACGAGGTCATATTCGATATGTACCTTCTGTCTGCGCTTGCCGCTGGACTTATCGGGCGCATCTACATAAACAGCCTTGACAAGTTCTCTGAGGGCATAGGGCGTCAGCTCCGTGAGGGTTCTGTTGCAGACCTTTGACCTCAGCCTTGAGGTTTTTCTGTTCCTCGGTGTAGTTTTTGCTCATCATGGCGAAGCGTTCATCATCCAGTTTTCCGGCAACATTGTCCTCATAAATGCGGATGAACAGACGGTCAAGCTCTCCAATTCGTTTCTCAGCCTGCGCCAGCCGTTTCTTGCACAACCGCATGGTTTCCTCGCTCTGCACACGGAGCTTTTGCTCCATTTCCGAACGGAAATATGCCTCATAGCGAGTGACCACCGATACGACCTCTTGGATATGCTTCCAGACGAGTTGTTCCAACACGACAGCCCGGATATAGTGTCCGCTGCACTTATCCTTGTTGGTTCGGTGGGTGGAGCAGATAAAGAAGTCCTGCCGCTTTTCAAAATAGCTGGTGGTGGAGTAATAGAGCTTTTGCTTGCAGTCGTTGCAGAACACCAGATCGGAGAACATATTGCTCTTGCCGGGTGCGTGTTATAGAAAATCCTGCGATTCTCCATTGGATTCTCCCGCTGCTTCTTGTCATAAATGGAGTTGGTATAGGTCTTGAAATTGACCGTGCAGCCTGTGTACTCCATGTATTCGAGGATGTAAGCAAGGCGGCGATCTGGCTCGGCCCTTTTCCCTCCATGCAGAGCGCAAAGATCCGCTTGACGACCTGTGCAGATTCCTCGTCAATCACCCATTTCTTGGGATCATCAGAGTCACGCTTGTAGCCGTAGGGAACGTTGGTGGTCAAGCGCTCTCCACGCTCGCCCTTTGCCTTGTTGATGGCACAGATTTTGCGGCTGGTATCCTTGGAATACCACTCATTGAACCAGTTCTTAATGCCTGCCATGTCGCTGTCGGTGCTGTTGGGGACAATAGTGTCGAAGTGGTCATTGATGGCAATATACCGCACGCCGTACTGAGGAAACGTGTAGTTGATATAAAGCCCTGTCAGCGAAGAATTACGACCGAGTCTTGAAAGATCTTTCGTAATCACCACTTCCACATGACCGGCTTCAATTTCCGCAAGCATCTTCTGAAAGCCGGGGCGGTTGGAAAAATCCACGCCGCTGTACCCATCATCAATAAAGAACGTCGGGTTCGGAAAGTGCTGAGATTTTGTCGGTTGCCCTTGTCATATTGTTGTCCTCCTTCGGTGGGGCAACTGTCTGAACAGGATTGGATTTTGGGTTTATATCAAGAGAGGCGGCGTTACTCATCGGCGTCCTCCGTGATACCGTTTTCAGCATTGGCGGCGTTCTGCTCCATGATGCGTTTGAGCTTTTTATCGAGGGGCTCTGTTCCCTCATAGCTGCCGGTTACGGTGTATTCCGTGCCGCCATTGACAGCGTCCGTCCGTTTCGCTTTTGGGCAGACAAGGCGGCGTTTGCCGCCGATTTCCATTCGAAAAATGGCGCTTGCTAACATGGGAAACGGAGAATAGCAAGCACAGCAAGTGTAGCTACACTTGCGAAAACCGGCGTGGTACGACCGGGATTTCCTTGCAGAATAGCAAGCAATGCACGGCGGTACCCACTCGTGCGTTTTGCAAAACTTCAGCCTTGCTGACCTTTTGCAAAATCTTGTTGGGAAACATCCCAAACCCTTTAACGATTTCGGAGAAATTGGCTACGCTCCTGCGGAGCTGAATATCAATCTATCTTCGGAAAGTGAGTCATAGGTTTTTGGGTTCACGGCGTTCAGGCAAATCAGGATTTGCTGCATATCCGTCAATCGCCACTTGGCGAAGGTAAGCGCTCATATTCTCTATCCCAAGCTGCGCCATCCTCGCCTTTATCAAGCCGAGTTCTCTTTCGTCCACGAAAAATTTGACCTGTATCGGTCGCTTACGATTCCTGTTGTCTGGCATAGATGCTATCCCGCTCCTGTTCAGTTATCTCTTGTCCGTAGTGAAAAGCTTTACTGTGTCTGTTGGATCCTTCAATTCGGTCTTGAAGAATTCTGGATACATCTTAATGTCCTCATCGAGCGAAGCCCACACCAAATGTTCTTTGCTGTTATCCTCCATAAAGCTTTCACTGATCGGCGCAAAAGCATCAGGCACTTTCATATAGAAGAAAAGCGAAATCTCATAAATCAGCTTGTTCCGATTGGAAGGCATGTCGCCATAGAAATAGTTTTCATGCACAAAGCCAAGGCGGTCAATTTCCATCTGAACGCCTGTTTCCTCCAACACCTCACGGACGACAGCCTCTTCTGCTGTTTCACCGAATTTTACCCTGCCGCCAACGGAGTAGAGATAGTCTCTGTCATTGCCAACCATCAAAATCTTTCCATCCTTCATGATGATTGCGCCGACACGAATATTCAAAATTCCATCGTCACAGGCTACGCACATATCTTTGTTCATTGTTTTTCTACCTTATCACCGTTTTGCTATTTCAAGACATACTTCCATGCACTGCTTTCTTGATAGTAGAAGAACTCGCTCAGATTTTCTTCTTTGAAAACCCGTAGCATATCACGCATATCCAAAGACAACTTGAGATTAGGCAGATTGGCAATATTTTCCCACCAAACCCGACCTTCGGAGCTGGAATGTAATTCGCCATCAAAACAAGTTGTCTTATAAAGCAGCACAACAAACCTGCACTGATTTTCACACCAGTCTTTGATACCGCAAAGCTGGGGAGAACGGATATGCAGTCCAGTTTCCTCCTGCACCTCACGAATCACGGCATCCGTAAAGGATTCTCCCGGCTCTATATGACCTCCGGGGAAGGTGATGCCCGGCCAGTCCCGCTTTTTCCGGTCGATCACGACAACTCGGCTGCCATCACAGATCATGCACATATTTGTAAATTCAACCGTTTCGGTTCTTGCCATTATGTTAAAACTCCTTCATCAAAAAAGCAAAACGGATTTACCACATTCTCCGCCCCGAACACTTTTATCGCCATTCGATACATGGCTCTTGCGTGGATACGGTCATGCCAGATAAAACGGCGCAGGACTTTACGCAGGGACCAATCTTCTCCATAGCTGCCTTTTCTGACGGTATTTTTCAGAAAATCAGGGTTAGATTCAAGCGATTCAAATCCCCGCTTGCGGCATTCGTATATGTTGCCGTCATTATCGGCATCCACAGCAATCTCCGTAAAATAATATGTATTCACATTCTTTGTATGCTCGTACATTTCATTTGCCGAGCGGGGGACTCGTCCGTAAAAGGTCTTACGCTCCGGTATGGCGGCTTCGTTCTTATCCGGGATAGATTCGTACAATGTGAGGAAATCCTTTGCTGACTTCAGCGCAAGGGTTTTAAGCGTCTCATATTCTTCTATTGTCAGTTGTGCTTGTTCGCTTTCAAAAAGCACATCGGAATCCGCATCCCGAATCGTAAGCTCGGAGCGTTTTTCTCCGACGATCACGATTTCTGTTTTGCCTGCGGCATCCATGCCCAGCCAGTTGCAATAAGAAACGATTTCCTGTGGCATTTTTTCCTTTGCGATTTCAAGGCTTTCGCCACGGGTATATGCACCGACAAAATTTGTGGCATACAGCAAGGTGTCGTTGCCATTATGCTCCCATACACAGTTAATTGTCATAACACTCCTCCGATCTGAGGTCGCTCCGAAGATTTATACTCGTTGACCGCTTCAAGGTCTTCCTCTGGAATGCTGTCCATATTGAACGTAAAAGACAATAAATTTTCCATCCGACGAACCTCTCGCTTGTATGTGTACACACATTGTAGCACTGCGATAGCTCGGTTTTCAATAGGCTTTTCAAAAGTCAGCACTTTAAAATGTAACTTTCCTGTGTTCGCAAGCCGATTTGATGGTTGTTATGCTGCCGGACATACTCCGCATTGAAATCCCCACCCATTGGTTTTACCGTTTTGTGGGGTAATTAACGCAATCGCAAATATTCATGCTCATCAGGGAACGATATTCAACATAGCGTGATTTGCTGTTTCGTGGGGGGGTACCACGAGAATGGCAACTACTTCACTCGTTTCACTTTCCTTGTCTTACAGAGCAGAAAACAAGCGTTTTTCGACCCTTAAACGCACAAAAACAGGCGGCATCCAACCGAAGTTGAATGTCGCCTGTTTTGTCCAATCCTGTTTCGCAGTTGCCGATTTCGTAATTTTCTCAAATTACTGTCTTATCGGCACACGCCTCACGCGCTCTCCGTCTTTTCTTACGCTGTAACAAACAAAAGTTACTCTATTTTTCATTCACAAGCTTCCCCGTCATATGTTCAATTTCAATCGCATACATCTGAACACGATCGGCAGAAGAACTGCTCATTTCCTCTTCTATTTCGACCTCTGTCGGATAGTATTTTATCGCAAGTTTTCTAAGCCGGTCTTCTATGACAATTCGATCTGTTACCAGCTCACCCCTGCCAAATACAACAACGCTTGTCACATTCCATTCCCCTCAGCCTTTTGCTTTTCTTTGTTTTTCGACTGTGCTAAAATAATCAAGTACCTATATATTCCGATTTGATGAAATTATGTATCTCATGAAACGAAGAAAAACACACATGATTGTAGCAGGCATTTTATTTGCATTCTCACTTTTATTCTCTCGCATATCCATGTCCGTAGCAGGACTTAGGGGATGGCTTTTGCTTGGAATAGGTGGATTACTGTTTATTTTTGCAATTATTTCAATAATACTATAGTTCCGCCAATATTCGTTTGCCCCGTTTTTGCAATCGTTTTATCGATATTTTGCCCCGTTTTTCGCGTTCTTATTTATGTGAACTGCCCCGTTCTATTTCTCCGGGACGGTTCTCCTTCCACAACTTATAAATTATTCAGGCGAGATTACCTGCCCCAGATGATACCCGTCTTTCGCATTTCCGGCCACACCGAGCATATACTTCGTGCCCCAGTCTACATCCAGTGCAACTTCGTTCTGCACCTCATGGGTGTTTCCGTCCTTATCGATAAGGCTCAGTTTCAAGGTTATGCGGGAACCATCTGGAATGTTCTTCGGGAAATCCTCCGTGATCAATTGAAAATCGATATTCTCTCCAGTCTGAAAAACGACATCATCTCCGGCTATAACGGATTGATGCGTCTGTCCACCCTCACACTCCACATCAAGCTTCATTCCACTCACATCATCTTCTGCGAAATTGGAGATCGTAAACTGCAGAACATTCTCCGTCAGTTTCTCACTCTCCGTATCCCCTGCCGGCGCGCTTGAATCGGCCTCTGTCGTACTGATTACCACGTTGGAAAATCCGATTTTCTGCACCAGACTCTCCAATAGATTCATGTTTTTGCCAACTTCCTTGATATCGCATCCGGCGAACTCAGTTGCCTCGCTGCTCGTGACCGTAAGCTGCTTCGTTTCTCCATCGACCTGATACTCATAAACAACCTCCCCGAGATTTCCAATCTGCGACAGATAGAAATACGCATACTGCTTCAAGCGCTCCTCAAACGCTTTCTCCCGATTGGAAGAGAAATTATTTTCAAATATCATCTTCCACGCATACGGTTCCTGTGATGTCTGCAGTTCGTTCTTGAAATTGCCGGTGTATGCGGTCATGTTGAGCGCCTGCACAACCTTGCCATCGGCAGACATATCCCCGATATACGGATTATATGCGGCATACAGATTCGAAGTCAAAGGCGAGATTTTCTCTCCATTCGCCCAGACAATGCGATCACCGATCTTTACCTGAGAGATCCTGTCAGAAGAAGTTGTCTCATAGGACGCATCCTTTGTATTTTTATAAAAAATACTTTTTGGCACACAGCGCACCCTGATCTCGACCGTACCTTCCGATTCATCAAAATCGATCCTTTGAATCCCCTGGTCGGAAGTTGTGCTGATGGTCACTGCCAGTTTTGCGTCATGCACATCAAGCTGATACGACAAATATTCTGTATTCACATATCTTCCACCAAACAGATAGGTTCCACAGAAGATCGATGCCGCGCAGACGAGAAGAAGCACAACTCCGATGATCGCCATCTTACGCTGCTTTCGCTTCGTTTTCTTCAGAAAATCGATCTCTTTTCGCTCCGGCTCCGGCAGTTCGATCTCCGGCGCGCGCATCTGTTGCATCGCCTCCTCACACGCGCTACAGTCTTTCATATGTTCCTCGATTTCTTTATTTGTCACATCGCTGGTCAATCCGTCAATGTAGGACGGCAACAGATCTCGAATGATCTCACATGGAATTTTACTCATTTTCTTCGACCTCCTTCTTGAGCCTCTCCTTTGCCCGATAGTAGCTGACACGCGCCCAGTTCTCCGTCTTTCCCATAATTTCACCGATTTCTTTGAAGGACAGACCTCCGAAAATCCTCAGATACAGGATTTCCCGATAAGGCTCCGGGCACGAATGCAGCTTTCTCATCAGTTCCACACGATTCTCCGTATCCAGAAACTCTGTTTCGGCACTCGCGCCCGATAGTCCCGGCTGCGTATCAATATTTTCCTCCGCAGGATGCTTTCGGTAATATGCCAGCAGCTGATTTTTCGCGATCGCACAAAGCCACGTGGATATCCTGCAGCTTCCGTCGAAACGCTCAATGCTTCGCACCGCCTGATAGAAGGTCTCCTGCGTCAGTTCTTCCGCAAGATCCGCATTCTGTGTCTTCGACAGAAGATATTTGTACACAGTCTGCGCGTATTTCTGATAGATTTCTTCCATTACGATTCCCTTCGACTGCATTCGTTCGCCTCCTTTCCCTACTTCATTTTGTTCTATCTGTTAATGTTTATTATTTGTGATTCGTTACACATTTGCAACAAACTTTTCATGATTTTTACGCCAAAAAACAGAGCCCCGAAAATCTCCAGGACTCTGCGTATTCCTACACTATATTCAATTCTACCAGATATGCCGCATCCTGCGCACTTTGTAATACAATTCATTGTCCATCGCCATAACCTTCTCGATCGGAACCGCCTTAAGTACCGGCATCTTCATCTTGTACTTCGTCCAGAAGAAAGCATAGATGCTAAGCACAATGACGGTGATTCCCGTAACCAGCCAGATCATCAGTCTCTCATGCGGATCGTTTGATATGTAAAGGATCATATAAGTCGTTCCGATAATTCCGATCAGTGGAAAAAGCGGTCCGCACGGTACCTTGAAGCTGCGCGGTGCATGCGGAAGCTTCTTGCGCAGGATCAATACATCCATGTGTGCGAAAATGTATGTGATCATCCAGAATACCGATCCGACAAGGATCAGAAATTCGATCATATTCGAAGAGCCGTCACTGATATAGGCAAAGATAAACATCGATACCGAGATCAAGATGACGCCGAAATACGGAACACCTTTTTTGTTGGTTTTTGCAAAGATCTGCGGCAGCATGTTCATCTTCGCCATGCCCTGTCCGATATATGCCAGTCCGTTGACACCGGAGTTCTGCGTACTGATGACAGCAAGTGCGGCAACCAGTGCCATCCAGATTTTACCGGCTTTGCCAAGGAGAAGTTCTCCGTAGAGCATATGCGGTGCGGCCGAGTTTGCAAGATCGTTCCATGGTGTGTAATGGTAGAATCCGAGCACCATGATCGCCTGCATGATCAGAATGATGATGAGTCCGAGCGCCATACCGAGCGGCACGTTTTTCTTGGCATTTTTTACCTGACCGGAGATCGGGATTGCAAATTCTGCACCGATAAAAAGCCAGAATGCTACCGCTGTCATGGAGATGACCTGCGCCGGGCTGGTTGCCATATTGGCGGGCTGCGTAATAACTTGTCCGGTTCCGAGCTTGAATACACCGATGAGTCCCATAACGACCATGGAGCCTACAAGAAGAAATGCAACGAGATCCTGCAGCTTGGCAAACATATCCACGCCATTTAAATTGGCGATCATAACAACAGCCATCATGACCGCTGTGTACACGATACTTGGAATCGGCAATGGGATCACCTGCGACATCGCATATGCAAAGATGGATGCCTCAACACCTGACGATAGAATATTACAGATCAGATATCCGCCGACCATGGAAACAATCGTCGGGAGCGGTCCCATGCAGGCGAGTGTATACTGCGCAAGACCACCGGTAATATTTGGCATGAGTGCATTTAATTCTGACAGAGAACCGATGGTCGTCAGGTTCAAAAGACACGCAACCACCATTGCTCCGATAAATACGATTCCGACTTCACCAGCACCCTGACCAAGCGAGACCAGACAACTGGTTGCAATGACAAGACCTACAGAAGTAGAAACGACACTTCCGAGTCCTAATTTCTTCTCTTCCATAAGCAGCCTCCTAGAGTGCGTCTATGCCTTCGTCTCCGGTTCGTACCTTGATCACATTGTCCAGAGAGTACACAAAAATCTTACCGTCCCCGATATGACCGGTATAAAGAATCTGTTTTACTGCTTCTACAATCTCGCGAACCTTACCGGTTTCGACAACAAGATTGATCTGCTGCTTCGGAAGAAGCACAATCTCTTCATTCTCCTCCACCGCATATTCCGCAGAACCTTTCTGGATACCGCAGCCCATAACCTGCATAACCGTCATTCCTCTTACGCCGAGGTGGCTGAGTTCCTTCTGCAGTTCCGCAAATTTCGTAAAACTTGTAATGATTTCAATTTTGGATAAGCCTGTAGCCATAATGAGTCCTCCTTTATTCAACATTCATCATGTATTTCATATATTTTTCCGGAGTAAGTCCCGTAAAATTCTTGAATTCCTTTACCATATGAGACTGATCGTAATATCCACTCTCCTGCGCCATATCATAGAATGCCTCATCCTTGTGAAGTGCCATCTCCTCTAAGGTATTCTGAAAACGCACGATTTTCTCGAAAGTCTTGGGACTGATTCCATGCATCTCGTGAAATGTCCTACGCACATAACATTCCGAATAACCGGTATCCTGTGCGATCTCTTTTATGGATACATTTCCTTTCGTCTCATAGATGCGGTTTCTGATATATGCCTCAATATTGCCTTTTGCATCCGTCGGCGTATGTTTTTGTCCTGCCTCTGCAAGCGTTTTGTGAATGATTGATGCCCTCTCGCGCATGCTTTTTGCCTGCGAAAGCGCTTCATCGATCTTCGCACCATACGCATCCGATGGAATCTCAAGATCGGTATTGATAATGTCTCCAATGGAAATCCCTTTCGGTAAGATACACTGTCCCGGAAGAAACCGGATTCCGAAATACGTCCGGTTCTTTTCAAACGGCCAGTATTTCATCTTCAAAACCGTTCCGCCGAGAAAACATCGGACATCGTCCTTACCGATCGCATATAACAGATCTACGCAACCATCCGGCACCGCATTGATCGGCTGTGCCGTCGGCTCCTCCTCAAACGCATAATATTCGAAAATATGCTCGCCACTACCTCGCATACTCTGATATTCCTTCGCATTTTTTTGTACATATGGTTGCAGTAGATTCATAAACATCGCCTCTTATGCCATGTCCGGTTTATCCCACAGCGGAAGAGTTACGCCGATTCCTTTTGCAAGTGCATTCTTGTATACCTCATGTCCCCATGCAATATCTTCAACCGGCATACCGCCTACGGAAAAGATAATGATCTCATCGTCATTTTCCCGACCGACATGCTTTCCTGTGATAATGTCGGAGATGTCGATAATATCTTCACGCTTTGCCAGTCCCTCATGTACCAGATCGGTAAAAAGCGAACCAACGATACAGACGGTATCGTATGTCGGATATGGATATTCCTCTTCCCACGCCTCATACAGACTGTAGTTGTCAACAACCATCTTGCATCGCTTTGCGACAAATTCCTTGCTGTCAAATCTCGCTGCAGATGGCATCGAGATCAAAGCGCCTTTTTTCACCCACTCTTCTTTGATTTCCGGGAAGGTGGATACGTCGTTTAAGACGGTTGTGGTAAAGCTGATAATATCGCTATCCCGTATTGCTTCTTCATTGTCCTTGCAGACAATAATTTCTTTCAACTGTGGAAACTCTTCCTTTGCCCATGCGACAAAATTGTCCAGTGACTTTGCGCCTCTTCCTTTTACCTTCAGGGTATCCAGCTTCGGACACACTGCCATAAATGCTGCCAGAGAAGTCTTTCCCATGACACCCGGTCCGATGATTGATACAATCTTAGAATCCTTTCTCGCAAGGTATCTTGCGCCGACTCCCGGTATTCCACCAGTCCGGTAAGAACTCAGAAGGTTTGCCGACATTAGGGCAAGTGGTGCTCCGGTATCCTTATCATTGAGCATCATCATGAGGATGGAACGCGGAAGGCCTTTTTCCTTATTCTCAATATTCGAACCGTACCATTTCATTCCTGCAAGCTGGTGCTTTCCTCCAAGGTATGCCGGCATCGCCATAAATCTGCGGTCAGGACCGTTCTTCGGCATCCCCGGGAATTTCGGATCGTCCGGAAACATGATCATGCAGCCATGCGAATTGTGATTCTCGCCGCCCATCATGTAATCACCTTTATTTAAAGTAACCAGAAGGTCCTCCATGCAGTCCACGCATTTTCCCATGTCCTTGACACCGGCCTTGATCATATCCGGCTCGGAAAGATAAAGAAAATCAATTTTTGTATCCATAGTTGTCATCCTCCTTTACATTTCTGCAAAAGAGAAAAAAGGCGTCAGATATCCATCTATCTGACGCCTTCGTCCTCTTTACTCTAGCATGATTTTTTCGATTATTCAAGTATTTTTCTTTATTATATTAGTCTCTGCATTTCATTTTGTATTGTAAAAAACGATAGAAACTTAATTTTTATTTGTTTGGCATGAAACGATTCGGTGCAAGTGCACTCAGATCAACAACCGTTTCTTCGCCATGTACCATCTGGGAAAGCATCAGTCCGACTGCCGGAGCTGTTCCAAATCCATGTCCGGTAAATCCGCATGCTACGATCAGTCCCTCCGCATCTAAACATGGTCCGATGAACGGTACTCCGTCAAACGCATTGTCCAGCCATCCGCACCAGCTTCTGACGACCTTGGCATCTTTCAGACACGGAACATAGTCCATGACCGCGCGGCAGCTTGCGGAAAGTGTCATCGAGTTGGTATACAACTTGGACGGATCATCCATATCGGTTACTTCCTCATATCCACACTCGGAACCGAATACAAAGGAACCGTGATGTGCCTGATGTCCGTAGAAATCAGCCGCTGCAGTACCAAGCATAATATCAAACATATGTGGCTGCATCTCGGTTACGAACATTTCATCGATCAGGCGGGTCATCGGAAGATCAACACCAACGGTTCTTGCGATCGCACGGCTCTCATATCCGGCAGCAAGAATGATCTGCTCGCCTTCAAAAACAGTTCCATCGGTCAGAATAACCTGACGGACTTTGCCACGGATCTTCTTAAGCATCTGAACCTTTGCGTCGGTATAATAAGAGACGCCAAGCTCTAAGGAGCGTTTATAATAGCCTAAGGTTGTTGTCAATGGGTTCGCATGTCCGTCCGTTGGACACCAGCTTGCACCGATAATGTCTTTGGAAAGATACGGACAGATTTCCTGTACTTCTTTCGCATCCACCATCTCGACACCAAGTCCGACCTTTTTCGCATTGTCGGCAAGTGTCTGCAGCTTCTTTAAGTGTGCCTCGGTCTTGCCGAGTCGCAGGTTTCCTTTCTGTGTGTATTCCACATCCACACCAAGTTCTTCGGAAAGTGTCGGCCACAAATGCTGAATTCCGTACATTGCGTAAGGAAGCTCTCTGACATCTCGACCGGATTGTCTGACACCGCCACCGTTACGACAGCTTCCGCCATGTCCGATACTCTTCGTGGATTCCAGCACAATAACATTTTTTGTTCCTGATTTCGCAAGGTAGTAGGCTGTAGCGCATCCAACAACACCACCACCGATAATGATTACGTCTGCTGTTCTATTCATGCTTACCACCCTGATCCTTTCCTAAAATCTCCATTTCAATCGGTCTCATAGGTGCTCTTGCCGAAGCCGGCTCCACATAATCCGGCGCTTCTTTTAATTCGGCAGCCATAATGGATTTCACCAGTCTGCTGCAGGTCTGTCCCTGACAAAGTCCCATTCCGTTTCTCAAATATCTTCGCATTTCCTCTATGGTAAAAATGCCTTCGTGTACCGCCTTACGGATCTCGCCTTTGGTAACCTCTTCGCATCTGCATACCAGCAAGCCATCATCCGCACCCGGTACAAATGGTCCAATTTCGTCTAATTTCTGTCTGATATCTATCATAAAGAAGCCTCCTTACCGGCTCTGTAGAAACGAGCCTTCATAAGCATGTCATTCGGAACCTTGATGGTAAGTAAGTTCGTATGGTCGAATGCAGGACTGGTGCGCACCTTCGTAACTTCGCATTCACAGACCTCCTTACCGTTTCTTCCACAGGCGATTCCCTTATCGCCAACCTTTGGAAGCGGCATAAATTCATATGGCATTGTGACTTCTCCGTATCCCGGCTCGACATCCTCCTCCACAAGGAAGATTGCCTGTCCGGAACAGCTTGCAACGCACATTCCGCATCCAATGCATTCATGCTCATTGTCAACGACCGGAAGTGAAGTAATATTTTTTCCGATCGTGATGCAGCCTCGCTTACATGCATCCTGGCATGGGTTACACGGTATATTCTGCGTACATTCCATAACCGGATGGATCTTTCTTAGCTTTGTCACACCAGGGAAACGTTCAATCTCGTCATCTCCGACAAATCCGTTTGTGAGAAGATTTTCGGAAATAGCGATACCTTCCTCCGTTTTTTCAATTTTCTTGCCACGGTTGCAAGGAGCAAACATACCCTGTCGAAGGGTATCCAACTGTGCCTCCAATTCCTTGATACGTGCTTCTTTTTCCTCATTTTCTGCAAATCCAAGATACTCTGCAATCGTAATACCGCTCATACGGCCTTCGATCATAGCGGAGCTTGCTTCCTCAATACCGGATACATCACCGGCTGCATAAATTCCCGGAACACTCGTCTGACCTTCCTCATCACAATCCGGAACAAAGCCGCCTTTGGTATCTTTCATCCTGCATCCTGCCTGATCCAAAAGTTGTGACATCGGTGATAAGCCAACTGCAAGGCAGATTGTATCGACATCAAAGTGCTTTTCCGTGCCCGGAATGATCTTCCAGTCCGATCCGACCTGTCCGATTGTTACGCCGGTAACACATTCATCACCCTCTGCCTCCACGATGGTGTGAGACAGATAAAATGGAACGCCACATCTTGCAACTTTTGCGGCATGTACACCGTATCCACCGATTCTCGGTGCTGCATCACAAAGTGCTACAACTTCGCATCCTGCCTGCATCAACTGAAAGCTGACAACCAGACCAACATTTCCGGAACCAAGCATCAGGATTCGCTTGCCCGGTAAGATATGATGAAGATTCATCATCGTCTGGGCTGCGCCTGCACCGATTACGCCCGGAAGCGTCCATCCCTTGAAATTCACCATGTTTTCTGATGCTCCGGTAGCGATCAGAATGCTGTCGCCCTTGAAATGCTTGATCTCGCCTTCGATACGGACCGTAACTTCTTTGTCCGGATATAATCCTACAACAGTCGCATTCAGGACAACTTCCACACCATATTTCTCTGCTTCTTCGAGAAGTTCTTCTCCGATCTTGAAGCCTCTGATCTTGGCTTTATGTTCTTTTGAGCCAAAAAATTTATGAATCTGTTTAAAAAGCTGACCGCCCGGTCTTGCATTCTCATCAAATACGATAGGCTTTACACCATGTTTCGCTGCCTCGATCGCTGCGGAAAGTCCGGCAGGACCAGCGCCGACAACAATCATATCATAACGTTTTACTTCCATATTCAGACCTCCTTTGCACTAACACCGTACTGCGTCTCAACCTTCATTCCTTCTTTCAAAGGTGTGATGCAGGTTCTGACATTCGGTTTCCCATCCACGATCATTACGCAATCGGTGCATCTTCCGATCGCGCAGAAGACACCGCGCGGCTCATGTGACTTGGCGGTGTAGCGATGTACCATCACGCCATTGACCTTTAGCGCAGCCATAATCGGCTCGCCCTCAAGTCCCTCCATCGGAGTTCCGTTATAATAAAAGGTAACTGTTTTCCCTTCCGGACTAGGTCCAAGAATAGGATGATTTTCAATTCTTCCCATAATCCAATCCTCCTTCGTTTTTCTATAAAAAAAGACGCCAATCGATTCGATTGACGCCTTTGTCTAACTGAGTCCCATTATAGATAGCGATTCTCAGTTTGTATTGTAAAAAACGATACTAAAAATATTTACTTCACTTTAATGGAAACAATATCAGAAAACGCTCCGTAATAATTTGTTCCATTATAAGTCTTATATGCACGAACCTTATATTTGACGGTTGTTCCCTTCTTCAGCTTCGTATTTTTATAGGAGAAGGTTGCATTTCCTTTGACCGTTGCAAGCTTTTCATATTTCTTCGTCTTACTGTTATAACGATAAACCTGGTAGCCACTGGCACGCGTTACCTTATTCCACTTCAATGTGGCGGCCGAGGATTTGCTGCTTGCCTTCAGACTCTTCGTCTGCCCCGGCTTCGTGCTGTCTTTGTATGCGGCAGATGAGCTTCCCCATGTCGTAACGCCATCGACCTTGCGGTATGCACGCACCTTGAACTGATACTCCTTCGCGGCCGCAAGACCTGTAATCTTATAGGAAACTGTGCTTCCACTCGTGAGCGTTATCACCTTCTCATAAGCTTGCGCATCTGTATTATACCGATAAATGCGATATCCACTGGCACCGGAAACTTTATCCCACGACAAAGTCAGATACGTACTGCTTCTAACAGCCGTGCTCACTCCGGACACCTTTGCCGGCGGTGTTGTCACGGATACGACCGATGAATAGCTTCCATAATAATTCGTTCCACCGATTGTCCAGTAGCAGCGTACCTTATATTGATAGGTTTTGCCACTGCTCACATTCTCATCTGTATAGCTGCGATTCTTGGTCGATTTCAGGTACACATATTTCTCCTGTTCCGGATCGTAGCGGTACACGCGATATCCGGTCACATCATCCGCGGCCTCACTCCAGCTTAATTTCACCGGACCGGATGCACTCTCAGCGGAAGCCTTCACTCCTGTTGTCTTGATGCTCGTATCCTTATACCAGAAATTCGTATCCAGATTTCTACTGTACCCATCCACCCTGGAAGTCGAAGAATACTGCCAGAAATCATAATCATATGGCACATCAGCATAAGCCGTGCCACTCTTCGTATTACTTGTGGTCGTATTGTTGTAACGTGCGATCCAGATGCCACAATCCATGAGATCATCGGTATTAATATAGGATTTGATCCAGGAATAGGATGCATACACGCTCGCCTGATATCCCGCCTCCACAATCGTGTCGGCAAAAGCCTGACATACCGCAGTCTCTTTCGTCTTTGAAAGCTTGCCTGCCGTCAATCGGTTATAGCTTCCCTTCTCACGATCGATGACGATCGGCAGTGTGACGTCCCAATCATATTTATCAATCTGATTCAGAACGAAGTTCGCCTCTTCCCTCGCTTCCTTCTCAGTCAACGCCTGCGAGAAAATATAGAGACCTATATTAATGTCATTCTCCAGCGCCGCTTGAATGTGTGAATCCGCAGCAGTATCTTCGTAGATACTTCCACTGGAGGAATCTCTCGATCCCACACGCACAAAGGCGAAATCGATTCCGGCATTATGTATTTCTTCCCAATTCAGAAGTGTTGTCGTCTTATTTTTCGCCTGCCACCAGGACACATCAATTCCGTTAATCAGCTGATAATCTTCGTAATCGCTTCTATGATAGTACGTCGCAGAAGTATAATCACCGTCCGTCGTAAAAGAATTATCCTCAAAATCCTGCGTATAAGAAGTGCTTACCGCCTGTGTCGAAGTTGCTGATAAAAGCGATATTGCGCTTCGCAACAGAGAATATTGGGTATCTTCTGCCGGTATATCATCCTTATAGACGGTCTCATCCTCGATACTTTGACCCATGACGCCGTCCATCTGCGCCTCTGGCACTGCTGCCCTAAGCTGCTGCGGCGCAAGTACACATGCTGCCGATAACACCAATCCTGCTACGATCATTTTTGCTTTCGTCCACTTCAATTTTCTTCCTCCATCATGCACATTCACTTGATTCTCTCGTCATGTTTCATAAACATCAATAAGAATGATCCATCAAAACAATTCCCCTCTCAGGCTCCACCTTTCGCAAAAAGGCAAAAATATAGGGCGCCACCATGCAAGCGCCCTACACATTCGAGATTCTCCGCCTTCACCACCCGCCGCATAGAAGTCCTCTGGCTGCTTCGTATACCATAGTTGTAGCAACACCTTCTATCCGTTCCTCATCGGATCGTGTACTGCGATATCCTCTCATTTTGGAATTGTTCCCTTTTCCATCTTTTTTCAAGGTTTTGGGGGTATGATCATCACAAAAAGATTTCATTCAACTTGCTTTGTCTATCTCTTTTCATGTATGCTATCATCATAGAGAGGTTTCCTTGAAAAAACCTTGAAGCAGCTTAAGAATTTAAATATACGTTGAGATAGATAATATAGGAGAAAATGCAATGCGAATTTTAGTAATTGAAGATAACATCCGTCTGGCAGACACGATCGCCGATGCGCTGCGCTGCGAAAATTATATCGTGGACATCGCAAACGATGGTGTGCAGGGATACGAGGATGCGGCAAGTGGAATCTATGACATGCTGATTCTGGATCTGATGCTTCCGAAAATGAATGGTTACGAGGTGCTTTCCACACTGCGCAGGGAAGGAAACGATATTCCGGTGCTGATCCTCTCCGCCCGCACGGAGCTTGATGACAAAGTGCAGGGATTTGCAGTCGGTGCGGACGACTATGTGACCAAACCGTTTGAGATCCAGGAGCTTCTGATGCGCATACAGGCGATCACCCGCAGACGTGTGCACCAGGATATCCAGCTTCTGCATGCCGGAAATCTGGCTTTTGACAACAACACCTGTGAGATTTCCAACACTGACACCGGCAAAACCATGAAGATCAGTGGAAAAGAAATGCAGCTTCTCGAATTTCTGCTGATCAATCAGAATCAGGTGCTGGAAAAGGAACAGATTGCAACCAAGATCTGGGGATACGAATCAAATGCGGAATACAACAATGTGGAAGTCTATATTTCCTTTCTGCGCCGCAAGTTCCAGCATCTGCAGGTCAACACGCGTATCCGCGCAGTTCGTGGCGTGGGTTATATTCTGGAGGTAGCCAATGATTAGAAACCTACAAAAGAAGATCTCTCTGTTGTTTCTTTTGCTTTTGTCCATTACATGGATCAGTATTCTGTCCATCTATGTGACGAATATTTACCGGTCCAATCTGCTCAACATCGAAGATAAGGTTCGCGAGGAGGTCAAGGACGAAAACTGGAAAAATTTCATTATCTATAAGGGACTGAATTCGGATCTGAATGACATCTCGTACTGTGTTTATTCGCTGTCCGCAGAATCAGATGAAGAACCATCCATCCTCTTCCATACCTTCTCCGATAAATCGGAAGAAGAACTGTTAAAAGATGGAAAACGCGTGATTGCTGCAAATGAGAGTGGCCGCATGCACTTTCTGCAGTATACCTATCTCTACAAATACCAGCACAATTCCGGCAAACGCTATCTCATCCTGATCAGTGGCACGCCTGCACTTCGCGCGACTCTGCCAACTCTGTATGTCTGTGGCGGTCTGCTGCTTGTCGGAATACTTCTTTTTGCGGTCTCCGGACGTGCGCTCTCCCGCTGGCTGACCCGACCGATCGAGGAGATGATCAATTCCGAGAAGAAATTTATCTCGAATGCCAGCCACGAGTTAAAAACACCTCTTGCGGTCATCCGTGCGAATACACAGCTTCTGCAGAAAGAGGTTGCATCAGAGAATAAGCATCTTGGGTACATTAATCAGGAGACGGAACGCATGATTTCGCTCGTCAACAAGATGCTGACGCTCGTCCGCCTTGACACAGCACAGAATCAGGCGCCGATGACGCATTTTCAGGTGGATGATGCGTTATACGATATCATTTACCCGATGGAAAGCGTTGCCTATGAGAAGGGAATCCGTATTACAACGGATATTCAGGAGAATATGTATATTGACGGGGTTGAAGATCAGATTCAGGATCTTCTTTCCATCCTGTTAAATAATGCGATCAGTTACTCGCCGGATGGCGGAGAAATCGTTATCCGCTCCTACATTCAGACGAAAAAGTTCCACCTGTCCGTTGCCAACACCGGAGATCCGATTCCGGAAGAAACGCGTGAGCGCTTGTTTGAACGCTTTTTCCGCGCGGATGAAGCGCGCGAGGATAATGGACACTATGGTCTTGGGCTCTCCATCGCCAGCAGTATCGTCGCGCACCACAACGGACGCATCCATGTCAGCTACGAGGATGGGAAGAATGTGTTCGCAGTTGTGCTGCCGCTGTAAATTAAAAACGCCAGTTCCGGCAAAAGTCGGCTCTGGCGTTTTTTATTTCTAAAACGATTGAATAAAACAAAATATAATATTTACCATTACTATAACTATACAAAATGCAAGGATGATTTTAGAAATCTTACGTATTTTCGGATTTTGCTTCATTTTAAGTAAAATGCCTGTTGTAAAGAAAATACTGGTCAGCAGTGCTCCGACGGCCAATCCAAAACCAATGCTTTCTATACTCATTAGAAACGGATTGATTTGACCAATTCCAAAACTCTCAAACAATAAAGCTAATAATAACGCTCCAAATCCAACGCAACTTATAATACGGACTCGTTTCATAAGAATATCTTTCTCATTCTCCGCATAATCAGCAACTTTCAGCAATGTGTCTTTCTCTTCTCTATTCATATTCTCGCTTTTCCTTTCTCCATCAATGATTTCCCGGATATCAACATTATAAAAATCCGCAAGTTCGATCAGTAGACTCAGTTCTGGCATATTTATTCCGTTTTCCCATCGAGAAACACTTCTTGTCGATACATTAAAATGTTCTGCCAACTGTTCCTGCGTTAATCTCTTTTCCTTCCGCAGTTCTTTTAATAAAGAACCAATTTTCTTTTGATCCATGCTGTTACCTCCTTTCCACTGACAGAATATCGAAATAATTTATATTTGAACACGACACAAAACGAGAAATGCTGTGTTTATGTATACCCGACACGCCTTGTCAGGTTGTTGATCGCTGACTGTTTCATCATAGCATAAATAACATATGGATTCTATCTTCAGTATAAAATAGGTCAAAACCATCATAGAATCGGTCATTTACTTCTATTTTGTAATATGCTATCGTAGACATACAAGCATTTATATTAAGGAGATTAGGTTACTATGGAAAAAAAGCAAAATCATTTTTCAGGGCAACTCGGCTTTGTCCTGGCTGCAGCCGGTAGTGCTGTGGGTGTGGGAAATCTGTGGCGTTTCCCATATCTTGCCGCAAAAGATGGGGGCGGACTCTTTTTGATCATTTACTTTGTGCTCGTGCTGACGTTCGGCTTTACGCTTTTGACATCCGATATCGCAATCGGTCGCCGCACCAAGCAGAGCGCGATTGGCGCTTACACACAGATGCATTCAAAGTGGAAATTCCTGGGAATACTTACATTCCTTGTTCCGGTTCTCATCATGACATATTACGCAGTCATCGGTGGCTGGATCACAAAGTATGCAGTAACGTACATAACCGGACAGGCAAAGGCCGCTGCCGGCGATGATTACTTTACCTCGTTTATTACTTCATCGACTTCACCAGTCGTTTACGCTTTGATCTTCATGGGCGTGACTGCATTTATTGTATACAACGGTGTAGAGGGCGGCATTGAGCGCGTTTCCAAGTGGATGATGCCGATCCTTTTAATCATTGTTGTTATTATTGCCGGATATTCGCTGACACTGCAGCATACCGATGCTTCAGGCGAGGTTCACACCGGATTGCAGGGATTTCTGTATTACCTTACGCCGAATGTGGAGGGACTTACCGTAAAGCGTTTCCTGCAGATTCTGCTGGATGCGATGAGCCAGCTTTTCTTCTCGCTCAGCGTATCGATGGGAATCATGATCACTTACGGTTCCTATGTGAAGCCAGAAGTTAACTTGAATAAAGCGGTCAACCAAATCGAAATCTTCGATACCGGTGTTGCATTCCTCGCAGGTGCGATGATCATTCCTGCCGTATATGTATTCTCCGGAACCGAAGGCATGGGCGCAGGACCGAGCCTGATGTTTGTCTCGTTACCAAAAGTATTCGCAGCCATGGGCAAAGCAGGCATTGTGGTAGGAATCCTCTTCTTCGTGACTGCGATCTTCGCAACACTGTCATCCTGCATCTCCGTATTGGAATCCATTGTTGCCAACTGCATGGAGATCTTCCACGCAGGCCGCAAGAAGACCGTTCTCATTCTGTCGGTAATCTATCTTGGTGCATCCGCTATCATCACGTTAGGTTACAGCATTTTCTACGTTGAAGTGAAACTGCCAAACGGATCAACTGGTCAGCTGCTGGATATCATGGATTACATCAGCAACAGCGTTATGATGCCGTTCATCGCATTGCTTTCAACGATCCTGATCGGCTGGGTTATGACACCGGATTATGTCATCGACGAGATGGAACGAGGAGGCAAGAAGTTCCGCCGCAAAAAGCTTTACTGCATCATGATCCGCTACGTTGCACCGGTGATGATGCTTGTACTTTTTTTACAGTCGACCGGAATTTTATCATAATTTCATACTATTTAAAAACCGGAGTAACGAAAAATCATCGTTACTCCGGTTTTTATGTTATTCTTTATCTGATTGGTACCGCAACCTCCGTAATATAATCATTGCTATTTGCACCACGGCTCGGCGGTCCCTCTAAATAAATGCTGCGATACTGTCCGGTTGTCTCCACATGATTCTTCCGGACATATGCGTCTAAAGCCGCAATTGCAGTCCCGATTCCCTCATAGGGACCTCGATAATAGATACACAATGCAGGTGTCTCAACAAACGCTTTCCTCTCCGCTCCCGTAAATCCATCATTGACCGGAATGCAGCACATGAGATCCAGGCTCTCACACGCGCTATCCATACGCATTGTGAACATTCGTGCATTCATCGACATCATCCCCGTTCTTGCCGCTGCAATATAAGTGTCGCGCAGCTTGTTTGCAGCATCTGCCGTATCTTCACACAGATAGCGGCGGCAAAAACATACCTGCCACGGAAGGCGCACCTGATGCACCGTCAGGTCCCCCTGCTTAGCCGAGCGGACCTGAAGCATCTGGATATTGCGGTCTAAGACGGCACGCAGATTCATCAAACGTTCAAGATGGTGATCCAGATTCCCTGTATCGTAGTAATATTCCGCTATTTCCGCGAGTGACAACTATGTGACCGCGGGACTGATTGAAACGAATCAGTTGTTTCAGGTAACAAAGCCGACACCAATCAGCGGACATTATCAGATTTATTATAGACAGGGTCTTTACTATGTGAATGCCAAATATGTAAATCTTAGGATGTCCAATGAAAACAAGCCGGCGATGCAATATAACGCAGTTGTAACCTGCAGTGATCCTGTCAACATTACCACAGAAGCAAATGCATCCTCATCCGTGGAAGGAATCGCAAAAAAAGATGCAAAGCTTCAGGTGGTCAAGAAAAACTACGGCAATGGTTATTCACAAGTGTGGTTTAACTCAAAGAAATGCTACATCCCTACGAAGAATCTGACCGGATTTGAGACTTATCTTACGCTCGCAGCGTTAAAAAAGCCGAGCAAAGCCAAGGGAACACTTGTCATAGATTCTCCATGGGCCGCATATGGTGCCAGCGCCTTCACGGAGGCCGGACTAAAAATACTGAAAAAATACCATATGGATCCGGATAATTCGAAAGCACTTAAAAAATGCCTGGACACCAAAAATGTTTATTTTATGCAGGCTGGCGAAAGTGCTCCCGTATACAAAGTAAGTAAAATGACCTATTCGACAGAGGCATTCCCGGATTATAAGGAAACCGGAAAACTATACAAAATTTTATATAACGGAGAAATCTGTTATGTAGCGGATGTGGGAAATGCACCTTTTACCTATTATCCGGAAAATAAATACTCGAAAAAGGTAAAGGCGGAAACCAAAGTCCTCAGGGTTTATTGTCAGAAGGGTGGCAGCAGCGGAAATCTGGAGTGCTATAAGATCAACGGTCAATATTATTATAAATTGGACGATATCGCATACCTGATGTCCAAAACAAATAAATCCTTTCATGTGAAATACGATAAAACCAAAGATGCAATGATCATCAACAGTATGACGGCATATAAGGGAAAAGCCGCATCTCTGAAAAAAGGTAACGGTAAAAAGCATAAAGTAACTGTCCCTGCCACGAGTATCGTGTGGGATGGCGAAGTCGTGGGGATCCCTTGCTACAAGATTGACGGAAAGTATTATGTGTCACCGGACGATATCGGCGAACTGACCGATTCCCGTTTCGAAAGTGACGGAAGTGGTTGGTGTATAAGGACTCTCCTTCCTCACAAAATAGACGCAGTAGGCTAAAACAGGAACCGGAATCTAAGATTCCAAAAATGTAAAATTGCATCCATAACAACAAAATACCGAACCATTTTGTTCCTAAGAAATCAAATTCTTTTCTCAAATGGTTCGGTATTTTTATATGTTTTACAGTTCAATAATCACTGCCTGATATCCGCCCAGTGTGATGCATCCGTTATCATCCAGATCCACACGCTCGCAGTTGTTGAGGATCACATTGCCAGCGGCTTCCGGAAGCATAACCGTCTGCGGCTCGTTCTGGAAGTTTGCAAGAACAAGTAACGTCTGTCCCTCTCCCTTGCGGAAGTATGCAATCAGATTCTTTGTTTCACGCATGTATGGCTCAAAACGGCCGAATGTCAGAGTCTCATGGTAAGCCGGATCTTTGTAGAGCGCGATCATCTTCTTATAAAATGCGTAAACCGAGTTTCTATCATCTTTTTGCTTTGCAAGGTTGATCTCCTTGTAATTCGGATTGACGATCATCCAAGGCTTATGCGTGGAGAATCCGGCATTTTCCGCATCACTCCACTGTACCGGAGTACGCGCATTTTCACGGCTGTAAACGCGAAGCAGCTTCATGCTTTCTTCCTCGGAATAGCCTGCATCGCGGCACACCTTATACTCATCCTTTGAGCTGATGTCATCAAGCTGATCGATGCTCTCAAATGGGCAGTTTTCCATTCCGATCTCCTGTCCCTGATAGATGAACGGGATTCCGCGCAGGAAGAAGTATACGGCCGCCAACGCCTTCTTACTTGTATCGTTTAAATCTCCCTCCGGAATATAACGGCATACGCCACGCGGCTCATCATGATTTTCAATGATATTGGAAAGGAAACCGATGTCTGCCACACGAAGCTGACTGTCAAAGATTGCATTCTTGTACATCTCCGGTGTTACACTCTCATGCTCATACCATGCGCCGCCTTTTCCACACATCTCCGGTGCGAAATCAAATTTCGATGAAAAATGTCCATCCTCTCCGATGAACTCACGAAGCTCGGAGTCCTTCTCGTTAAATACTTCTCCTACGGTAAAGGCATCATACTTATCAAATGTCTCATGCTTCATCTCCTCTAAGAATTCGCCGATTCCCTCGGCATCCTCAAGCATACGAACGATCGAAACCATTCCGTCATCACGATCCGGCTCATAATCACAGAACGGAAGCTTTTTCTTGATGTTGATGATTGCATCGATACGGAATCCGGCGATACCGCGCTCAAACCACCAGTTCATCATCTTATAAACTTCCTGGCGGACTTTTGGATTCTCCCAATTGAGATCCGGCTGCTTCTTATGAAAAGCATGAAAATAATATTTATCGGTTCTCGGAATCGGCTCCCAGACGCTTCCTCCGAAGTAGGAACGCCAGTTACATGGCAGCTTTCCGTCTTTCTTCTCCGCAATATAGAAATATTTTCCGTACTCTCCGTCCGGATCGGCGCATGCCTTCTTGAACCACTCATGCTCATCGGAGCAGTGGTTGACAACGAGATCCATGACGATGTACATATCGCGCTTTTTGGCCTCTGCAAGCAGGCGGTCCATCGTTTCCAGATCGCCAAAAAGCGGATTGATGTCATAGTAATCGGAGATATCGTATCCCTGATCCACAAGTGGGGACTTGTATACCGGCGAAATCCAGATAATATCGATTCCAAGATCCTTCAGGTAATCGAGCTTTCCGATGATGCCTTCAAGATCACCGATTCCGTCTCCATTGCTGTCTGCAAAGCTTTTCGGCCAGATCTGGTATGCAACCTTTCCCATCCACCATTTCTTTGTCATCGTGTATCCTCCTTTATTAACCCAGCTTACACTTTTCTATTCTGTTTTCCTGACTTGATTCGCCTTTTCTTTATCCCGGTCAGGTTCTCTCGTCTTTTTCCTGACCTAATTTAAATTTTCTCTGAATAAGTCAGATACGGCGCACCACCGCTTCATATGGACGAAGCACAGCCGGCATATTTCCAACATAGTTGCTGATCATGATTGGTGCGTCCTCTGGGATCTGTGCCATAACAGCTGCAGGGATTGCTACATCGTGATCCGTAAAGTTACACAGCACCATCAGCTTCTCATTACCAAGGGTTCTTGTATAAATGAAAAGCTCTTCGTTGTCCGGCTCAAGCAGTTCGTAATCACCGTATACAATCACTTCATTCTCGTGGCGCAGACGGATCAGTTCCTTATAATAAGAAAATACGGAATCCGGATTACCAACCTGCTGCTTCGCGTTAATCTCTAAATAGTTCGGATTCACGCGGATCCAAGGCGTTCCCGTCGTAAATCCTGCATTTTCACTGTCATCCCACTGCATCGGTGTGCGCGCATTGTCGCGCCCGATCTTCTTAAGGTAACCCATCATCTCCTCATGGGAAACTCCAAAGGTCTCGGTCATTTCCTTGTATGCATTAAAGCTCTCTACATCCCGGTAATCTTCCAGCTTATCAAAATACACGTTTGTCATTCCAAGCTCTTCACCCTGATATACATAAGGAGTTCCCTGCATCATATGAAGACAGGTCGCAAGCATCTTCGCAGATACCTCACGATATTCCTCACTGTCATTGCCGTAACGCGATACGCTGCGCGGCTGATCGTGGTTGGACAGATACAGGCTGTTCCATGCCTTGCCCGCAAGTCCCGTCTGCCACTTGGACAATGTTGCCTTCCATTCCGGAAGCGGCATTTTGTCAGAATCCCATTTTCCATAACGGTTGTGTGCATCCTTTCCTGCGCCGGTATGTTCAAACTGGAATACCATATTGAGCTCGCTTCCGTCTGCATTCGCATACTTCTTTGCTTCCTCTAAGGTAACACCGGCAGCCTCTCCGACTGTGATCAGATCATATTTCGAAAGTACCTCTTTATTCATCTCCTGCAGATACTCGTGCACATGCGGTCCGTTTGCGCAGCCACTGTCTCCGTATCCGTTCTCTCCGACCTCTCCGTCTGGAAGTCCTTCCGGCTTGGAAATCAAGCTGATCACATCCATTCGGAAACCATCAATGCCTTTTTCGCACCACCAGTTCATCATGTCAAATACCGCATCACGTACCTTCGGATTGTCCCAATTAAGATCCGGCTGCTTCTTGGAAAACAGATGCAGATAATACATATCTGTCTGCGGATCATACTTCCATGCAGAACCGCTGAAGATCGATCCCCAGTTATTCGGCTCGCTTCCGTCGGCTTTACCCGGACGCCAGATATAGAAATCACGATAAGGATTATCCACACTCTTGCGGCTCTCCACAAACCACGCATGTTCATCGGATGTATGATTGACAACCAAATCCATCATGATCTTGATACCAAGTTCGTGCGCTCTTACAAGCATCCGGTCGTAGTCTTCCATTGTTCCGAACTCTGTCATAATCGCCTGATAATCACTAATGTCATATCCATTGTCATCATTCGGTGACTGGTATACCGGCGAAAGCCAGATAACATCAATACCAAGCTCCTTCAGATAATCCAATTTCTCTGTAATTCCGTTCAGATCCCCGATTCCATCTCCGTTCGAATCCATAAAACTTCTCGGATAAATCTGATAGACAACGGATTCTTTCCACCATGCTTTCTTCATAAAATACTCTCCCTTTCCTTTTAGTTATGCGGTTAACTTCTAAATAAAAATTAACACAGACATACCACCTGTGTCAATGGTTAAGCGCATAACCATGATAATGCACAAAACACCTCTTTCATTTTGTGCATGATTGCATTCGCGCCCTTATATTGTATCTTTTATTTACATTTCTTAATGTAAAATTCGACTCACCGACTCCCGCTCCACCAGTTTAACCGGAAGAACATGCGGCTCCTGTGCCACCTGCTCTGCATTTTTATCGCGTAAAGCGAGTAACGCCTCCACCGCCATCTGTGACTTTTTCCCGATGTTCTGATTTATCGTTGTCAATTTTGGGCGCGCCAGCCGCGCGTATATGAGATCATCAAATCCGGCAATCGAGATATCCTCCGGAATCCGTATACCATGACTTTGTAAGAATGCGCTGACCTCGAGCGCATACAGATCGGATGCAACAAAAAGCGCCGTATAATTCTCAAATTCCGGCAGCCACTGCTGCAATTCGAGTTCTCTTACTGCCTCTGACGTAGAGAAAATATAATGATCCTTCTCCGTCGTCTCAAGTCCTGCTTCTTCCATCGCACGCTGCAATCCCATCCAACGATAATGATCAATATCCAGATCATTGTCCGCAAGCATCGCAATCTTCGTATGCCCCTGGCTGATCAGATATTTTCCCATCTTGTAGCCACCGCCGAAATCATCCGTCGCGATATTCACGAAATTCGACTTGCGATTCAGATAAGTATCGATCGAAACAACACCTTTCCGGTATTTCTCACACAGGCTCTTCAGCTGACTCTCTGCCACGTTACACACGATCAAGCCCTCGAGATTCCACGCGATTGCCTGCTTTAATACTTCTTCCTCACTCTGCTGCACGATCAGATACATATAACAGTCATGCGCACGGATCTCCGCCTCCAGATTTCCGACCAAAGCGCTATAATATGGATCCTCCATCGTAACCTTCATACCTGGCCTCTCCGGAATCACAACACCGATCATATTGGAATTCGTCTGCGCCAGCATCATTGCAGAACGGTTGCGCACATATCCCATCTCATCGAGCGCCTTTTGGATCCGCTCACGCACCTCTCCCGAAACGCGCTGATCCTTACCATTGATCACATTTGAAACTGTCGCGGTACTGACACCGACCGCCTCCGCCACATCCTTAATTCGAACCATTCTCATCCCTCATCGCAACTGTTTTGTACGGAATTCAACTCTTCCAACTTGCCTATCACTGCTTTGTCAGTTCCACATACTTACAGATCATCTCCACCACACCGTCCACGCCAAGCACGGATTCGTCGAGGCAGAGGTTGTAATTTGCAGCTTCGCCCCAAGCCTGATTGCAGTAATACTCATGGTATGCCCTGCGTCTCGCATCTGTTTTCTCTACGAGCTGCTTTGCCTTCATCTCCGGGCAGCCATGTTTCTCCATGATCGTCTGCACGCGCACTTTCTTATCGCCGCACAGGAAAACTGTCACGGTATCCGGTTCCTGACCATACACATAATTTCCGCATCGTCCGATGATCACGCACGGTTCATCCCCGATCGTCGCCTGAAGTGCCTTCCCCGGAGTCTGTCGGATCGTCTCGTTCTGCTCACTTTTTACCATCGCAGCCAGAAACGGATCAGCCTCTTTTTCCCCGAAGAAATTCGGGTAACGCTCATAGACACCGTTCTCGTCCGCCAACGCCTGAATCGCTTTCTTATTGTATAATGTAAGTCCCAGCCGTTCCGCTAGTTTCTCACCAACCAGATCGCCGTTGCAGCCACACTGTCTTCCTATCGTAATTCTCATATTGAACACCATCCTCTCTATTTTTTCAATTCCTTTCGAAAATCTTCCCATTCCACGATTCTGCCGCTTCGCCCGATTCCCCGGAAAAAGCCTGCGTTCCGGCGCGGCTTCCTGCCCGGATTCTTCGAGATCATCAGCTGCTGGTGAAATGTGTAATCTTCCCATTCAAGCAGCGTGAACGGATGCTCCTCCGTCACAACCACATACACATTCTTCTTGGTATACTCCGGATAATGCCCCTCGTATCCGTGATTTTTCATCGCCTTTTCCACCTCGCGGCGCGCATGCTGCATCGATGCATTCATCTGCTTTCCGTAATCTCTGGCCGGATACGGTTTCGATGCCTTGACCACCTGCTCATACAGATCATGATAGATCGCCTCCCGCTTCGGAGAGCGAAGCGCCTTGCTTAAAATCTTCTCCAGCCGCTCCGTCGGGAAAAGGCGGTACAGCCGAATCATCTGCGCATACATCGTATCCCCCACTTTGAGCGCCACGCGCTCCATGGCATCAAGCCCTTCTCCCCGCAACGGAAAATGCCACGCAAGCGGATCCTCGATCGGTGACCAGTCTCGGAACGGCGAAAAATAAATGAGACTTTGCAATTCACATTCTGTCTTGTTGCAATATTTCTCCCCCATGTACCGGTACTTATCTGCAATCGTGCCGATCATGTATACCAGCTGGCGCCACTGCTCCTGTCCCTTCATCCAGAAGTGCCCGATCTCATGATAACGGAAACATGCCGTATGTTCCCGCAGATTTCGGAACCAAAGCGTGCACACATTCTCCTCTCCCTGGTGCATCACCAGTCCGTAACGAGCCGATTCCGTCAAAAGCTCAGCACTTGTCACCGGTATATCTGCCACATATTCTCCCTGCAACGATGCATCCTGCACATCCAGATAACACTCCACCGCATCATTTAAAATATAAGGAATCACGTACTGCGTCGCTCCGTCTTTACCGTGTTGCTCACACAGTTCAAACGCGCCGTAGTCAAGCAGTTCCGCGATTCTTTTAAAGCATTCCGGCATCTCATCCGTGAGTCCCGGAAGCATCTGTTTTAATTGTTCATTTCCCTTCATTTTTGTTCCTTTTTCTACTGTGCCTTCGCTGATTGCAACCTGCTCCGGTTTGTTCCCATCAGAATGATTGCACATTTCCATTTTCTTTCCATATATACTCTACATTATATCCACCTCTTCGTTTACTGTAAAGACCGCTTGCAAGTCCCGGAAAAATGTTATACAATGCAATCGTTTCTGCAAACTTAATAATTTGTAACTGTTCAGAGCCAAGCAAAATTTCATAAAACAGGTGTAAAATGCTTGCATTTTTAAGACTGTTTTTGAAATTTTATTTGGCGGATACGCCACACCGACGAAATGCGTAGCATTTTGGAGGTTGGCTCTGAACAGTTACAATAATTTAAATAAATGCACGAAGCATCACATTATTATGAATGTGATTGGCATAACTTGAATACGAGGAAAACTTTATGAGAAAAATCGCTTTTTTTGATGTAGATGGAACTTTAACTTCGGAGATCGACGGTTCGATCCCGGCAAGCGCGGTCAATGCGATCCGCGCAGCGCGTGCCAACGGCAACTTAATGTTTATCAATACCGGGCGCTGTTTTCACAACCTGGAAGAACGTTTTCAGTCGATCGGATTTGACGGATTCGTATGCGGCTGCGGAACGGATATCTATTGTGACACCAGGCAACTGATGCATGTAACGCAATCCCACGAAACAACCATGCAGCTGCTCAAGAAGGCAAAAGAAGTCGATATGGATATTGTATTTGAATCCTGTGATTCCACAATATTTGACATTTCCCGCCCAATTCATGATCCAGACGCTCTCAAGCTGCAGGAAGAAAATTTAGAAAAAGGCTTTGAAGAATTTGATCCATGGACGAAACCAAACTTCTGCTGTGACAAATTTGTTACCTGGATCCGCAACGAGGCACAGCTTAACGAATTCCGTAAAGTCAGTGACCAATTCTTTGAATGCATTGACCGCGGCGGTTTATTCCGCGAGTTTGTACCGCTCGGCTATACGAAAGCAACCGGTCTGCAGTACATCTTAGATCACTACGGACTCACCAAGAAAGAGGCTTACGTCTTCGGCGATAGCAACAACGATCTGCCAATGCTAACCTACGTTCCGAACAGTGTCGCGATGGGCAATGCTGATCCGGAATCTCTAAAGAAACAGGTTTCTTATGTTACAAAAAAATCCAGTGAGGGCGGAATCGCCGCAGCACTGGAACATTTCGGATTTATCTAATTCCTATTCATTTTATATACATCCATCTTAAAAGGGAACTTTTACAGTTCCTTTTTTATGTACAAAAAAACTGCCTCACTGAGTGAGACAGTTTTTCGTTTACTTGTATGTAACTGTGATTAGCCCTGAGAGATAGCTCCAGTTGGGCAAACACCTGCACATGTACCACAATCTACACAAGCAGATCCGTCGATCTCGTACTGAGAAGCACCTGCAGAGATTGCTCCTACAGGACACTCGCCTGCACATGTACCACAGCTAACGCATGAATCAGAAATTACGTATGCCATAATAGAATCCTCCTTAAATAATGATCATTATTCACCTTAATTGGTTTAAAGCTATTTTAGTACAAACCCTTCATAAGTTCAAGAGGTCAGCCAAATGTATTTAATTTGATGCACGCGCATGTGTTCCTAATTCCAGGTAATAAAATGATAACTGTCAAGTACCTGAAAGAATTTTGCCAGTCTTTCGTACAATGGATTGGCTTTCTCTCCGAACTGCTCCTCCACTTCTTTGCCAATGGCGATGATGTCTTTCTCACCATCCATGATTGGCCAGACAAAACTTCCCATTTCGTCAAGGTGAATGTGCGTAACCTTTGGCTTGTGGAAAAATTTCTGTGCCAGCCGGTTGAAAAAGCCGGTATTTTCGATATCCAGTGTAACGATTCCTTTTTCGTCCTTCGCCCATGCAATGGCTTCATGACGCTTTGGTTTTCTTTCCAGATAATTTTCCTGTTGATCTTTGTTTGTTTTTTTCTTCATCTCTATTTACTTTCTTTTTTCTTCTTCCAAAAAGAAAATTTCAGTACCAAAAGAATAATCAGTGCAAATACAACCAGACTTCCGATTGTAGCTACCGGCTCAGAAAGGTTGAGCTTTCCGGACAAGTCGATAACCTCGTCAATCTTAAATACAGCAAATACGGCAAGAAGGATACCAACAATACCTTCACCTGCGATCATACCTGAGCAGTATAGCATACCATCGCTGATCATACGCTCCTTGTCTTTCTTCTCCTTCTTAGACTTCTCAAAGCCAAGACGGATAAGTCCACCAACCATGATGCATGCGTTCAGCTGTACTGGAAGGTATACACCAATTGCGAATGGAAGTACCGGAATTCCAACAACTTCTACTGCAATAGCAAGGAATACACCGATGAATACCAATGCCCATGGAAGGTTGTTGTTCATAACACCCTCGATGATCATCTTCATCAGCATTGCCTGTGGAGCACCAAGCTGCTCAGTACCGAATCCCCATGCAGAATCTAACAGATACAGTACACCACTGATTGCAAGACCTGCTGCGATAACACCGATGATCTCACCGATCTGCTGCTTCTTTGGTGTTGCACCAAGCAGATAACCGGTCTTCAAATCCTGTGACGTATCACCAGCAATAGCTGCTACAATACAGATGATAGAACCGATAGCGATCGCTCCCTGCATTCCGTGGATACCGGAATCACCAGTTGCCTTCAGAATAATTGTTGCAATCAAAAGTGTTGCAATTGCCATACCGGAAACCGGGTTATTGGAACTTCCTACTAAACCAACCATTCTTGAAGAAACAGTTGCGAAGAAAAATCCGAAAATAACTACGATCACTGCACCCAGTAATGAAACTGGAATCTGTGGAAGTAACCATACAAGGATGGTCAGAATTGCAATTGCTACAAGGATGATTTTCATGTTCAGATCCTGATTGGTACGAACATTTCCACCCTCTTTTGTTCCATTCATGCTCTTTAATGCATCACGGAACGTACGTACAATAAGTGGCAATGACTTGATCAGACTGATGATACCTCCGGCTGCGAGTGCACCCGCACCGATATAACGAATATAACTTCCCCAGATAGCACTTGCTCCACCGCTAGCAAACATCTCACCAATTGGAGCTGTACCAGGATAAAGTGTAAGATCCGATCCAAATAATACGATTGCCGGAATCAATACTAACCAGCTGATGATACCACCGGCGAACATATAAGAAGAAATTCTAGGTCCACAAATGTAACCGACACTCATTACAGCCGGATAAATCTGTGTTCCGATTTCACCTGCATATCCCTTTACGCGGATATTAATTTCACTTGGAACAAGTTTCAAACCATCGATGATGAATTTGAACGCTCCTGCGATACCCAGTCCTGCGAATACAGTTGAAGCATTTGCTCCTCCCTCTTCACCGGCTAAAAGTACCTCTGCACATGCAGTTCCTTCCGGATATGGAAGCACTCCATGCTCTCTTACGATCAGCGCATTACGAAGTGGCACCATGAAAAACACACCGAGAAGACCACCGATTAATGCAATAACCGTAATCGCAAGAATACTAGGCTTGTCCATTTTGCCTTCTGCTGCCCATAAGAACAAAGCAGGAAGTGTAAAGATCGCACCTGCTGCCAGAGATTCACCAGCGGAACCGATGGTCTGTACCAGGTTGCTCTCCAAAATGGAGTTCTTTTTCATAATCACTCGAATGACACCCATAGAAATAACGGCTGCCGGAATAGATGCGGATACCGTCATACCAACGCGCAATCCCAGATACGCGTTTGCTGCACCGAATACAACTGCCAGAAGGACTCCCATAATAATGGATGTTACTGTAAGTTCAGGGGTAACTTTTTCTGGCGCAATATACGGCTTAAACTCTTGTTTTTCGTTCAATGTTATTCTCCTTTTCCCTTAATAGTCAAGTAACTTTAATATAATATCTTATTTTCTCATTATTGGCAACTATTTATGCTTTCCACCAGTTCCACATCAGCCAAATGTATTTAATTTGATGCACGCGCATGTGTTCTTAAGCATTCTGCTTTTTCTTAAGAGAATCGTAAGTTTTTGCACAGATAATGAATGAAAGGGCTGTCAAGCCCAGCACGATCAGGGTTCCGGCAACAAGCCGGTTCACAAAAAATTCCATGCGCTCCAGACGATGCAACATGTCGCTATACACATAGGTCAGATAAACATTGGCAACTGTCAGATAAGTTCCCATATGAACAAGCGGTGCCGCACATCTGGTTCTCCGTACAAAATCCACAACCAAAATCGCTATGCTAATTGCAAACACAACAATCAGCCGCCCCTCCAGATACCATCCGACCGAGGATTGCTGCATATGAAAAGGCATCTGTCCCCGGCTGATCATCATGGTATTGATAAACATTCCGGCGATCATATACACTCCGGATATGATACTGATTGCAACCATCCACTTTCCAAAACGATCAAATTTCGCAGCTTCCGTTCGATGATCCATAATATATTTTGTCACTAACAAAATCAGCACAATGGCAAGTTCCACATAAGTCATGCTGTCTACTACATTTCCCCGAAAAGCAAGACCTCCTTTAATGAGCAGATAGCACAACATTACGATCGCGACTCCGTTTTCGATAAGCTTTCGCATTTTTTCCTTGCCTTGTATCTTGGCAACACGCACAACTTCCGTGATCGCAGCATCCTGATCGCTATCTTTCGCTCCTACAACGATGTCTTGTATCTGCAACTCAAGAATCTGCGCCAATGGCTCGATCACACCGATATCCGGAAACGTCTCACCATTCTCCCATCTGGATATTGCTTTATTCGATACGCCGATCATATCGCCAAGTTCACTCTGTGTGTACCCCTTGTCGATCCGCGCCTGCCTTATCATCTTTCCGGTTTTCTCTTTGTCCATAGTGATTATCCCCTCTCTTTCTTAATATCTGCCAATCACTTTCCTACATTAAAACGGATGCTCGTATTCGATTTTGCAAAAAACTTAGCATCTCTGATGCACTCAGCATACTTTGAAGCAAGGCAAAACGCAATCCACTATGATGAGAATGTCCCATTTAAAGCACTTACTTTACCACTTTAACGCAAATTAGTAACATATGGTTTACTAAACCGTATGTTACTAATTTACAAGCCGTACATAAAAAGAAACAGCCTCCACATGCATCCATGCAAAAACTGTTTCCTTTTCATTTTCTGTATAACCACTCTTAGTGTTCCAGGTTTGCAAACTTGGTGTACTCCGGCAGCCAAGCGAGATTGACGGTTCCAATTGGACCGTTACGCTGCTTAGCGATAATGATCTCGGAAATTCCCTTGAGTTCGGTATCCTTGTTGTAGTAATCGTCACGATAGATGAACATTACCACATCGGCATCCTGCTCGATTGCTCCGGACTCTCGGAGGTCGGAAAGCATCGGACGGTGATCCGGTCTCTGCTCTACGGCTCGGGAAAGCTGCGAGAGTGCAACTACCGGAACACTGAGTTCTCGGGCAAGTGCCTTCAAAGAACGGGAAATATCAGAAATCTCCTGCTGACGGCTGTCCGTGCTCCTTCCGGATCCGGTCATCAACTGTAAGTAGTCGATGATGACCAGCTTTAAGTCATGCTCCAGCTTATACTTTCGGCACTTGCTTCGAAGTTCGGAAATACTGATACCCGGCGTGTCATCGATGATAAGCTCGGAATCTCCGATGATTCCGGCACCTTCCACCAGCTTTTCCCAGTCCGCATCGGAGAGATTACCGGTACGGAGTGCCTGTGCATCGACACGCGATTCGAGGGAGAACAGACGGTTAACGAGCTGTTCTTTCGACATCTCGAGAGAGAAGATCGCGGTACACAGATTTTCGTGAAACGCAACATACTGCGCAATATTTAAGACAAACGCCGTCTTACCCATGGAAGGACGGGCGGCAACCAGAACCAGATCGGACGGCTGAAGTCCGGCGGTCCTATAATCAAGGTCGATGAATCCGGTTGGAATACCGGTTACAGTACCGGACTGCTGCGATGCTTTCTCGATTTTCTCCAAAGCATTCATTACGACCTGCCGGATCGGCACATACTCGCCTCCGGTACGGCTCGACAACAGTGCAAACACATCGTGCTCCGTCTTGTCAAGCACGCTTTCTAACGATTCCTTGCCAGCGTAGCACTCATTCTCGATATCCTCGGTAACACGGATCAGCTTGCGCTTCATCGCATTTTCCTTGACGATATTACAATAGTATTTTACATTGGCGGATGTCGGAACGGCACGCACCAGTTCTCCGACAAACTCAAGGCTTGAGACTTCCTTCGGTACATCCTTCTCCTTAAGCTTATTCTGCAGCGTAACTAGATCGACCGGCTGTCCCTCACTGTACAGCTCAACCATCGCATCAAAGATGATTCCGTACTGCTGATGGTAGAAATCTTCCTTAAGAAGCATCTCCATCGCAGTCACGATTGCATCCTTGTCCATGATCATGGAGCCGACAACCGACTGCTCGGCTTCGAGACTGTTCGGCATGATCCGCTTGATCAATGTCTCCTCCAAGCGACTTCCTCCTATCCCTCAACAACCTGAACGGTAAGCTTTGCGGTAACCTGCGGATGAAGCTTTACCGGAACCTCATATGTTCCGAGTGCTTTGATTCCATCCGGCAGATGCATCTTCTTCTTATCCAGTTCCAGCCCTGTCTGCTCCTTCGCTGCCTGTGCGATCTCTTTTGTTGAAACCGAACCAAAGATTTTTCCGCCTTCTCCGGCTTTAATCTTTACAACAACTTTCTGTTTCTCTACCGTCTTGGCAAGTTCTTTTGCATTTTCAAGATTCTCTGCAGCAACTTTATCCGCATGCTGGTTCTGCAGCTTCAGATCATTTAAATTCTTGCTTGTTGCTTCGATTCCGAGCTTCTTCGGCAGAATCGCGTTTCTGGCGTATCCGTCACTCACATTGACAATATCGCCTTTTTTTCCTAATGATTTCACATCTTCCAATAAAATTACTTTCATTCCTGTATATCTCCTTTTTCCAGCATCTCGTCCAGCGTCTCCATGATCGCATGCTTCGCCTGAACGATCGTGTATCCGGTAAGCTGCGCACCCGCTACATTCAGGTGACCGCCGCCGCCCAAACGCTCCATGATCAGCTGCACATTGATCTCATCGATGGATCGTGAACTGATATAAATCTTGCCCGCATACTCGGTAAGTACGAAGGATGCCTTAATTCCAATAATATTAAGCAGCTCATTTGCCGCCTGTGCGCCGACGATCGTCGGGCTTTCCACATTCTCACTCGGACAAACCGAGATCGCAAATGCGCCGCGGTATACTTCCGCGTGGCGAACCGCTTCTGCACGCGCCTTATAACATGACATATCGTTACGAAGCATCTTTCTGACACGGGTTACCTCCGCGCCGGAACGCTTCAGATAAGCTGCCGCCTCAAAGGTGCGGACACCGGTCTTCGTCATAAAGTTGTTCGTGTCGATCAGTATTCCGGCATAAATACAATCTGCTTCCGCAGCGGAAAGCTTGAATCCATCCTGGAAGTACTGTAATACTTCCGCAACCATCTCGCAGGCAGAAGAGGCATACGGCTCAATATAAGACAGAATCGGATTCTCAATGACCTCACTGCTCTGTCTGTGATGATCAAATACGACGATCGTGTCCGTGTGCGTCAGAAGCTCCGGACACTCGGTATAACTCGGGCGGTTCGTATCAACGACCATGACCAGCGTGTTACGGCTGACCATCTCAAGCGCCTGATTGCTGTTGATAAACATATCATCCGGATAGCCCTTCTCCGGAGAAAAGCATTCCATCAGCGGACGGATCGAGCTGGTCGGCTCATTGATCACGATCTGCGCTTTCTTTCCAAGCACTCTCGCCGCACAGAAGATTCCGATTCCGGCACCGAGCGAATCGACATCTGTCAGGGAATGTCCCATAATAATAACATTCTCGCGGCTCTCAATGATCTCATGCAGTGCATGTGCCTTAACTCTCGCCTTAACTCTGGTATTACGTTCCACCTGTTTGGCTTTACCACCAAAGTATGCGATATCTTCGCCATCTTTGACAACGACCTGATCACCGCCTCGTCCAAGTGCAAGATCGATCGCAGCACGCGCCTGCTCGTAACTCTCATTATAAGAAGATCCCTTAATACCGATTCCGATACTCAGCGTGACCGCCATCTCATTTCCGACCTTCACCGTCTTGACATCCTCAAGGATGCTGAAACGATCGTCCATCATCTGCTGCAGATATTTATATTTAAATACAACAAAATACTTATCCTTCTCAATCTTGCGGACCAAAGCATCCATCTTGGAGAAGTACTGGTTTACCTTACGATCCACCAACGCAATCAAAAGCGATCTCTTAACATCTTCGATACTGTCAAGCGCCTCATCGTAATTGTCAATATAGATCAGCCCCGCAACCTGCTTCTGCTCTCTGTTCTCCTGCTTATAACGGTTCAGTTCCGTCTCATCAAACAGATACAATGCGGTCAGAAATTCCTCGGCCTCATCCATCTCGATCGACTCACTCTGATCCATGATATCGTCAAAATAGATACGGTTCAAAGATACACGGAATTCTCTGTTCTGCATCTTCAAATGCACATTCTGCGGTCCCTCATGCTTCTGTAAGAATTCCCTTGTGATTGTGGAAAAAAGCGTTGTGATCGACTTATGATAATTGCGATCCACATTGGTCAGTTCCGAGAACTGCTCGTTCACCCACAAAATCTTACCGGAATAATCCAGCAGCGCATACGGAATCTCAAACTCATTGAGAAGCCGCTTCTGCACCGTCGCATATTGCGTGGCAAAGTTAATAATCTCATTGGTCAGGCGCGGCTTATTGCGATTGTACAGGCTGATCTCCACCACAAGATAGATCACAAGAAATCCTGACAATACCGCTCCGGTCATGACATCATAAAAATACAGTCCGATATCCGCCAAAGCGAGAGGAATCGCCAACAAAAGCGGCCAACACAGATAAGCCTTTAACTTACCCTTAAATCGAATTCGTGATTTCATTTCATACTCCTGTTCTTCTTGAACACCACAAATGCATATTTGTCTTTTAGTATACCATTTTTGGGCCTTCAAATAAAGCCTTTTTGCAAAGCGGTAAAAGATATCAATAAAAAAGTGTGCGCTTGCCGCGCATCCCCGCGGAGCGTTTTTAATCATAGGGAAGGATTTCCTATGATTAAAAAAAGAACTGCCCCACAATACATAGGGCAGTTCCATAAATCAACTACAATATCTATTCTTTAGTTCTCTTTTGCAATCTCAACAACCGATTTGCTTAAGCCTGCAAGTCCCTGAATCTCAGATGGGATAATAATCTTGGTAGCCTTACCGTCAGCCGCCTTGGCGAATGCCTCAAGGCTCTTCAGCTGTAATACGGCTGAATCCGGAGCAGACTCCTTTAACATACGAAGACCGTCTGCGTTGGCCTGCTGGATCTTAAGGATGGCCTCTGCCTGACCTTCGGCTTCCTTAACAGTTGCCTCCTTCTTTGCCTCAGCGCGAAGGATTGCGGCCTGCTTCTCAGCCTCTGCATCGAGAATCGCAGATTCCTTATTACCTTCCGCAACAAGGATTGTAGATTTCTTCTCACCTTCTGCACGGGTAACGGCCTCACGTCTCTCACGTTCTGCCTTCATCT
>ERZ860508.123-NODE-123-length-69230-cov-8.389317_pt1 | contig 69230 bp, 76 predicted proteins | sample MGYA00509976_ERZ860508 | MGnify/ENA primary metagenome ERZ860508 (study PRJEB30046, sample SAMN00715242) | human gut metagenome | study: EMG produced TPA metagenomics assembly of the A metagenome-wide association study of gut microbiota in type 2...
GCCGTTCGTCAATCATGCAGGCATGTTGACTCACTTGCGCTCATTATATCATGAATTACTTTTTTGCGCCATTCACCTTGCAATCATGTTAAGAACATGCTAAAATTTTAATTTGTGTTTTTATAAATTTTTAATACTTTTTATACTTAGGAAAGAATTGGAGTACAAAAGACCTATGAACGAACTAAGACCAAAACTATTTGACGTAATGAAGGGCTACACAAAAGAGCAGCTCATCAAAGATATCCTTTCCGGTATCATTGTGGCGATCATTGCTCTTCCACTTTCTATCGCACTTGCGATCGCTTCCGGTGTCGGTCCGGTACAGGGACTCTACACTGCGATCGTTGCCGGATTTTTTATTTCCTTTTTCGGAGGAAGCCGTGTACAGATTGGCGGACCAACTGCCGCATTTGTTGTTATCATCTATGGCATCGTGACCACTTACGGTACAGACGGACTGATTGTCGCAACAATCATGGCAGGTATCATTTTATGTATTATGGGCCTCTGCCATTTTGGTTCCCTGATTAAATATATTCCTTATACGATCACGACAGGTTTTACCTGTGGTATCGCAGTCACCCTGTTTGTCGGACAGATCAAAGATTTTCTTGGACTTGATATGGGTGCTGTTCCTTCTGAATTTATTGAAAAACTTGGCGCCTATGCTGCAAATATCACAACCACCAATCCGGTTACCGTCGCAATCGGTGCCGTTGCACTTGTGATTTTAATCCTGTGGCCAAAAGTAACTGACAAACTGCCGGGATCCCTGATCGCAATTATCGTGACAACTGCCATCGTTTATTTTGCTAAACTGCCGGTCAACACGATCGGAAGTGTTTACGGAGAACTTTCCTCCGAATTTCCGTCTTTCCACATGCCGGCATTCAGCTATAAACTGGTACAGGAACTGATCTCCCCGGCATTTACGATCGCGATTTTAGCCGGTATTGAATCCCTGCTTTCCGCAGTCGTATCTGATGGTATGATCGGTGACACCCACAAGTCAAATGCCGAACTGATCGGTCAGGGACTTGGAAATATTTTTTCCGGCCTGTTTGGCGGAATCCCTGCTACCGGAGCGATTGCCCGTACTGCTGCAAACGTAAGAAACGGCGGACGTACCCCGATCGCAGGTATCACACACTGTATCACTTTAAGCATTATTTTAGTTGTTTTAATGCCGCTTGCTTCCCTAATTCCTATGACAACATTAGCCGCAGTGCTTTTAGTCGTTGCATGGAACATGGCAGACTGGACTTCCTTTTTCCATCTGTGCAAAACTGCTCCAAAGAGTGATATGATCGTACTTGTTGCAACATTTTTCCTGACTGTATTTTTTGACCTTGTCGTTGCCATCGAAGTCGGTGTCGTACTTGCCGCACTTTTATTTATGAAACGTATGGCAGAAACTGCCGATGTCACTGCCTGGAAATATGCAGATGAGCCGGATGTGACCCCTGGCGAAGCCGAGAAAATGCGCGACATTCCACACTCAATCCGTGTATTTGAGATCAGTGGACCGCTGTTTTTCGCCGCAGCCGATGAAATTCTTACAATTACCAGTGACAAGTCAACCAAAGTCATCGTTATCCGTATGCGAAGTGTTCCGGCAATCGATGCGAGTGCAATGCGTTCCTTGCGTGACCTTGCTGCCCGTGCGAAGAAAAAACATATCACTTTGATCTTCTCACATGTCAACGAACAGCCGATGTCCGTTATGAAAAAAGATCACTTTATCGAGCTGATCGGGGAAGAACATTTCCTTCCGAATATTGTGGAAGCTCTCGGTTATGCGGAAAATATGGTCGCAGATTCCGGTCATAAGGCTGCGAAATAACAGAATTTATTTATTCTTATGATGAAATATCGGATTAGGATGGCTGCACACTTCCTTTTACTGTGTCAGCCATTCTATCTCCGCGTCCTCTGTCGATGTTTCCATCTCTGCCTGACCTTCCCCTTCTTTTAAAACGATGCAGTTGTGATTGTCATCCACCTGAACCTGATAAAAATATTTCAAATCGTCGCTGACACCATTACTGTACTGATATTCCACAAAATACTGCGCTTGTGCCGGTGTTTCGGCAGGTTCGAAACCAAACGACGTCTCTTTGATCTCACAATCCGAATCATATTGATCTAAATACTCCTGAAAAATTGGATCTGTGTATCCTCTTGCAATCTCACTTCGATCATACAGCTCCTGCATCACGGCATCTTCCTCTATACCGGCGGATCCGCTATTTGCTCCACATCCTGCCAAAAACATTCCCATGATAAGCAGCAAACCTGTTATTTTACTCCTGCGCATCGTATGTATACCTCCCCTGCAGAGTCTCATACTCTGCATGCCCGGTGCTCCAGGTTCCTCCCTCCACCAGAAGAGACACTGCCTTGGCATCATAGGCGTCCAGATAAGTATTGACTACGCTTCCAACTGTCGCGTACTCTCCTGCCGTTCCCATCTGATTTACATATTCCTCAAATGTTTTCGACAGATCAAGCGTTATGGTATCCTCTTCCTGTTTAAAATCAAGCACTTTCACATCCGACGGAACCACACCGGCATCGATCAGCGCAGCCATGATATTTTCAGGCGTAAGCGCATCGAGCGATACCGTTTCTGTGTCAAAACCATCTGCATTTTCATTGCTTTTATATATGGTAATATTATTGTCTTCTTTATCAGCATTTTCCCGCCTGCCACAGCCTGATGCTGTCATAAGAACTATCGCTGCTAAAATCAATGCCATTTTCCGTGTTACACTTGTTCGTTTCATATTTTGCCTCCTCTTTTCCATCATTTTTCCTTTCAATCACGATTCATTTTTACCTTTTGGGTATATATGAAAATTTTGCTCGGAAAATACCCATAATTTTCCCTTAAATCCGCGTTTTTTGAGGATTTTTTTGTGATAATGGACATACACAGATAGTTTTTCATGCTATATGCCTTATACTCGCTTCGCTCGGCAGTCTTATTATATCTTATCTCATTTTGTTTTTGTTAAACCTTCGTCTAAATTAAGAAAATCTTCCATATTTCCAACCATAAAATACACGTTCTGCGAACACTCTATGATTAAGTGAAACAGCAGTCTTCACAGTTCATCCATATCTCCCCCGCAGATGCGCACCGATATCTCCGTCACATACTCCTCCACCGTCTCCGCCATCAGCTGATCCACCGTGTAAACTTCCAGGAACTCTTCCGCCAGTGTAATCTGATGTTCATCTGCATAAGCAAGAAGTTTCCGGTAAGCCTCCCCGATGTTTCTCCAGTGCCCTTTAAAATAAGTTGTCAGATATTTCCCCGCAGGCATAAAATGGCAGGACATGCCGCCCGGCTTATGTTTCATCAGCAATATTACGTTGCTGTAATTTGCATAGATCTGCCGTCTGACATCTTTTGCATACTGGATGTAACCAATCTCATAACAGATGCTTTTGCTGTTGTTCTCATAAAAATTGATCAGTTCCGCTGTGCGCTCCGCAAATTCTGATTCCGAAACGTCTAAAAATGCATCCATCAGATAATATCTGCCCGGTTTTTCACAGACAAATATTTCATCTTTTTCTTTCTCTAAATATGCCCTGATTTTTTTACTTTTTTCTTCCATCCACTGCCTGCGATCCTTTAACAGCCGGATTTTTTCTGCCAGAATCTGTTCCTCTTTTTCAAACAGCTCCAATAATTTTTCCGGAGTCCGGTCACTTAAAAAGGCCTGGATCTCTTTTAAAGACATACCAAGTTCCTTTAGCATAATGATCGCTTCGAGCACTTCGATCTGATGGATCGAATAATAACGGTACTCGTTATCAAGCACGATCTCCGGCGAAAACAAGCCGATCTTATCATAATGAAATAAAGTGTTTTTGGTGACGTGCATGAGCTTTGCAAGCTCACCAGTTGTCAGATATTGACTTTTGTCCACTTTTAATCTCCCCTCACGAAAAAAGTTCTTGACTATATGGTAACAATATAGTTTATGATAGCATTTGTGTCTCAAAACCGCAATTTCCATCCGCGCTGACACAACATTTAAAAATATTTCAAAGGAGGAACCCATTATGGCACAGTCCATTGGTCAGGAATTCACACCTGTCACTTTATTAAAATTCGCATTACCATCCATGGTCATGATGGTACTCATGTCCTGTTATACAATCACGGACGGGATTTTTATCTCGCGCTTTCTTGGAGATAATGCGCTGTCCGCAGTCAATATCGTCTATCCGGTCATCAATATCGTACTCGCCATCGGCGTCATGCTCGCAACCGGAGGAAGCGCCGTCGTTGCAAAGAAAATGGGCGAAGGGAAAGACGATGAAGCAAAAGATAACTTTTCCATGCTCGTGTTTACCGGTGTTGTGGCGAGTGTTGTCATCCTGATACTGACGATTTTATTTTTAGAGCCAATCTGCCGCGCTCTCGGTGCAAATGATTCATTACTTGCAAACTGCAAAGCATATCTTTTTACCGTTGTTTTATTTGCCCCGGCGTGCATGCTGCAGAGCCTGTTCCAGACGTTCTTCGTGACAGCGGGAAAACCGCACATTGGCATGACGTTAGTTATCAGTGCCGGCATCGCAAACGCCGTGTTGGACTATGTATTTTTATCGCCTCTCGGCTTTGGCATTGAGGGTGCCGCCTTAGCTACCGGTATCGGTCAGCTCATACCTGCAGTCGTGGGACTCTTCTACTTTTTCTTTGTCAGGGGAGATCTTTATTTTACAAAATTTCATTTTCATGGAAGTGTCCTTTCTACTGCAAGTTTTAACGGTGCATCCGAGATGGTAACGAATATTGCAAACGCTGTGATTACTTATGCATTTAACAAAATCATGCTGCGCCTTGCCGGCGAAAACGGTGTTGCCGCAATCACGATACTGCTTTATTCCCAATTTTTATTTAATGCGCTTTTTCTTGGATTTTCCATGGGTGTTGCACCTGTGATCAGTTACAATTACGGTGCAAAAAATACAGGCGGACTGAAAAGCGTCTGCAAAATCTGCAGACGCTTCGTGATCGTTTCTTCTATTATAATTACTATTTGCTGTAACCTGCTCTCCGAGCCGATCGTGCTCTTGTTTGTCGGTGGAAAAACAGCGACTTATGACCTTGCCGTCAGCGGTTTTTCGGTATTCTGTGTGACCTTTTTGTTCAGCGGATATAACATTTTTTCATCCGCTCTCTTTACGGCACTCTCAGACGGAAAAACCTCAGCGGTCATATCCTTTACAAGAACCTTTGTTTTTATCCTGCTGTCACTCCTCACACTGCCAGCTATTTTGGGTGTGACAGGCGTGTGGCTCGCGATCCCGGTGGCGGAGTTTGTGACACTGTTTTTATCGATTTTTTATCAGCGCCGCAAACGGACGGTTTATCATTACGCCTGAGCAGCCGCTTTCTTTCCAAGGTATGCCAGAACATCTTTTCTGGTTACGATTCCGATAAATACCCTTTTATCATCTACAACAGGAACGAAGTTCTGGTTCATTACCTTGTCAAACAGATTCTCCATGGATTCATCGATCTTTACCGCCTGATTATCCCTTCTACGCTCGATCGACGTGATCGGCATATCCTCAAGCAGTTTCAGATCCGGGAAATTGCGGTCCTTTAAAAACCAGAGCAGATCTCCCTCTGTGATCGTACCAATATATTTTCCTTCCACACCAAGCAGTGGAATGGCTGTGTAACCGTGATGTTCCATTTTCTCAAGCACCTGACGCATGGTGTCCGTCTCTTCCACATGTGCTACGTCTTCCTTCGGTGTCAGAAAAAATAAAATGTTCATATGTGTTGCCCCCATTTGTTTATTGATTTGTGTGTTTTGATTATACTACCATTTCGGGGGTTGGACAACAAGGGAGTTATAACCTTACTATTTTCATTCCTCATCCACTAAAATCATTTCAAATATTTCATCACTTACCCTAAGTTCATGCATACTCTGGTTCTTCGCCAGATATGGTAACACCATTAATTTCTGTTGCACTTTTCCTTTATTATCAATTTCAAAATCATACTCAGAAAGTTTTGATTCCAGGCAAGCCGCATAAAATTGTTGTGCAGACAATCTTGTTTTCACACCAGTCATATGTAAAAAGTTCATATCCCGAAATCCTACATTTACTGTCTTTATATCTTTCCTTTCCCGATATATGATTAGAAACTGTTTATCATTCAGTTTTTCTTCGTATTGCTTTACAGCTTCTATCATAATCTTTAAAGCTGCTTTCTTGTCATACTTTGCCATCCATACCCCATTAACTTGAAAAAGGCTGCCCTTTCGGACAACCTTTTCTCTTTTCTTTTAATGCTGATTTTCTGTTGTCTGCCAACCGTCCGCCTCTCCATGTGCGGCTTAACTGTGGAGTTTTTCTGTTGCTCCCCAACCTGCCAGCCTACGAACTGGCTAAAATGTCAGATTTTTAAGGTGTCAGCGCACCCAGACAGATTTATCTGTCTGGGTACTATTATTATATGAACACCGTCTTTTTATGTCAAACAAAGCAAATTCTTTTCTGAAAATTTTGTGCATAATTACAACATCTGCACTAGCTACCCCTAATACAAATAAAACCCCCGTATACTACCGTTTCCAGCAATATACGGGGACATTTCTCAATCGTTATTTAGCTGTAATCGGGACTTATCTGCTAATTGATTAGCAAACACCCTGAGCTAACATCGCAGTTTCTAAGGTGTCCGCAGATTTACCGGGGTTTTGAGGTCGTTTGTATATCACGTGTATAGAGTGATTGTCGGACAATTTCAACGAACAAAAATCTATATTCACAACATTAATTCTTATGACCAGAACAGCTAATATAAGGGATTTTCATTTCATCTATCCACCAATATTGCCTACCGATTATCTCCCTCTCTATTCTTTCAATTAGACAATCTTGAAAATCACCTTGCATTATTTTTTGCTTCCAAATATCATAATAGAAATATTGTAAAATCAATTTCACAAACGCTGACGGAAATAGCACATTGTCCGTAGGCACTCTTATATCTTCTTCATATCCAAAATGAACATGCGCCGAACTATGCACAAGTGGTTTATATATTTTAGTATTGTAGTCATACCTTATTGGAGTTACGAACTTTATTTCTTGCTCAGTTAAATATTGTTGATAATCTTCAATAAATTCACCTCCACATTCATCTATATCACTTTCTAAAAACTCATGTAAAAAATCGTCATATGAAATATTATTTATCGTGGGATAAAATGCCATCCTCAAAACATAATCTTTTTCACATTTATCAAATGAAAACTGAAAATAAGAGCCATCATTCAGCAAGAAATCATAATCATCCATTTCTAAACCAACTATGAAAGTCTTTGCATAATTCTCCTTCTGTGCGGTAGTTCGAAATACATTACTGTATTTTTTATATGTACACAGTTGAACATTTGTTACATTTACTTTCTTAAGTATACCACTCTCTCCTAATATTTTTTTACACCTTTTTATATTTATCAAAAAAGCTGCTTCATTCATCTATCTTTTCATCTTCTTTCTTTTTCTGAGTGTACATTTGTAATATTCTATCTACAGATATCCCTTTTTTCCTACTCATCTCAAGTAATTCCTCATAAAAAGCCTGCTCATTATCATAGTTTTCCGATCTTTCATTCCAATCTTTATCCAATAAATGTGTTGGTTTATTTAGAAAATCAAATTTAAACTCATGCTCTTTCAATTGATTCATTTCATATAACATTTGTTTCAAACACTCCTCCCCCGTTCCAGATATCCTTAACCATATTTTAGCTCTAGTAAATGCTGTAAACACTTTATTTCTCATTATTCTGGAATCTTTTTTATCTTCAAATACATCACATCCTATCACAAACACCATAGCAGCTTCATTTCCTTTAGCTTTAAAAATACTTGAAAGAGTCACATTACCTTCTCTATAAAATCCCTTAACATAATCCCTATCCATGACATTATATGTTGCGATTGATTTAGCTTCTAATCGTTGCTCTAATCCGTTAAAATAGTTAAACGAATTAGTCTCATCCAAACAAATTACCGCAATATCCTCAGGTAATAATTTATCAACCGTAATTGCTTTTTCAATTTCTTTTGCTATCCAGTCTAGTTCTTGTGAGAAATCCGGAGCTTGAAATATTCTAATGCAATCTTCAATTCTACTTTCATCAACAACTAATGGTGAAGCTTTTTCATTTCTTTCAATTATTACTCTTTCTTCTTTACTACAATCCCCTTCCACAACAGTAAAGCCTAAATCTTCCCAATGTTTATTATTTTCAAGTGCTTGAATTAATTTATCATTATAAATTCCAAAACCCAACGCAACCGCAACTAATAGTATTTTCTTTACATTTCTATAGCTTTTATGCAAAACAATATCATTTTTCATGCAAGGATATTTCTTTTGTTCCTCAATCAAATCAATTCCTTTAGGATCATATTTGTTTGCAAACGTCTCTTTTGGATTTTGTAATATTACATCAAAGATATTCTGAACTTCATCATAGCACCAAATTATATGATCATCTTTGACAATAGATCTGCATAATTGATAAAAAGAAATATCAAAATCTTGTGCCTCATCTATTAAGACATAATCATACATTTTGTTCGCATCATATTGCGTTGCATCAACAAATTTTTCACATATGTATTTAAAAGCATTTCCATGTTTTTTTGCTTCGCCAAAAGTTATTGGTGAAATTCCATTATTCTTACATGCATTATAATATACTCCTGGAACTTGCCTTCCTCCCCATGCATGCATCACTTTAACTTTATTCTCAAAATCTGGAATTTGTCCATCTGTCATCTTCATATAAAATCTTGTAATTAATTGAATAATATAATCATATAAGCTTTTGGTATAGAATGTATATAAAACAACTGCTTCTGGATATATCATATGCAAATTAGCTGCTTTCAAGCAAAGAATAATTGTTTTTCCCGATCCAGCCAACCCCCTTATTCGCTGTGGACCATTTAACAAAGTTAACGCAGACAATCTTTGCTCATCATCAAATCGTGCAATTTGCGTTTCTATCTCTTTGAGTAATTGTGCCTTTGTGTTCTTATCCTCCTTACCCAAAATTCGTTCTTTAGGTTTTATCATCGCAGTTGCTTGTTCTAAGCTTGCAATAGCTTCTTCAACAACTTCCTCTGTGCACAATTCATCTATCTTATCAATATACTCTAAAATACTTGATACTGAGCAAAAGATATTTTCATCTTCTAAATCTATTGATAAGTTTGGACAATACCCTAATGTAGTAACACTAATCTTTAAACTGCGTGCGTTTTGCTTTAAATTTCTATTTTTCATTAACGATGTATAGATATAATTATCAATTATTTCTATTTTTTCTTTGAAGATATCCATTTCTGCTTCACGCAATACCTGCATAGCGTCAACCACAATAACAATTATACCCATAATTTCTGAAGCAATAAGTATATCTGGAACAATAACCTTTTTATCTAACTCCTTAATTGAAGGAAATTTATATAATATTTTTCCCTCAATATCTTTATATTTTTCACTTACTTTTTCAATCAAATCAACTGTTTCAGTTTCACTAATATACTCATCTGAAAAATATTGTACTCTCACATTTAACCTCCAATATCCATTTCAATAATTCAACTAAAATATCTGCGTAATATCCTGATACCGATTCACCACCCGGTAAATCTCCACATATTCTTCCCCAATCTTATATAGCACGACATAATTCCCGCAAATCACATATTTATAATCCGTTCGGAAGCTGACCCTTTTAGCAAGATCAGCTCCCATGTACGGAAATTGCTGTATATTTTCAATTCGAGCATATATCTCCTGAATGGTCTTTACCGCCATTTCTTCATTATCTTCAGCAATATACTCTCTAATATTCTTCAAGTCCTCTGCCACAATAGGGTTAATCCGCAATTTCATCATATGCTATACCCCGACAGATTTCTTTAGTTCATCCAAACTCATCCAGGCACTTTCATCCCTAACAGCTTCTTCTGCTTCCTGCAGTTTCATGAGTAGCTTCTTTTCGGCTTTTTCACGCTCGTAGTCCTCAATATCCATAACCACAAACTTACCTCTACCGTTTTTGGTCAAAAACACGGGTTCTCCAATCTGGCAATTTTTCAACACTTCATTATAATTTCTTAAATCTGATACCGGTAATATATTTGGCATAAAATCAACTTCCTTTCCTACTACAATATAGCTTCTTTACTTATATATTATACGCAGGAAAGCTGTAAAATTCAACGTGAAATTTTACAGCCTTCTTATATTCTTTCTCTGGCAAAGTCCGTAAACCATTATTATCAGCCATATAAAAAACAGATATTACAAACACTCTGCAATACCTGCTCATTTCAGTTTGTTATTAAATTTATAGCCGACTCCCCAAACCATCTGTATGTAGATTGGCTTGCTTGGATTATCTTCTATTTTTTTCCGTATGTTACGGATGTGGCTCATGACGATGTTATAATCACCAAAATATGGTTCTTTCCAAACATTATTATATCTGCTCTTTACTAAACACTCTGCCCGGATTTCTTGCTAATAAATGCAAAATTTCAAATTCAGTAAAGGTCAAATCTATTTCCTGTTTCTGCTTTCTTACCAAACGTTTTGCAACATCTATTTCCAATCCATCGAATCTTAATTCTGTTCTTGCATTTTCTACCACCTGAAATGCCTTCGTTCCTGTACTGATATAAGAAACTATATGGTTTAGTATTTCTTCCTCGCTGTCTTCAAATGTCAGTATTAACATTTTCCCATATATGTACCTCACACTAACATTTTTCAAATAACGTTTAACTTCTGAACCTTGAATTTTCAAGCGACTCAGAAAATAGCCTATCTTACAAAACCTTTTTTTCGTGCATAATCTCCAATTATAAAAGCAACTGATACTATCAACAGGATAAATACGGATAATATATCCCAAACATCAATCACAGGTTCTCCAATTAATTTTGATAATGTAATATTTATCAAAAGTGTGAACGGAATTGCAAACAAAAATGTGATTCCTGTTGCCAACAGTTTTCGTTCCTTGAGTCGATAATACAGAATATAAATTATCCACAAAAAAACTAGTGTATAAATGGACATAATCGCACCAATGTTGAATACTTCATTGACTTTTATCAAAATACTTAATATGTACATAAATGGTAAAATGAGAATACTAATGGCAACCATCGCTACCAAAACACCTTTTTTCCCTAACAATATAACAGGAAAAGATGCTATCCATGTAATCAAAATAGAACTAAGTGTAATAAGTGACCATGTAAGGGTGCCCGAAATAGCAACATCACATATACAACATACTAGAATACCAATAACCATGGTAATTGTATATATTATTGATATTATAGTATTCTTGTTCATATTATTCTCATCTTTTCGTTTTAATTCAATGAGATTTTCGCTGACTTTTTCTTCGTAATTATTCATTTCTATCCTCTCCCCACTTAATAGTTCATTGACCGTAACATCTAAGATATTGCAAAGTTCCAACATGATAGATGAATCGGGCATACATTTTCCTGTCTCCCATTTGGAAACAGCTCTGTCAGTGATGTTTAACTTTTCTGCTAATTGTGCTTGTGTCAGACCTTTTTCTTTTCTGCAACTAGCAATAAACTTTCCTGTATCAATTTGATTCATTACAATATGCCTCCTTTCACGCTACACTTTACAATTTTTATCAGTTTTTGTACACAAACTGTAAGTGGAATTATCAAACTCAACCATAGGTTGGGAGAGGTATTATATTTGATAAATGCCGTTTTCTTCAACAACACCATTTTACCACACGCGCACACACAATTCCATTAAAACCGTTTACTTCGCTTTAACCGATACTTCCCATACCACACATTCTGTGCTGAAAGCTCTACTTAACCATTATGTATCAACGGCTGCTTCTTCAGCATCGCCTTCTGCGTCCTCCAAACCTCGTCCATAATCGCCTTCACTTCTGCCATATCCTCTTCATAAACATTCCCGGTACTGTTAATTCTCTTCGCGATCTGATTTAGATTCCCGCTGATCTTTCCAAGCGTTTCATTGTATTGCCTTAGATAAGAATAATCTACATCATAAACAAATCCAAAGAGTATTAGTGTCCGGATGTAATCCGAAGCACTCTTCCGCTTAGACAGTTCCACCTTCCTGTCCAGGATATATTTTTCATTATCGCTCAAATAAATTTTCAGTTCATTTTTCCTCGTTCTGTTTGCCCTATCCTTTGCCATATCGTTCCATCCTTTCAAATAATTTTAAGGGTTAGGGAATTCTCCCTGAATGATAAATTTGAGCATTTCTTCTGTAAGAGAAATCGCTCATTTTATCGCCTGTGAGGGAACACAGGCAGTGCTTGCTAAGTTAGGTTTTATCCTTTTCCTGCTCTATTGCCTTTTGTCCTTTCTGTGCCAGTTCCGCCAAGCGATTCTGCACCATTTCCCATAAGTTCGGCAATGCACTTTCTACATTCACTTCTGTTCTTTTCCGCTTTTTGATCGCTTGATAGATTTCTGCAAATCTAGCTCGATCCGCAACGATATTTTCTGACAGGCAGATATTCTGAAAGCCTAGGCGCTTTACGACTTCTCTGGTAATTTCATCAAAGCTTTCCATTGCCGCTTTCTCCTGATACATTCCGCAATGCCCGATTGCTTTACTGACTTGCTCCCAGCCTTCGCTCCAATCAGAAATCGTTGGACTTACCAGCTCTGTATAAATCTCCCGCAGTTCCGCAACGGTAGGCTTGAATTTATTTGTCAGCATATATTGTTGGAGTACCTTGGATAAAATCTGATAGTCCAGATCATGTAACAAGGCGTACCACACATCCAACGCTTGTTCCGTCCCAATAAAATCTTCTCCATACATTGCCTGCATGGCTACAACCAATGTTGCAAATTCCTGTTTAGTCACCGAAAACACCTCCCGTACTTTTTATCTTTTCACGCTCCAACCATGAGCTTACATTGCTTCCGCTTACCTTTTCCTTTTTCCCTTTCAATGGAAAGAAATCCGTCCAGCCATTCTGAATTGTCTGCTTAATAATTGCCACTTGTTCTACTGGAGAATTCGATAAACTTTCCAGCTTATCAATGCAATAACCGATTGCTTTCCCCTTCACTTCCTTGCCTTTTTCTTTTCGATATTCCAGATAAGAAAAGAACATACTATTCACCACAGGATCATCAAAATAAGAAGGAATTTCCTCTATCTCTGGTTCTCCCTCTTTCTTTGGCTTCTTCTCTTCCTTTTCACTGTTCTCTATCTCTGGGTTACCAGAAATTTCTGTGGTGTTACTTTCCGTTACAGTTGCATTACATTGTAACGTTGCCTGCTCTTTTTCCTTTAGGAGCTTTTGATTCGCCCTATGATTTCTGACTCTCGATGCTGAAGCGCTCTCACTGCCAACCATGTCCTCCAAGTACAATAACTGTAACGATTGATCGTCCAAGAACACAGCCGCATGATATTGGCACAAAGCAGAAATCGTCAGTTTCACAAGTGCCGACTTTTCTCCCGTATCCAATGCTATTTCCTCATCTAAGGTCGGCAAAATATGTTGATAGTAAATAATCCCTTCTGTATTAATTGCCTTTAACAACAGTTTCAGATAAAGCAGGACGATACTGTCTCCCTCCGGCAAAGTTCGCAGCTGTTTGATGATCAGTTCCTGAAAGAAACCCACCTACAATTTCAACCAGTAATATCGTTTTCCTGCCATTTAGCATTTCCCTCCGCTCTGAATAAACGCCTCCAGCATACTTATCCCACTGAACGATAAGATTATCCCTCTCGTCAAGAACCGATACGATCCGAACAAGAAATACCTGATCAATAACAAGTTTGGAAATCATTACTCCTACGGAACCTACATGAACGGCAATTTTAATACGTGCATGGGAAAACTCAAAATGAAACACCTGCCCCACGATGGCAGACACACCTTTGCTTCACTTATGGACAGCGCCGGAGCAAATGACGTATGTATCAAACTGATTATGGGACACAGTATGAAAATCGACACCACCAAGGGAACGTACACCCATAAGACTTTAGAAGAACTTCTTACAGAAGTGAACAAGATATAAAATAGTAAATCAAGACTGATTGCTGGACACACTTATGATGTTTCTTATTATTAACATTACACTCATATTCAGCTTGAATCATCTTGAAAAGCACCGGATGAAATGCTTCAAAAAATCATCTAAAATCAGTAAAAACAAGTGTATACCACCTGTATATCACTTGTGTATCACGTGTATATAACGACCTCAAAACAACGTAAATTATCTTCTATTTATGAATATTCTGACAATTCACATGTCTTTCAATACATAAAGAAAAGCCCCAGAAATTCAACATTTCCAGGACTTCTCAATATCTTATATTATCTTAGAAATTCTTAATTAGCAAACACCCTGTGCTAACATAGCCTCCACAACCTTCTCAAATCCGGCAATATTTGCACCTGCAACATAATCTGTCTGTCCGCCAACGGTTGCATTGTATCTCTTTGCTGCATCAGAAATATTAGCGTAGATCGTCTCCATGATTCCTTTGAGTTTTCCATCAACTTCTTCGAATGTCCAGTGAAGTCTCTCAGAGTTCTGGCTCATCTCTAATGCAGATGTGGCAACACCACCGGCATTGGCAGCTTTACCACCTACGAATAATACGCCGCTCTCCTGCAAGTATTTTGTTGCCTCTAATGTAGTAGGCATGTTAGCGCCCTCTGTTACAGATGTAACACCATTTGCAACCAACATCTTAGCATCTTCGATATCTAACTCGTTCTGAGTTGCACATGGAAGAGCTAAATCTACTTTGTACTGCCATACACCGTGCTCACCATTCTGTTTTGCATGGTATTCTGCAGATGGTTTTGCAGCAGCGTACTCTGTTAAACGTGCACGTTTTACTTCTTTTACTTCTTTTAATAATGCAACATCGATTCCTTCCGGATCATAAATCCATCCTGTAGAATCAGAACATGTTACAACTTTTACACCTAACTGCTGTGCTTTCTCGATTGCATAGATTGCTACGTTACCGGAACCGGAAACAGCAGCAGTCTTGCCTTCAAGGCTCATGCCGTGATCTTTCCATAATGCATTCGTCAGATATAATAAACCATATCCTGTAGCCTGTGTACGTGCAAGGGAACCACCATATGTAAGTCCTTTACCTGTAAGTACACCTTCGAAAGAACCACGGATTCTCTTGAACTGGCCAAACATAAATCCGATCTCTCTTGCACCGGTTCCGATATCACCTGCCGGTACGTCCACATCTGCTCCGATGTATTTGGAAAGCTCTGTCATAAAGCTCTGGCAGAATGCCATGATCTCTCTGTCTGATTTTCCTTTTGGATCAAAGTCAGAACCACCTTTACCACCACCGATTGGAAGTGTTGTAAGAGAGTTCTTGAAAATCTGCTCAAAACCTAAGAATTTGATAATTCCTAAGTTTACAGATGGGTGAAGTCTTAAACCACCCTTGTATGGTCCAATGGCATTGTTGAACTGTACACGATAACCTCTGTTTACCTGAACCTGTCCGTTATCGTCTACCCAAGGTACACGGAACATGATCTGACGGTCTGGTTCTGTGATTCTCTCAAGAATTGCATTTTTTCTGTACAATTCCTCATTTGCATCAATAACAGGTCTTAAAGACTCTAATACCTCTTCAACAGCCTGTAAAAATTCAGGTTCTGAAGCATTTTTTTCTTTTACTTTTGCGAGTACTTCATCAACGTATCCCATTCTTTTATTCTCCTTTTAAAAAATATTTACAACCACATTAATATCCGCTTCGCCTGTATTTGCGCTTTCAGACACCAATTTCAGTTGCGATTTTCTCATCAACACGTACATTTTAGTATAAAATGACGGCAGACGCAATATTTTTTTCTTTATTCCTTTAATTTAGTGAAGTTTTCTAATGATTGAGCTATTTTTTTGCAGGATTCGACTTCAAATTATTCATTTTGCATAAAAAAAATCAATGAATTTTACTTTTTATATTTTCAAGTTATATTTATTATCAGTTCCATTTATAATAAAAAGGTTATCGCACTAAAAATTGTATTCTGGTGCAATAACCTGTATGATTTATTCCTTCTCGCCCTTGTATACGAGGTGAAAATAATCGGCAAGTTTCGCCAGCGCATAAATCAGGATCGGCGTCTCCTGCTCGGTAAGCTGGCTTTTGATCTGTGCGATCATCTCGTGATGAAACTTTTCATGATGTTTGTAAGCAGCTTTTCCCCTGTCTGTCAGATAAACCCACACCACACGTTTATCCTGCGTACTGCGCTCACGGATAACATACCCTTTTCTGGTCAGTCCGTCCATTGCCTTGGTCAGCGTTCCGGTCGTGACATTCATCAGTTTTGCCACGGTTGTCATTGTTTTTGGTTCATTGACTCCGATTGCCTCGATCACATGAAAATCGTTGTAACTTAAATCCTTAAATTCTTCTGTCACAAGGCATTTTCCTTCAATCTCCATAATATCTTTAAACAATCTGACCAATAATTCATTTAACGTTTCGTCTGTTGTCATCTGATCTGCTCCTGTTTTCTGACCGGCAATCCTCTTGTCCATGAAACCGTTTTTCTGTCTGATGTGGCACTTTCATAATGATGTCTACCACTCGATTACGACTGCTCCCCATGTCAAGCCTGCGCCAAAACCTGCCAGCACTATTTTCATTCCTTTAGTCATCATACCATGATTATTGACATTATCAAGCAAAATCGGCACACTCGCCGCAGAAATATTTCCACACTCCTCCAGATTTGTTGGGAATTTTTTCATTGGCTGACCAAGACGTTTTGAAACCGCTTCGATGATCCTGTAATTTGCCTGATGCAATAAAAACAGATCAATGTCCTCCAATTTAAGTCCTGCCCGCTCTACCGCCTCACAGACTGCTTTCGGCACTGTTTTCACGGCAAAACGGTATACCTCCTGTCCATTCATGGAAACATAAGAAAGCGCCGTGTCACTTTTTTTATAAGGGTTGTTCACTTTTCTTGCCTCGCAGCTTAAGACATCCCCTCTTGCTCCGTCCGATCCCTGCACCATGGATAAGATGCCTTTTTCCTCACTGACACTTAACACGGCTGCACCTGCACCGTCTCCGAAAAGGACGCAGGTGCTCCGATCCGTCCAGTCCACCATTTTCGACAGTGTTTCCGCCCCAATGATGAGTGCGTGCTGATAGATTCCCTGTTTTAAATACAATGCTGCCGTATTCAGGGCAAAAAGAAAACCGGAACACGCCGCATTTAAGTCAAATGCAACTGCATGCTTTGCGCCTATATTTTTCTGCACTTCACAGGCAAGTCCCGGAAGATATTTGTCTGCGGAAACTGTCGCAGCAATGATGATTCCCACATCCTCTGCTTCTATTCCTGCACTTTTCAACGCGCTCTCTGCTGCTTCCACAGACATTTCGGTCGTCGTCTCCTCCACCGCAATATGTCTGGCTCTGATTCCGGTTCGCGATGCAATCCACTCATCCGAGGTATCCACGATCCTGCTTAGATCTTCATTCGTTATTCGAAGTTTTGGAAGGCTGCTTCCTGTTCCTGTTATTTTTATGTTCATAGAGTTTCCTCATTTCTTTACTTCTACAGTTAGACGATTGTACTAAAATTTCCGGAATCGTTCATAGCGTTCTTTCGCGATCTGCTCTCCTGTTTTTCCATTCTGCTGTTCTAAGAATTTTTTCATATTTCCTTTCATATAACGGGAAATGGATTCGCATGCTTTCGCATCTGCCACGCCGTATTCCGGGATAATCTTTTCGATGACATGCAGCTCCTTTAAATCCTGTGCCGTGATTTTCATGATCTCACTCGCTTCTTTTGCACGCTTTCCGTCTTTCCACAGAATGGACGCAAAACCTTCCGGTGAAAGAACACAATAAGTCGCATTTTCGAGCATCCATACTTCATTTCCGACTGCGAGCGCAAGTGCTCCACCACTTCCGCCCTCGCCAATCATAATGCAAAGGATCGGTACTTTTAAGGCAGACATTTCATAGAGATTCCGTGCGATTGCCTCGCCCTGTCCACGTTCCTCCGCTTCCATTCCACAGTAAGCACCCGCTGTATTTACAAACGTAATAACAGGCCGTCCGAATTTTTCTGCCTGCTTCATCAGGCGAATTGCCTTCCGATAACCTTCGGGAGAAGGCATACCATAATTATGTTTCATGCAGTCTTTGAAATCTTTTCCCTTTTGAATCCCGATCACTGTTACAGGCTGTCCGTCTAAATACGCGATTCCACCCACAATTGCCGGGTCATCCCGGAAATACCGGTCGCCGTGAAATTCCATAAATTCATCAAAAACCTGTTCCATATAATCGGTGGCAGAAGGGCGGTCTACTTTTCTTGCTGCCTTTACTTTTTCCCATGGTGTCAACGCTTTCGCTTTCGACATGCGCTCCCGCATCAACTCGGTCGGCTCGTAGTTATCATCCATACGCAGCGGATTGAAATTGGCAAATCCACTTTTTCGCTCATGCATTTTCAAAATACGGTTTAATGTGAGTTTTAAATCTTTTCTCTCCACGATTGCATCCACAAAACCGTGTTCTAGCTGAAACTCGGAACGCTGGAAACCAGCCGGAAGTTTCTGCCCGATCGTCTGCTCGATCACTCTCGGTCCTGCAAATCCGATCAGTGCGCCCGGCTCTGCCAGGATAATATCTCCAAGCATTGCAAAACTTGCAGTCACACCTCCGGTTGTCGGATCTGTCAATACCGGCACATACAAAAGCCCTGCATCCGAATGTTTTTTTAAAGCTGCTGAAGTCTTTGCCATCTGCATCAGGGAAATAATCCCCTCCTGCATTCTCGCCCCACCGGAGCAGCAGAATAAAATTACCGGGAGCTTTAATTCTGTCGCACGTTCTACACCAAGCGCAATTTTCTCCCCGACGACATGTCCCATGCTGCTCATGAGAAATCTTGCGTCGCAGACACCAAGCACCGTCTCCTCCCCATAAATTTTGCAGCGTCCGATCGTCACCGCCTCATGAAGTCCGGTTTTCTCTTTTGCTGCTTCCACTTTCTGTGCATATTCCGGGAAATCCAGTGGATTTTCTGATTCCAGATACTCAAACCACGGCTCAAACGTTCCGGCATCTGCCACCATACGGATTCTGTTTTTGGTACGCACACGGAAGTAACTGCCACACTCATAGCAGATGTATTTGTTTTTTTCTACCTCTGCCTTGTTCACCTCCCGCCTGCACGCCGGACAAGTCACCGTATCACCGGAAACCTTTCCTGCCTTCTGCTCTGGCATTGGTGGTGTCATTATTTCCGCCTGTACTTCTTCTGCGCGGTAAGTTATAGCATTTTTATTTTCAGGTTTTAGTGAGATCAGCTTTCTTCTTCTCAAAATCGCTGGCATAATTTTTTCCTTCTTTCACTCGACTGCAAATGTAAGTTCTGCAATGCAGGCTGTTTCATCACCGACTTTGGCAACTGCCTTTCCAATGCCGATTGCGCCTTTTTGTTTTATGATCTCTGTCTCTAAAGTCAGAACATCTCCCGGCACTACTTTTCGTTTGAATTTTGCCGAATTGATCGTTGCAAAATAGGCTGTTTTTCCGCGGTTTTCTTCTTTTCCGAGAATTGCCACTGCCCCAGTCTGCGCCAGTGCTTCCACGATCAGCACCCCCGGCATTACCGGCTCCTGTGGAAAATGTCCTGCAAAATACGGTTCATTATAGCTGACACATTTTTTTGCCACAGCGCGCACACCATATTCGATTTCCTCAATGGAATCAAGCAAAAGCATGGGCTGTCGGTGTGGAAGGATCTCCATAATCTGTTTTATATTTAATACTGACATTGCCGTCTCCTTTTTTTCATTCATCACAATCGTCAATTATCTAAATCATCACAACTTGAAATCAGCGTTTCTCCATTATTTTTTCAGCAAAATGCTTGCGTTATGACCGCCAAAACCAAGGGAATTGCTGAGTGCATATTTGATTTCCATGGAAACCGGATTTTTGCAGTAATCAAGATCAAGCTCCTCATCCGGAATCTCATAACCAACCGTCGCATGAAGGTAATTCTCCTGCAGCTCTTTTACGCAGGTTACAAACTCAATGGCTCCGGCAGCCCCTAACATATGCCCTACCATGGATTTTGTGGAATTGATCTTCATATCTTTTGCATGATCGCCAAACGCTAATTTGATTGCCCTCGTCTCAAACAAGTCATTGTGGTGCGTGGAAGTTCCATGTGCATTGATATAACCGACTTCATCGGTTGAAATTCCTGCATCCTGCACCGCATTTTGCATGGCTCTCGCCGCTCCGCTTCCGTCCTCTGCCGGAGATGTGATGTGATAGGCATCGGAGGAACAGCCATAGCCTGCGACCTCGGCATAGATATTCGCGCCACGACGTTTTGCATGTTCGAATTCTTCGAGCACAACAACTGCTGCACCTTCTCCCATGACAAATCCGCTGCGTTCCTTATCAAACGGAATGGAACAGCGCTTTGGATTGGTTTCTGATGTGAGGGCAGTCAGTGATGTAAATCCGGCAATTGCAATCGGACAGATGCTTCCCTCCGTTCCGCCGGAAACCATGATGTCTGCCTCTCCGTACTGGATTGCACGAAAAGCTTCTCCGATCGTATTGGTTCCGGTTGCACAGGCTGTCACAACATTTATACTTTTACCTTTTAATCCAAAATGAATGGAAACATTTCCGGCTGCCATGTTGGAGATCATCATTGGAACAAACAAAGGTCCTACCCGTCCCGGTCCTTTTTCCAATAATCTTGTATATTCGCGCTCGATTGCCTGAAGGCTTCCAACGCCGCTTCCAATCGCGCAGCCTGCCATGTAAGGATCTTCTTTTGTAAAATCCAGACCGGAATCCTCGATTGCTTCCTTAGCGGCAGCAACGGCATACTGGCTGAAAAGCTCCATACGTCTCGCCTCTTTGGCGTCCATGTAATTTTTTGCATCAAAATTTTTCACTTCTGCTGCAAGTTTACATTTGTAATTTGTTGTATCAAACTTTGTGATCTCCGCAAACCCGGTTTTCTGCGCTTTTACAGACTGCCAAAACTCATTTACGTTTAATCCAATAGGAGTGATCGCACCCAGCCCGGTTACTACTACACGTCTTTTTGTCATGTTAATGTTCCTTTCATTTATCAAAATTATCAGGTAATTGCGAAACTCACATTCAGGCTATGAATTTCACAATTATCTCTTACATATGCATGCCGCCATCCACGGAGATTACCTGACCGGTAATGTAATCTGCCAGATCAGATGCCAAAAATGCCACCACTCCGGCGACGTCGGATACCTGACCTGCACGCTGCAACGGAATCTGTTTTTTTACAGCCTCTTTTGCTGACTCCGTCATAGCCTCTGTCATCTCTGTCTCAATAAAGCCGGGCGCTACTGCATTGCAGGTGATTCCTCTGGAAGCAAGCTCCCTTGCCACACTTTTGGTAAGTCCGATCAGTCCGGCTTTGCTTGCGCTGTAGTTTGCCTGCCCGGCATTTCCCATGACACCGGAAACAGAGGAAATGTTTATGATTTTTCCGGATTTTTGTTTCAAAAAATAGCGCGAAGCATGACGGATTGTGTGAAATGCCCCTTTCAGGTTGGTATCAAGTACTCTGTCAAAATCATCCTCACTCATTTTCATAATGAGTCCGTCCCTTGTGATCCCTGCATTGTTCACAAGAATATCCAGATGTCCGTAGTTGTTCATGATTTTTTCGATCATATCACCGCAGGCTTCAAAATCAGACACGTTGCACTGGATTGAAGCCGCCATGCCACCCTGCTGTATGATCTCATTTACCGTCTGCTCTGCTGCCGCTGCCGAGCTGTGATAGTTCACGATCACAAACGCACCCTGCGCTGCCAGAGCCTTTGCGATCTCTTTTCCAATCCCACGTCCGGCTCCTGTGACAAGTGCTACTTTATTTTTCAACGAATCCCTCAACATGCTCCTGCCTCCACATGACTTCCGATAAATTGAATGAAATCTTCCATCTTATCTATGCTGCTCACTTTTACTTCCCGGTTGATTTTTTTTACAAAACCGCTCAGTGTTCTTCCCGGTCCAATTTCCACAAATTCGTCTGCGCCATCCGCAAGCAGGCGCTCGATGGTCTGCTGCCAGCGCACTGAGGACGACACCTGCTCGGCGAGGAGTGGTTTTACATCATCTTTCTTAGTAACGTATTCTGCGGTGACATTTGCCACGTATGGAACAAATGTGTCACTGATCTCTACTTTTTTTAATTCCTCTTTTAATTTTTCGCCAGCACCGGAAAGCATTTTGGAATGAAACGGACCACTCACTTTCAGCGGAACGACACGTTTTGCTCCTGCCTCTTTGCAGGCTTCCCCGGCGAGCTGCACAGCATTTTTTTGACCGGAAATAACAATCTGTCCCGGACAGTTATAGTTTGCAACTGAAATCTCGCATCCGGTCTGTTCGGCTGTTTTCTGACAAATCTGCTCAATCGTTCCAGCGTCTAAACCTAAAACTGCTGACATTGCTCCGCCTGTCGGAACCGCTTCCTGCATGAAAATACCTCTTTTCCTCACAAGTGCAAACGCCTCCTCTGCCGTCATGACACCGGAAGCAATCAAAGCTCCATACTCTCCGAGGCTTAACCCTGCTGTCACATCCGGCTGGTATCCATTTTGCTCCAAAGCCATGTAAATCGCTGCTTCTGTGGCAAGCATGCAGATCTGCGTATATTCTGTAATGTTTAGCTTATCGTTTTCTTCAAAGCAAAGAGCCGGAATGTCTAAACCTGTCACTTCTGAGGCAAGATCATAGACCTCTTTGCAGATTGGCATCTGTTCGTAAAATTCTTTACCCATTCCTATGTACTGGGAACCCTGTCCCGGAAATATAAATACTGTCTTTCCCAACGTGCGCACCTCCTGAATCGTTCTATACTGACGCTATTTTGCAAAAATATTTACTGTTCCTTTTTCCAACCGCCTGCAAGCAGTGCCTCTGCACCTGTTACAACATCTTCGATGATCTCCCGGCAGGTCTGCTCTTTTTTTACAAGACCAGCACTCTGCCCTGCCATTAGACTTCCGTGTATGGTGTCCCCTTCGATTACCGCCTTGCGCAGCGAACCGAGCGTCAAATGCTCTAATTCTTCAAAAGAAGCCCCTTCTTTTTCGAGTTTCAGGTAATCTCTTGTCATCTGGTTTCGCAGAACGCGGATCGGATGTCCGGTGCTCATTCCTGTCACTTCTGAATCAATGTCCTTTGCTTTGATGACGCGCTCTTTGTAATTCGGGTGCACCATGGATTCTTTTGCAACGACAAACCGTGTTCCCATTTGCACGCCCTCAGCTCCGAGCATCATCGCTGCTGCCATTCCTCTGCAATCCGCGATTCCGCCTGCGGCGATCACCGGAATATCCACCGCATCCGCAACCTGCGGCACCAGCGTCATAGTCGTCTGTGAACCGATGTGTCCGCCGGATTCCATGCCTTCTGCCACAACTGCATCTGCTCCTGCACGCTGCATCATTTTTGCCATTGCCACACTGGCAACTACCGGAATCACGGTAACTCCTGCATTTTTCCACATTTCCATGAATTTTCCCGGATTTCCTGCTCCGGTTGTGACAATTTTTACGCCTTCCTCCACAATGACCTGTGCAACCTCCTGGGCATTTGGATTTAACAGCATGACATTGACGCCAAACGGCTTGTCTGTCAGCTCCTTCACTTTTCTGATCTGCTCACGGACGACTTCTGCCGGCGCACTCGCTGCCCCGATCAGCCCGATACCGCCTGCGTCTGAAACTGCTGCTGCCAAATGATATTCTGCAACCCATGCCATACCGCCCTGCACCACCGGATATTGGCAGCCAAGCAGCTCCGTAATTCTTGTTTTCATTGCTTTACGCCTTTCTTTTTCCTGTGGATTGTTCTAGGCTTCCACACCTTTTTCTTTTAAATATTCAATAATATCGTTGACCGACACAATGCTTTCTAAATCTTCCGATGGGATTTCGATTCCAAATTCTTCTTCCACCGCCATTACCAGTTCGAATAAATCCAGCGAATCTGCGCCAAGATCGTCTTTGAATTTTGTTTCCGGTTTAATTTCTTCCGCATTTACATTTAACTGTTCTGCAATAATTGGTTTGATTTTCTCTAACATGGTTGTAATTCCTTTCTGTGTTTATCTTGATTTTGTTTGACTTTCTAATTATTTGATTGTCAAACTATTTGATAGGCAAAGTATATGTGTTTCTTTTTTGTTTGTCAAGAGTATTTTGCAAAAGTTAGTCCGCAAAGCAAATCTTAAATGACATCTGCCAGTCGTTACTGGAACGAGATACGAGTGAACAGTAATATCTGGATAATTGCAGGATTTTTATATACAGAATGGCGGATATGTGCTATATTAGAAGTGTTTCAAGATGTGAATTTTTGTAACTTCTATTGCATTTTCACAAGATTTATAACTTGAATCTAAGTTTTGTATACGTCTATGAAAAGTAAGAAAGAGAGGTAGATTTTATGGATATTGCAGGTCTGGACGCAGCACTGAGTACAGTTTCATCCTACGACATCGGTTCTTCAACAAGTCCTGTTACATTACAGGAAGATATCGGAGTTGCAATGCTCGGAAAATCTTTAGATATGACACAGGCATTAGGAGCAGGCATGGTACAGATGATGGAACACTCCGTCACACCGTATCTTGGCAGTAATATTGATCTTTATATCTAATGACAAAGTCGCACATTTTTCCATATTTGCAGTTGACTTTCTCACTACATCTTGCTATATTGTTACTCGTTAAGGCTTTGAAGCCACACAATAAAATAATTAATAGAATCAAAACGCTAGGGGCGCAAAAAATGTTATTTTTAACATTCCAACGCTGAGAGATGTTTTTCATCAACCCTTATTACTTGAACCGGATAATACCGGCGTAAGGAAGCTTTTATGATATTTCACATCAGATGTTAAAGTTTTTCCTCCTGGCGCAAGAATGATTCAAGGAGGATTTATGAAAGACTTTTTTACCACAACAATCGGAGCCTGGGATGATGGCTCTGTACGCCTTACTGCACCTGGAATCGCAGTTGTAGTAGTCATTATTGCACTTCTCGTTGTAATCGCAGCAATTATCCGCCAGAAAGACGCCGAGAAAAAAACACTTCTTACCACAAAACAGCTTGTATACTCTGCTGTCGCTATTGCGCTCGCAGTCGTATGCTCCATGATTAAGTTTGCAAATCTGCCAATGGGTGGATCTGTTACTTTATTCAGTATGTTATTCATTGCACTGATCGGTTATTGGTATGGTCCATATGTTGGTCTTATGACCGCCGTTGCTTATGGTCTGGTACAGTTTGTTATGGAACCTATTTTCTATACTGTTCCACAGATGATTTTAGATTATCCTCTGGCATTTGGTGCTTTAGGACTTGCCGGATTTTTTGCAAATAAAAAACATGGACTTCAGATTGGTTATATTGTTGCTGTATTTGGACGTTATGTATTCGCTGTTATTTCCGGAGTTGTATTTTTTGGTGCTTATGCGCCGGAAGGAACACCTGCTATTGTGTACTCTTTAACTTACAACGCAACTTATATTGTACCGGAAGCGATCGCTACTTTGATCGTGATCAGTCTGCCACCTGTTGCAAAGGCTTTGGCGCAGGTGAAAAAAAATGCTTTGTCGGCTTAACCGGAGTTTAACTAGCGTAGTGTCGCAGATTTTATGGTGCTTTCGCAGGGTGTGAAGGGGCAGATATAAGTGTCCTCTCACAAGTCGGAATTTTATATGTAATGAAAAAGAAAAACGGTATAAACGAAATATTATGTTTCTGTTCGCTGGACATTCCGATAAGCCTCTAAAGAGTCTTATCTCCATAGCTCACAAAGAAAATAATATTTTTTTATACCGTTTTTCTTTCATTTACGTTATGGGCGACTTGTGGGAGGACGCTTATACATGCCCAATTTACGCTGTGAATTGCACCACAGAATCTGCAATTTACGTTATGGAACTCACGGTTATGGGATGAGTGCCTGTAAAGGAAGGTAACGACAAAATACAGTCATTTTCAATATCTTGTAATCCGTTGATGATAAAGGGGACACTTCCTGGAGTTTCATTTTTGAGTTCTGCCACTCGTAACCTGGATTGACGGATTTTCACAATCCGGATGTTGCATGCTGCTCAGTCTGGGATAAATAAAAAATAGAACTGATTTGTTTTCAGGATTTTGGGAGCGGCCGGTCCTTAGAAAGCAGACATTGCGATTTCAAAAGACAATGTCAATTGGATTTTGAAATCACGATGGATGCTTTCTTAGTACCGCTGCCAGCGACAACAAGCGGAAGCGCTCCTGAAAACAAACAGTTCTATTTTTTATGTTTATAAATACTTTGTTGGCATGCAATACAACATAACCTTAGGAAATCCGTAACACCACTCACAGGCGGCAGTTCATAAGTTAAACTCCGGTTATTTATTCATAATCCTGCGGAACCCAGATTCCATCCTCGCTGTCAGGCTGGATCATTTTTACAAACCGCTCTGCGCCGTCCTCGGTAAAAGTGATTTTTATATTGATGCCTTCTTTCGAGCCGTCCTGCAACGCCTCCACTTGTACTTTGTTTTCGTTATCCAGCAGATTCAACAGATACTTTGCAGCCAATACCGGATCCTTTAGATTCTGATATAACATAGAACTGGAAAGCAGACTGTTCATAACCAATGCATCATACATGCCATTGACCGTGTAATCCATTGGCGTGCCATTAATTTGCGGATATGCCTCATCAAATTCCGTTCCTGATACAATATAATCCAGAAAACGGATATTCTCATCCGTCACTTTATAACTTCCATCTCTCTCCTCAAACGTAATATCTTCTTTCCACACCGTAACATGTGGATCAGATGTCCATGCATAGTACAAAATCTCTGCTGTGTTTTTTCCATCATAGGAGGTCGTGATCGTATACCCCTTCGAATTTTCATCCGACGTATCCCACATTGGCCACGGGCTTGACCATCCAAAGATGATATCTCCTTCGTCGATCACAAGCAGCTGCTCCTTCATCATTTTTTTTCTTGCTCCATCCATGCACAAACTGTCAATCGCTGCTCCGTCCCTGTCACAAAATGCATCCGCCCAGGTTTGTAAGAAACTTTGTTGTTGTGCCCGAATCGCATCGGACTGCTTTTTTAATAAGGCATTTAGTTCTGATTCCTGATCAGCCAAAGAATCCTTCTCTGTGTTTAACGTTTGGTCAGTCAGACTGCTTTCTGATAATTCGGTTGCAATATTTTCTTCCACATTATCGTTCTTTTTCGGATTGGTAAGAAAAAGTGCTCCTATTATCACACAGAAAAGCAATGCTGCTGCAATCAGCCAGAAGGTCGGCTTTTTAAAATTCAGGATTCCCTTTACTCTCTGTTTCACACCCACTTCTCCAAATGCTAACGGGCAGACGGTGATCATTTTTCCCGGCACATGGAACGAAAGCAGGACAAGTGAATACTCTTTTTTCTGCTCTGCACTCCAGTCCTTTATCACACGCTCATCACATGCCATCTCAATGTCCCGGCAAAACAGAATGTACGCCAGCCAGCAGAACGGATTGAACCAATATACTGCAAACAGCACATAACCAATTGGTTTCCACAGATAATCCAGACGCCTGATATGCGCTTTTTCATGTGCCACGACATTTTTTATCTGAACTTCTTTTAACGATGATGGAAGATATATCCGAGGATTTAACACTCCAAAAATAAATGGTGTCTGGATTCTGTCACAAATATAGATATTTCCCTCTATGTGGACGGATTCTCTCACTTTCCTGCGGATATGTACGTAACTGACTGCTGCATATACGAGCAAAACCGCCACACCGCATAACCAGATAGATGCAATCAGATTCATCGGGTTTTGCGCCGTCTCCTGCTCCGGAACTGTGATACCCTCCAAATAATATTTTGCAAGATACCGGTTTGCTGTGTTGTCTAAAGCCGGCATTTCTGTCGGAGCCTGCGATGTTACTGCACCTGCTTCAATGCTTACAACCTGTGCGTTTGGTGCGAGGCTAAATGTCGTCTCTAATTGAAATGGGCACAGCAGCCGGATTCCAACCAGCGCCCACAAGATACAGTGAATCCACTTCGGCGATCTCCTCAGCAGGCAGCGTGCCAGCACCACAACCACAATCAGCACGCTGGCAGATATACTCATGTTCAATAATTTTAAAAAGAGTCCTGACATTTTCAGCCCTCCTTTCCAATATCGTCGATCATTTTCTTTATCTCGTCCACCTCTGATTTATTTAATTTTTTTCTCGTTGTGAACGCTGCCAGAAATGCCGGAAGGGAACCTCCAAAGTTTTCCTCCACAAATTTTTCACTCTGGGCAGCGTCGTATTCCTCTTTCGTCATTCTTGCGGAAACCATTCCTTTTTCGTTTTGAAAGATTCCCCGCTCACACAGCCTCTTTAAAACCGTGTAGGTCGTTGACTTTTTCCAACCAAGTTTTTGCTCACATAATTTCACCAGTTCACCGGATGGGAGCGGTTCGCTGCTCCATATAATTTCTGCAAACTGCGATTCTACTATTCCTAATCTTAATTCCTCCATTGCCGCCTCCTTGGTCTAATGTTTGTAGACTTGTTATTTTTAGTCTACAAACATTAGACCAATTTGTCAAGAAAAAATCCACAGATATGTGGAAATCAATTTCTTTTTTCCTCATATCTGTGGATAAATGATTTTTTATAAATTTTCCTTTACAAAATCAACAACATCCATGTTTACACTCATAATACGTTTGTCTTTTTCCATTTCTTCAATGGTCATCCAATAATAATGCTTTCCATTTACGACAAAGTCTGCTTTTTTCATTATCTCTGGAAATTTATGAATAGTCACTTCATATAACCGATGATTATAAATTCTGTTTTCGTTATGACTTACAGAATACTTTTCCTGCACTTTTGAAGTAATATATTTACATGATATATTTCTTTTAGCTATACCTAAATCTGCTGAAATATTCTCTGTCATATATGCTTCATTATCATAATCCGATGTTTTATAATTCAAAAATAATTTACAGTCCCATCTTTCATCATCGTATACAAGAAAACGTTGCGACTCATTATCGAAAGTATCTTTTATGGCAATAAGTGAATGATTATGTTGAATTTTATTTAAAGAAATAATATCTTGAGCTAATATGTTATGGTCATATTTATTTTTATACATATCTATAATGTCAAATATTATTTTTATAATATATGCCATTCCAATTACACAAAATATAGTTTTTAATACAATTCCAGAAATACCCAATATGTCATTGTAACTGGCTGTAAATGCAGAAAGTAAAAACGATACGCCTGCAATAATAGTATCAATCGTTACCTTTTTTCCGATATATTCTCTTTTTTTCTCCAATAGCAGCTCAAGATCTGTTTTGTCAATTAATAACCGCATTTGCTCACCATTTTCCTCTCTTTCGCTCATTGTATCACACTGTTGGCATATTGACTATAAATTTGTTTCTTTCCAAGATCACTCCCACAAATCGCCCCAGATATCCGTGCACAACTTGGTACAATATTCTCTGGAAAAATTAGCATCCTGACTGATAATCGCATTTTTCTGCGCCATTTCATCTGTATAATCGCGCAGAAAATAAGTGGTCACTCCACCATAGCCCGGTTCAACCTGTGTTACAAGAGCATTCACGCCATAGTCTGTAATAAAGCCCTCACCATTTTCATCCAGTCCGATTGTGACTTCCGCCATGCCACCGACCATGCGGTCAGCAATCCCATCTCCACTGCTCGAAGTCCAGTTTACATAATTCCCAAGTGAATAGTAAACGAGTGTCTGGTTTCCGGTTGTCTCATCCGTCACCCACTCAACAGGCTCGATCACATGAGGATGCGTTCCTATCACCAGATCAACGCCATTTCTAACAAAAATCTCTGTCCATTTTTTCTGCATGCTGTCTGGCTGCAAGCTGTATTCTGTTCCCCAATGCGGGCACACTACAACAAAATCTGCCTGTTCTCTGGCGGAGGCAATGTCACTTACGACTTTTTCCTCATCTAAAAGATTTACTGCATATGGCATATCCTGTGGCAATGCAATTCCATTCAGACCATAGGTATAATTTAATATGGCGATCCGGATACCATTCTGCTCCAGAATAGTGACAGTATCCTGCGCTTCCTGACTTTTATTGATGCCTAAAATCTTGATCTGTGGATATTTTTTCTCCCAATTGGCAAGACAGTTTGTAACACCCTTTTTTCCCTGATCCATTGCGTGGTTTGTCGCATGCAGTACCACGTCAAACCCAGTATCCACCAGTACGTCCGCTGCCTCATAAGGTGCATTAAAGCTCGGATAACCGGATACCCCCAGCTCCTCTCCGCCAATGATAACTTCCTGATTGACAATCGCAATATCAGCCGCCTGAACGTCGTCTTTCACATTGACAAAAAGACTGGAAAAATCATAAGAGCCATCCTCTGCCTGACAGCTTTCCTCCACCGGAGTGTGAAGCAGAACATCCCCGACCATGGTAAGTGTCACAGTCGGACCTGAATACACATCTGAGATTTCCGGCTCCTCGGTTGTAATTTCCACAGCCTGTTCTGGTGCTGTCTGAATGTTATCCACGCTTTCTGTATTTTCGGCTTCGTTATCCACAGAAGCTTCCTCTACATGGTTGAAACTGTAGATCATTTCCTGCCTGTCACAACCGGATAACATGAACATAGCAAGCAATATCATTGGTATCTTTTTCATTTTGTATTTTTTTGTTTCTTTTTTTCCTATCAATTATTCTGTCTCTTTTTTCAAAATATTCTGTAACTGCTGCATTAAAACTGAATACTCTTCGTGAACTGTCATATAAACGTCTTCCATCCCCAATGCCCGCTTCAACATTTCATTTGTAAGAAATGTCTCTAAATCCGTTGTCCCAAGCATATCTATCCAATTTGCATTTCAGATATTACTTTTTGTATTGTAATCATATCCCTATGCTGCATATAACACTACCTCATCTTTGACTTCAATCATATCTTCTTCACGAATAGGTTCGTGAATTACATCAACATCCAGTTTTAATCAATCCCAATATTGCCTCTTTTATCTGTTCTGTAGTCATTGAATTTTTACCTCCTACGAAAGCAATGCCTGATACACATCCCTCTTACTGATCCCACGGTCTTTTGCCACGAGTTTCATTGCCTCTTTCCGTGCAATGCCCTGACTCTCATATACCTGCATATGTTCCTCTAATGTCATGGATTCCCAGCTTTTTTTCTCCTCCTCGGCAAGCTCCTCAAAACTTCTTCCCTGCAAAACAAGAACATACTCACCACGAGGCTCATTTTCCTCATAATAACGAAGGCTGTCGCCTAATGTAGTCTGCATTTTTTGTTCATAGCGCTTCGTCAGTTCCCGACAGATTGTTAATTTTCTGTCGCTTCCAAGGACACTTTCCAATTCTTCTAACGTTTTTACAAGATGATGCGGTGCCTCGTATACAATAATCGTTCTTGTTTCATTTGCAAGACTATTTAAAACGAGCGCCCGCTCCTTCTTATCTCTTGGCAAAAAAGCCTCAAACGCAAATCTTCTCGTTGGAAGTCCTGACATTGTAAGCGCCGTGATGCAGGCTGCCGGACCCGGAAGGGATGTCACTTCAATTCCTTCCTCGTAGCAGATGCGCACTAAATCTTCCCCCGGATCAGAGATGCCGGGTGTTCCAGCGTCCGTGATCAAAGCTATGTTCTTTCCTTCCCGAAGCTTATCCACTAATTGGTACGCTTTGTCGATCTTATTAAATTCATGATAGCTTGTCATCGGAGTTTTTATCTCAAAATGATTGAGCAGCTTAATCGAATTTCTCGTATCCTCTGCCGCAATCAGGTCGACCTCTTTTAAAGTGCGAAGCACTCTATAGGTAATATCCTCAAGATTTCCAATCGGTGTTGCGCACAAATATAACTTTCCTGCCATGAATGTTTCCTTCCTGTATTGTTTCCAGTTCAACAATAATGTTTGAATGGTTCTACGCTGCTTTCTTCTCTGTCACCTTCGGAATCACAAAATAAAGCGCAATTCCGAGTGCTACGATTCCAAATGAAATAATCTGCGATGTAGAAAAAATTCCAATGCTTCCACGATAATCATCACGCAAAAATTCAATCAAAAATCTTCCGATTCCGTAAAGTACCAGATACGCTGCTGCCACTCTGCCCGGCTTTGGATTCTTAGATGCATACCAAAGAAGCAAACCGCAAAACAGAAAGTCGCCAGCGGAAGAAATAAGCTGTGTCGGAATCAGACTGACACCATTCGGTGCAAAATCAGAATGTGTAAAGGTAATGCCATACCACGCATGTGTCTCTCTTCCATAGCAGCAGCCGGCACAAAAACATCCAATACGCCCAAATCCCTGTGCCATGGAAACTGCAGGCATCACAAGATCAAAATAAGAGATAAAATTTTCTTTTTTGATGCGGCAATAGACATAACTTGTCACAATCCCACCGATAATTCCACCATAAACAACGTATCCGTTTTTGAAATCCCATAAAATAGACGGATCTTCCATAATTGCCGGAAGTTCTACAATATAATAAAGCAGCCGGCAGCCAACCATTCCCCCAAACAGCGCACATAAGAAAATACCAAAAATCGTATCTTCACTTAAGCCCCTCTTCTTACCACGGTAATTGCACATAAACAGCGCCGATGCAAATCCAATCGCGATCATCAAACCATACATATAAATTGTAATCGGTCCAAGTGTTATCCTATTAAACATATAATCCTCCTTGTTTTGCGAAGCAAAATGCGACTGCTCTTGCAGGAGCAGAGGATTTAGCCTCCTTGTTTACCAGACTTATAAACTGATAATTACGAAACTCTCATGCCGTAGATTTAATTGTGCTAAAATAACAAAAGCTTGAGAAGACACTGGGGAGCCGCCGGTTCTTGCATGGCAGACATAGCAACTTGCTGTGGCTGGCATGTTAGTACCGCTGCGAGCGACACGTAGCGAAAGCGTGTCTTCAAAAATTTTGTTATTTTATCACAATCTTCACACGCCGTATTGAGTTTCGTATTACCAATCAATATCCATAAATATCATAAATCTCATCCGTATACACGCCCTGCTCCTTGTATACAATAAGCGGTTTTTCCACTGTCACGCGGGATTTTCCGCCGCGCAGTCCCTCAATCAGCACCATATTCGGCTCTTTATCGATATAAGGATACACAAGCCGCATGCGTTTCGGTTCTATCTTATATTCTACCATTTTACTCATGATCTCCGCCAGTCTAAAAGGGCGGTGTACCATATAAAATCTGCCTCCCGGCATAAGCAGTCTGGCACTCTCACGCAAAATATCATCCAGCGTGCACAACACTTCGTGCCTTGCGATCGCTTTTGCTGTGGACGGAGAGCTTTCCCCATGCGTGCCGATCATATAAGGCGGATTTGTCGTTATGACATGAAAAGAAGATGCTCCAAAAATATTTGAAGCATCCTTGATATCTCCTGTGACTACTTTAATCCTCTCTTCGAGATGATTATATGCGACACTGCGCCTCGCCATATCTGCGCTTTCTTCCTGAATCTCTAACGCTGTAAAATCAGTTGCATCCGTTTTTGCTTCCATTAAAATCGGAATAATTCCGGTGCCGGTTCCAAGGTCTAACACCTTCTCCCCAGCCTTCGCTCTGGCAAAACCGGAAAGCAGCACAGCGTCCATTCCAAAACAGAAACGCGCCGGGTCCTGGATGATCGCATATCCATTGCGCTGTAACTCGTCCAAACGCTCTCCTTCATGAACCAGATTATTTTGCATCATCAATCTTCGACTTTCCTCCACGGTCCTCTAATGCAGCCAGTTCTTTCATTTCCTCGGCAGTGAGCTTCACATCCCTGCGGCGTTTTGGCTTGAACTTCAACTGATTTGCCTGATATTCACGCAATTCTTTCTCGTCATTGACCTCTACCAGTACTTTTACAAGCTGGCGGAGCACATTTACAGAAGAAACTTCGCCCTTTAAACCGTCATCTGTTGTGACAGAATCGCCGACATTTGGAAGGCGGCTGTTCAAGTATTCATATGTTTCCTCCTCATTTTTCAGACAGCACATCAGTCTGCCGCACACACCGGAAATCTTGGTCGGGTTTAACGATAGATTCTGTTCCTTTGCCATTTTAATAGAAACCGGTGCAAACTCGGAAAGGAATGTGTGACAGCACAATTCACGTCCACAGATTCCATATCCACCCATGATCTTCGTCTCATCACGGACACCAATCTGACGTAATTCGATTCGGGTGCGGAATACTGCTGCAAGATCTTTTACCAGTTCACGGAAGTCAATTCTTCCGTCCGCTGTAAAATAGAATAACAGCTTATTATTATCAAATGTGTACTCTGCCTCCACAAGCTTCATATCCAGTTTGTGTTTTGCGATTTTCTCCAGACAAATCTTAAATGCCTCTTTTTCCTTTTCGCGGTTCTTTTCTGCCTGTTTTTCATCCTGCTCGGTTGCAATGCGGATGACCGGCTTCAATGGCTGGATGACGCTCTCCTCGGACACTTCCCTTGGATCTGTCATGACAGTTCCCATTTCAACGCCGCGCGCGGTCTCCACGATCGCGTGCATACCTGCTTTTAACTGTAACTTTCCAGGTCCGAAATAGTATATTTTACCTGCATTCCGGAAACGGATTCCTACTACTTTTACCATTCTAGTTCTCCTTAATTGTCAGCAGTAATAACTCAATTACCAGATCAAAGTTTACGTTTGCGTCCAGACGGATCTGGGCTTTGCGCAAAGCTTCCAAAATACTGTTGATTCCATTGTAAGAGCTTTTTTCTGCCTGTCTTTTTATGTCGTAGACCTCATCCTTGAAAATAAGGCCATTTACGTCACCTGTTGCTTTAAAATATAATACATCACGATACCAGATCATCATCAGATCAAAGTAATCGTTGATTTCCAATTTGTAATCTGCAATCTGCTTGACGGCTGCTGTCATCTCGTAAAGTTCGATGTCATCGAGACGTTTCATCAATTGCAGCGCGCTCGCCTTCATCTCGTTAAAATCGTCCGATGATGCAAGCTGGATTGCCTTTCCGACATTTCCCTGCGCGAATGCCACGCAGACATCTGCCTGATAGTCCGGGATCTGATACTTTTCCATAAGGAATTTTTTGATTTTCTCGTCCGGCACTACCTTAATATTAAGCGTAACACATCTCGATAAAATTGTCGGCAAAAATGTGTCCGCATTTGTCGTCAAAAGCATGATGATCGCATATGCCGGCGGCTCCTCGATTGTCTTAAGCAGTGCATTCTGCGCCTGCTGGTTCATCTTTTCCGCCTCATCGATAATGTAAATCTTGTGATCACTGCTGTAAGGCTTCACATCAATATCATTATTTACCTGTGTACGGATATCATCCACGGAAATTGTATTTGGCTTCTCATGGTTTACATAAATAATATCCGGCTGGTTATGTCCCAATGCCTGTCTGCAGGAATGGCACTCCATGCATGCCTCTTTGCCATGCTTTTCACACTGCAAAGCCATTGCAAAAGCCTCTGCCAACATCATTTTTCCCGATTTGTCCGGTCCGTTGATGATATATGCATGGGATACTTTATCCATTTCAATTGCATTCTGTAAATGCTCTATAATCTGCTCATGTCCGATAATATCTTTAAATCCTGCCATATGATGCTCCACTTCTGATATCAAAAAAACTTACGCTGTTACATTCTCTTTGTTCCGGCAGCCTGTATGTCCTGTCTCCTAAGTCAGTATATCCAGCAACAGTCCACGGATCTCACCGATTCTGCTCAAGATTGCAATGTGATCTTTTTCATCCTTCACCAGCTCCCTTGCAAGTTCATCCAGATTCGAATCGATCAGCCGGATCAGCCCGTATACCCTGTGCCGTCCCTTGCGGTCTAAGAAATTCTCCCTCGAAAACTTATGGGAACGGTACACGACCTCGTTCAAAAAGTCCTTGATCAGTCCGCGGTACTTTTTCATATCACGGATATCCATATGCTGTGCAATGCGGTTTCCCTGTGCCGTGATATCATTCATTAAAAGATCTACTTTTGCCTGAAGATCCGCATCGGTGATCGCACTTGCCAAAGTAAACTTGAAACTTCCGTCGCCTGTTTCCGTCGTCACGGTATCCGGCACCTGCGTTACCTGTGCAATATTATTTACTTTAATGTCCACCTATGCTCACCTTCCTTCTCGCTATTCATCTTCCGGCTGCAAAACGATTCCATGCAACCGTACTTACTCTGCTTACCGTCAGATTTTCTATCTGTCTGCAGGAATCAGCCCTCAATTTTCTTTTATCTGTCTTCAACGATCAGCTCACGGATTTCTTTCTCCGTCTCATCCAAATCCTGATTGATAAATCTCCTCGTGATTCCGGCTTCTTTTAATTTTTCCTCTGAAAAATCTTTGGCATCTGCAAGAAATCTGCGGCACAGCTCCTCATACTTCGGATTCTCCTGCATCCGCTCCCTGCAAAGTGCCCGGCTCAAACGCTCGCCGTCCTCCACCTCTATATAAATCGGCACAACCTTGTCTTTTCCAAAGTAATCGCGTATCTTCAAATAGGATTCCAGCGTTCCTATAATGAGATAATCCTGATTTTTCAGATCGATCTGGTCATCATTCACGGTAAAATACTTCCAGATTCCATGAACCGTATCGTAGGCGCGAAGCTCGATAATACGCCCCTCACGCTCTAATTGCTCCACTTTTTCCTCATCACAGAAAAAATATTCTACGCCGTTTTGTTCCCCTGCACGCATTGGTCTTGTCGTGTACGGAACAATGGTCTTTAACGCGAGACATTCATCCCCAAGTATCTTTTTAAACAGGGTATCTTTTCCCGTGGAACTTTTTCCCATGATACAATATATTTTACCCATTTTTCCTGCCTCATTTAGTATAATATAGTCTTTAAAAATATACAATCTTTAGTATTCGCTCCTGCACTGCAGAAGTTCCTTCCACACGCAGTCCAAGCGATAAACATTCCTCAATATTATCCGCCAGACGCTTCGTAACAATCTCGCCCGGTACGATCAATGGAATTCCCGGTGGATACAGATAAATCGTGTCCGCGGACATATGTCCGACTGCTTCCTCTAACGTTACTTCTTTATATGGAAGCTCCTCTGCCTGATAAATCTGCATCTCGCGCGGATTTTTCTGATAGATTTTCTCAATAAAGGAATGATACGTCCCATTATCTGGCAGATTATTCAAAATTTTGCTTCCATTTGAAATGTCTTCCTGCGCCTTTGCATCGATCTCACGCAGTGCGCCTGCCAGACGCTCCAATCCTTCGTCCTCGTCCATCAGACTTGTCATGCCCAGAACATAATAACCGGAAACCATTTCCATCTGCAAATGATATTTCTGCAAAAGGATCTGGTGCAGCTCCTCCCCTGTCATACCGGCTTTGTCTGCAAAAATCACAAGCTTGGAGTCATCCCAGTCGCAGGCTTCCTCGATACTCAAATCCTCATTCTGCATTACATGCAGATACTTTAAGTCTGCTGTTTTTTTATAAAAATCTGTCAGCCGGATGCGGTAATCCGTAAAAAGTTTCTGCCCGTTTTCTGTGACCAGACAGATGCACGCATCCATTCCCGCCATAAAAATATAGGACGGCGAACTTGTCTCGTAAATGGAAAGATACCGCTCCACCCGCTTTTCATCAATCCGGTCAGAGGTCAGATGAAGCAGGGCTGTCTGTGTAAACGATGGCAATGTTTTATGTAAACTCATGATCACCGCATCTGCTCCGAGTTTTACGGCATTTTCCGGGAAACCGTCTCCGAATCCAAAATGAGCTCCGTGGGCTTCATCCACAATGAGCGGAATCCCATGTTCGTGGCACACCTCTGCGATTTTTGCCACATCCGACACGATTCCCTCATAGGTTGGGGAAGTGAGGATCACTGCGACCGCGTCCGGGTTCTCATATAACGCTTCCTGCACCTGCTCTGCCGTGATCTGCCCCTGGATTCCATTTTCCGTAATGGACGGATACAAATATTCGGTCTGTAATTCATTCATATATAATGCATGGTACACCGCTTTGTGACAATTTCTCGCAACCAGCACCTTGTCGCCACGCCTTGTAGCCGCGCTGATCGCAGCCAGCAGACCGCATGTACTTCCATTTACAAGGAAAAAACAGCGTTTCGAGCCATAAAGCTCTGCCCCACGTTGCTGGGCCTCTTTTATAATGCCGGTTGCATGATGCAGATTGTCAAATCCATCGATCTCTGTAATGTCAATCTCATACGGATTGGGAAACGACAGACTTTTTCTTTTATGCCCCGGCATATGAAACGGATAATAATCCGACTGTGCATACTCTTTCAATTCATCTGTCAAATACTTCATGTAAGTCTGCTCCTGATGTTTTTCTTTACTGTCATGTATAAAAAATATTGCTATAAAAGCCTTTGCGCACATTATAACACACTTTACAACGTCTTTTCTATTATGATATATTATTTTAGATGCACTTAAAGACACACAATATTAAATAATTGCGAAACTCATAACCTGAATCTGAGTTCCGCAATTATCTAACATATACAATCGGAGGTACAGCATGGAAAATGCGCTCGTGATCCTCTGTGGCGGTAACAGCACACGAATGGGAACCGATAAAGCTCTCCTGCCTTTTGGAGATAGCTGCTTAATTGAATATTTAGTGAAAAAATTTCAGCCGTATTTTTCCAAAATCTATCTCTCGGTGAAAATAAAGGGCGATTACGCCCATTTAAAACTTCCGGTAACGGAGATTTCGGATATCTATCCGAATCAGGGGCCAATGTCCGGCATCTTTTCCGGTCTGTCTATGATCGACGAGGACTGCGCTTTTTTTATGTCTGTAGACACTCCTTTTTTAGAGCCAAAAACAGGACTTGCACTGCTCTCGGAGCTTGGCGATGCAGATATCTGCACACTTGAAGGAAAAGCTTCCTATCTGGAAACGGCAACTGCTGCATATTCCAAAAACTGCATCACGACCATTGGGAAATGCCTGTTGCTGCACCAGTTGACGTTCAACACGCTGCGCGAAAAATGCAGCACAAAATATGTGACCGAGTCTTCGATCGCTGCATCTGCGCCAACGCCGATCGACATTCAGTACTATAATCTCGACACGAGGGATAATTACTATCATGCCCTTCGCATTTTAAGCGGACTCGATCATCCGAACTCTTCCCAGGCACTGATCGAGTATTTCAAAGACACCAGAGATTTATTTCTGCATACAACACCAGTCATTTCCTTTGTCGCAAAACCGGGAACGATCATGACGCCTCTTATCGAAAGTCTGCTTCCTTTATTAGAGCGCGAGGGATTGAAAGTTGTGCACCTTATCAAAGAGGATTCCTCTGTGGTATTCAAAAATGTTTACTTTGAGCCGACACTGGAAAATCTGTCTTCCTCTCTCTCCGGTGCCGACCTCGTACTGACGGAAAACTTTGGTGCGGATGCGCCAAACAAGATTGAAATCCTGCGAAAAGACTGGTCCGAGACTCCTCTGTGTGAGGAAAAAGATTTAATCGCGGTTTTTGCTGATTTTTCCTATCATCCGAAAACCTCTCTGCCAGTATTTGACCTTGGAAAATTAAAAAACATTGCCACATTTCTGCGTGACTATCTAAGCAAACAATAAAAAATAATCTGTGGGCAAATGCATTTGCTCACTAAAAAATATCCCACAAAAGAGGCTGCCGCGGCAGCCTCTTATAAATAGCGGGAAAGATCCGGCATCCAGTCTCCAAAGAAAATCTCATCCCTGCACACCGCATCCCAGATTGGATTTACAAAAGATAAAATCTGCCGCAATACTGTTTCCCAGGAAATATTTTCTCTCCCCTGCTTTCTTGCATACTTTTCCCAGCGTTTCTTCATATAAGTATAATCTTCGTAAGACGCAAGCATTTCTATCCGCTCCGCCTGCGGCGCTGCTTCCTCTTTTTTGCAAAGAAAAACGATTGTCTCATAAATATGCCGTCCGTCCACCGGCTCCTGCTTCAACAGATGAAACACGGTATCGTATGCCTCCATTGACGGAATCAGTTCCAGATAATTGATAATTGAAAAAATCTGCTCCGCCAGATACGTTTCCACCGGGAAATGCAGATAAGAAGCCGTCTTCTTTTCATAAAACACCGACTGTAACTGCTGTTTTTCCGGTTTTACCATGTCATAAACAAGAGGACTGATGCGAATGGTAAGCGGAACTTTCATTTCTTCCCATTCTCCAGTTATGTAAACCAGATAATCACTTTCCTCTTTTTCCAATGCATAATTCCAGCGGATGTGGTTATCCCTTTTTCTACAGATCTCCTCCGCAAAATCTGAGATCAATTTTTCATCCAGAGACGGTAAAGCTGCGCCGTTTTCCTGCCCATATACAAAATGAAGTGGCTTCTGCCACTCCTCTCTGTAGGCATCCGGACAAAAGTAATCCCTGTTCTTCAGCCATAAATTCTTCGCGAAATCCGTCTCCAGCACCTGAAACATCAGTGTCTCCTGTAAAAATGCCTCCAGCAGATCTGCAAATGGAATTTGATATTCTATGCTTTTTTCTTTTAACTGCTTTTTCGTAAGTAAGTTCTGTTCCATTAAAGCCAGACTCCAATCATATTCTGAACTTTTTTCACGACTTTACGCTCTTTTGCATAATACATCAGCTTCGCGATATCCTTCTTCGGATCTTTTATGTAAGCCATAAGCCCCTCTTTGAACCTTTCGCGGTCCATTTTATCCTCATATTTCAGACATTCACAGATCAGTCTTTCCTTCTCAAAAATCCGGACTGTCACATCAGAAAGCTGTATTTCTGTCACTCCAAGCTCCAAAGTCTCCGGCTCTGCATACATCGGAATGATCTTCGGATAATCCATTTTAAAACGTGATTTGGAGGTATTCTTATCCACCGCAAGCCGCCAGCCATACGGTTTCTTTTTGATATAGCCATACGCATATAACGCATTTTCGAGATTCAGCACACAGTCCGGAAACAGCTTTGCCACAAGCTCCTCCTCCGTAAAATCACTGAGATGAACTGCATAATAACCGTTTTTTACGCGCAGAATATCCCCTTTTTCCACAAAATCAAGGATCCTGCGATAATCGATCCCCAGCTCTGCAAGCTGGCTCTTTTTTACAATTCCGCCATTGTCTAAAATAAACTTTTTTACCTTATCCAGCAACAACTCTCTTTTTTCACTGACTGCATATGACTCCGACATGCTTTATCTCCATCTTCTGCGTCTTCTACGTTTTTTTCTGATTCTTCGTCTCTGATCTTTTCTGTCTCTGCGAACGGCTCTGTTGTGTTTGATAATATAGTAATTATCGTAAAAACGTTTTAAGAAAAATAAAAGTACACCAAGCAAAATCACTGCAACAATGAGCAAAACCACAACAATCGGTTTCACCTGCACCGTGGAGACTGCTTCCTGTTCCTCCTCCTCGGTCGACTCATTGTCAAATGCATAGCCTTCCACGACCACGCCGGTTGTCTTAATATCTGCTTTTCCTACATTTCTTCCCGCATAAGTATATGTGATGCTCCCTGCGATCTCCGGATCGCTGTCATTATATTCCACGGAAGATGAGGTATCTGAAAATTCTGCTGTTTTCGGCAGAACAATGACGGCATCTTTATCCAGCTCCACAAATGGCGCAATATTGTTCAGATTGCCATTATCCACCGTTGTTTCTGCGCTGTAATTCGTATCATTTTCTGCTACATTCAACACCTGAAAATTGTCAAATGCGTAATCAAATAAGTTTACCGTATCAATAAACTGGTTCGGTGACTGCGTGTTCATTACCACACAGATCAAAGTCATGCCATCTTTTTCCGCATAAGTCACCAGAGTGCTGTTTGCGGTCGCCGTGTATCCGGTCTTTCCGCCGACACAGTACGGATATAAGTACTTGCGGTTCGCATTGTGGTAAGTACAGAGCATGTCGTGATGATTTCTTAACACCGTTTCCTCCGCATGCTTATTGGTCGGAGGGATCGTATACATCTTCGTCCCGATAATGATACGGAATGTCTCATTCTGATAAGCAGCCTGTGCGATCAGCGCCATGTCATGTGCGGTCGTATAATGATTCTCGTCCTGCAGACCATGTGGATTGGCAAAATGTGTGTTGGTGCAGCCCAGCTCCTTTGCCTTGGCATTCATCATATCCACAAAATTCTCTACTGTGCCGCCCACATGCTCTGCCACAGCGTAGGCACATTCGTTTGCCGACTCTAACATCACACCATACAGGCACTGCTCTAATGTCATCTGCTCGCCATAATCTCTGGCGATCCCGGAACCCTCTGTATTATTGATCGCATCATCCGAAAATGTAACCATGTCGCTTAAGGTTCCATTTTCCAATGCTAAAAGCGTTGTCATGATCTTCGTGATACTCGCCGGATAATGCGCTTCATCACTGTTTTTCTCATAAAGGATCGTACCTGTGGATTCTTCCATTAAAATAACACTCGGCGAGAGTGTTTCCGGCGCATCCGGCCAGTAATCCGCCGCCTTGACATCCACTTTTCCAAGACAGGCAGTAGAAACTATCGTAAGAAGCAGGCATGCCGCCTTTTTCCATCTATTTTTAAACTTCATAAAAACTCCAAATCTATAGTAAATCTATTAATTTCGCACAATCCGTCCCATGTATACACAATTTTTGCAGATTGCGATCGCGTTATCAACATTATTAGTATAATAGTTGGGAAAAATACATGCAACCACTTTTCATCATTTTAAGACTTTATTAATTTGTCAGATTATGCAATGTGTGCTTGAAAGTTGGGGTTTTTTTATTGTAGAATGTAACTGATTGTTTTGCGCTTAGATATATTTGACGCAAGAAACGAAAAAACATTTTGAAAAAATATTAGTTTGCATCATTAGAAAGGTTGTTTTATGAGATTAAGAAATATTCCCGGCGCAGATGACGCCATTTTAAATAGTGAATACTGCATCAAAAATCCAGAGGAGCAGAAAGGTCACTGGCAGGACTGCTTCGAGACAGCACAGCCGCTTCATATCGAGATTGGCATGGGAAAAGGCCGTTTTATCATGGATATGGCTGCCCTGCACCCGGACATTAATTACATCGGCATCGAGCGTTACTCCAGCGTTCTTTTACGCGCTTTACAGAAAATGGAGCAGAATCTGCTTCCTAATATTAAGTTTATCTGCATGGACGCTGCCGATGTTGCAGAGGTTTTCGCCAGAGACGAAGTCGACCGTATTTACTTAAACTTCTCCGATCCCTGGCCGAAAGACCGCCACGCCAAGAGACGCCTCACTTCCAGACAGTTTTTCGCGCGCTATGACCAGATTTTGAAAAAAGAGGGACATCTGGAATTTAAGACTGACAATCAGGATCTTTTCACATTTTCATTAGAGGAAGTTCCGGAAGCCGGATGGAAATTAGACGCTTCCACCAGAGACTTACACCATGATCCTGTCTTAAACGAAGGAAACGTCATGACGGAATATGAAGAAAAGTTTTCTTCCAAGGGAAATCCGATCTGTAAATTGATTGCTTCAAGATAGAAAAAAAGCCCGGTACCAACGGTTTTACACCATTGATACCGGGCATTCTATTTATCCTTCAATTGCAATGTAACGTTTTTCCGGAACAGCTTTCTTCTGTTCTTTCGGAACGTCCAATGTCAGGATACCATTTTCGTATTTCGCATGAATATCTTCCTCTTTCATGTTCTCACCAACATAAAAGCTTCGGCTCATGCTGCCTGCATAACGTTCACGTCTGATGTATTTGTCATTCTTATCCTTCTCATCCTTGTCGAGTCCCTTCTCGGCACTGATAGTCAGGTATCCATCGTTCAACTCAAGATGAAGTTCATCTTTCTTAAATCCTGGAAGATCAATTGCTACTTCGTAGCCATTGTCTGTCTCCTTAACATCTGTCTTCATCATATTCTTTGCATGTTTGCCATACAATGTTCTATCAACATCCGGGAATGAAAAATTCATTAAATTGTCAAAATCATCAAATAAACTCTCTCCAAAAATACTAGGCATCAACATAAGTCATCTCTCCTTTTCTATCTGTCCACTTTTTTGTGGATATTCATATGCTCATTAACCTTGTTTCTTTGGAACTAACAGATTAAGGAACTCGGGGAATCTTTCTTTCTCTTTTGTTCCCTCTTCCTTTGTTCTGACTATGTTATAGCACTGATTGTTAGCACTGTCAATAGATGAGTGCTAATTTTCTGTGAACTTTTTGTGAAATCTTGGAATTATTTATACAATTATCATTAATATTTATATCATTCATTTTTACAGGCTTCAATTAATATTTAAAATCAGATTTATGCCTGATCAAAAAAGGCATTAAATAAAATGGCTTGATTGATTCATGTTTTCCCGAACCAGATGACTTGATTTCAAAAGCATTGACTTTACTTCCCTCTGAAATCAGGAAATCAACTTCATAATAATGTGTGCTGCCGGCTTTTTCCCATGTGTGATAGTAAAGTTCTCTTCCTGATGCTGATATCATCTGTGCAACCAGATTTTCATACAAAAATCCAAGATTCGCCGGTAGTTTATCTGAAAGCAGCTTTGCATAAACATCATTTTCTGTTACCGGACGATCTATAAACATCAGTGTAACAAACAATCCAGTATCCGCCAGATACAACTTATTGCTGTCAAAATCTTTCGTATCTGCCAGGCTTACCATCGGATCTGTCGAATTATAGCATGGTAAAATTGTTTTTGAGTCAATCAACTCATACAATAATTCCTCAGCTCTTGTATTATTTTTCTTTCCAATGGATGATGTGATCCGGTATTTTCTTGAATCTTTTGATAACTGGGCAGGAATGGCATGGTATAATGCAGATATTCTTCCGGATGCATCAATTTTTTTAAAATCATCTTCATACAAGGATATGATCTGCCTTTTTATCATATCAATTTCCGAAAAATTTTTTCCTTCCACATAGGCTTCTACTGCCTGCCTTGCTTGTGGGAAAAGCTGAACCTCATCAAATATAATTAACGATTCATGTTCATATAATGTCACTCCGGTTTCCGCCTTCAAGCAAAACCGCGTATTTGTCCGAATACTTCTCTTTCCATGCTGACAACTGGTCATATACTTTTCCTTATTTTGTTCTTTTCTTCAAAATTCTATTCTTCGAATTTGTGCTTTTCTTCAAGATTTTAAGCTGGATTCAAATACAAAAAAAGGCCGCAACCCAAGTAAAATCAAGGGTTTGCGACATAAAAAAAAGCACCGACCCCATAGCCTCTGCTATAAAACCGATACTTCGTAATGCGCCACCAGGGGTTCGAACCCTGGACACCCTGATTAAGAGTCAGGTGCTCTGCCAGCTGAGCTAGTGGCGCATGTCTTTCAGCGACGAATGTTATTATATAATATAATTTTAAGAAATGCAACTATTTTTTTATAAAATCTTTTATTTTTGACAAGAAATTGTTTTTAATTTTTCATCCCAATATTTCATATTTATGTATTTTATGGTATTTTATAAATGCGGTGCACAATTGTATACAACAAACTTATTTATATCGCAAATGCGTGGCATATTACTATGGCACATTTTTATAAGGAGGATTCACATGCGTGTTGAAGAACGATTATTAAAATATGTATCTTACTGGACGACTTCCGATGAGGAATGCAGACAGATTCCGTCGACTGACCGACAATTTGCGTTGGGAAAAGTTTTAGAGCGGGAATTACGGGAACTTGGTCTTGAAAAAGTTACACTGACCGACCACTGCTATGTCTACGGTCTGCTCCCTGCCACAAAAGGTTACGAGGAGAAAGCTGCAGTAGGCTTTATTTCCCATATGGATACTGCTCCTGATTTTTCCGGAGAAAATGTCAAACCACAGATCATTTCTGACTATGACGGCAGAGATGTTCTTTTAAAAGGATCAGGTGCTTATCTGAAAGTATCCGATTTTCCGACACTTGAAACATTAAAAGGACGCACACTGATCACCACAGACGGCACAACACTTCTTGGCGCTGATGACAAAGCCGGAGTTGCCGAGATCATGACCGCAGTGGAACAGATCATCACAGAAAAAATACCTCACGGCGACATCTGGATTGGCTTCACACCGGACGAAGAAGTCGGAAGCGGTGCTGATCTATTCGATCTCGACTATTTTAAAGCAAAATTTGCCTATACGGTTGACGGCGATTACGAAGGCGAAGTCGCCTACGAGAATTTCAATGCTGCAAGCGCTTCATTTGAGATTGACGGTGTCAATGTCCACCCTGGAGAGGCAAAAGATATTATGATCAACGCTGCCCTTGTCGGCTGTGAGATTGCATCTCTTCTCCCTGAAAACGAGACTCCTGCCCACACGGAAGGACGTGAAGGATTTTATCATCTTACTGATTTTAGCGGAGACATCGCCCATGCGAAGATTGACTACATTATCCGCGACCATGACAAAGCTTCTTTTGAAAAACGTCTCGATGTTTTACGCGGAATTGAAAAGAAAATGAACGAAAAATATCACGCTGACACGGTTAAGCTGAACATTACTCATTCTTACAGCAATATGTTGGAAGTGATTGAAAAAAATGAATTTGTTGTTGATATTGCGAGAAAAGCTATTAAAAATGCCGGTTTAGAGCCGATCTCACGCCCGGTACGCGGCGGCACAGACGGCGCAAGATTAAGCTTCATGGGTCTTCCGTGTCCTAACCTTGGTACTGGCGGATACGGTTTTCATGGTCCATTCGAGCATATCAGCGTAGAGGGCATGAATACTGCGGTTTCTGTTATCAAGGAAATCGTAAAGATTACGGCTGAATAATTTTATCATAGTTTTTGTAAAAAAGTTTTTACCCACTCATATGATTCAAAAAAGGACTGGCGCCTGATACCGATTCCAAAATCTAATGATTGTGGACTGGTATAAGGTGCTAGTCCTTTTATTACAGATTTGCGATTAAAGCTGCAATTTCATCCGGTGTCATAACTTTATTTGGATCTGACAGATCTGGCATTGATGGCTTGTCCTCTACTACGGTTTCATCCTCCGGTGGAATCTTCTCAACCGGAACATCATCATCCGAACCACTTAACGTATCGACCATCATATCGTCAAAATCGGATAATCCAAGTTCTGCTGCATCATCCTCAACTGGAAGTTCTTCACCAATCGGTGTTTCCTCGATTACTGGAGTTTCTTCTTCGATTGGTGTCTCTTCTACTGCTGGAGCTGCTTCTTCGATTGGTGTCTCTTCTACTACCGGAGCTGCTTCTTCGATTGGTGTCTCTTCTACTACCGGAGCTGCTTCTTCGATTGGCGCATCTTCGACTACCGGAGTTTTCTCCTCAACAGGTGGAATTTCTTCGACTGCAACTTCTCTCACTTCCGGTTTTTCTGTCTCAATCCTGCTTTCTTCTGCAAGAATCCGCTCCTCTGTAAAGAAGTTCTGCTCTGCCGACTGCGCCGCTTTCTTCGCGTCTGCTCCGATACTGTTTAACAAACTCTGTAATGTCTCTAACTGATTTAAAATTTTATTCTGATTTTCTAAAATATCCTGCGAATATGCATTGTCTTTCTGCGGTGTCTCCACTGCCTGTGGCTGCACATTGTCTGATAAAACAGCCTCTAACATCGAAATCTTTTCCATGATGCGATCATTGGAATTCATTAGTGCATCTGTATTCTCTTTATTTCTTCCAATGGAAACCTTTGCTACTGCTTTCTGTGCGTGAATAATATCCTCCACATTTGTTTTCCGGGACTGGTTTCCTTTTTCAATGAGTTCATACAGATCATCAAATGTTTTCCTCAGCAGAAGATAGGAAGCTTTTTCTGATTTAAAAATACTGTCGTATTGTTCTTCCTTGCGTTCTGTGACTGCGCTTATCTGCCTTGTCACAGCATCTATCACATAATATATCGCAGCTAAAAACAGAACGTTCACTGCTGCAAGTGCCAGAACATTCTGTGGCATATTAATCATTATATACAGATCTGCCACGAACAGACATGCTGCAATCAGAATTGAAATCACCAGACTGAGCCTGTAATTCTTCTCTTTTTTCTTTTCCATAAGTGCTACCTCCACCTGCATCTCCTGTGATGCTTATATGAGAATTTTTCTTCTCGTTTATTACTACATGATACCATAAGATGCATGAGATATCTATATACGAAATAACTGAAAATCCAAGGTTGACGCATTTTTTCCTTTATTTTATATCAATCTCGGAAGCCGTTATCAGGAAGCAAATGACCACAAAACGGCTATCGAATACTTTTTAAAGGCTGAGAATGCGCTTTCAAAGGAAGCCTGCAAGGCAGATCCGCGATATCACGGCTGGTGTCTTGTAAACAGCCTGAATCTGATGATCTCAAGCAACCACCAGATGAATTTTGAGCTTGGCGGAAAGTTCTTAGAACGCTGCAAATCCCTGCTCACCGAGGAAGATATGACAGACTCCATCGGCATTTCCCTGCTTATTATAAAGTGTCACCTGTACTGGTACACCGAACGCCGGGCTGCAGATCACCAGTCTAAGATTGATGCACTGACCGGACTTGGAAACCGCTTTCTTTTAGAAGAAAATCTTGCTGCCCACTTAGAGTATGCCATTGCCAGACAGCAGGCTTACCGTCACACTGTCTCAGGGCTATGCCATCTGCCGGACAGATGCCGACAGCAGAAAGGATATTCTGGTTTCCAAAGCGGATAAAGCTTTGTATGCAGTAAAAAATAGTTATTCTCTGCCACTTTATAATTCAATCAGAGTACGGATCAGTTCCGCTCCGTCATATAAATCCTTTATTTTCGTATATTCATTTGTGGAATGTGCCTGATACATTCCACAGGATAACACAAGTCCTTCGATTCCATGTTTTGCAAAGCTGTTATTGTCACTTCCACCGAAAGTTTCCGTCAATGTTCCCGGAAGTCCGGTCTTTTCGCATGCTTTCAGAAAATCTTTTACTGTCCTGCTTTCTACTGGCGTCTCATATGCCACAAGATGTACCTGATGTGTTACCTCTGCAGTGGCTTCTGCTTTGTCTGCTTCCTCTGCAAAAATTTTTTCCGTATTTTTTACATGTTCTAAAGCTTTGTTGTGGTCATAGCTTCGGATTTCACCTGTCACCACACAGCTATCCGGCACGATATTTGTGGCAGTTCCACCGTTTATCGTTCCAATATTAAACGTTGTGTCCTCATCCACATGTCCCATGGACAGACGTGTCACTGCTTCTGCCGCCACTGCGATCGCATGGATTCCACGCTCCGGCTCAAATCCGGCGTGCGCTGCTTTTCCTTTTACTTCCGCTTTTATGGAAATGATCGACGGCGCACGTCGCGCAGCGGCGCCAACGGTCCCGGAAAGATCTAATACATATGCCTGTTTTGCCTCAATCTTCGAATAATCAAAGACGTCCGAACCTTTCACATACAATTCCTCACCAATTGTAAACAGAATTTCAATTTTTTTATGAGGTTTTCCACTTTCAAGTACCAGTTGTACACCATAGAGGATTTCCAGAATACCGCTGATGTCATCTGCACCGAGCACTGTATCTCCTGCTGAATGGATTGTTCCGTCTTCTTCCACTATGGATTTTTTTCCGCTTCCAGGTTCTACAACATCCATATGTGCACAGAAAATAACCGGTTCTCCTGGCAATGTTCCGTCTAATACGGCATACAGATTTCCGGTATCACCACCGTAATGCGAACCTGCGTCATCTTCTTCTACTGAAAATCCCATTTTCTGCAGCCGCTCAATGAGCCAGTCCGCAGTTTTCCGCTCGTGAAAACTAATGGAATCAAACGATACCAGTTGTTCAAAATCTTCTATGATGTTTTGTTTCCATGCCATGTCTGGTTACCTCTTTCTGATTTATTTAATCTACATTTAATTTAGTTTGCTGTTATCTTAATTTAATCTGATCCGCAGTGTAGCCTGGAAAATCACAGATTTTCCAGGCTGTCGGGCATTCGCCCTCTTCATAATATAAGGAATAAATTATTGCCTGCAAGCAGTCAAATTTATTCCTCACATTCTGAACACTGCTCATTATATTACATATTCCGGTTCGTTAAGGAGCTGCATTTTACGCAAAAATTCTTTTGTACGTTCATTCTTTGGATTGGTAAACACTTCCTTCGGTGTACCATATTCCACAATATGACCTCCATCCAGGAATATCACTTTATTAGCAACATGTCTTACAAAGTTCATTTCGTGAGATACTAAGAGCATCGTGTGTCCTTCTGCCGCAACATTTTTGATCGTTTCAAGTACTTCACCGACAAGCTCCGGGTCTAAGGCTGAAGTCGGCTCGTCGAGCAGGAGTAATTCCGGTTTTAGGGCAAGTGCTCTGGCAATTGCGACACGCTGCTGCTGTCCTCCGGACAAATGTTTTGGATAATGATTTGCCCATGATGCCATTCCAACACGCTCTAATTCTTTTAAAGCAATTGCTTTTGCATCCGCTTTGCTCTTTTTCTGAACAACCATAAGACCTTCCATAACATTTTCCAACGCTGTCTTTTTCTCAAACAGATAAAATCTCTGGAACACCATGCCCGTGCTCTTACGGAATTCCAGGCTGTCTTTGTGTTTCTTGGAAAGATCGACCGTTTTTCCACCAAAAACAGCCTCCCCCTCCTCCGGGATCTCCAACTGGTTGATACATCTTAATAAGGTTGATTTTCCTGTACCGGAAGGACCGATAATTCCGACAACATCTCCTTTTTCAATTTTTAAATTAATATGGTCTAATACTTTATTCTCATGAAAACTTTTGGAAAGGTTTTTGATCTCTAACATTTTTATACCCCTCTCTCATCCTCGGATATCTCTACTTTTGCCACCTGTTCCGGAATCTGCATTTTCTTCTCAATCAGCCTGATTCCCTGCTCGATCACAAATGTGATCACCCAGTAAATGATCGCAAGTGAAACATATACTTCAAAATAACGGTAAGTTCTTCCACCAATGATTTTTCCCTGTGCTGTCATCTCAACGACTGCACAGACAAACGCAAGGGACGTTCCCTTTATCAGTCCAATAAAGGAATTTCCAAGTCCCGGGAGCGCCACGCTTAGCATTTCCGGAAAAATGATTCTGCGAAACGTCTGGAAATATGTCATTCCGATCGCACTTGCAGCCTCGATCTGTCCGACATTGACAGATGCCAAAGCTCCCCGGAAAATCTCTGCGATATACGCTGATTCATTGATAGAAAGTGCGATGATCGCATACACAAAACCGGAGGTTGTCGAACTCTGATAATTCCATCCATTTTGCTGGTATATGTATTTTGTGATCATCGGGATTCCAAAGTATGCAATATACAACTGCACGATCACTGGTGTTCCCCGGATCAGCGAGATATACACTCCTGCGATCTGTTTTAACAAAGGAATATTTTTTGTTTTGATCAATGCCAGGAGCATTCCGATGATAAGTGCAATGATCATGGAACTGACTGCAAGGATCAGGGTTGTCGGAAGATATTTTAAAATCTCCGGAAGCTGGCTCAAGACCGCTTCAAAATCAAATAACTTTGCCATAGTTTTTTTCCGTTCGTTTTCTGTTTTTATCACTACAATTGTCTGTAGAAATTTACAGTGTTTTTGAAGTCATGATGCACACAAATTCTCCTTCACCGGAGCGGGTGGAAAAATCCGGTGTATATCCAAGCTTCTCATAAAAGCCAAGTGCCTTCTCGCGGGAATTGATCCGTATGTTTGTAACACCCCGCTCTTTCAAAAGCTGCTCTGCTACCTTGATTCCAAGTGCCCCGTAATGTTTTCCCCTGTACTCTTCCAATGTGGCAACACGCTCGATATGACCAGCATTTTCTTCATCGATCCGTACCCGGCAGGTAGACACCGGAAATCCGTTTTCGTGAACCAGAATGTATTCACTGTCCTTTGTGTCATCCGCAAATTCGTATTTGAGTGGAATATCAAACCCGACACACATTGCCTGTATTCTGATATAATGCACTCCTGCTCTCTGCCATTCTTCTGTTGCATGCACTGCTTCCATCATCTTCCGCTCCTTGCTTCTCCCTTAGTTCCACGGTTTATAAAAATCGTTTGGAATTTTTAATTTATTTGCCGGATCTTTACTTAAATGCTCTCTTCCGGCCGGTGTCTTCCAGATCGCATCAAAATCAGTATCCGGAATCACGATATCGTAATAAGTAGACTCCCAGTAATCCGGGTCTGCCTTGCTAAGATCAACACTCGCTGCAAAATCTTTAAAATACGTGTTGTGGTAAAATGCCGGAATCTGATATAAATCCCTTGCATATCCCCATAAATTCTTGTAATCCACGAGACGCCTTTTACATGGACCAATGTTTCTCGAATAAGCGACATCGAATCTTGCCAGTGTCACATATAAACGGATATCACTGTCTGTCACGTAATCTCCAAACAGAAATCTCTGCTGTTCTAAACGTTCTTCCATTGCATCTAACCCTGCAAAAAATGTCTCATAAGCATCTGAAAAAGCCTGTAAGGATTGTGCGAACTGTGCTCTGTAAACAGCATTGTTAACATTTTCAAACAACCACCAGTTTAACTTGTCAATCTCTTCTCTGAGTTCTTCCGGGTAAAGATCCGGTGCATCCGGCTTCTGGAATGGCTTAAAATCAACCTCCAGATAGTTGGTCAGCCTGTGATAATCGTTGTTCACTACCTTTTTCTCTTTGTAATCCACAAAAGAAGGGACTGTTGCACGGCCTGTGTACTCCGGGTCTGCATTGTAATAAAGCTCACTCAGAAACTGTGCTCCTGTTTCCGGGTTGATATGATCTGGCGAATTTACAAATTCCCAGCCCAAAGGTTTTTCGTAAGCATCATCATCCCAGCCTACGATTTCCACTTTGATTGCATCCTGTAAACCAAGAAGTTCCCTTGTAATGGATGCACGGTTTGACCAATGACATCCTTTTGCCCAGAATAAAATGTACCGGTCTTTCTCTACCGGATTTTCGTCTGGTCCAAATCCTTTTGTAAAATGATTTGGCTGTCTGTGGAAATTACCATATTTATCTACTTCACTTACTGTCTCTGTCGGACGGACTCTGATCTGTCTGCCATTTACTTCTATATATTCTGCCATAATGCGCCTCCTGCTTATCGTTCCTCGATTTTGAATTTGTTACCCGGATCACTGCTTAAATGTGCTCTGTCTGCCGGTGCTCCCCAATATGCGTCGAAATTGATCTCATCTATAAATCTTGCGTTAAATGTCTCCATGAGATGTCCCTGCTTTTTGTTGGAAGGATTTGCAAAATCTTTAAAGTAAGTATTATTTTTGAATGCCGGAATCTGGTAAAGATCTCTTGCATATGCCCACAGATTTTTGTAATCGATCAGTCTTTTTTTCACATGTCCTAACTGATATGTATAGCGGATATCGAGCCTTGCAAGTGTTACATATAATCTCACATCACTGTCCGTCACATAACCGCCAAACAAGAATCTCTGATTTTCCAGTCTCTCCTCTAATATGTCAAGCGCTGCATAAAAGGCATTATAGGCATCCCAGAAGGCTTCTTTGGAACGGGCAAATGCTGTCTTGTATACACCATTATTTACATTGTGAAATAACCAGATATTTAATTTGTCGATTTCTTCACGAAGTTCTTCCGGATAAAGATCTGGTGCATTTTCTCCATGAAATTCTTTAAAATTCACCTCAAAATAATTTGTCAGACGGTTGTAGTCGTTATTTACAACTTTTCCTGTTTTTACATCGATCAGTGCCGGAACGGTTGTTCTTCCTGTGTAATCATCATCTGCCTTGTAATATGCCTCACTCAGAAACTGAATGTTTAACACTGGGTCAATATTGTTCTCATCATATACAAATTCCCAGCCGAGATTTTTTTCATGAGGCGCATGTTCTACCATATTGACACTGATAGCATCCTCTAACCCCAGAAGCTCCCTCACGATGGATGCACGGTTTGACCAGTGGCACAGCTTTGCCCAGACCAGACGATAACGTCCTTTTTCTACCGGATTCTCTCCCGGTCCGAATCCTGTTGTAAAATGATTTGGCTGTCTATGAAAATATCCCTTCTCGTCAACCTCTGAAACTGTCTCTACCGGACGTACTCTGATTTTTCTTCCATTTACTACTTCATAATCAAATTCTGCCATTTTTCCTGCCTCCTGCTTTTTTGCTTACTTATCTTAATTAATCGGTGTTTCAAATTTTTCTGCGGATGGAACCTGATCTGCTCCAAAGTATTTCTGTGAAAGTTCTTCTAATGTGCCGTCTGCCTGTAATTCTTTCAAAACCTTATTAACATCTTCGCGAAGTGCAGCGCCTTCATCATTTAATGGGAATAAGAAGTAAGCATCCAATGCGGTTGAAAACTTTGCTGTTTCCTCAGCAGATAATTCACTCTTCTGTAAACCATCAAAACCAAACTCTTCTATATAATTGTTGTAAATCGGAAGATCATCAACCCTGAAATCACTTGTTCCATCCTGAATATGTTCAAATACAACAGAAAGGTCTGCTTCTGTATAAATAATCTCAATCTGTGAATCCGGATTTTCTTCATTCCATTTTTCTATCGCATTTGTCACATTAACGCCTGCACCTGCTTCGATTTTGTACCCTCTGTCTGCTGCATCCTGTAAAGAAGTAAGTGGTTCGTCATCCGCTCTCTGAACAAATACATATTTGATTTCATCATATGGGAAAGAATAGTAGTAACTTTCCGCTCTCTTCTCGTTGTAGCTGAAATTATTTACTGCAATCTGATAGTTACCAGCAGTAAGTCCTGAAAAAATAGCATCAAATTCTGCTGTCTGCAAATTCAGGCTGTACTGTGGAAGCCGGTCAAATACTGCCTGTAATACTTCAATATCATATCCTGAATAACTTCCATCTTCCTCCACGGAAATGTAAGGCTTTGGCGAACCTCCGGTCACTGCATTAATCACGGTGACGTCTCCACTGTTCTCTGTTGCTTCATTTGCATTATCATTTGAGTTTCCTGCTGCATCTGCTGATGTATTGCTGCTTCCTGATCCGCATGCTGTTACGGATGTTGCAGCTAATGTTGCTGCTAAAATTGTTGTTAATACTCTTTTTACAATGTTTGCTTTCATAATCTTTTTCCTCATTCTTTCTTTTTTATTGATCATTTCCTCTTTTTCATATACTTTTACACGTTAATTCTAAAAAGTTTTTTATAAAAAGAAGAAGCAGGTCGTTGTCATATGGTTATCACAACTGCCTGCTTCTTCTTTTCTCCAAAACACTCAGGTGTATAAATCATATGAAAATAAAACCGTATTCATCCATACAGCACATACAACAGCAACACATCTGGTTTTTGTTCATTACGATTGTATTTGTCTTCATATGATTTTCCCCTTTCTTATTTCCTACTTATTTGATATGTTATGTAGGAATTACTTTATATGGGGAATTATAATCATCTGATATTGTTTTGTCAATTGTTTTTGTTATAGAAGATTCCTTGGGTTTGTTATAGGTTTTGATTATAGCTGATTCAGATCGTGCATATTGTAAAAATGAAATGCCTATGATATAGTGCCGATAGGCAAATAAATGAAGATCGTGATTTCAAAAGGAGAGCAAGAAAAATGACAGAAAAAGAGAAAATGACGGCAGGAAAAATTTACGATCCTTCCGATGAAGAACTTGTAAAATTAAGAACAAAAGCCCACAGATTAAGCAAAGAATATAATGAACTTCTTGAGACAGACGAGAAACGTTCCGAGATTCTGAAAGAAATGGGAATTATAGGCGATTCGTTTTATTTGCAGGGACCAGTACAGTTTGATTATGGCTATCTGACCTCTATCGGTGCAAATTCGTATGCGAACTTTAACTTTACGTGTGTGGATTGCTGTCCGGTTACAATTGGTGCAAATGTATTTATGGGACCGAATGTGTCACTTCTCACCCCGATGCATCCGCTCCGCTGGCAGGATCGCAACCAGTATCAGAAACAGAATGGCACACTTACCGATAAGGAATACGCCAGACCGATTACCATTGGCGATAATTGCTGGATCGCAGGAAATGTTACAATCTGTGGCGGTGTTACAATCGGCGAGGGCTGTGTGATCGGTGCTGGAAGCGTCGTTACCAGAGAGATTCCGGCAAATTCACTTGCAGTGGGTGTTCCATGCCGCGTGATCCGCGAGATCACAGACGAAGATGCATTGGAAAAACATCCTGAATTGTTCTAACTTATATAAAATATGTATTGGGAGGTCTGCTTATGTTTTATGAAAATCAGCCAGTAGATCAACAGCAAAATTATAAAAAAATGTTAGAGATCATTGGAAATTTAACACTATTATTTTCAGAAAGTGATTGTCCATATTTACCATATAGATGCCATGAAAATATATTTTGTAAATATTTTGAAGCAGCTAATTTAGGACGTATGGATTGTTCAGCAGATGCGAAGAAAAATGGAATTGGCATAGGACTAAAAACATGGATGGGAAGTGATGATCAAAAGGTTGCAGAGTTTGGGCGCCTTCGGCCAGAATATGAAGATTTGAGTGGAATAGAACTCGTCCGACAAATCGCTATATATCGAAATGAAAGAATTCGTGTCACGAAGAATATGCATGGAATTGATCAAATGATCTATCATATTGTGAAGCGTGTACCGGGTGCAATGAAAATAATGGAACATGCCTTTGATTATATTGATATAGATAATATACAGCTTTTAACAGATAGAGGAAATGCAAATAATACTTATTTTACAGATGGCAAACATGTATATCATTTTAGTGTGTCGAAAAACACATTATATATGATATTTAGCAATTTAGAAGAATTAGATTACTTTCCAGTTCAAATAATGAATGATCCATATTCTTATTTGATGCAATTAAATGACATACAATCGCAGAAAGATAATGTTGTTATCGAAGTGCAAAAAAATAATAAATTTCCAATTAATTTAGTTTATGGTGAAAATTCAGATTTGCGAAAAAAACAGCTTTGTTTGAGATTATATACAATTGACAAATCAACAGGAGAACGAATAGTCGCACCTACAAGCGGTTTAAATCAGTGGAATGGAATTAGAACTTCAAATAGAACTAGAGCCGATGGAAGCACTGTTCATGTAGAAACACTGCGAAATCCTAATGAATTGTATATTCCTTTTCCAGCGGTAGACAGAAGAAGATGTCCTGGTTTTTTCCCTCCAAGAGATACTGCATTTAATCTTCATTTACCAGACGGTTCAGTAATTTCTGCAAAAGTATGTCAAGAAGCCTATAAAAAAATGCCGAAAGAAAGATATGAACAGCTTTCAGATGATGAAAAGGCAATAGAAGATCAAAGAAGACAAGAGGGAAAAGCAATTATGAGTAATCCTAATAAAGTGCTTGGAGAATGGCTTCTTAGAACGGTATTTGAATTACCAGAGGGAACCGTTGTAACATATCCCATGTTAGTGCGGTTTGGAGTAGATAGTGTTATTTTTACAAAATTATCGGAATTAGAATATGCAATTGACTTTTCTGAAATAGGTACGTATGAAAAATTTTATGGTGAAAATACTGATTTAGAGGATTAAAAATGATATTCAAGGGTTGTCAGATAAATGTCAACCCTTTTATTAATAATATAGTATTGCGGCGCGCTGCGATTTTTGTTATGATAAAAAAAATACATTTGGAGGAATAAATGAAACAATTAACGTGTGCATCATTTTTTGCAGGAGTTGGCGGCATAGACTTGGGTTTTTCAAATGCAGGATTTAAAACAGTTTATGCAAATGAATTTGATAGATATCCAGCAAAAACATTTGAATTAAATTTTCCGGATATTCATGTAGATGTAAGAGATATAAATGACGTAAAAACAGATGAAGTACCAGATTTTGACATAATGCTGGCAGGCTTTCCATGTCAGGCTTTTTCGATAGCAGGTTATCGAAAAGGTTTTGAAGATGAAAAGGGACGAGGTGAACTATTTTTTCAATTAGTCCGTATATTAAAAGCAAAACAGCCAAGAATAGCTTTTTTTGAAAATGTTAAAAACCTTGTTGGACATGATAATGGCAATACATTTAGGGTTATATGCGAACAATTAGATTTGCTGGGATATAAATATACATATCAGGTATTAAATGCTATGAACTATGGCAATGTTGCTCAGAACCGTGAGAGAATTTATATTGTTGCATTTAAAGAAGAAAAAGATTTTGAAAAATTTCATTGGCCTCTATCAGTTCCTTTAACGCGTTCTGTACGTGATATTATTGATTTTGAAGGAAAAGTAGATGATAAATATTATTATACAGAGGGTAAATATAAGGGTGATATTTATCAAAAGCTTGTTTCTGCTATGATGAACGATGAAAGACAAAACCCATCAATTTATCAATGGCGAAGAAAATATGTCCGCCAAAATAAAAGTGGTGTTGTTCCAACACTAACTGCTAATCAAGGTGAAGGTGGGCATAATGTATGTTTGATCCGCACCGATGATGGAAAAATAAGAAAAATGACACCAAGAGAATGCTTTAATACACAAGGATTTCCTACGAATTTTAAATTGCCGGAAAATATGAGTGATGCTCGCTTGTATAAACAGGCAGGAAATTCCGTTTGTGTTTCTGTTGTTTCAAGAATTGCAGAAGAAATAGCTAATATTACAAACTGATGCGTTTTAAACGTGTTAGCGGTAACATTTAGCATTATGCAAATCAGAGGTGTGCTATGGCTGATAATTTAACACAAGAGCAACGCAGAAAAAATATGCAGCACATAAAATCTAGCAATACTAAAATTGAAGTGCTGTTAAGAAAAGCCCTTTGGAAAAAAGGATATCGATACCGAAAAAATTATAAGAAATTGCCAGGAAAACCAGATATTGTTTTAACAAAATATAAAATAGCTATCTTTTGCGATGGGGAATTTTTTCATGGAAAAGACTGGGAAATATTAAAACCACGATTAGAAAAGGGAAATAGCAGTGAATATTGGGTTAGTAAAATATCTAAAAATAGAAAACATGATGATGAAATAAATAAAGAATTACTTTTTCTTGGATGGACAGTTATTAGATTTTGGGGGAATGACATTAAAAAAAATACAGATGAATGTATAAAAGTTATTGAAGAAACAATATTTGATTTAAAAATGTCAGATATTGATAATTAATCAACACTTTTACAAGCGATGCCGACTTCTTTTTCTCAGTAGTCGGCATCTAATAATTATAGTCTATCCCGTTTCCGGTTCATCCACAAATAGAAGATCACATTCAGCACAATTCCGAATATCGTTGCTGCCGGAGCCGCAAAACCGATCTTGGTGAGGCTCGCATCCGGCTGGATACTCATATAATATGCCAGCGGCAGACGCACAAGAAGCGTCTGGACGAGTCCCTGAACCATAACCCAGACCGTTTTATCATGTCCGTTGAAATAACCGACCATACTGAATAGAACGGCTGTCACGATCGTTTCCAACGCAAAACCTTTCAGATAATCATAGCCATTCTGCACAACGGCTGCGTCTGTTGTGAAGATTCCGGTCAGAAGATCTCCCTTAAACATAACAAATGCAAATACAATGCAGCCGATCACAATTCCAACACCCATGCCGGTAAACATTGCTTTTTTCGCTCTTTTTTCGTTTCCGGCGCCTACGTTCTGCGATACAAAGGATGCCATGGACTGCATCAGAGAGCTTGGAATCAGTAACACAAAGTTTACAATCTTGCAGGCAACGCCATATCCGGAGGAAGCTTCAAGTCCAAGCCGGTTAACAAATGCGCAGAGTGCAAGAAATGAGATCTGTGTCAAAAACTCCTGCATAGCGAGTGGCAGACCGACTTTTAATGCTCTTATACAATGTGTGTTAATCTTAAAATCCTGTCTGGTGATTTTAAATGGAAGTTCTCTTTTTACCAGTAAAAATAATGCAAAAACGACGCTGACCGCCTGTGCTGTTACAGTTGCGATTGCAGCTCCGGCTGCGTCTAAATGCAGTCCTGCCACTAAAATCAGGTCTCCTGCAATATTCATCACGCAGGCAACCGCAACAAATAATAATGGAGATTTGCTGTCACCTAAGCCTCTGAAAATAGCTGCGAGCAGATTGTACGCCACAATGAAAAAGATTCCGCCACCGCAGATACGCACATAAGTCGATGTCAGTTCCACAGCCTCCTGTGGTGCCTGCATCAGCACGGCGATCGGCTGCGCAAACCCGATCATACCTACAAAAAGCACCGCAGAAACAATTGCAAAAATAATTGTTGCTCCACCAATCAAAGCTCCGATATACTGCGGTTTTTTCTCCCCGATATACCGTGCGATCAAAACAGTGATACCCATTGCAAACTGCGTAATAACAAAAGTGACTAAGTTTAACACCTGGCTTCCTGTTGATACGGCTGAAAGCCCCGATGTTGTTCCAAACCTTCCAACGACCAGAAGGTCAACTGCACCGTAAGCCGCCTGCAACACTAATGCGCCTAAGATTGGCAGCATAAATGGCAGCAACTTTCCTAAAATACTTCCCTGTGTAAAATCTGATTTTGAACTATTCAATGTCAACTCTCCTTTCGCTCATGACTTTATAAAATTTTTCTATGGTCGAAATCATACAGTCTGCTTCTTCTTCGGAAATATGATCCATATATTTCAAAAGCCGGCTGTAATAATTTTTATCGTACTTATCCGATAATTCTTCGCCTTTTTCTGTAATGGAAACATATGTGATCCGACCGTCCTCCTCAGACGCATATTTCGTGAGATAGCCCTTTTTTTCCATTTCCTTGACCGTTCTTGTCACACCTGGTCTTGGCAGCTTTAATGTATCACTGATATCCGATACTTTTACTCTTTCTTTCTTCTCCTGTAACTTGTGGATCACATCCATGTACTGTATATACGCTGGTGTGACTCCTTCCGGCAGTTCCGGGAGCAGTTCCCTCGTCCTTTTTGCAAGATAACAGGCATCTAACATTCTTTTTATTTTTTCTTCGTTCATTCTATCGGTTCCTTTTTTTGTATTGCACTATATAATTGCCTTTGTTAATTACCATTGGTAATTATATGGTTCTACAACGGTGTTGTCAAGAGATGTTTTTTATTCGCTATACACTATAGTTTTTAATATTGGTATTATGGTGCTATCAATCAAAGATTCTTGTAATGTCCTGATATCGGTTGACTATACGATAAACCTCTATATATTCATTACTGACCTTGTAGATAATCACATAATCTTCCCACATCGCATATTTATAATCTGTCCGAAAGCTAACTCTTTTTGAGAGATCCGATCCCATTCCCGGAAACATCTGAAGATTTTCAAATTTAACATAAATCTCTTTTACCGTCTTCGCAGCATATTCCTCGTTGTCTTCTGCAATGTAATCCCGGATATTTTTCAAATCCTTTGCAACAATCGGATTGATCCGCAATTTTAACATCTTATTCCCCCACAAGTGTTTTCAGTTCATCCAGATTCAGCCAGCCTTCTCCGTCTTTCACTGCTCCTTCGGCTTCCTGTAGCTTCATCAGAAGCTTTTTCTCTGCGCGATCACGCTCATAATCTTCAATATCCATGACTACAAAACGCCCTCTGCCATTCTTGGTCAGATATACCGGTTCGCCTTTATGACAGTTTTTCAGGACTTCATTATAATTTCTCAAATCAGATACTGGTAAAATATTTGCCATATTCTTTCAACACCTTCCTTTGATTTTAAATTGTTTCTTCTACTTCTATTATACGCAAAAAGCTGTAAAATTCAACGTAGATTTTTACAGCTTTACAATCAGTGTTTCACACCTATTACCTAACTTTTCATATCCGGATCAAAATAATTATAAAATTAATCGGTTTAACCAATCTCGATGCACTGTACCTGGCAAAAAAAGAGATTGATAATATCTTTGAGTTCACCATGCTGATTAACAGCTGAGTACTAGGTTTTTCTTATAGCTCATGTTGTCGTTCATTTCACTTTAATTTTTTTGCTTATCTTACTTTTTTTCTGATTCCAACTGCGGTCAATGCTCCACAAGAAAGAATGAGAAGTGTGATCCACAAAGCTGCCTGATCGTTATCTCCGGTTTTCGGTGAAACTGCTGTTGTATCTGCTTCCTGAACTTCAAAGTTTGCTGTTGCAACTCCATTTGCAGAAACAATGCTAATACTGTGTGCTCCGGCTGCCAATGTGCTTAAATACTCCGGTTTCAAAGTGATAATGATACTTCCTTCTGTTGCCGTATAGCAGTCTGCACTGAGATCTGCGTTATCTACCATAACTTTCTGGAAGTTTGCAAATGCATCATTGGAACGGAAATAAATTGTATCTCCACTTCCCTGCGTATAGCTGCTGCCTGCACCTTCAATGATGGTTGGTATAACCTGCTGACCGCCCCGTGTGCTTGCCGTTGATGTCGAAGCCGGTGTTGATGTTGTTGTAGATTCACCCTGCGTTGTTGACGGTTCACTTGGTGTAGGTGTTGGTTCTGGTGCTGGTGTTGGTTCTGGTGTCGGTGTTAGATTTGGATTGGTATTATTACTTACGAAAGTTGTACCAATCTCACCAGTATATCCTTCTGGTTTTTTATTTAATGCTGCGGTAACTCCAGATGCTGTGACAACTGCATTTGGAGATATTGTTATTTTTTTATCACTTTCTAATCCGTAGCTGGAAGTCTCTCCTTTTTCTGCCTTAGCTGCTACAATTCCTCCACTAATCGTTATATCGCCATTACATTCAATACCACGGCTACTGTTAGTTGCTTCTGCAACATATGCTGTAATATTACCATTTTTAATAACAATACCATCATATGCAAATATGCCACTTGTACCGGCTGTTGCCTGTGCTTTGGCAATAATTGTACCCTGACTATCAATTTCCAGTTTTCCAAGCACACTAATACCATGACTGGTATCTGCTGTTCCACCTGTTACTTCAAGTGTCCCATCTCCTGTTATGGTTAAATTTCCATGAACATATATTCCGCAACTCCATCCATTTGTACTACTACTGTAAGAACTGCTTATATTTTTTATTCTATTTTCATTTTTAATTATTATGTTCAGGTCTTGTAAGGTTTCGATTTCGATTCCGCTTCCATCACCTTCATAATTAAATCCATCTAAGGTCAGTGTATTTGTCTGATTATCATAACTCCATCCTGTGCCGGAAGTATTGGCACTGGTAACTTCAACTCCGCCTACCCTTAGCTTGTAAGAGGTTGGCGTGGATGGTGTGGAGCTGCCTCCCGAAGAATTTTTTGGAGAATAAAAAATACCATCTACTCCATCTTTTGTTGTAATTTCATAGTTTTTATCATCGTCAGTGAAAAATGCATCTTTGAATTGTTTTCCTGAATCTGCAAGTGGTATCTCGTTTTTTCCATATGGCTGATAATAACCTACACCTATTTTAGCACCCGTTGTCAGTGGAACAGTCGTGCTCAGATTAATTTTTTCACTACTTTTGTAACGATAAATATATAAGTTACTATTTTCATCTTTTGAATTTTTATTTCCGTAAATATTTGCACTTCCTCCGATTGTTACATCCGCTCCCTGGTATGCAAAGACACCTGCTCCTTCCTGATCTTGATATTCACCAAAATCACAAATATTATCTGTGATTTCTCCACCAGTCATTTCAAAATTGCAATTATCAAGAACAACCACTCCCGCGCCGTATCCTGCCTCATTTCCTGAAATCTTACCTCCTCTCATGATGAAAGTTCCATTATAAAAAACTGCAACTCCACCACCGCGTTTTGTAAAAGTTTTATTGCTACGATTTCCAACAATATTGCCGGATTCTAATATTAACGTTCCTTCTCTGACATTAATGCCTCCAGCATAGTCTTCATTTGCCCATCCACCAGTAATTTTTCCATTTTGTCCTTCACTCGTATCTTTTATGATTAAAGTTCCACCTGCTATCACACTAAATACATTGTCTTGTTGTTCATTTAAGTTACGGTCAATCGTATATCCATTCAGATCAATGGTCACGTTCTTGTCTACATTAAACCTATAATCACCCGTTCCAGCTGTAATATTCTTATCTAATTGAATATTACCACCCTTTCTTATTGCATTTTTTAACTCAGTCCACGAACTTACTGTTGTTACCGCATCATCTGCCTTCACTTCCGTCACACCCAGTCCTGCAACCATGGTTATGACAAGCATCATACACAGCAATCCTGCTATCCATTTGTTCAACTTTTTTCATTCCTTTTTCTCCTTTGCTTTTAATGTAAAAAATTCGTTGTACATGATTACCTGTTTCTAATGTACAACGAATTTCTCTCCAAATGGGCGGATTGTCATGAATCGACCGTAAAATGTATTGAATCGACCATATTTTTTCACTACGTCTGTATTTTATGCTTTACAAGACAGCCGACTGTAAGTATACACAGCTTTTTTTCTTTTATTTTATTCTTTTATTATACACCTTTTTTACATTTTTATGAGCGTATTTTTTTATATTTATTACACTTTTATGAGCGTTCCTTTATCACAGATTGTCTATGTAAATTTTGAAGATGAACGTCTTCTGGAAATGACATCAGGATAATCGCCTCTATGTAAGAAATTTTCTCCTTCTTTTTATCATCTGCACTTTGTGTATTTTTTTCTGAAATCGTATCCATGTGGAAATACTCCTTCCAATCTATGCAACCCTATGATACAGCACGTTCTGTTTCATCAGTCGGCCATGATTTTCTAAGGGCTGCATAAGAAATCAAAAAGTTTGCAAGCCAGCCTGCAGGTACAGCAAGCCAGACAAATGCAATACCAAAACGCGGTGCAAAAATCAGTGCGACCGATAAACGAATCGCAAGATTTACCATGTTCGCAATAAGGAATGGACGCATAATTCCAAGGCCACGAAGCACCCCATCTGTTGCCATCTTGATACCCATAAAGATAAAGAAATAACCAAGCCATCTCATATAATCACCAGACACCTGATATGCCAGGGCTGTTCCGTCTTTGCCCAGGAATAATGATGAAATCTGAGTATGCAGTGTTTCAATAACTATGAAAGCGAGAGCTGCAAAGCATGCATCTAATAACAATGCCGCACGATAGCCTTTTTTGATACGTGAGGTTTTATTTGCGCCAAGATTCTGGGAAACATATGGTGAAACTGCATTACCAATCGATACAAACATCAATGAAAAAACATTCTCTACTCTCATCGTTGCTGCGTAACCTGCAAGTGCCTGTGTACCAAAAGGATTTACAACTGCCTGTACGATCATCATGCCTATTGATACTGTAGACTGTTGAAGAACTGATGGAATGGCAATTCGAAGCATTAATTGTAACTCCTGTCTGTCAAACCATCTATACCGGCACTTATACCGACGCATCCGGTAAAGAAAAATCAAAAACGAAAACACTGCGGAAACACCCTGTGCGATGAGCGTTGCAAGAGCTGCACCGAACACACCCAGTCCAAGATCCGCTACCATCCAAAGATCCATAAAAATATTCAATACAGATGAAAATATCAGAAGTCCTAACGGAATTTTTGATTCGCCGATTGATGTAAACATGGTAGATAGAATGTTATACATAAAAAGAAACGGAAATCCCACAAAATAGACTTGCAGATACAATACTGCTGCGTCCAGTATATCAGCAGGTGTCTGTAACAAGCTCATCATCAGGCGGGAAAACCCAAATCCAAACGCACCCAGGAGTATGCTTAAAATACAAAAGCTGATCAGTGATGTTGACACAATCGTTTTCATTTTACTGTAATTTCTGGCACCAAAATAGCGGCTCACAAGCACTCCCGCACCTACACCGGCACCAAGTGCCACACATATGAAAACATTCGTAAGTGCCGCACAGGCACCGACTGCTGCCAGTGCAGAAGAACCGACAAACTGACCGACGATAATCGAATCAGCCATATTATAGACTTGCTGAAAAAAGCTGCCAAGAATCATTGGCATTGCGAAAATAGTCAACGCTTTAAGAGGTTTATCTGTTATCAAATATTCATCTTTTGACATTCTTTTACTGCTCCTTCTAAAAAAATCCCATTGCGAGATTGTATGCTTCATCATACATCATATAAAATCAGAAAACAAGAACCGGCACTGGTTTGCAAAAGCAATCCGGTACCGGCTCCTGTAATTGTGATTTCATTAATTTTCAGTTTTTTCTTAAGCGATCTCTTTTTTCATCGCATTGTAACCGATCACGACTGTCCAGACATATGCACATGTCTTAGGGATCATCAGCATACCGATCATTGGAATGACATCCGCCCACAGCACAACCGGGATATAGAATGCAAAGCTTAAAACGATTGTCAGCCACATAAAACGGAAAGACTTGTCATTGTTCTCTTTTGCGCTTTTATAGAATAAAACAATGATCAGGATTCCCATCAGTGCAAACGGAATATTACGGTAAATACCCCAGGAAAGCGGAGCTGATGCACTAAGCCAGTTATTCTGTGACATCATACATAAAATAATTCTTAATCCTGCAAGACCGTAAACAGCTGCTGTCGCTGCACTATGACCTTTGATCTGATAGCGTTCACGCCAGATGTGATAAAGTACAACGTAAAAGACTGTCATCGTTACAGATGTGATCCATTTGCCCAGTCCTAACGGTACAGTAAAGTTCTCAAGACCTGTGGTGCAAAGAGCCAGCGCACGTGGAACCAGATGGAATGCATCTCCACTTCCCAAAAGAACTGCCATAATTCCAAACATAGTAAACTGGCGGTTTCCTTTGCTCTTTCTGATCATTAAAATTCCGATCGTGATTACCGAGATTAAATATACGGTGTCAAATAAAGTTTCTACAATTGCCTGCATGATAAATTTCCTTTCTTATTTTAAAATTTTATATTGAATTACGTTGCACTGCGAAAACAGTCTCAACCTAATTGCAAACATTTAAAAATTACGATATATGAACACTGTTCATTTTGGTTCAAAAATTTTCCCACTTTCAAAGTGGGAGAATTTCCGTTACTGATCACACACAATGTGAACAATAACTGCTTTTAATATAATGTTTTGTTGATAAGCATCAACACAGAGGACGGATCATAATCCTCGCGGATCACTGATACCAGCATGAGGGAAAACAGGATTTCTGCGAACTGCCTTTCCGTAAAATTCTCATCGAATACGCCCGAACGGATCTCTGGGTCATTTTTTAAAACTTCACATAGTCCATTTAAAATATGTTCCCATGTGCGCATCATCCTTTTCTTTCCATCATCCTTCCCTTCCTTCATAAAACCAAAGGAATGTAAAGAGAAAAATCCCGGAAACCGCTTATTGCCATATTTGAACCGTTCATAAATCCATGAAATGCAAGTTGTAACATCATGAAATACCTGCTCGTCTTCCGGGTGAAAAAAGATTTCCTGCCAGACACTCTCGATGGTAGCACCAAGCAGCTCTGCCTTGGATTCGTAATAATTATAAATCGTACCGGCTGAAACGGAACATTTCGCTGCAACTGATCTTATGCTTACAGCCGCCCATCCATTTTCCTTGATCAGCTCCCTGCTGGCAGCCAATATATCTTCTTTTGAAGTAGCAAGACGATTCATGATTTTCCCCTTTGACATTCCTACATTTCTTTTATTGTTCATATCTGAACGCTGTTCACTTTGAAAATATACACCGTTCATGTTGATTTGTCAATCATTTATTTCTGAGGCCATCACTCAAAATCTCTGGTAATATTCGTAAGCCATTTATTTCTGAAATAGTGAATAAATACCACAGGCATTTTTTCAAACTCGTCCAGTGTCATGACAAAGTATACCCAGACAGGCGGCAGTTTGAAAACATATGCTGCAAGGAAGGTAAGTGGAACCGCAACAAGCCACATAAATATGGTATCTACGATCATTCCAAATCTGGCATCACCGCCACCTCTGAAGCAGCCGCATATAAGACAGGTATTAATGCCTTCGCCCACAAAACGCCAGGTTGTCATAACTATAAAAATGCCAAGATAATAAATAGCCGTTTCTGTTAATTTATCCCGGTAGAAATTCAGTATCACAGGGCGGATTGCCAGAATAACGGCACATCCGATCAGGCTGACAATAAATGTTATTGTAAGCATTCGTTTCCCGTACTCTCTGGCTGTATCAATGCGGTCTTTCCCAAGCTCCTGGCTGACAATGATCGTAGTAGCGTTGGCAAAACCACGACAGGCAATAGCACCGATATTTACCACCATAACAGCAACGGCATTTGCTGCAACCATATCATCTCCAATATGTCCAAGAATTGCTGCAAACGCTGAATTGGCAAAGCTCCAGACAACGTCATTTATCACGGCCGGAGTTGCAATTTTTATAAAGTCCTGAAACAGAATATCTGATTTTGCAAAGAAGTATTTTATTCTGAATCGGACGTCCGAACTGCGCAATGAGTAAATCAGACAGATCAGCACTTCTGAGATTCTGGCGATCACAGTACCAAGTGCAACACCGGTAACACCAAGCTTTGGAAGGCCAAACAATCCAAAAATAAAAGTTGCATTACAAAGTACATTCACACAAAGCGAAACAATATATGTAACCGACGGCAGCATGATTTTTCCGATACTTCGGAGACCACTCATAAAAATCTGTGAGAATCCCATGAATACAAATGAAAATGAAATCACCTTAAGATATTCACTTCCGGCAGCAATCGTCTCAGGACTGTTTGTAAAAATCTTCATAATTGCCGTTGGCATAGTAAAGGAGATAACAAAAAATACAAGAGAGATAATCAGGGAGATTCGTTCTGCGAGACCCAGAATCTTCTCTACCGTCTTTTTATCACCTTTTCCCCAGTACTGGGCACATAAAACCGAAGTACCTGTTG
>ERZ860508.146-NODE-146-length-62084-cov-3.568299_pt1 | contig 62084 bp, 52 predicted proteins | sample MGYA00509976_ERZ860508 | MGnify/ENA primary metagenome ERZ860508 (study PRJEB30046, sample SAMN00715242) | human gut metagenome | study: EMG produced TPA metagenomics assembly of the A metagenome-wide association study of gut microbiota in type 2...
CCAATTCATTAATCAAGGCACGCTGCAACAAATTTGAAAAATTAATATCGTTATCAATTGCCAGATTATTAAGCCATGCAGGAATCGAGAGCGTCTTCTTTACAGCCTTCGCATTATACTTTTTGTCATAAGCAAGCTTATCAAAAGCAACCATCATCACAAATTGATTGCCTTCCAGATTGATTTCATTGGGTTTTGATGCCTGAGGATATTCTTCAGGCTTTTTACCTTCCAACATCAGGCCAATCACTTCCTGCACCATCTCCAAAGCTTCTTCCAAAGAATCTCCTTGAGTATTGCAGCCGGGAATATCCGGAACATAAACAGAAACGCCTACTTCCTCAGGTTCAAAAATTACCGGATAAAAATATTTTTTAGACATAATACGCTCCTTTCTTCTCCTTATCGTTTTAATCCAGCCTGCTTTAAAATAGCCTGTTCTAAGCCTTTCTTTAATTCTTTAGTATGTAAAGGTACAGCAACAGTTATATTCTGCTGTGGATTAAAATATTTTTGATGAGAACCATTATTGCTCTTCACATAAACAAAACCATTTTGTAAAAGCAATCTGATCATTTCTTTAGGGGTTAGTGGCATAAACGCAACCTCCTTTAATTTATTATACTACGTAATATTACGTATGTAAAGGAATGCACGCTGCAACAAAAAAGTCTTCGCACACATCCGAATATGCACGAAGACCAAAAGATTATTATAAAATTTTTACCTCACAGCAGCCAATGGAACATGCCGAAATAAGAGAAAACACACAACACGGAAACGCCCAGCGCAGAAACGCCGAACATTTTCATAAACAGATTCTGCTGCTGCTTCTGATTAGCATTAGCGGCCGAAGCATATGCTGCCAACGCCAACGCACCGCCTGTAGAAAGCGGACTGATGGCAGCGACATGTGAAATCGTTGTAATCGAGGAAGCCAATTCGAACTCATTCACCCCGCCAAGCTGCTGGGCAACATGCGGCACAGTCGGCAGCAGCGTAGGCATAACAACACCGCTGCTTGAGCTGAACCAGCTCATAATACCGGAGGTAAGTCCCATAACAGCGGCAGCACTTTTAGCGCTCATCAGCGAAACAAGCACATTGGAAAGCACCTCAATACCGCCGAGATCTATAATCAGCTGCATCAAAACACCGACACCGGTAATCAGCAGCAGCGTATTCCAAGGAATATGCCTGATAGCTTTGCTCTCATCGGAAACACGTAAAAAGGACAATACCGCAGCAACTGCAAAGCTGACCAGTCCGACATTAATACGCAAAAGCATAACCATAAGCACCATCACTACAATACCGGCAATAGTCGTCAGCTGCCTTTTGTTAAAGCAGGGAACTTCTTTTTTCTGCTCCACAGCAGCAGAACGCAGCTTATAGCCTCCCAACAAAATATAGATAATAACGGCATAAATAGTAAATGAAAGAATACCATTCATAAGAAAATCATTTTCAATACCGGTTAAGCCAAACTCTGCGCACAGATTCGCACCGATAATGCCGGTAGCAGCAAGCGGTGATAAACCACCGGCGCAAGAACCCAAAACAGTTAAGGTTGAAAGCAGCACAGGACTGATTTTCATTTCTGCTGCCAAGGACATGGAAAAAACCATCATTATAGCCATAGTCGGTACAGAGCCGGGACCAAGCGCAGCAAGTATAATTGAGAATACATAAATGATGATCGGAATCAGGTAAACACGCTTACCTGCCAAGGAAATAACTTTTTGTGCCAGTAAATCCAGACTGCCGTTAATCTGTGCCAAACTGAACAAATAAGTTACACCCAAAAGCATCAGAAACAAAGAAGCATTGAAGCCTTTAATAATTTCCGCATCACTGATGCCTGCCATACGTCCCAAAAGCAAGGCAAAAGCTATGCACAAAAGACCCGTATTCATTTTACGGATAAAACCAAGCATTATCGCCAGCAGTAAAAAACCCAAGGATAACAGAGCCATCGGAAACCTCCAAAAAATTTATTTGAGAGTGTATTTGAGAGTGTAACAACGGGAATATTAAATATAACAGAATCGCCATTTATATAATAACACTTAGGAATTACTTTGTAAAACGGTAGTTTTGTTTATCTTATTCTTGTTTGACATTAAAATTATTCCATATAGGAATAGTCTTTTTATTGTCGCCTCTGTGCAGATATAGACTATGCTATTCCCACTCTTTAAAGCAAAATAGTTTATTTCCTGCAAAATAAATGTTACAATAAATAATTGAGAGAAGATTAGACAATTTTCATAGCTATAACAACGCTGTGAAAATTACATTATGGAGATGATTGCTTTGCCAAATTATGCAGATATCAACGGACGGCCGATGAAGAAGCTGCAAATACAACAATACCTGCGCAAGCTACAGCTCAACGACTTTGAGCCAACTGTTAATTTAGCAACCCTGACTAAATTGCAGGACGCGCACCTCAAATATATTCCCTACGAAAATTTTGACTGTCTAAACGGCAAAATTACCTCGCTCAAAAGACAGGATATGTTCAATAAAGTTATCATGCACAACCGCGGCGGCATCTGCTTTGAGCTGAACGGACTTTACAACTGGCTTTTGGAATCCCTGGGCTTTGATGTGACCAGCTATTCCGCCCGCTTTATCGATAAAATGGAAACCTACCAGCTGCGCCGCCACCGCGTAATGTGTGTAGCTTTAGGCGATAAGCGTTATCTTACCGATGTCGGTGTGAACAGCGAAAGCCCGCGTGTACCGCTGGAAATTACTGAAGGCCTGATTCAAAGCGACGGCATCAGCCAATACAAATTTACCCGCAGTGAATTTTGGGGCTGGCTGCTCTGGCAGAAGGAACGCGGCAAAATCTGGAAACGCCTCTTTGGCTTTACCGAAGAGCCGCAGATAGACAAAGACTTTATTACCGCCAGCTTCTGGTGCGACGCACATCCAGACTCACCGTTTATCAAAAGCAAAAAGCTGTCTATTTTCCGCGAAGACTGCAATATTACCATCCGCGGTAACTATTTAAAATTTTACCTCGGCGGTCGCGTTAAGTACCGCTATAAAATTAACACCGGTGCCGAGCTTAAGGAAATTCTTTGGGAGTATTTCGGTATTAATGTAGAATACCGGCTCAAGGATGACGGTATAGAATACTAAGCCGGCAGGAGATTTGTAAAATGCCTGATTTATTTTTTCCCAGTTATACAAAAAAAATACTGTCTGCTTTGAACGCTGCCGGCTATGAAGCATATCTTGTCGGCGGCGCAGTACGCGACCTGCTTTTGGGTAAATCACCGGATGATTACGATATCACCACCAATGCTCTGCCTGAGCAGGTTTTGGCAGTTTGCAAGCAACATGATTGGAAAACTGTTGACCAATTAGGTCACAATTTTGGCTGTGTAGTCATCGTTATTAATGGTGTTGCTACTGAGGTTACAACCTTTCGCGGAGAGCGTTATAACGATGACGATATGCACCGTCCTGCAGCAACGTGGTTTTGCAGCAGCCTGCGCGAGGATTTGTGCCGCCGTGATTTTACGGTCAATGCTATGGCCTTGTCTCTTGACGGAACTCTGCATGACTACTTTGGCGGCCGGCAGGATTTGCAACAGAAAATTTTACGCACTGTAGGTGACGCTAAGCAACGCTTTCATGAGGATGCGCTGCGTATGCTGCGTGCCTGCCGCTTTGCGGCACAGCTTGGCTTTACCTATGAGCAGGCAGGCTGCGAAGCGTTGCCTGCCTGCGGTGCGCCGAACACGCCCTACTACCTGCCGCATGGCTACAGCTTTCCGGTTGAACGCTGCGCCGGTCTTTCGTTGGAGCGTGTACGCAAGGAGCTTGAAAAGCTCATTACATCTGAATATGCAGGCAAAGGCCTGATGCTGATGATGGCAACAGGTCTTTTAGGCGCAAGCTGCCATACCCGCGAAAACGGCAGCGATACTGTCATTCCCATTCTGCCGGAAGCACTGCATCTTTTAGGTCTGCACCAAAATCCGCGCTTTCATTTATATGACACATGGGAGCACACACTGCTGGCGATTGACAACAGCCCGCGCGATTTAGCCATCCGCTGGGCGTTGGTGCTGCACGATCTGGGCAAGGGCTTGCCGAATGTCCGCAAGCTGAACAAGGAAGGACAGCCAAGCGATCCCGGCCACGAAGCAGAAAGCGCAAAAATGGCTAAAGCTATCCTGACACGCCTAGGCTATAACAAAAGCTTTGTACATCTGGTAACCTGGCTGGTAGCGCAGCATATGCGCTTCGCGCCTATGCTGCTCACCGGCGAACGCACTCTGCTGCGCTGGGTGCGCAGCGAAGCCGCCAGCTCCGGCTTCCGCACGCAGGCAGAGCTGACACAGGCCTACAAACTGCTGGTAGAGGTTTTTCTTGCGGATATGGGAGCAACCCACGCCCGCGAAAACGAGCAGCTGATGGCCGAAGGTCGCCTTTTAGGCCGTCAGGTTGTGGAGCTGGTACGCACACGCATGCCCGTATGCACCAAGGATCTTGCCATCGGCGGACGCGAGCTGCTGGAGCTTATTCCCAAGGCTGACATTAAAAATATTTTATCCTACCTGCTGGAACGCGTACAATCCGGTAATCTTCCCAACGAAAAAGAAGCTTTGCTCACAGCAGTCCATAAGCATCTTAAGCGTAAAACTACACTCAGTTCAGGAGATAACATATGAAAACAAAACGCATTTTACTGGCCATTGTTTGCCTGATAGTAATTTTAGGCGGCCTTAATTATCTTTTGCAGCAATCCCCTATGCCCATCGGCACTCCCGGCAGCACACCGGCAGCCGGTGCCGCACAATTCGTTGGCAAGCACGATATCAAGGACTCACCTTATTTTAAGCATCCTGATTTCTATAATATGCAATCTGACGAGCATCTTACTATTCTGCCGAAATTTGCAACTACGCAGCAAATCACTCATTATACCTGTGGTCCTGCCGCTGCAAATATGGTAGTAAAATATTACAAGGGCAAGACGCTTGATGATGAGCTGGCCGTTGCCAAAATCATGGGCAGCAGCAAAACAGTCGGCACTAATACTAAAGGCATGGTAAACTACTTTGAAAAAATCGGCTGGGAGGTTCATTCCTCCATTAAAGATAAAACTCCCGACAGTTATAAGGAGTTCCTTAAATTTGTCGAGAGCAATCTTAAAAACAACACACCTATTATTGTAGAAAACGTCGATTGGGGCGGGCATTGGCGTGTCATTATCGGTTATGACAGCATGGGCACCGCACACCAAAGTGACGATGTGCTTATTATGGCAGATCCCTATGATACCACCGACCATCTGCAGGACGGCTACAGCATTGTGCCTGCAGAACGCTTCTTCTATATGTGGTTTGACCACCAGCTTTTCCCGCAAAGTGAGCAAAAACGTCAATGGCTGACCGCTAAACCGAAGGCTTGAGAACGTCAAGCCAAATATTCTGTAACGTTTTCCATAAGAAAGACCATTGCCGCAAATTCCCTGCAGCAACGGTCTTTTATTTTATATGGATAAACTTTTAGCTTGCAGCTTCCTGCTCCGCTCCACGCACATGCGTGAAATAAGAGTAAACTGCTACGCTCATAAGCACGCAGCCGGTAAATACAAGCACATAACGCGAGCTCATAAAGCTGCCCAAGGCACCGCCAACAAGCGGTCCTACAACACCGCCAAACTGCTGCGCGCTCGTAACCAGGCCAAAGGCCTTACCACGCATATTGGCAGCAGTAACACGCGTCAGGTTAGCATTGATATTAGGCACAGCGCCTGCCAGGAACAGGCCGTAAACAAACTGGATAGCTGCAAACTGCCACACAGTATTGATGAACACCTGGAAAATGTTAATAAAACCGGCAATAAAAGTTACAATGCAGAAAACGCGCACATAACCGAAGCGTTGACCGCGTTTTCCCCAAAACGGCGCAGCCAAAATTCCGGTAATGCCGGACAGTGAGAAAACTACACCGGACATCTTGATAGCAGCATCACCCATATCATGCATCAGCTCGCCTACGTACAATGTAATCAGCGGCTGAATCAGCATTACGCAGGTCTGCACTACAAAGAACATAGCCATAATATACAGCAGGCCCTTGTTATGCAAAGCATTCTTTAAATCAGCCAGCAGATTACTTGCTTCGCGCGCGCCCTTATTCAGTACGGACATATCCTTAACGATAAACACTACGGCACTAGTTGCAATAAACAAGGCCAGACTGCCTACATAAAACGAAGCACGCATGCCAAACCAGCTGCTCAGATAACCGCCCATCAACGGTCCCATGATTGTGCCGCTGGCTACCGCAGTCTGCATCAGTCCCATCCCCCAGCCCATACGCTCCTCCGGTAAGGATGAAGACGCCATCGACATACAGGCAGGCACAAAGCCGGCAACAACACCGCACACAATACGCACCAGAAGAAGCTGATAGACATCCTGACAGACACCGGTCAGAAAATAGGTCAGCGCCAAACCATAGCCGGCGCGAATCGCCATCTTTCTCTGCCCGACATGGTCAGCCAAAGCACCCCAATATGGTGCCATTACGGCAGACCCCATAAAGGTTACGGCAAAGGTAATACCTGCCCAGAAGTTAACATCAGGCTGGGCAACATGCAGCTCACGCAGCAGATAAACAGGCAAAAACGGTATGCACATAGTATAGCTGGCGCAACATAAAAATACTCCCAGCCACAATACAGGCAAATTTGCCTTCCAGCTGCTTTTGTTGTCAGAAGTAAAAGCTTGTATTGACATTTTATCTCCCTCTCATCTCTCTAATTGCTATTATAACACAATGCAGGCAGATAGTCACAGCAGATAAATGCCGAAGCTTTTTCTTTCTAGACAATAGATACACTTTTAGCGTATAATATTGTTTAGATTAAATTCGTATTGTTAGCGATAAAGTAAATCGCTGACAACTTTATCAGCGTAAAATAAAAATGCAGACCTTGAGCCTGTAAAGGAGAGTGCAGAATTTGAAACCATATAGCATGCAAGAATTAGAAGAATGCGGCTTTTTATCAAAAATGTTCGGCAGCAAGCCGACCGAAAACGGCTGGAAGGAGCTCAACAATCTGTTGGCTGCAGCACCAGACGCTTTGGCTGTCAGTGCCGATGATGTACATCACGCTCTGAAAAAATGGGGCGTAAAATTCAACGATGATAATTTCAACCAACGCAGCGGCATTTACCGCAAGCTGGCAGATGTTATCTTCACTGAAGTACAAAATAAAGAAGAAAGCCTTTGGGCGCAGCTTGCACACTTAGCTGAAATTTTGGAACTGCCGCCGCATCTGGCAAAGCAGGCTGATAAGGCAGCAAAAACAGCTGCTTATTTTGTCCGCTGCCGTGATTTGCTTGCAGGCACCGAAAAGCTGGATATCAAACAATTGAATGAGTTATTCGGCTATGATTACGAAGACAGTCTTTCCATGCGTAAGCAGGTTTTTCAGGCTCACTTCAATCAGAAGTTTGACGAAATCAGCAGCGCACAGCGTTATACTCCGGAAGAAGAAGCTGCCCTGCGTGCCGATTGCGCAACATTGGATATCCCTTACGAATTAAAGAATAATATTGTCAGCGCTCTGGAAAAATACCGCAGCCTGTGGAATGCAGAGCATATGCCTTTAGGTGATATCAAGCAGGATGCCTTCCCGCTCAACCCTGGCGAAATCTGCCACGCCTATACCAACTGCGGTCTATGCCAAAACAAAATGATAGAACGCGAGGACAATTACTATGAGCTGACACGCAAATTCCGCATTGATGAAACTGTTGCCTTCAAGGGCGAAAAAATCGAGCATCCCAAATTCACCGAGGAAATGACTATTATTGAAGAGCTTGGCATGTTCTTCCTTACTAATCAACGTTTAGTTTACATTGGTAAGAAAAACGCCTTCCACATCCCACTCAACGTTCTCAGCGGTGCTGATTTTGACGGCATCAACATTGTAACCTTCCATCACACTGATGGTACCGACAGTATCTTTAAATTCAGTGACGAGGCTGCCGGTGTTTTATACATTCTGTTCGAAAGAACCTTAAAGGCTGCTAAAGCATAAAACATCATATATACAAAATACCCCTGCAGAAATTTTTCTGCAGGGGTTAAATTTTTATCAGCTGTAAAATTTACAAGACAGCTTAAGCCGTCAAAGAATTACATGCACTCTTTGATTGCTTTAGCCATACGTTGGATACCTTCAACAATGCGGTCATCCGGCATATTGGAGTAGTTGATACGCATGCTGCGGTCAGTCTTCTGGTTCGGATAGAAGGCATCACCGATAACGCCGGCAACCTTCATCTCGATACATTTGTTGAATACTTTGCGTGCGCTTACGCCTTCAGGGAAGGTCAGCCACAGGAACAGACCACCTTCCGGATGAGTCCATTCGGTGCCAGCCGGGAAGTATTTCTCCATGGATTCGAGAATCAGATCACGACGATGTTTGTACAGAGCAACGATTTCTTTAACGTGCTCATCCAGGTTGTATTGTTCCATGTAAGCATCTGCAACGCCTTGGTCAAAGTTAGAGGTGTGCAGGTCAGCACTTTGTTTGATTTTTACAAACTCGCTCAGCAGGCTATGCTCTGCAGCAATCCAGCCAAGACGCAGGCCCGGGCAAAAGATTTTGGAGAAGGTGCCCAGGAACATAACCAAGCCTTTGGTATCCATAGATTTCAGGGACGGCAGGATAGTGCCTTCATAGCGCAGTTCGCCGTACGGGTTATCTTCGAGTACCGGCAGGTTGTGTTTGTTAACAACTTCCATAAATTTTTGACGGCGTTCCATGGACCAGGTACGACCGGTCGGGTTTTGGAAGTCAGGAATTACATAGATAAATTTGCAGTTTGGAGTGGTTTCCAGAATTTTATCCAGTTCTTCCGGAATCAAACCACCGTTATCGGTCGGAACCTCAACAAATTTCGGTTGGTAAGCGTTGAATGCGTTCAAAGCGCCGAGGTAGGACGGGCTTTCGCACAGAACAACGTCGCCGGGATCCAGGAACAGCTTGCCTGCGAAGTCCAGGCATTGTTGAGAACCAGTGGTAATCAGAATGTCATCGGGATCAACGTTAGTGTGATATTTATCAGCCATGCGTTTAGCAATTTTTGCACGCAGGGACGGACGTCCTTCGGTAGTTGCATATTGCAGCAGTTGACGACCTTCCTTCAGTACCAGGTCATGAGAAACCTTGGCAATTTCTTCTACAGGGAACAGCTCCGGTGCAGGCAGACCGCCGGCAAAGGAAATAATATCAGGCTGAGCAGTTAATTTTAACAGCTCGCGGATTTCAGAAGCTTGCATACGCTCCATACGTGTTGCGAATTTCATGATTAAAAACCTCTCTTCATTATTAGGAACTTTGTTTTTTCAACGCATATTACATTATAACGCTGAGAGCAGGAATGTACAAGCAAAATGTAGCTTTCGCTTATATTAGCTCATACATAGTGGTAATTTTGTTAACTAATTAACGGTTTAGAGGAAATTTGTATGTTTTAATATTTCAGATAATCCAGCAGGCCATCCAAGCCTTCCATGATATCTTTATAGGTCACTTCAAAGTCACCCGTATACCATGGGTCAGCAATGCTTTCACCCTTACGCTCGGTATAATCGAGCAAAAGATGCACCTTATCCTGCGTATCTTCACCGATTACTCTGCGTAAATTACGAATATTATTGCTGTCCATCACCAGCAGCAAATCATAATATTCATAGTCGCGCTTCGTTACCTGTACCGCATGCTTGCCTGCCACGCTGATGCCGTACTGCGCCAGCTTATTGCGCGTGCCGTGATGCACAGGATTACCGATTTCTTCCCTGCTCGTCGCTGCCGACTCAATCTCAAAATCAGCGGCAATGCCGCGCTTTTTTACAATGTCCTTCAATAAAAACTCTGCCATCGGTGAACGGCAGATATTGCCGTGGCAGATGAAAAGTATTTTGTGCATAGGGGTTCTACTCCTAATTCTGCCGTATATTGCCTTATTTTGCGGCTATTTTCGGCATTATTGATTTTTTCTGCAGTACAAGCTGCAACGCAAATTATAGCGAAATATGGCGTAAATTGCAATAACAAGTTGCACACCTAAGAAAACAAAAAAATCACCAAGAAAAATTTCTTGAAGATTTTTATGAACGAAGTGAAGCCGATGCTTTTATCAACGCCCCTGAACCTAATATGCCCACAAGTGTTTCGCATGACGAGAAAGGGGCCAAGTTTGTGGCAACTACTCCATCCATTACTTATGATTATGTAGTAAAACTGTACTTATACATCAAGCATGAATACTGCGCTAATGCTATATGGCTGATGAAGCGGCCATGCTCCTGCGTAAACTTAATGTCGAAGATGCCAACTATCTATGTAATCTCAATACTGATACCATATTCGGAAAACCATTGCTATTACAGCGAAGTGAAAAAGGCAACTGACAGTATTTGATATTAAGGTTTTGTCGGTATTTTATATACCATATATACAATTATACAAGGCAATAGTGTTAGCGTCGGGTTAATTTAACCACTCAGGGTCGGAAATAAATAGCCAATTTCGGTCGGATTAAAATGACCAATACATCATCCTTTCATCTGTAAGTTAGTATTCGGATGAGTGAATTATTCAGACTTCAATACTACGGCTTGAAATTAAAACCACGGTAGCTATCTATAACATATTGTATGGCTCGTTAAGCGAAGGTGAGTAGAATAATATTGCTTCTTAGTCAAGGGAAGCTTTACAAGGTGCTGTATCACCCTTGACTAACCCCAATATTATTCTTCGTGCCAGACAAGGGATGCGACGCATCCCTATAAATCACAAAATTATCATAGGTCCAACCCCAAAATGTTCAATTTGCACTTACAATTTTGGCTATTTTAACCCGGCACTAGATGGCTAAATTAACCCGATGCCAACAATAGATTAATTGAACCGATTTTCTAAATATTTCTCATGTGTTGTTATTATTTAAATCATATGAATTTATCAGCATATGCTATTTTTTTATTTGAACCGCATTACTTAATTCACTAATCATTTGTTGGAGTTTGATTTACAAGTATATAAAGATTATGACTCTTGTTACATATAATCCGTAGACTTATAAGTAACGTAGCGATAGAATATATTGGGGAGGTTTTAATTATGATAACAGAAAAAATAGGTAATAGAATTAAAGAATTACGTAAATTAAAAGGAATTAGCCAAGAAAGGCTTGCATTTAATGCTGATTTAGACAGAACATATGTTGCAGGCGTTGAAAGTGGCAAAAGAAACCCATCTGTTAAAAGCCTAGAAAAAATATTAAATGCACTTGATGTGTCATTTGAAGATTTTTTCAAAAAAATATAAAGTTGACTATAAATAACACAGCTTGTATAATTTAAGGGGTAACATAATGAGATTGATGATTCAAGATCCTACTTACTCTGGTAGCATGAAGTTAGGTGAAGCGTTAATAGATGCATGTAAACTTGGTGTAAATGGTGCCGGAGCATACGCGTTTGCCGAAGAAAATGGAATTGATTTATTTTTAGGTGACACAGATTTTGTTAAGTATATTAAGACGAATAAATATGAGTTAATAGTCGGGACAGACTCTATTACTGATCCTAAAGCAGTAGCAAGACTTAGGGAATACTGTAAATTGTATAAGAATTTAACTGTCTATGGATATGTGCATGACCCAAGAAAAAATCTATTTCACCCTAAAATTACTTGGTTTGAAACAAGCAATGGAGGTCTATCAATAATAGGATCTGGGAATTTGACTGAGCGAGGGCTTTTTCACAATATAGAGATGTATTCCTACAATATGTTGAGTAGCAGTGAAATAGCTCAAGTTAAATCAGACTGGTATAATTGGTTGGACTATTCAATAAGCAATAATTTTCTTTTTGATATTGATGACCCTATTATTGATTATGCTGTAAATTTAAGTGCCACAAAAAAGAGAAGAACATTTGTAACTTCCGAAACTACTAGCAATAAAATATGTGAAACAAAAGAATCAAATAGCATTCTTAACAAGTTATATAAGAAACAACCTAAAGCTACTTCTGTGAAAAAAACTATTAATCCTCCAATTCCAAGAACAAAGAAAATAAAACCCCAAAAAGCGACTTCTATTATCGAGACATCAATTCCTACGATAGCACCAGTAGACGTTACACCCACAACAAATCCTGTATGGTCAATCTCGCCAACGGATAGAGTGTTAGTGGCAGAAGTGCCAAGAGCCAGTGCTAGATGGAAACAAATTAATTTTGATAAGGCTTCATTTCAAAATTATTTTGGTGCAACCGCTGGTGGAACGGGAGGCACATACAGAATCCTTTTAAAAAGTGTAAATCCGGAGGGTGAGTTAGGAGAAACTGAATCTAGGCCAAGTGTATCTGTCGCAAGTCATAATTGGAGATTTGAAATTGCTGCAGCTAGTGGTTTGCCTTATCCTACTGGCGATGAAAGACCATATGTGATATTTAGTGAGGCGTCAACTAGATCCTTTATTTATGAATTAGTTATGCCAAGTGATTCTAGATATGCAGAGGTAAATCATTTAGTTAACGCTTGGAAAAAATCACATAACGTGACAGGTATCGCAAGATTTATTACAGATGTAGCGAGCATAAAACCAAATACTCCAAGTTTAGGAATTTGGAAGGTGTAAGTTTGTGAAAAGAAATATTAAAACAGTTCATTATTTAGGAAGCAAAATAAGAATGTTACCTGAAATAAAGAAATGTATAGATGAATTAAATCATGCAGGCGGAAGAGTATGTGATTTATTTAGTGGTTCTGGTGTCGTTTCTGAATTTTTATTACAGCAATATGATATTTTAGCGGTTGATATTCAAAAATATTCAAGTGTATATTGCAAAGCAAGACTTACTGGAGGAATTCAAGAAATTGACTCTAAAAAACTGGAGTTAGAAATAAAGGAATCCATAAGTCGAAAAACACAGTTAGATAAGTTTAAACCTATTCTGGAATATGAGAGTAAAGGTATGGAAGATTTGTCCTGTGGACATATAGAAACTATTTATGAGATTATAGAAAAAGGGTCACTATATGCATATCTTGGAAATTATGATTATGCTGATGGTGTTTTATCTTGCGCATTAAGAAAAGTCTTTAGTAATGTAAAAGATATATTAGGCGAGCAGGTGAATTCGGTAGATTCAGCTATAACTCGCTATTATGGTGGACTTTATTTTTCCTTTAGACAAGCAATAGATATAGATGCTATAGCTACGTATGCTTTTCGACAAGAAGAACCATTGAAAAGTAAACTTCTTGCTGCTTTGATGGGTGCAACTACAGATGTAGTAAACACTGTCGGAAAACAGTTTGCTCAACCCTTAAAAATAAGAAATGCTGATGGTTCATTAAAGACAAATTTAATAAAGAAAATTAAAACGGATAGAGAATTAGATGTTTTTGACAGATTCAATACTTGGTTACAGTATTATATGAAAATACCCCAAAACAAACATGATTTTAAGGTAATATGTGATGATTATGCCAATGTGTTGAAAAATTTATCGCCCGGTGAAGTCGAAGTAGTATATGCAGATCCACCTTATACCAGATATCACTATAGTAGATATTATCATGTTCTTGAAACCTTGTGTTTGCATGATACCCCCGCAATTTCTACGACTTTTCCAAATGGTAAGGGTGGTCTAAGCAGAGCAATCTATAGAAATGATAGGCATCAATCACCATTTTGTATAAAAAGCAAAGCACCAGAAGCATTTGAAAACCTGTTTAAATACGCAAAAAAGGCACAAGCTTCAGTTGTATTATCTTATTCGCCATTTGATAAAACTAGTGGAGCTACACCAAGATTGTTATCTATTGAAGAAATATTAGAGATTGCGAGAAAATATTATGAAAAAGTAGAAGTAATATCCCCAGGTCAATTTATGCACAGTAAATTTAATAAACTAGATAACAACTATGAAATTAATTATGAGGCGGAACGTTTAATAATATGTAGGAAGTGAGATTGTGACATTAACCAAAAATGATATTTTAAACAAAAAAATGATTAACCCGCATCTTTTAATTCTAGGAAATAACCAAACAGTTCTAAAAGATTTAAAAGCAACATATGAACAAACGGTTAGTTTAATCTATATAGATCCACCATATAATAGAGGTGATAATTTTAAATTTTATAAAGACGACAAAAAACATAGTGAATGGATAGAAACTATCCAAGCCACAATACTTGAAATGAAAGATTTATTGAAAGCAGATGGAAGTCTGTGGATTTCCATAGATGATTCTGAAATGGCATATTTGAAAGTTTGCTGTGATTCTATTTTTGGCAGGGAGAATTTTGTTACAACAATAGTATGGCAAAAAAGAAACACAAGAGAAAATCGCAAAATATTTTCTAACAATCATGAGTATATTTTAGTATATGCAAAAGATATAAAGAAATTTAAGAAAAAGCGTAATCTTCTACCCGCAACTCCAGATTTGCTAAAACGGTATAAAAATCCAGATAATGATCCTAGAGGACCTTGGCAGTCGATTACTTTATCTGTACAGGCTGGCCATGCGGTTGACTCTCAGTTCTATCCAATTATTTCTCCAACAGGTAAAATTACAAATCCTCCTAAAGGCAGATGTTGGATTCACAATGAAACTAAAATGTTAGAAGAGATAGCTAATAACAATATATGGTTTGGCGCTAACGGTAACAATGTTCCGCGATTAAAAAAATTTTTGTCAGATGCAAAAATCGGAGTTGTGCCAGAAACATTATGGGGTGCTAATTTTGCGGGAACCACAAAGGACGCAAAACAAGAATTGTTGACGCTCAATATTTATGACGAAGATATTTTTGATACGCCAAAACCAGAAAAACTATTATATAGAATTATGCAAATTGCAACTGATAAAAATGATTTGGTATTAGATTGTTTTTTAGGTTCTGGAACAACAGCTGCAGTTGCACATAAATATGGCAGAAATTATATTGGGATAGATTTTGATGAACGAACATTTAAATATGCATATGAACGATTAAAAGAGGTTTGTCAAGGAGAAAATGGTGGAATATCTAATGAATTAGGGTGGACAGGCGGAGATAATTGTCTGACATGTAAATGGTATTAACACTAACACGCAGCATACCTAATCCTCCCAAAATTATAACGACTTAATAGTTCATACTCTCTACATAGATGTAAATCTTTCATGAAGGTATTAATGATGCTCTACACATAAAAAAATATCTTTCTTGTCTAAAATCTTCATATGAACAAGCCCCTGCACCTTAATTAATGCAGGGACTTATGCTTATTTTTTTATTTTGCTCTTTTAACATCTACCAACCAGGTTACTGTCTTGTGGTATTCACCAGTTGCTTTTTCTAAAACTGCACTATCTTCGCAAACTGTGTGCAAGTGCTTCCCCACCTTTACCAATCTGACTTCCTCATATCCTGAAATGTTGGTGCGGTAAATTCTTGCTGTACGACTTTCGCCATCGTAGCTCTTGCCGTCCCAACCTTGAAAGGTGAGGATAATGCGTTCTTTCGTAGGGTAGAATTTTTCTTCAAATTCTTTTCTGGTTATCTCTGTGTTATAGTTTTGCAGGTTCAGTTTGTTTCTCATTTCGTATGTGTTCATGGTTTGTGCCTCCTAAAATGTTCTTGTTTGCCCTTCGGCATGTATATATATCACTCTAAAGGCACATAATAGCAAGTTATATCTGCACTACTTTGTGTATACTTGATGAGCTTATTTCTTATAAATTGAATCGATAATTTTCTGCTGCTCAGCATCACTTAGTCCTGCGGCCTGCAATGCCTGACGTATGCCGCACGTTGGGCATATTTGCGTTTTGTTATCAGCTCTTGAAAGTGCCCTTTGTGCTGCATAATATTCGCCGCACAAAGGGCACTGTGGAAGTTTTCTGCAACGGTCTACTCCATAAACAATGCTCAGCCCACTACCATTATCCCAATGCACCATAATGGATCCTGCGTCATCTACGCCTTGCACAGTTCCAAGTGTTCCCGGCGCTGGAGCGTGAATATCATCCATTTCCATCAGCTTCACCCGGCAGCCCGCCGGATATTCTTTTTTTAGTCGTTCGATTATTGCATTACTCGGAAATTTCATCTTGCACAGCCTCCTTTTTGCAGCCGTTCTTGAAAGCCGCAGAACCTTCAAGGTTTTGGAGCAGAATCTTGCGAATTGCTTTGTACTCATCGCCAATCATACCCAAGCGAAGCAGAAAACACCGGAATGCGTATTTCTCGTTCGTGACTTCCTTTTCTTTAGCACTTGTGCGTTTCGTTTCCTTGCTCAGCTTGCAAATGGCAGCGATAAAAGCAGTGCAGGCTTGGACATGGTCGCGGTCAGGCATGCTCGTAAACCACGGGAAGGCTATCTTATCATCGTCTATTTCAAAGTGGATATTGTCAGAGCCAAGAGCTTTCTGAATCAGCTTGCCTTTGGCTTGTAGCAAATTCATAAGATTGCCAACTGCAACTGTCTCATGCGGCAGCTCCACCGTAAGCCCAACGCTTTGCGTGCTTTCGCTTTCTACGTTCTCCTTGGCGCTAGCACCCTCTGCCTCCGGCAGCTCTTCCTGTGATGAATTTTCCTCGATGACCGTTCCTTCAAAGCCATGTTTGACGACCACGGTTAAAATGTCGACCAGCTTCTCGCCATCGTATCCCTTGGGCACCTCCATCGTCCCTTCGCAGTCAATAATAATCTCGCCCACCTTATAAGCGAAAGTCGGTGCTTGCAGGTAGCGGAGTACACTTCCGGATGCTTCGGCAATTGTTTCGGCTAAATGTTTGCGATTTTCTTTTGTTGCGTTAAATCTGATTTTCATATGTTTGTACCTCCTTCGTTTTCTGTACTACATATATCACTCTAAAGCGAGATAATAGCAATAGAAATGTAGAAGCATACTCTAGAAATATGATGTTGTTGCAGATATAAATTAAAGGGTGTAAACTTATACTCATAAACGGTTTCAATACATGTAAGAATGTGGATGATAAAATTTGTAGAAGGTGCTAAAATGTCGCAAAAACATTTAAATTTAATTTATGCAATAAAAGATGGAATCGGTATAAGTATAGAATCAGTTGAAAGTGGCCTAAAATGTAATTGTACGTGTCCATCTTGCGGTGCAGTATTAGTTGCTAAAAAAGGTAGTAAAATGATACATCACTTCGCACATCATTCTGTAGATGACTGTGAGTATGGATATGAAACATCTCTGCACTTAGCAGCAAAAGATATAATTTCCAAAGCGCAGAAAATAACCGTGCCTCCTGTTTATGTTTCTTTTCCTGATTCACCAAAACGAGATGAACTCTATTATGAGTCTCGGGAAATCAATATTGATAAAGTTGAATTAGAAAAAAAGTTCGGCAATATCATACCTGATATTGTTATTCATGCCTGTGGGAAAATTTTTTATCTTGAAATCTATGTGACTCATAAAATTGATGAGGCCAAACTTGCAAAAATTAAGAAAGCAAATATTTCAACAATAGAAGTTGATTTAAGCTCAATAGATAGAACAATTACATATAAAGATTTAAAAAATATTCTTCTATCAGATAGTAAAGAAAAAGCATGGAAATATAATGTTGCAGCAGAAAACAAACTAAAGCAATTTTATGCTAATGCTGATAAACGTACTCTTATGAGTAGAGGTTTTGCAATACATGTTGATAACTGTCCTATCAAAATTCGTACATGGAAAGGACGAGCATATGCTAATTTTATAGATGATTGCATGGGCTGCCAATACTGTATTTCTACAAATAAAGATATTGGTTTATTGTGTTCTGGAAGAACTAGAATAGCGTCTATAAAGGATTTTGATATTCCACAAAATATTCGCATTGAAAATAGTAATGCTGAAATAAGAAAATCTAAACAAGCCTATATCGTCTCCGGATATTGCCCAAACTGCAGCCATAAATTAGTAAAACGACATGGTAAGTTCGGCTCTTTTTTAGGATGCAGTAACTATCCACATTGTAAATTTACGATAGCAATAGATGCCAAAACAGAAGAGTCTATAAAACCATAAAAATGACCACATCTGAGCATGATTTTTGCCCAGGTGTGGTCATTAAGTTTATATCGCTATTCTACCTTTTTATCTGGTTCAGGAAACACTCCTCGGCCTTGCACTGAATAACCAGATATCGATTGCCTTCGAAAATGGCCAGCTCCCCTATATGGTTCTCGGCTATTCTTCGCATACGCTTGTCAACTATATTGAAGTAGACTGCTGCCTCCTTAATCGTTATGTCATTGATTTCTATTTTCTCCCTCATGATAGCGCCACCTAACAAAAGTATTAACCATAACGGTCGCTGCTGTTCGTCACTCCGAAGCAGGGATTTGTCAAGTTACAGCTTTTGCAACCTGCCCCCTATGTTAGTAGTATAACTGGTAGTAATCGCCAAACGCAACACAAAATCTTGCCGCATTTTGCCTCATTGTTGGCGGCTTGGCACCTCCTGACAAATCATTTGCCGTGGCAGATGAATAGTATTTTAATCATAATCTCTATATTCCTCCATAAGCCTCGAAAGCGTTGATATTACGGTCTTTTTCGGATTATAGGTTTTCATAAGTCCCTATAAATCGCTGTGTTTTCCCTGAGTTTACTTCGTCAAGAAGCTGACTTAGGTTTGTGTCTAAAGATGACGGGGAAATAATCATCGTGCTTCCTCCCTATAGTATGAAATTTATGCAATTTGATTAGGAAAAATGTGCAACTTGTTATTGCAATTTACGTCAATATTTTTACGCACATCTTTGTGTTTTTTGTGCGTGAATTTTTTGATTGGTTTTACTTAACAATACATAATGATTTGATTTCATTCAGTAAATCTTGGGTAAATTTGAAATTGAAACCCAAAAACGCTTAAAAACGTGGGTTATAAGACGATATGAGACTTTTTATAATGCCCGCTAAATCCTGCCGTGGCAGATGAATAATATTTTATGCATATGGTATTTCCTTTCTGCTCAATACCCAATCCTAAAATAATCGAGATATGCCTTATATCTATCCTGTGCAGCAAGGCATGTATCCGTCAGACAAGCGTTTTCTTTGCCCCACTCCTGCAAACCGCGATAGTAAAACATTTTCAGATTATCTTCTATAATAAACGGAACAATATTATATTTCAGGCACTCTTTAAACATAATCAGCCTGCCAACGCGTCCGTTGCCATCTTGAAAAGGATGAATCCGTTCAAACTTCACATGGAAGTCTAGGATATCCTCAAGGGCCTTTTCTTCCTTGGCGTTATATTCCGTCAGCAAGGCCTTCATTTTATTGGCAACTTCCTCTGGAAGGGCTGTATCCATGCCGCCGACTTCATTCGGAAATTTCTTATAATCGCCAACAGCAAACCAATCTTTTCTGGAATCGCTGGTGCCGTTCTTCAAAAACAAGTGCAGCTCTTTGATGAACTTTTCCGTCAGAGCTGCTTTTGCATGATCAATAATCATGTCAATGCAGCGGAAGTGATTTACTGTTTCAATCACGTCATCCACATTCAGCACTTCTTTTTCTACACCGATGGTGTTAGTTTCAAAAATATATCTGGTTTGATCGTGAGTCAGGCGGCTTCCTTCTATGTGGTTGGAATTGTATGTCAAATCAATCTGTGTTTTGTGGTAGATACCACCGGAGTATTTACTTGCCTTCTGTTCTTTCAAAATATCCAACAGTGTAATCGGTTCTTCTTTTCTTTTATTGGTACGCTCCGGTTTTTCTGCGTTTTCCGGAATGTTCCATGTCTTACCGGTAAGAAACGCACCATTCACACGTCCCTGGGCACAGTAATTTCTGACACTGCGCTCTGACACATCCCACTTTTTCGCTATTTCAGCAACTAAAAGGTATTTCATCTACTATCCTCCATCATAAATCAACTCTAAAACTTACTAATCTATTGATTAGTATATCACACTATCGGCAAAAATATCAACATATTTCAAACTTAATTGTTTTGTTTTTTGCCGTCACAGGATACTTGAGTTTTCGATATCTCATCAGATACACTGATTTACGTAAAAACATGATTAGGATTGCATCAAATAACGCTTTGCGTGTACACTTATAAGACAATAATCTCTCAACACCATGCGTACTTGCTATTGAGAGATTATTTTTCTTAATCACTGATGCATTCGGTATGGTTAACTACAGTTGCCACATCCTTCATTTTTAAGCCTGACTTCCCCAATATATTGTTTATATTATTTTTAAATTGATCGGCACACCAATCGCCATTGACATATACCAAAATTAGCTTGGTTTTAGCTCTCGTGGCTGCAACATAATGGTTATAAATATTTTCTTCGCTTGACAACCTATAGTCAGACATAAACAAAACTACTTGATCAAACTCCAGTCCTTTCGAAGAATGAAAGGTAATCGCAATTCGCTTCAATTCATCCATATTGAACGCAGGATGAAACTTAGGATTGCAAATTGTTTCATATGCTTTTTTGCAATGTTCTTCTTTGGTATCGTACCCCAAATAATCTGCAATCAATTCAATCTGATTTACGAAAGCAGATATATCCTCTTGCTTTATGCATTCATCTAAACGAATAAGAGATTTTTTTATGTAATTCAAAATTCTCTTATTTCCAACTACCTCGTTAGGTATTTCATCTCTAAAATCATAAGCTGAATACTTTGGGAGAATGAAATACTTGACAATCGCATTATAAATCCATGCTGCATCTGTAGTAATTTCTGAAACAGGTGTCTGTGGAATGTAGGTAAACTCCATGTCTCCATCGCTTAATGCCTTAGCACCCGCTTCTGCGTTAGCTTTGCTATATCGCAGCAATGCACATTTCTTATCGGGGTCCAAATGTTGTGTTACGGAAGCGACCCAATTCGACAATGTCGTGCATATCACAATTATGGAAGATAGATCATCGACAGTTTTATAGAGATCTCTAGTTTCATTACAGAGCAGATTCGAATAATTCTGTATCTGTTGACAGGATCGGAAATTATCTCTCATAAACTTTTTTGTAAAATCTTCTCTGTCCCAAATGCTCATAAAAGCCTTTGGATATGCTCCTCGCCACATATAGATTGATTGCTTTTCATCGCCTACTACAAAAGTATCTATATTTAGAATTTCACATATATACATGAACAATGCATGCATATCCTTATCGCAGTCTTGATATTCATCTACATAGATTTTGAAATACTTAGCCATTAAATACAATTGACACGCCTTTGATTTCTGTAAAATATCTAATGCTAGTTGGAATATGAAGTTCTCCTTGCTATTTACATATGAGCAAAGGATTTGTTCATTCTTTATTTTTACCAAGCCTTCTGCAAATGTTTTTACCTTTACAGAATAATCTGTACTCATATCCAACTTGTAAGCTCTTCCAAACACATCTTTCATGAAAGGCTTAATGATTTCTTCAATTGCAAAACTATTATTTGTTCCAATGAAATGATTGCTTGTATCTATGGTTAATCTACCTTTGATTTCAGCAGCCGCCTTAATTGTAAATGTAATTGCAGCAACTGCTTTATGCGTGTGACAATGAGCTATATCATATTCAATTTTAGATACCATAGTATGAGTCTTTCCGGTACCGGCACTCGCTCTTACTATTAGATTACCCGGTAACTCTACGATTTCTTTTTGTATAGGAGATAGCATCACGGTGTTACCTCCTTCAAACAAGCGAAATTATAGTGTTCAAAAATACGGGTACAGTCCTCTAGAGTAAGCTTTTCGACAAGCTCTACCATATGATTATTTTTGGCATCTTGCAAGTATCCAATTACATCTCCACTTGCTTGTGGAAGATATTCAACCATTTTATCATGAAGAACTTCATCCAAATCTTCTTCCAAACTGCATCTCGACAAATATAACGCATGTTCTTTTCTAATTCGATCCAGAGTTTCTCTGTTGCTGTCATATAGCTTTCGTTTTGCATCCACGCCGCTTTCGTCAATAGGTTCCGCAGGAAGAATAGCTTTACCGATATATTTGTTCAGTCTTGAGAACCCCAGTACACTATATTTTTCTTCACCCTTGATTTTTCTTAAATCATTGTCGGTCTTGATAATGTTATCAATCTCTAATGCATCGAATATTTCAAAATATGGTCTAAATCCAAAGCCACTAACTGGAAGTATATAAATACCATCTGCTTCAAAAAATGGGTTTAGTTCGGACAATATCTTACCAAACAATACATTTTCAGAAGGCCCTTCAACAAGTAATACCTTATCTGCAAACACCGCTTCTACCAACCCACGATTCAGCATTTTTCGTTGGGTCTTAAATTCTGCTGGAACATTATAGAGCACACTTTTGCTCATAATTTTATCAGCATTATATATACGAATCAGATTTACACGATCCATTTCTGCCAATACGTATGGCGAATGGGTCGTCATAAACAAATACTGATATTTTTCGTCGTGGAAGAGAATATGCGACAATGCAATTTGCATGGACCTGTGCAAATGATTTTCCGGCTCTTCAATCAAGAAGAGATTTATCTTCTTTTCTTCCTCCTCTTTTGACAATAAGTCAAAAATAGCATATACCAGTAACTTTTTTCGGCCTTCACCAGAAGTTTGGTATAATGAGTTATCAGAATCCTGCTTAATATAAGGCACAATATTAGAGTATAAACCCTTCACTGCAATTTCTGATTTGACAGATACTGAGACATCTTCGTGTCTGTATTTTTTGTATTCAGGCTCAATTCTCTCCTCAAATGCTTTAATACCAGACAGACCAGAGATTTGGGTATTTAGATCGTCACAGGCTTTTTGTATATTTTTTAAAATTTCTTTATCCTGCTCTTTGTCATTTACAAGCAATTTATTGGTATTTTTCTTAAACAAAGTATAGAGATCAACATATGCATCAATGTAGAATACATCGAAAACGTAGTCAATATCGAAGAATGTTCCATGAACCTTCATTTCTTCAAGATCTTCAATATCTCCACCCCAATACAAAATAGGTATACCAACCATTTCTTTCTCGTCATAAGTAGCTTTTACCTTGATATAAACATTGTCTTGTCCTGAAAGAATAGCTCCCTTCAATTTAGCACGAAGCTTCTGGCTATCGCCATCTTCGGCATCTCCGATATCTATTGATACAAGGATTTCTATCGGCGTACTGGTATTCTTTTGGTAATAATCTGTATCAGTAAAATTTTGTCTTCTTACATCTTTATCGAACAAAAACCTTAAGGCATACAGAAAGTTGGTCTTTCCAACATCATTCATTCCAAAAAGAACATTTTTGTTCGTAAGATCAATTGTTATATTTTTAAAATTTCTGAAATTCCTTATTGTTACCGCATCAAATTTCATGATATTCCACCTCGAAAGTTCTTATGAATAAATTATACCATGTATTGCTGATATTACCAAGGAAACCGGATTTCGTATTTAAATGAAATCCGGTTTCGATTCAATCTTATATATCCTGAATTTTATTAAGATTATTCCACTTTATTTGAACTCCAGTTATTCTTCCGTGACTTCACCCATCATCCTGGTCCCCAACTTAAAACCGTTCTAGAAGAGCAGACAGTCCACAACAGTTTGGTTCTTGCACGCAGTCTATGCACTTCTCAAACAACCCTTTCCGCTCGTCCGTCATTGTAGCCCGATGTTTTTCTTCATTCCCACAAATCAGCTCCAGTAGCTTCTTGTTTTCTTTACAGGAAAATCCATCGGATCGATGTTTCCTACCAAAATTCTTTGTGAGGTCTCATGCCTTATCCTCCTCGTAAATCAATTCCCAAAGGATGATTTCTCCTGACCGGTTGTGGATGCTGTTCATGGCTCTAACCCAAGCCATCTGGTCACTGGCTTTTAGATCCTCTGTTACGCCCTCGGCGGCCTTCATCTAATGCCGTGGCAGATAAATAATATTTTGTGCATATGCATATATCCTTTCTTTAGTTAACGGTTGATTTTTCCAAATTTACGATTCAAAACGCACGCAAAAGCAATCGTATTTTTTTACTTTCTATCATAATCTCTATGCAGCAAACTACCAAACCGCTATTTGGGAAATTCAATCCTGCTTATCAATCCATGTTTCCTTCAACCTTCACTTTCTTCAAATAATCCTTGAGCAAAAATGTACAGAAATAAGGGAAGGTATAAATGTTATCATTGCAGCCTACATTACCATTGACAACCTTTATGCCAAATTTAATATCAGGATACTTTTCGCTGCTAATCAATTGCCGCAGTGACTTAGCCATATTATTGGCAGCCTTAACCTCAACAGGCACAAGGCTTTCTGCTGTGCGCAGGAAAAAATCCTCCTCTAAGGTAGAATCTGCACGCTTATAATAATACAAGCCACAACCGCTCTTGCGCAAAGCCTCGGCTGCAATATTCTCATACAACGCCCCCTTATATACGCCTAAGTTTTTATGCGCACGCAAATCGTCCTGAGCCTCTTCGTCAAGCATAGATACCAGCAATCCTGTATCTGCCATATACAGCTTATACTTCGTTTCATCATAATTACCCTTCAAAGGTAACTCCGGAAACGTAAGGCAATAACAGGCATTCACAATACCTGCATCACAAAGCCATTCAATACAGCCTCTGTAATCCTTAAAGCGTGCTCCCGACGCAACCTTGGAAATCTGAAACTTTTTGTTATCCTTGGCCAGCTGCACAGGTATATGCCTGAAAACATTCAGAATACGCGTCTGGTCCATCCCCTCAGCATATTTACGTATATCCTCTTCATAATCCGCTAAAAGCTGTCTTTGCGTTTCCAGCGAGCCTTCAAAGGTTCCTCGTTCTATATATTCGCGTACCACCGCAGGCATGCCGCCTAAAATGCAGTACTCCGTAAACAGCTGCATAAAAACCTGCATTTCAACTTCACTAAAAGGATTTAACGCATACATATGCTCCAAAAAACTGTCGCGTACAGATTTCACATGACCTTTGGCCCACAAAAATTCCTCAAAGTCTAGCGAATACATTTCATAATCCGTTTTATAGCCGACACTGTTGCTCTCTATTTTTCTATAATTAATCCCCAGCATTGAACCGCTGCAAATCACATCATAACGGCCATCAAGCTTGAAAAATTTTAACGCTGTAGCAATTTCAGGAAAATCCTGCAGCTCATCAAAAAAAATCAATGTCTTCTGCGGCACAAAGCATTTGCTCGTATCCAACAAAGAAATATTTTTTATGATAGCATCTGTATTATAGCCATCACCAGTAATCATCTTGTACTTTGGCTCTTCAACAAAATTTATATAAATAACGCTCTGATAATTTTGTTCAGCAAAACGTCTGATAGATTCTGTTTTGCCAACCTGACGTGGCCCTTTGACAATAAGCGGCTTATGGTTTTCATCGTTTTTCCATTGCTCAAGATAAACATCTATTTTTCGTTCTAAATATACCAACTTCGTCTACCTCCTAACGTTTTTTCTATTATACAACGTACGCGACATTTTTCGCAACAAAAAATGAGCCTATTTTGCTATCTAATTATAATTTCATGAGCATATTCCCAGTAATCTATCACTATTTTATGAGCCTATTTCGAACACTTCGCTACAATTTCATGAGGATATTCCCGTTGAAAGCACAATAAAGGGACTGCTGCATTAAGCGCATCAACTCACGCAACAGTCCCCTTTTAGCTTCTCTTTACTGCTTCAGCAGCTCCTTCTCTTCCAGATAAACCGCCAGCAGCTGCGCTACCTTATTCACCAGCTTCAAGCAGTTTTTCAAATGCTCACGCGTATTAAACTCGTAAGGCATCAAATCACCACAGGCACAGGAGCCGAATTCCTTGGCAAAGCGCTCATGAAATTCCAATGTCAGCGGATAAATTTCTGCCAATGGCTTATCACTCGGCTGATTACGGCCGGCCAGCGTACTGATGACCATCACACAGCCTGCCATCGCTCCGCACAAATCGCGCGCATGGCCAATGCCGCCGCCAAAGCCGGAGCACAGACGGAAAGCGTTATCATCAATATTCACGCCTGCCTCCTTGCGAAAGGTTTGCACAATCGCTTCGCAGCAGTTATAACCGCTCTTAAAATTGTTGCCTGCTGCCATGCCCATTTTTTCGCTAAATTCACTCATGCTTTTCTCCTCCTTGCATAACAATATTAATATGCTCACTTTTTGTCTTTTTATCGCTTTCCGTCGCATACGGCCAACCGCTCATGCCTCCCTCCAAACTATAAACATCACGGAAGCCGCGGGCGCGCAGGATAACCTCCGCTTCGTAGCCACGCAAATCAATCTGGCAGGCTGTAACTATTTTCTGCTCTTTATCCATCTTGCTGATATCCGCTGTACGCAAGGTATCAAGCGGCAGATTTACTCTCGACGGAATGTCGGCAATACGCTTAGCTGCTACCTCTGCCGGCGTGCGTACATCAACGAATAAATAATCTTCCTGCGTGCGGTTCTTTTCAAATTCTACAGGATTAATGCTGCGCAGCTGTCCGTCAAGTTTATTTTGCAGGACATTGGCTGCCGTTGCGATATTCTCAATCGGCGTATTAAACGGTGGAGCATAAGCCAGATCAAGTCCGGATAAATCCTCCAGCGTTGCACCTAAAGAAATTGCCGCCGCCAATGTATCAATGCGCTTCGCTACGCTCGCTCCGACAGCCTGCGCACCCAATACGCGTCCGCTGCTCTTTTCCGCCAACAGCTTCAGCACAATACGTCCTACTCCCGGCATATAACCCAAACGGTCAGAGCCTGGTACAACTACGCTTGCAAAATCAATACCGGCCTGCCGTGCAGTCCGCTCGTTCAAACCGGTTGCCCCAGCTTCCTGCGCAAAGAAGCGACATGCGGCAGTTCCCAGGACACCGGGATATTGCTTCCGCGCTCCGCAGATATTATCCGCAATCACGCGGCCATGCTTGTTAGCGGTAGAACCCATAGGCACAAACACTTTGGCTCCGCTGACACGATGAGTATTTTCCGCACAGTCACCTCCGGCATAAATTGCATCATCGCTTGTCTGCAGGTATTCGTTAACCGCAATACAGCCGCTCGGACCTATAACAAGGCCGACCTCACGCGCCAGCTCCACGTTCGGACGCACGCCGACGGCAACGATAACCAACTGTGCCGGGATTACGCGTTTATCTGTCTGCACTCCGCTAACTTTACCGTTTTCTACGGTAAAGGCACCTGCTCTTTCCTCCAGATAAATATCGAGCAGCGGATTTTTCGTATCACGCAGCAGCAGTGCTGCCATATCATCATCAAGCAGTTGCGGCAACAGTCTGTCCTGCTGTTCCAGAACGCTGGTATGCAAACCGCGGCGCACAAAAGCTTCTGCCAGCTCCAGACCGATAAAGCCTGCGCCGATGATAACTACATCCTTAACGTTGCCTTCGGCAATTTCCTTATCTACCGCTTCAACATCCCACGGGAACCAGAAGCTGTGAATACCTGCGGCAGCAGCATTAGGCAAGGGAAGCTTCACCGGCGTACTGCCTGTTGCCAACACCAGCACGTCATAAGACAGCTGTTTCAGCTCTCCCTTTTCCATATAATGCACGCATTTTTGCACTCTGTCTATTTTCTGCACATTACAGCCGCAGCGGGCGTCAATGCCCTTCACAGCCGCAAAATAATTACTGTCGCGCAAGGCTCCTTGCGGTGTATGATCAAAGCTGTCCATGCTCTTGACCTCACCGCTGATAAAATACGGAAAGCCGCAGGCACCGTAGCTCAGCTGCGGTCCGCGTTCCAGCACGATAATCTCTGCTTCGGCATCCAGCCTGCGCAAGCGCGCCGCCGTTTTCATACCGGCGGCCACCCCACCGACGATTACTACACGTTTACTCATAATGTCACCTCCAAGAATGATTTTAACGTTGTCTTACTATTATGAAAATTTAACAGCCCAAACTGCTTCTGTCAGCAAATATTACTCTATAACCATTATAACAAAACAGCCTCCGAAAGCAAAGCTACGAAGACTGTTTACAAAAATTATTATATACTATTTTGCTTCATACACACTCAGCGCTTCCATTGCCAAGGCATAACCGGCAAAGCCCAGGCCGCAAATCTGGCCAACACAGCCTGCCACCGTTACAGAATGATGGCGGAACTCCTCACGCTGATGGATGTTGCTGATATGCACCTCAATCGCAGGAATATTTACTGCCTTCAATGCGTCAAGAATTGCTACGCTGTAATGCGTAAACGCCGCCGGATTAATAACAATGCCGTCAAAATGACCGTAAGCATTCTGAATAGCGGTAACTATATCGCCCTCATAATTGCTTTGCAGCAGCTCCACCTCTACGCCAAGGCGGTCAGCCGCCGAGCGGATGTAAGCACACAGGCTGTCATAATCATCACGGCCATAGATATTTTTTTCACGGATGCCCAGCATATTAATGTTAGGACCATTTAAAACTAAAATTTTACGCATCTTTATCCCTCCAGCTTAGCGGCAATATTCAGCAGCTCATGCAGAACTCTGCCGAAATCGCCATTATTATCAATAGTATAATCCGCATATCGGCGGTACAGCGCAATACGCTCGTTATATAAAGTATAAAGCTTCTGCTTATCGGCAGCTAGCAACGGACGCGCATCCCCGGCAATACAGCCTATGATGTTTTCCGGCTTACGGTCGATAAAAACCAAAACACCGCCACGCTTCAGCAGCTCCATGTTTTCCGCACGCTTCACCGCACCTCCGCCTGTCGCGATAACAGCTCCGTCACATTCCGCCAGATACGCCAGCGTGCGCGTTTCCGCTGCGCGGAACGCTTCCTCGCTTTCCGCGAAGAATGACTTAATCGTACGCTGCTCACGCTCTTCAAGGACAGCGTCGGCATCATAAAACGGCAGCTGCAAGCGTTTCGCCATGCGCTTGCCAAAGGTGCTTTTGCCGCAGCCCGGCATACCAATCAGCACGATGTTTTTCATATAGTCTGCTCCAAATCCTGCATGATTTTGACGATAAGTTCGCTGTCGTATTTTTCGCCCTGCCAGATTTCCTGGGCAGCCACAGCCTGTGCCACAAGCATGAACAGACCATTGACAGTCTGCATCTTCGCCTCGGCAGCCTGCTTCAAGAACAATGTCTGCTTAGGATTATAAATCAAATCAACGGCAGCATCAAAATTGCTGATTTCCTCCGGCGTAACAGGTGCAGCGTTAACCTTAGGATACATGCCCACAGGTGTACAGTTAACAACAACATCACCTGTCAAAGCTGCCAGGCCGTCATAATCAATAAACTTGCACTTAGGCGCAATCTTGAGGAAATCCTTATCAACATGCGCAACGTCACGCGTAACAAGATACAGCTTGCCGACACGCTTATCAACCATATATTTGACAACCGCACGCGCAGCGCCGCCGGTACCCAGCACCGCAACACGCTTAGCGCGCACATCAATATTATTGTATTCCAGCATTCTGCCAAAGCCGAAGTAATCGGTATTGTAGCCTTCGGCACCGTTTTCATCGAACTTAATCGTATTTACAGCACCGATAGCCTTAGCTTCACGTGTAATGCTGTCCAACAGCGGCATAACGTGCAATTTATGCGGAATGGTGACATTGCTGCCCGCATAGTTGGCGCGCAGCTCCTCCATGCGCTTGGGCAAGTCCTCCTGCGGTGTTTCCAGCAGCGTATAATCTCCTTCAATACCCGTATATTTAAAAAACAGCTCGTGAATCTGCGGTGAAAGACTGTGTCCCAGCTTACCGCCTAAAAGTCCGTAATGCTTCATCTGTTTATTCCTTTCGCTCGTAAGCACGATAATTGCCAAGAACCTTGCAATAGGTGCTCTTCGATTTTATTTCTTCCATCACATCAATAACCAGCGGGTCTGCCAAATTACCGGTGACATCAATGTAGAAAAAGTATTCCCAAGTTTTGCCGACAATCGGTCGTGATTCCAGATTCAGCATATTCAGGCCCATATGGTAGAAGCTGGCAAGCATTTTATACAGTGAGCCTGTTTCGTGCTTCACGGCAACAATCAAGGTAATCTTATTTGCATTCGCTACGATTTCCGGATTTTTGGCGATAATAACAAAACGGGTATAATTGTTGCTGTTGCTGTTGATTGCCGGCGCAATAATCTTTAAATTATACAGCTCTGCTGCCTGCTTACCGGCAATAGCACCCAAGGTTATATCCTGTTTTTCGGCAACCTCCTCCGCACTCTTGGATGTGCTGAAATACGGCACCTTTTCCATCTCCGGATAGTCACGGAAGAAATCGGCACACTGCTTCAAGCCCTGCGGATGCGAATACACTGTTTTAATCGTACTAAGTGACGCACCCTCGCAGCCTAACAGGTTTTGCTCTATCTTCACACACTGCTCGCCTACGATACTGCAATCATACTGACGCAGTAAATCATATACCTCGGTAATACCGCCTGTCGAAGAATTTTCAATTGGCAGCACGGCGTAATCCATAGTGCCATCGCTGATACTGGAAATTACTTCTTCAAAGGTCTGGAAGTGATGACGATTGTAGCGGCGTCCATGAAAATATTCCTCTAACGCCTGATGCGTAAAGGAGCCTGCAGGACCGAAGCAAGCAACCTCATAGGTTTTGTCGTTTGCTTCCGACAGCGCAGTTTCTTCCAGCAGACAGGCCTGATCGATAATACCGCGCATAATATTTTTCACAGCCACTGAATATTCCTTGTTCTCCAAAAAGCCTGCAACCTTTTCGATAACCTTAGCTTCACGGTTTTTGTCCTTAACAGGCAGGCCTTTGGATTTTTTATAGGCAGCCACCTGCATTACCAGGTGCAAACGGCTTTCCAATACGTCTGCCAGCTGCTGGTCAACCTTATCTATTTCTTGGCGGATTTTTTCTAAATCAAGCTCCTGCATCTTATTTCTCCCATTTCTTCGCTTCTAAAAGTAAATCCCACAGCGTCCACGCAACCACCGCTTCGATAACAGGTACGGCACGCTGTACAATACATGGATCATGTCTGCCGACAATTGCCAGCGTTGTATCCGCCTGCTCCTTAAGGCTCACCGTCTGCTGCTCGCGCGCAATCGACGGTGTCGGCTTAATGGCCACGCGCACTACCAAAGGCATGCCATTGGTAATACCGCCGGTAACGCCGCCGTTGTGGTTCGTCAGTGCCTGCACCTTGCCGTCAACGTAATGCAAAGCATCATTCGCTTCAGCACCCGTCAGCCCGGCAAAGCCAAAGCCATCGCCAAATTCTACGCCTTTAACGGCAGGTACGGAAAAAAGTGCATGACTCAGCATGCTTTCCACAGAATCAAAATACGGTGCGCCGATGCCCGCAGGCAAACGCAGTGCAATAGCTTCAATTACGCCGCCCACGCTGTTAAGCTCGCTTTTAGCCTGCAAAATGCGCTCCTGCATTTTTTCGCCGACAGCATCATCCATAACCGCAAACTTTTTCGCATGCAGCTCAGCTAATGCTTTATCACTTACGCCCATTGGGTTGAAGCGTTCTTCTTTGATATCGTTAATCTGCAGAATATGCGAACCGACAACAATACCGTACTGCGCCAGCGCCTGCTTGGCCACAGCACCAGCAAATACCAGTGGTGCCGTAAGGCGACCGGAAAAATGACCGCCGCCGCGATAATCGTTAAAGCCCTGATAACGCACATGCCCTGCGTAATCTGCATGACCGGGGCGCATCTTATCTGCCAGAATGCTGTAATCCTTGGAATGCTGGTCGCTGTTGATGATACGTGCGCACAGCGGCGTACCTGTTGTAAAGCCATTGAAGAAACCGCTTTGGATTTCTACCGTATCGCTTTCCTTGCGTGCTGTGCTCAACGCATTCTGTCCGGGAGCACGACGCGCCATTTCCGCAGCAATCGCCGCTTCATCAAGCGCCAGTCCCGGCGGCAGTCCATCCAGCACTACGCCGATGGACTTGCCGTGCGATTCTCCGTATATCGCCACTTTTATATTCATGCCGAAAATTCCGCTCATGCCAACACCTCAAATTTCCCGCCTACGCTCTTGTAATCCTGCCAGAAGTCAGGATAAGACTTGCTTACACTGCCTGCACCGGTTAATATAATCGGTTCTGCGCAGCACTGCGCAGCAATTGCCAGGCTCATGGCAATACGATGATCGTTCCAGGCATCTGCCTCTACGCCGCCGCGCAGTCCCTCAGGCTTGCCGGTAATTGTCAGGCCTTCGGACTCTTCCGTAATTGCCGCACCCATTTTGTTTAATTCACTTGTAATAGCTGCCAATCTGTCGCATTCCTTGATACGCAAGCGTCCTGCATTGATAATCTTCGTTGTTCCCTCACTGACTGCAGCCAGAACTGTAAGCACAGGAATAATGTCCGGGCAATTTGAAGCATCTATTATCGTTGCCTGCGTTGCGCCGCTGTTTACGGTTACGCTGTCAGCATTTTTGACAATATCAGCACCCATGCGCTGCATAATTTCTACAACAGCCTTATCACCCTGCAGCGATGTAAAATCTACACCGCTTGCCGTAATGCCTGCGCCCAAAGCACCGCCGACAGTCCAAAAGGCTGCCTGCGACCAATCGCCCTCAACCTTGCTGTCCTGCGCCTTGAAATGCTGCTTGCCGGGCACAAGATAATGACGATGTGCACCATCTACATTTTCTACTTTAACACCGTACTTTGCCAGACAGTTCAGCGTCATATCTACATAAGAAGCAGATTCCAGCGGTGAAGTAATAATAATTTCGGAGTCGCCCTTTAATAACGGTAAAGCAAAAAGCAGACCGCTGACAAACTGACTGCTGACATCTCCCGGCAGCTCAAATTTACCAGGCATCAGGTGACCGTTAACCGTCAACGGCAGATTGCCGTTATCATTAAAATATTGCACAAACTGCTTATCCAAAATATCGTAATACGCCTGCAAAGGACGCGATACCAGCTTTCCGTGACCGATAAAGGTCAGCGGACAGCCAAGATTTGCTCCCAAGGGAATAAAAAAGCGCAAGGTTGAACCGGATTCACCGCAGTCAACATTATCTGCCGCCGCAATTGGATGACCTGTTCCCGTAATCTGCAAAGCCTTACGTCCCTCTATCATGCTGGGGATTTCGTCCACGCTCACATTCATAGCACGCAGAACGCGCATCGTTGCTTCAATATCCTTGGACATGCTGATATTATCGACAATGCTGGTGCCACCTGCAAGACCTGCACAGATAATTTCCCTGTGTCCCATGCTTTTAGATGACGGAACCTGCACTGTTCCTGCCAATTTTGCAGGATAAATTTTTACCTTTTCCATTTAGCCTCACCCCAAATACCTTGGCACTTGCTGCCAATCAACTTTCTGCAGTACGCCCTCGCCTATCTGCTGCAAAATAATGAGGGTAATGCTGTTGCCGTTCTTTTTCTTATCTCTTGCCATTGTATCAAGCAGCTGCGCTTTTTCTACGCCCGCAGTCAACGGCAAATTGTACTTTTCAAGTACGCTCTTAATACGCTCGGCGCTGCCTTTGGCTGTCATTCCCAGCTCTTCGGTGCGCTTTGTCAGCTGATACATGCCAATCGCCACACCCTCGCCGTGCGTGAAGCTGCTGTAGCCGAAATGCTGCTCTACAGCATGTCCCAAGGTATGACCGAAATTCAGCAGCATACGCAGGCCTGTATCAAATTCATCCTGCTCTACAATGCGCGCTTTTATTGCACAGCAGGTAGCAACAACACTGTCAATATCTGCCAACAGCTCCGCATCATCGGCATAGCCGGCAATTTTTTCAAAAAGCGCTGCATCCTTAATGCAGCCATATTTAATCGCTTCTGCCAAGCCATCATGCAAAAATCTGGTGGAAAGCGTTGCCAATAAATCTGTATCGATAAATACAGCCTTCGGCTGATAAAAAGCACCGGCAAGATTTTTTCCGGCCTTTAAATCTACAGCTACCTTGCCACCCACGCTGCTGTCAATCTGCGCCAGCAGTGAGGTTGGTATCTGCACAAAGGCAATGCCACGCATAAAGCTGGCAGCGGCAAAGCCGCCCAAATCACCGACAACACCGCCGCCAAGCGTCAGCACAACATCGGTGCGCGTGAGTCCTGCTGCAGCAAGCTGTTCCAATACATCGCTGAGCACCTGCATGTTCTTGCTCTGCTCTCCGGCTTCAATTACCACCTTATGCACAACAAGGCCAGCCTCTTCGAGGCTAGCCTGTAATTTTGCTGCGTATAAGGGGGCAACATTTGTATCGCTTATAATTGCAGCCTTGCGCGCCTTCGGCAGCAAAGCTGCAACCTTAGAGCCGACCTGCGGCAGCAGGCCGGCGGCTATTTCAATATCATAGGCATGAGCGCCTAATGCAACATGAATTTTCTTCATTAAAAAAGCTCCCTTCTCCGTGCTCCCGCCTTGCGCATCAGCTCCTTCAGCTTTTCGCCGTCATCACTGCGCAGAGCGTCGCGCCACAGCACCAGCTGCTCCATATATTTGTCTATTTCATCCGCAACCTTTTCCCTGTTGGCCAGGAACAGATTGCACCATAATTCAGGATTGATATCTGCTACACGAGTGCCATCTCGGAAGCTGCCGGCAACGAAGTACTTGGTCTTATCATCAAAGGAAGCGCTGTCCATAAGCGCTACCGCAGTAACATGCGGCAAATTGCTGGTGTAGGCAATCGTGGCATCATGCTGCGCCGGTGTTACCTGCACCGTATGCTTGCAGCCAAGAGCCAAAGCAAATTGCTCCAGCCAGCTAACAGCAGCCTGTGTGTTATGCTTTTCCGGCACGATGATGTAATTCGCATTCTGAAAAATATGCGCATCGCTCATGCCCAAGCCGCTGCCCTGACGTCCGGCCATCGGATGTCCGGAAATAAATTCCATGCCATCCTTTAACAGTGCCTGCCCTCTGCTGATCATATCGTTTTTAATGCCTGCAACATCAGTCAGCAAAACGCTTTCATTAAAGAAATCAACGTTTGCAGCTATAAAGCCCACGATTGCTTCAGGATAAATAGCGCAGATAATTACGTTGGCCTCCTTAAGTCGGTTATCAGGCTCAGTCATGCCAATATCAACCAACCCCTGCTGCTTCGCTTCCTGCAATGTTGCTGCATCACGCTCTATACCGATAATCTGCTTAACGCCCAACTTGCGCAATGCTTTGGCATAGGAGCCGCCAATCAGCCCCAAGCCAACGATAGCAAAGCTGAGCTCCTGCCACCTTGTACTTCTATTTTCGCCACCAAAATCAGCTTCCAAAAAAAATCACTCCTAATCTGCCATACTACTATTATAACTCTCTGCCGACAATGTTCGCAATGCCTCTGAGGTCGCCCATCAGCTTAGCAAAACGGTCCGGTTTCAAGGATTGGGCACCATCACACCATGCTGCTTCCGGATCGTTATGTACTTCAATCAAAAGGCCGTCTGCGCCGACTGCAACTGCTGCTTTAGCCAGTGGTTCTACCATCCACCACATGCCTGCTGCATGACTCGGGTCAACTACTACCGGCAGATGGCTGAGTCTTTTTACTGCAGGAATAGCACTTACATCAAGCGTATTACGGGTGTAGGTTTCAAAGGTGCGGATACCGCGTTCGCAAAGGATAACGTTCTCGTTGCCCTCGCTCATAATGTATTCCGCTGCCATCAGCCATTCCTCAATAGTTGCTGCCAAACCGCGCTTCAACAAAATAGGCTTATTGGTTTTGCCCAATTCCTTAAGCAGGTCAAAGTTCTGCATATTGCGGGCACCGACCTGAATCAGGTCAACATCCTCAACAAAGCGTTCCACCATGTAAGGTGACATGATTTCCGTAACAATCGGCAGACCGGTGGCAGCCCTGGCATTTTTCAGGAAATCCAGACCTTTTTCCTTTAAGCCCTGGAAGGAGTACGGAGAGGTGCGGGGTTTGAAGGCACCGCCACGCATCAGCGTAGCGCCTGCAGCCTTAACATCCTTGGCAATTTCCGTAACCTGCTCCTGAGTTTCAACGGAACATGGACCTGCGATAACCTGCAGCTTTTTGCCGCCGAATTTTCTGCCTGCAACATCTATAATGCTGTCATCTGGATGGAACATGCGGTTCGCACGTTTGAAAGGCTCCTGCACACGCATTACCTTTTCTACACCCTCGACAACACGCAAAAGGTTGATATCCAACGCGCTGGTATCACCAACAACACCAAACAGTGAAGCATTTACGCCATCACTGGCATGAATCTGAAAGCCCTTGCTTTCTAATTGGTTTTTCAGCTTAGTTTTTTCCTCAACAGTTGCATTTTGTTTGAATACGATAATCATGATAAAATCTCTCCTTTAATCTAATCTACAATACTACAATACTACTCCCAGATCAGGAGTTATTACAAACCCTTAGGATTTTTGATATTACTAAGGGATAATGCCTTAACTTACATATCTCTGCCGACAATTCTGGCAATGCCCTTCAGCTCACCCATCAGTCTGGCAAAGCGTTCAGGTCTTAAGGACTGCGCGCCATCGCAAAGCGCTGCTTCCGGATTGTTGTGGACTTCTATCAAAAGTCCGTCGGCACCGACTGCTACAGCAGCCTTCGCCAGCGGCTCTACCATCCACCACAAGCCTGCTGCATGACTCGGGTCAACTACTACCGGCAGATGGCTGAGCTTTTTCACAGCGGGAATTGCGCTTACATCCAAGGTGTTGCGCGTATATGTTTCAAAGGTGCGGATACCGCGTTCGCAAAGGATAACGTTTTCGTTGCCCTCGCTCATTATATATTCCGCTGCCATCAGCCATTCCTCAATCGTTGCTGCCAGACCACGCTTCAGCAGAATAGGCTTATTGGTTTTGCCCAGCTCCTTCAGCAAATCAAAGTTCTGCATATTGCGGGCGCCAACCTGAATCAAATCTACATCCTCTACAAAGCGCTCTATCATATACGGTGACATGATTTCTGTTACTATCGGCAGACCTGTTTCCTTTTTGGCACCCTTTAAATAATCCAGGCCAACCTCCTTCAACCCTTGGAAGGAATACGGCGATGTGCGGGGCTTGAAGGCGCCGCCGCGAAGCATCGAGGCACCGCCCAGCTTGATGGACTTGGCAATGTCCGTAACCTGCTCCTGCGTTTCTACGGAGCACGGACCTGCTATAACCTGAATCTTGCGTCCGCCGACTTCAACACCGCCGACATTAATCACTGAATCCTGCGGATGGAACATGCGGTTGGCCCGCTTGAACGGCTCCTGCACTCGCATTACCTTGTCTACCGCATCATCAATACGCAGCATATTGATATCAAGCGTGCTGGTGTCGCCGATGATACCAAAGATGGTCATGTTGACACCGTTGATTTCATTAATTTGGAAGCCCTTGCTTTCCAAATTGCTGCGCATCTTCGCTTTATTTTCCTCCGGAGCTCCCGGCTTGAATACTATTACCATAAACTTTCTCCCCTTCGTTCTGACACCCTTGTCATTTAATTTACCCTATTGCTATAAGCTACCATGCTACAAAAAAAGCAGGCTCCCGTAAAAGAGCCTGCTGTAAAAGCTAAATCTTAATTGCAAGCACTGCGCTCGCAAATACTATTTATAGTCTCCAATACGATGATTACTGCTATATGATTTTTCCCATGCAAAATAACCGGTGCTAAAATAATAGTTAAATACCGGTGCGTAATAAAAACCATATTCAATTGCAGTGTTCATCATTTTAGATTCCATCATTTTCACCTGCAACAACTTCAGCATTTCCTTATGCTTCAAAATTTATCGCCGCAATCAGCGATTGAGGTTATTTTACTCCTCCTACTCCGCAAACGTCAAGGAAAAAGCTAAATTTTATTTATTTTTTATCTTATCGCACTATTATTGTAAACTAGGTTACAGTAATAATGCTATCTTCAAAGCATTAACACAAAATTTTACTGCTAATTCATAAGACAGCAATATTTTAAAGTTTACTTATAAATTCTGCCACCCGCTCCACAGCAGCATCAGCGCTCCTATAAGCACCACCGTCAACGCCAGCTTACGGAACAGATGCTGATTCAGGCGATAGAAAAATTTTTCTCCCAACCAGATAGCCAATAGCATCATCGGTATAGTATACAGCAGCAAACTCAAATCAACGGTACCGCTGACATTGCCGTAAAAATAATTTACCAGCACCGTCAAAAAGCCGCTTAAGCCAAAGAACCAGATCATGTTAGCCCGCATAACATCCTTCGGCAGCTTTTCGTTAAGAAAATATAAAACCAGCGGTGGTCCGCTGACGCTGGTAGATGCGCCGAAAAAGCCGCTCAAAATTCCCGCACCCAAACGTCCGCAGGTTTTATTTTTTATCGGCAACGTACATTGCAAGCTAAGCAAAACTGTGGCGACCACAAGCACTGCTCCCAAAAACACTTCCAACTGTGCCGCAGGCAGTACCTTCAGTACCCAGCTTCCCGGAAGCATGCCAATGATACTTCCTAATGTAGTCAAAATAACGGTTTCTTTATCAAAGCCGTTGCGCACTCTGTACATAGTAATCGCCCGCAAAACCAAATTCAACAGCAGTACAAAAATAACCGCCGCTTTTACCGACATCACCAAAGTAAGCACAGGCATAGCCACCAAAGCGAAGCCAAAGCCGGAAACAGTAGAAAAAAACGACGCGGCAAAAATAATACCTATTGTCAAAATAATCGCAGTACAATCCATTAGCTTCTCCCTTACAGATGAGATATTACAAATTTAATTGTAGCAAGTGCAGAATATGCCGTCAAATTAAATATCATATTAAAGCCAAAAATCCGTGCAAACCAAAGTCAAGCTTCTGTTTACACGGATTTTCTATTTCAGCTTTCTTCCAAAACACAGGGATTAGTCAAAGCGCCTACGGCATCTGCACGACAGCGGTTGCAATGCTGCATCTGCGGCATCCACTGCTTGCAAACATTACGCAGCTGCATAATTTCTTCGGCCGCAGGCTCCGCAAGATGCGCAAAGCCGGTTCCCTCCACCGGCAGCATCGGTAAAATATTCTGCAGCTTCGCTCCCAACAAAGCCATACGTCTGGCAATCGCCGGGATTTCCTGTATATTCACGCCGGGGATAGCCACCGTATTTATCTTCACCTTCACGCCGTATTCGCCAAGCAGCTGCAGGCCTTCTATCTGTCTTTCCAACAGCAGCGCAGCAGCCTCTTCACCGACATATTTTTTGCCTTCATCATTGATAAAGCTGTAAATATGCGCCCCTGTATTGCTGGTAATTGCATTCACCGTCACCGTAACATAATCAACACCTAAAGCTGCAATCTCCTTGGCATACTTCGGCAGATACAGGCCGTTAGTTGATAAGCAGAAGAAAACATCCTTATCAACCTCACGAATCATGCTCAGCGTTCTGCTGACCGCCGGCCAGTTGGCCAATGCATCGCCGGGCCCGGCAATACCTGCTACCGTCAGTTTCGGTACCTTAGCCTTCATCTGCAAATACCACTCGACTGCATCCTCCGGCACCATAACACGAGCTACGACACCGGGACGGCTTTCATTTACACAGCTATATTTGCGCAGGCAATAGTTGCACTGCATATTGCATTTAGGTGCCACAGGCAGATGAATACGGGCGTAATCGCTACATTTAGCTGTAAAACAGGGATGTGTTTCAAGCTCACTCATGATTTACCTCACAAATACTTTCACGCAAGCCGGCATATCGGCCATCGGATTTATACTGCTGCTGCAAAGCACCGTTAACAATCTGCTCAATGAGCAAGGCAGCACCACGCGCTCCGACCAGCGTATTATCGGTAAAGCACAGCCGGTCAAAGGCAGGATAAGCACAGCGCACTAACGGCACCTGATATGTATCAGCCAAATTCTTTAAGAACGAAGAACCGCAAAACAATACCGGATTTTGTTTTGCTGCAGCCTCCGCCATTTTATCAAGACTGAATTCTGCCGTATCCTCGGCAACCACAACGCGCATGCCCAGTTCTTCGGCAAAAAAGCTCTGTAAACCCTCTAAATGTGCCTTGTCCGTAGCCAAAGCCACAGGCAGCTGGTATAAATTCACCAGATAATCCGCACAGCGATAAACGAGCTTTTCAGCCGCAGCTTCCAGCTCAGCAAGCTCATCGGAAAAATCAATTTTCAAAGCTTCACCTAACTGACGCAAAAACTTCTGCATGCCTGCCACACCGTAAGGATAAGCGCATTTGATGTACGGCACGCCAAATTCTTCCTGCATTTTCTTCGCCAACGGCTCGCCATAGCCAAAGCAGATATTCAGCTCTGCCTGCGGCATTGCTGCAATATCCCGCAGGCTGCAATCCTGCAGTGCGCAGTTAATTTTAACCTTTGTTCCCAAAAACTTTTTCAGTTCAAGCAAATCATTATCCGCATAAGGATCATCGTTCATTATGCCAAGAATATTTATCGTGGCAGCTTGTTTTTTCTCCGCATTTTGAAGCAATGGCAGTAAGGCTAAATAAGCTGCTTCTACACCGCTGTCGATATTACCTGCGTATCCGGGCGCTTTTACATGCAGCAATTTTTGCGAGCTTTCGGTAGTAGCCAAAATACCGTCTACATCATCGCCAATCATATTCGGCACGCAGCCGCTGACTACAAATACCGCACCGCAATGTGCAAAAATACGCTCTGCCTCCTGCAAGGCTTTACGCAAAACCTTCTCACCGCCATTAACAACATCTTCATCATAGATAACATCAGAGGCCTGACGTACATCATATGGCTTGCCTGCATATCTGAATGTCAGACTGCCCCACTGACAGCCGACAACGGAATGCTGCAGGATTAAGGCATCCTTAATACCGCCAAGAGCACGCACAGCACCAAACAAAGCACAGCTACTTAATGGTTTCATTATTTTCTTTGCCTCCATATTCTGCTATACAGTTCGCGTGATGCTTTACTGTCTTTATCAGCTTCGCGCATCGGATAAAATACCGGGTCATAGGCCAGCTTGCTCAGCAAAAGACTGCTGCCTGTTCGCTGCGGTTGTTGCAGCATCTGCCAAACCTCTTCCATAATATCCACAAAGCCCTGATAAGACCACACCGAGCGGTCAAACAAATTATAAAGCACGGGAACATCAAAGCAGCATATCGCGGATGACCGTTACAGATAACAAAATCACAACTCTGCGCAGCTTCACGCAAAGCATCCTCCGAAGGCTCCAGTAAAAATTCCGCATCACAGCCATACTCAGCCTTAGCAAGCTCTATCCTGTCCTTAAATCTCTGCATCATTGCATCATCCAGACCTGTTTCTGCCTGGTAGGAAGGATTCATGATAATACATATCTTCTCAATCGGCAGACCATAATCCTGCTGATAAACGCGCAGCGCATCCGGCAAATATGCAATACCATGCGCAATCAAGCAAAACTTATACTTGGCAAATTCCGCACGCAGCTCCTGATACCGGGCGGCAACCCGTTCATATTCTTCCTGCAGCACGCGTTCAACAGCATCCTCACAGCCAAGCATTTTTCCTATTTGCCTGTATAAATCACTGATTCCTTCAATGCCATGCCACTCCTGCATATCGGCAACATGCAGAAACGGCGTGCCAAAGCGCTGCTCCATCGCCAACGCCCACTTCTTGCGACGTACTATATTCAGCGCTGCCCGCGGAGCCTTTTGGATTGTCTGCAAATCAGCGGCAGGCAGATAAGCATTTACGGTAATCCCCATTTTCTGCAGCATCTCGCTCATGCCCTGCAGCTTATCCTCACCATTATAGCCCCATACAAAGGTTTCGATATTTACGCTCAGCGGCGGTACGCTTTGAGGCTCCATAACTTGCTCAACCAGCGCATCCATCACCTCTACATAACCGCAGCCGGGATAGACCGCACTGGAAGAAAACTTTTGCTTCTGCTTTTGGCAAGCCTTTTCACGCAAAACCTTGCGGCCGTTGCTCTTGTCCATATGCGAAAAAACCTGCGACGTAATCGGCACCAGCTTCGCTTTAAACTGCGGCTGCAGGCTGCAGGCCAAGCCAACCAAATCGTCATTGATAATATCCGACACCACGGAAGGCAGCAGAAAAATAATCTCCGGCTGCTGCTCACGCTCCACCTTTTGCAGTAAAGCAGTAAGCTTTTGCTCACCGCCGAAAATTACATCATTGTTGCGCAAATCCGCACATTCCAGCTCATAAACCGGACTTTGGCCGCTGCGCACATGACAACGGTAATGAAAACCGCAGCCGCGCGGACTGTATAAGACCACGGCAGCATTTTTGATTTCGCTGATGCAGGCAAGATTTCCCGACACCTTGCCGTTGACGGCATAGCGATGCAGATAACTTGAAGGATTCATGCCAAAAAGCATGTTATCCTGATAATATTGATTCATACTCATCAACTCCAATATACTACCTGCTTATTTTCAACAGGCAAGAAATTAACATTGCTCAAACATAACATAGGAAATTTATCTTGCGCGTTTTTCCCGACAAGAAAAAACGCCTTTCTGCAAAATTACAGAAAGACGTACTTATTCTCTAGCAGTCTCCTGTCACTCGCAGTACACTCCTATTAACTTTTTTCAGGCAATTCTTCTGGCTCAGTTTCCTCGCAAGCCTTGCCTTCCCGGTTTCCCAGTGACATAATTAAGGCTTGCTCCACTTTACAGCTGCGTGACAGCGCAGGCTTCGCACCTGCTTACTTATTAAGTCTTTCGACACCTGATAGTTCAAGCATTTTTTGTTTTTAATGTTATATTTGTTACATTTTATTTGTCAGAATTATAACACATCTTTGATTTTCTGTCAATAAAACAGCCCGTTAAGGGAAATCAAAACAACCGGAAAGTTCAAAGTAAAAACTTTGAAGCTTCCGGCGTTACATCTTTCCACCAATTTATCTAATCGTGATTTGTATAATCTGGATTAGATAGATTACTTTAAAATTCCCTGCTCTATGTGCAAAACTCTGTTGCAAAGTCATTCCGCTAGAGATCTGCAAAGCACTGGAAATGTTTTATGACTTCTCTTACACCTATACTAAATCATCTAAGCAAACTAACTTTATCTCATTTTCTGCCGCATAAGTAACTGCCTGCTCTGTATAACCGGCTTTGGAGAAGAAATAATAATACAACCTCTTATCCTGCGCTACTTTTTTTGCTAAGAAATGCTTAAGATCCTTTACATCCACCAGGCTGTACTTATATTTACACTCACCCAAAAGTATTTGCGATTGCCTGTAATCAACTGCCATAATATCTATTTCATCAGTCTTGTTCCACCAGCGGCCAATCTTGGTAAAATAAAACGGTAAACAGTGTTTTCTGTTCTGCTTACGTAAATATTGCTGACAAACATCTTCGAATACATATGATGTAAACCGCTCCAGCTCAGGCTTGACAACATATTGATAAATTCCTCCAGCATCGCCTGATTCCAGCTCAGATAAATTTGGGAAAACAAAGGCATACCAAAAACCGAAGAAATTGTCGGTAACCTTGTATAAGCCTCTCTGTGTATTAGCCTGCTCTTTAATATTGGCATCCACAGAAAACTCCCTACATAAAATTCCCAATTCCAAAAGATTTTTCAAATATACGCTCAGCTTGCTTTTATCAATCTGCGTCTTTTGATAAATATCATTTAATTGTGTATTGCCTAAAGCTACAGCTTCAATCACTGCATTATAAACGCTCGTCTCGCGCAACTCCTGCCGCATAAGAAATTCCACTTCACTATATAGCACACTGCCTCTGCTTAAAATATTACGTACAATATTTTCATCCAAAGAATATTTATCGGAAAACTGCTTTAGATAATGCGGAATACCGCCTAAAATAGCATAAGCAGTAATTTTATCTACAATGCTGTAATTAGGAAAAAACTGTTGGGCAGAATAAAAATCCATCGCCTGCATTTTTAAAATTCCCGTAGCACGTCCATAAAGCGGATTTTTCTCTGCCAAAACTTCTTTTTCTATAAACGACATTGCACTGCCGCATAAAATCAGCATTACATTAGACTGCTTTAATACCTCATCCCACAGTTTTTGCAAAATAGAAGGAATAGCATTATTCCCTTTTACCATATAGGGGAATTCGTCAATAACAACTACTATTTTTTTCTCTTTTGCCAGTTCTGTTATACTGAGCAAGGCCTGCTCCCAATCACTGAAGCGTGTAATATATTTTGCCGCCTGTTTATTTTTTTCCAAAACTCTTTGGCTAAATGCTTCAAGCTGTTTTTCATCTATGATTTCTGTGCAAGTATAAAAAATATGCTCTTTGTTTTCGCAAAATTGACGCAGCAGCTCTGTTTTACCTACACGCCTTCTACCGTAAAGCACCACAAGCTGACCGTCTGCACTATTATATCTGTCCTCTAAAAAACTCAGTTCTTCCTCGCGACCGATGAACATCTTACTCACCTCATTTATCTAATCGTGATTTGTATAATCTGGATTAGATAAATTATATAACATTATAAGGAGGTCTGCAAGATATTGGCAGATAAAATAGATAAACAAAAGACATACTTTTGTTTTCCCACATTATTCTATGCCTTATATAATGTATTTAGGTTGATAAAGGTAACCTATAACCCTTATTGACTGTATGATTATACAGGATATTCCTGTATAATAACTGTATTAGATAGAGTGTCATCGTTCATTCCTTGAGGCTACGACTTCGTACTTGAAAGACTGATGCCTCTGTCTGATAAACAGTTTACGAATGAGTTAGATGTCGGCTCTTTTAGAGTACTTCGTATTTTGCATAAGGTGGTAACGTTTATCAGTACAGTGGATTCTATCTAAAATAATTTTTATTGGTGATATTTATGTTTTTCTTAGGTATTGATATTGGTAAAAATACCCATGTCGCTTCTTTGCTCGATGAAAAAGCTAAAATCATATTCAAAGCCTATTCTTTCGCTAATACCCTAGATGCTGCTGAAGCACTTTTAGTTAAACTAGAACCATACAAAGATTCTCTTGAAATAGGAATGGAGGCTACCGGGCATTATTGGCTTTCTCTTTACTCTTTTCTTGCTGAGCACAAGTTCATCGTTCATGTTCTCAATCCTATTCAAACCGACGGCTGGCGTAAAGGTATCGAAATCCGTAAGAGAAAAACTGATGTCATTGATTCTGTTCTTATCGCTGACTTAATAAGATACGGAGATTTTCTTGAAACATCTTTAGCTGATGAGGATATCCTCTCTTTACGTAACCTCTCACGTTTTAGAGTTTATTTAGTAAACTCTGTATCTGACCTAAAAAGAAAAGCTATTGCTGTATTAGACCAAATATTTCCTGAATATGTTTCTGTATTTTCTAATGTATTTGGGCAAACATCTAAAGAACTTTTGAAGTCCTTATCTCTTCCGTCTGATTACGAAAATCTGTCTGCTACAAAAATAGAAGAAGTATTGTCCAATATAACCCAAAAGAAAAAAGCTTCTAAAACCATTTCAACACTTTCTGACAAAGCTAGGCGTTCCTTTGGCATAGCTTTCTGCAAGGATAGCTTTGCATTCCAGTTAAAATTAATTATTGAGCAGATTTGTTTTATTGAAGAACAAATCTCTTCAGTAGAGCTGGAAATAGAGCAGCTTATGTCTAAGTTAGGTACAAATATTAAAACTATCCCTGGTGTAGGAAGTGTTATTGGAGCAGTAATCTTAGGTGAGATTGGTGATATTGAGCGTTTTGACAATCCGTCTAAACTTGTTGCTTATGCTGGTTTGGACGTTTCAGTATCTCAATCCGGTGAATATGAATCTTCTTCCGGTAAACTTAGCAAACGTGGTTCTCCATATTTGAGAAAAGCACTATATATGGCTGCTCAGCGAGCTGAATTTTGCGATCCTGTTTTCCACGCTTATTATGAGAAAAAACGCAACGAAGGGAAACACCATCTTGTGGCAACAAATGCTGTTGCCAGGAAGCTTTGCCACACTATTTATTCTATTCTAAAAAAAGATATACCTTACGAAGTACAGTAGAAAATTTAACTTTAAACCTACTTAGGTAGGTTTATTTGTGTTGCATAAAATACCACTACCTATACGGAAATTTTTTCTTACTCACCTCTTGACTTTTTATAGTTAGTCTTTCTTTGCAATAGTGACTTGAACACTTACTATTGTATATCGGAATGACGTATTTTTGTATAACAATCAATGCGCACCCGCATAGCGGGTGGTTCTGTGTGAAGCACCATCTCGTTTCTTCGAAAAGAAACTTGATAGTGCTCCACGGGCTAAAGCCACAAAAAAATAACAGCCCAATTCTCCAAGCATGAGTTTTGGGCTGTTTTCTTATGAAATTTTTTAGGCAAAGCCAAGCATTAAGCCGATTTGTCTTACGATAAACGCTACGCACCAGGCCACAACAAGCTCATAACCCATAAGGCAGAGCGTGCTGGTATCGGAGTTCAGCTCGCGGCGGATAGTAGCCAGCGCTGCGACGCAGGGCGGATAGAGCAGGCAGAACACCAGAAAGGTGTAGGCCGTGAGTGGCGAAAAGAGGCTTGACAGATCAGGCGCACCGCCGCTGCCGACTGCGAGCACAGAAAGCGTACTGATAACAACCTCTTTAGCGGTGATGCCGCAGATAAGCGAGGTTGTTGCCTGCCAGCTGCCGAAGCCGAGCGGCGCAAAAATAGGCGCTGCCAGCTTGCCGATGGAGGCGATAATGCTGTCGGAAGCGTCTACCATGTAAAAGCGCACATCAAAGTTTTGCAGGAACCAGACGATGATGCTGACGAGGAAAATAACCGTGAAGGCCTTATGCAGAAAGTCTTTGGCCTTTTCCCACATATGCATGATGATGTTGCGCGCCGTCGGCAGACGGTAGGCAGGCAGCTCCATGACAAAGGGGACCGGCTTGCCACGGAACACCAGGCTGTTGAGCAAAAAGCCGGAGAGAATAGCAACGCAGATACCGGTGAGATAGAGCGAAAGCATGACCAGTCCGCCGTTATGCGGGAAGAAGGCGGCAATGAACATACCGTAGATGGGGAGCTTGGCGCTGCAGCTCATGAACGGTGTGAGCATGATGGTCATTTTGCGGTCGCGCTCACTGGCGAGAGTGCGTGATGCCATGATGGCCGGCACGCTGCAGCCGAAGCCGATGATCATCGGCACAAATGACGAACCGGAGAGACCGATTTTACGCAGCATCTTATCCATAACGAAGGCAACACGCGCCATGTAACCACTGTCCTCCAGCATCGAAAGGAAGAAGAATAGCGTAACGATGGTCGGCAGGAAGGAAAGCACGGCACCGACACCGGAGAAGATGCCGTCGATAATCAGCGAATGCATCGGCGGTGCAATATCCAGCACGGTGAGCGTGTTATCAACCGAAGCTGTTACAGCGTCGATGACATCACTGAGGATGTCACTGAGAAAGGCGCCGATAACGTCAAAGGTGAGCCAGAAAACAAGGCCCATGATAAGCACGAAAATAGGGATAGCATAGAATTTATGCGTCAGATAAAGATCGATTTTGACGGAGCGCAGCTGTGCTTCCGTATGCTTGGGCTTCTGCACGGTCTGCGTGCAGAGGTCCTCGATATAGGCGTAGCGCATATCTGCCAGCGCCGCTTCCTTATCCGTTTTGAGGTTTTGCTCCATCTCGGTAACGAAGTGGCCGATGATATCACATTCGTTTTCCGAAAGCTGCAAAGCCTTGGCGAAATCGCTGTCACCTTCGATAAGCTTGGTGGCGGTAAAGCGCAGCGGCAGGTTCTGGCGGCGTGCTTTGGTTTCGATTAAGTGGGCGATACTGTGAATAGCGGTATGCACAGGACCGCTGCAGAAATCAAGGCGTTGTGGCAGCTGCTGGTTTTGCGCTACCTCTACGGCGCGGCGCAAAAGCTCGCCTACGCCCTCGCCGGAGTTGGCGGTGATGGGGACAACCGGCACGGTCAGCGAATCCTCCATTGCCTTGATGTCAATACTGCCGCCGCTGCCGGTGAGCTCGTCCATCATGTTGAGGGCGATGACCATCGGGATATTCAGCTCGATGAGCTGCAGCGAAAGATAGAGGCTGCGTTCGATATTAGTTGCGTCAATGACGTTGATAATTGCGTCCGGCTTATTGTATAACAGCAGGTCACGCGTAACAATTTCCTCCGAGGTGTAGGGAGAAAGTGAGTAAATGCCGGGCAGGTCGATAACGCCTGCGTCGGAAACGGCGAGAATGGTACCTTCCTTTTTCTGGACGGTTACGCCGGGAAAGTTGCCGACGTGCTGGTTACTGCCGGTGAGATAGTTGAACAGCGTGCTTTTACCGCAGTTCTGGTTGCCGACGAGGGCGAAATGCAGCTTCATGCTTCGCTCACCTCCGGCGTAACGGTGATTTTTGCGGCTTCCTCTGCACGCAGCGTCAGCTCGTAGCCACGCAGGGAGATTTCCAGCGGGTCACCGAGCGGTGCGCGCTTGCGTACCATGACGCGTGTGCGGGGCGTGAGCCCCATATCCAGCAGACGGCGGCGCAGAATGCTGCCTTCGCCGCCGACCTTAGCGATGATAGCCTCCTGACCTAAGGGAAGCTTATCTAATGTTGTAGTTTCCATGATTTTGACCTTCTTTGAGTGATTTTGCTTAAGCTTTAATTATATATATGAAGCATGAAGCGGTCAAGTAAAACAGGGGGTTTACCAATAAACTTTAATTAAAAAATATACAATGTAGATTTTGTTACAGCTTTACATGACGGTGCCGTTGGTGAGGCGGATTTTTTCTGCCTTGGCTTCGGCCAGCTGTCCCTGATTAATCATACCGTATTTATGCATAGCGGCCAGCACCAGCAGCTGACGTTTTTTGCAGCCCTCGGGGTTTTCCAGCGGATTGAGGCTGGTGGGCGCGTAGGGAAGCGAGGCGATGACGGCGGCCTCGGCCAGAGTCAGCGCCGAAGGTGCCTTGCCGAAGTAGGTTTTGCTGGCCTGCTTAATGCCGGTGGAGCCTGCGCCGAAGTAGGTGGTGTTCAGATAAAGCTCCAGAATTTCGTCCTTGCTGTAATTATCCTCCAGCATGAGCGAGAGCACGGCCTCTTCAATTTTACGCTCTATGCTTTGCTCGTGCGACAGAAAAATATTTTTGACAAACTGCTGAGTCAGCGTGCTGCCGCCCTGGACTACCTCGCCGGCGTTGATGTTGGCCAGTGCGGCGCGCAGAATGCCTTCCACGGCAATAGCACCGTGATTATAAAACCCATGGTCCTCAATAGCGATAAGTGCCTGCGGTATATCGCGCGACATGGCATCAAGAGCGGTCCAGTTCGGGTTTTGACGGATAGGATCGATAACCTCATCCATATTAAAGGCCAGATAGAATTTATGTACGGGCGAGGGCCATTTCTCCTTGGGAGGAAGCAGGCTGGTGAAAAGAGCCATAGCTGCGGATTTTTCGTGCTTGCTGATTTTTTGCTGCTCCTGCTGTACGGGGGTGGTAGGCTGAGCCTTATCCGTAATGTTGTCATAACCAACCATGCCTATAAAAATAAGCAAAGCCATGATAATGATTTTAAACATAAGATACACCTCGTTAGTAATTTTGATATATTTTAAACAGTGACGTGTATAGCTTTCACGTCTATTGTAACAATAAAGTGTGAATTTGGCAAAAAATACTGGTATATTTACCTTTTAGGTAGTAAAATAAGATTGTAAAATGGATTATTGTCCCTTAAATTTTACAAAAAAATTCACAAAGCGCTTGCAAAATTATACAGTTTAGTTGTATAATTATCGAGTACAAAGGAGGATGGATATGAAAGCAAGTGTTATCGGTGCAACAGGCTATGCAGGAGTTGAGCTTCTGCGACTTCTGGACGGACATCCGGAAGCGGAAATTGCCGTGATTACCTCTGAAAGCAGTACGGGAGAGGCGATTGCTTCTATGTATCCGCATTTGTCAGGATGTATTGAAAAGAATCTGCAGTCTATGCAGGAGCTGGATGCTATTGCTGCAGCAAGTGATGTGATTTTTATTGCCTTGCCTCATGGCCATGCTATGAAGATAGGCAAGCAGCTGCGAGGCAGTAAGACTAAGATTATTGACCTAGGCGGCGATTATAGATTTAAGGATTACCATGTGTTTGAACAGTGGTACAAGGTGAAGCATGAGGACCCGGAGGCACAGGCTGTCTACGGTCTGACCGAGCTTTTCCGCGATAAGGTGCGCGGGGCGCAGCTGGTAGCAAATCCCGGCTGCTACACGACCTGCAGCATTCTGGCGCTGGTGCCGCTTTTAAAATATAAGCTGATTGAAACGCAGGGCATTGTGATTGATGCCAAAAGCGGTACGACAGGTGCGGGGCGCAGCCTGAAGGCAGGCAGTCTTTACTGCAGTGTTAACGAAAGCTTTAAGGCCTACGGTGTTGCTACACACCGCCACACGCCGGAAATCGAGCATATTTACAGCGAGTTTGCCGGTGAGGATGTAGTGATTCAGTTTACACCGCATCTTTTGCCTGTTGACCGCGGTATTTATGCAACCTGCTACGCACAGCTGAAGCAGGGCGTAACGGATGCCCAAATTGAAGAGGCCTATCAGGCAATGTACGGCGATGAATTTTTCATCCGTCTGCGAGGCAAAGGAGTTTGCCCGGAATTGAAGAATATCCGCGGTTCCAACTATGTGGACCTTGGCTGGCAGACCGATAAGCGTACAGGCCGCATTATTGTAATGAATTGTATTGATAATCTGGTCAAGGGTGCTGCGGGACAAGCAGTGCAGAATATGAATGTAATGTTTGGCATTGATGAAGCTGCCGGCCTGCGTCAGTTGCCGCTTGTTCCTTAAGCTTGTTATAACTATTATACTATAAAATGGTGCTTAGCGGTGATGCCGCCGTAGAAGAAAAGATGTAAGCACCAAGGAAAGAGGGGAATCTCATGAAGAAAATCGAAGGCTGGGTGACTGCACCGCAGGGCTTCATTGCTGCCGGCGTCAAGGCCGGAATCAAAGCCAGCGGTAATCATGATGTTGCTGTTATTTTCAGTACCGTGCCTGCTGCCTGCGGTGCGGTATTTACACAAAATAAAATGTGCGCTGCTCCTGTGCTCGTGAGCCGCGAGGTCAACAAGCACGGTTATGCGCAGGCTATTGCCGTAAACAGCGGCTGTGCCAACGCCTGCACGGGCGAGCAGGGCCTGGCGGATGCCAAGAAAATGCAGGCGCATACGGCAGAGCTTTTAGGCATTGCTCCGGAAGCAGTCTTTGTCTGCTCCACCGGTGTTATCGGCCAGTTCCTGCCGATGGACAAGCTGCTGACCGGCATTGCCGATGCTGTCGACAGCTTGGACGAATGCGAGGGCGAAAGTTGCGCTATGGCGATTCAGACTACGGATACCTTTATCAAGCACGCTGCCTATGAAACGGAAATCGGCGGCAAAAAGGTAACCTTTGCCGGTATTGCCAAGGGTGCGGGCATGATTCATCCGAACATGGCAACTATGCTGACCTTCATTACTACCGACGCTGCCGTTGCTCCCGATGTACTGAAGCGTGCGGTGAAAAAGGCTGCCGACAAATCCTTCAACATGGTTGTTGTCGACGGCGATACAAGCACCAATGACAGCATGATTGTGCTGGCCAACGGTCTTGCCGAAAACGGAATTATTCTTTCGGAGGAGCATCCGGATTATCCGGCCTTTTTTGAAGCGCTGGGTGCCTGTGCAACCGACCTTGCCAAAATGATTGCGCATGACGGCGAGGGCGCTACCAAATTCCTCGAGGTAAATGTTACCGGTGCCGCAACCTGGGAGGATGCCAAAACCGCAGCGATGGCGATTGCCAAATCGCCGCTGGTAAAAACAGCCTTCTTCGGTGAGGACCCGAACTGGGGACGCATTGTCTGCGCTGCAGGCTACAGCGGCGCTGCCATGGAGGCAGATAAGGTAAATCTTTCTATCGGCGGTATCCGTCTGGTGGAAAACGGCATGAACTGCAACGTGCCTGCCGAAAAGCTGGCGCCGACCATGGCCGAGCATGATATTTCCATGAGCATTGACCTGGGTGCCGGTGAGGAAAGCGCAACCGTTTGGACTTGCGATTTCAGTTATGAGTATGTGAAGATTAACGGTGAATACCATACTTGATTGGCCGAGCGATAAAGCACCATATACTTCGTCAAGCCTCCTAGACGTACTGTTAGTACGCCGTCGTCGGCTTTCCTCGTCTCTGGTACTTTCTAGCTCGTCCTTGGTAGTGAGAGCATAATATTATTATGATGGTTTACATCTAATACCTTCTCTCGCGTCTTTGGAGAGAAGCAGAAGTAATAAATATAAACGCAAGACAAATATAAAAAAATGAGGGAGGACATCACCTATGTTAATGAACGAACAACAAGTACATACCTTAATGGAAGCACTGCCGTATCTCAGCAATTTTAAAGATAAAACCATTGTGGTAAAGTACGGCGGCAACGCTATGCTTAACGATGAGCTGAAAAACAAGGTGCTGCAGGATATCCTGTTTCTGCAATATGCCGGCATGCGTCCGGTAGTTGTTCACGGCGGCGGTCCGGAAATCAGCCGTCAGCTGGAGCAGGCCGGTAAAAAGAGCGAATTTGTCGGCGGTCTGCGTGTAACCGATGCAGAATCCGCAGCTATTGCCGAAATGGCGCTTGTAGGCAAAATGAACACTGATCTTGTCGGCCGTCTGAATGCTCTTGGCGGCAAGGCTGTCGGCCTCAACGGCAAGGATGCTAACCTGTTGAAGGCTAAGAAATATCTGGCTGATGTTTATGAAAACGGTGAGGTTAATCTGGTAGATATCGGTTTTGTAGGCAGCGTTAAGGAGGTCAACACTGATTTGATTAACTGCCTGCTTGACGGCGGTTATATTCCTGTAATCGCTCCGACCGGCGTTGGTGACGAGGGTGAAACCTATAACATTAATGCAGATGTTGCTGCCGGTGAAATTGCCGGTGCGCTGAAGGCAGAAAAGCTGCTGGTGCTGACTGATGTCCGCGGTATTTATTCCGCATATCCGGATGAAAGCAGCTTCATTTCCACTCTGACCTTTGAAAAGGCTCATGAGCTTATTCTTAAGGGCAGCATTGACGGCGGTATGATTCCTAAGGTTCGCTCCTGCATTAAGGCTCTTAGCGGCGGTGCCAAGAAAACACATATCATTGACGGCCGTGCCGAGCATTCTATTCTGATGGAGCTTTTCAGCGACAAGGGCGTTGGTACCGAGGTAGTTAAGGAAATCTGACAGCAGGGGCTTGTATGAGGGGGAGATATTCTTGACAATGGATAAAAAAACAATTATAGAAGAAACAGAAAAATACTATCTGCCTGTATTCGGCAGATATCCGATGGTTATGGAGCTTGGCCAGGGCTGCCGTGTGTGGGACAACGAGGGCAATGAGTATGTGGATGCCTTTGCCGGTATCGCTGTCAACAGTCTTGGTTACAATCATCCGGTGCTGGTGAAGGCTATCAGCGAGCAGGCTGCCAAGCTGATGCATTGCTCCAACCTGTATTATACCGAGATTCAGGCGAAGGCCTTGCGTGTTGTTGCCGAGGCTACCGGCATGGACCGCATTTTCTTTGCCAACTGCGGTGCCGAGGGCAATGAGGGCGCTATGAAGCTGGCGCGCAAATACGGCGTGAGCAAAGCACCTACGAAATATAAAATTATTTCTGCGGACGAATCCTTCCACGGACGTACCTTTGATACGCTGGCTGCTACCGGTCATGATTATTATCATGTCGGCTACGGTCCGCTGAGCCCCGGACATGTGCTTGTGCCCTACGGCGATATTAAGGAGCTGGAGGCACAGATGGATGATGATGTCTGCGCTGTACTGCTGGAGCCTATCCAAGGCGAGGGCGGCGTACATGTACCGTCTGACGAATATCTGCAGCAGGTGCGTGCGCTGTGCGACAAGCATGATGCACTGCTGATTTTCGACGAGGTGCAGACCGGTGTTGCGCGTACCGGCAAATGGTTCGCTTATATGCACAGCGGCGTGAAGCCTGATATCCTGACCTTTGCCAAGGGCATCGGCGGCGGCTTCCCTGTTGCAGGCTTTGCTGTGCCGGAGCGTCTGGCGCATGTGTTCAAGCCCGGCGACCACGGCGGCACCTTCGGCGGCAACCCGCTGGCCTGCGCCGCTGTATACGCAACGCTGACGACTATCAAGTCCGAAGGACTGGTAGACAAGGTTGCGGAGAAGGGTGAATACTTTAAGAATGAACTGCGTAAGCTGCAGGAAAAATATCCTGACAAGGTTACCGATGTCCGCGGCTGCGGCCTGATGCTTGGCATGGAGGTTGCCGGTGAGGGCAAGCCGATTGTGGAAAGCTGTTTGGCGAACAATGTTATTGTGAACTGCACTGCAGGCAATGTTATCCGCATTGTGCCGCCGCTGATTATCAGCAAGGAAGAAATTGATATTGTGGTTGCTGCGCTGGATAAGGCGCTGGCGGCCTGTTAAAAACGAGAGGGGATAAAAAATGAGTTTAAAAGACAAAGACCTGATTTCTATTCATGACCTTAGCGTAGGCGAGGTCGCAACAATTCTTGATGTGGCAAAAAAATTGAAACGTAAGCAAAAGGCCGGTGAGCCACACCAGTATCTGAAGGGCAAAACTTTGGCTATGCTGTTCTCCAAGGCTTCTACACGTACCAGAACCTCTTTTGAGGTAGGCTTCTGGCAGCTGGGCGGCCATCCGATTTATCTGAGCGATTCAGCTTCCCAAATAGGCCGTGGCGAGCCTATCCGTGATACCGCGCGTGTACTTTCCCGCTTCGTTGATGGTATTATGATCCGTACCTTCTCTCACGATTCCGTTATTGAGCTGGCTAAATATGCAAGCGTTCCTGTTATCAACGGCCTGACCGATTTGCTGCATCCCTGCCAGGCTCTGACCGATATCTTCACTATTCAGGAGAAGATGAAGGTCCTGAAAGGCCGTAAGCTGGTTTATGTAGGCGACGGCAACAACATGGCACATTCTTTGATGTTTGCCTGCGCCAAGGTTGGCATGAACATGATCTGCGCCAGCCCGAAGGGCTATCAGCCGGATCCAGAAATCCTGCGTCTGGCGCAGGAGGACGCTGCCCAGACCGGCTGCAGCATTACCGTAGAGGAGGATCTCTTCAAGGCTGCTAAGGGCGCCGATGTGCTCTATACCGATGTATGGACCAGCATGGGCGAGGAAGCGGAGCGTGAGGTTCGTTTCAAAGCGCTGCATAATTATCAGATTAACCAGGCGCTGCTGAACGAAGCACGTCCGGAAGCAATCGTTCTGCACTGCCTGCCCGCACACCGCGGTGAAGAAATTACCGAGGAAGTGCTGGAAGGACCGCAATCTGTTGTATTTGACCAGGCAGAGAACAGACTGCACGTACAAAAGGCTATCATGGCGCTGCTGATGAGCGACGAAGTACTTTAAATCAGGTCTTGAATGTATAAATATAACGGCTGAGCGTATAGTTTATATGCTTAGCCGTTCTTGTATACAGACAAAATTTTCTGAAACAAGCTATATTTTAGGTTTTTTGTTACATCTAGTACACAAAAAGTATTGTATACATGCGCTTAAATACTTGATTTATGCATAAAAAGGGTATATAATACAAGAAGTTTGTAAGTTTATTCACTAATGCATAGCATTATACAGAAATGGGAGGCTATTATAATGAAAAAAGAAGATATTAAGAAAGTAGTTCTGGCTTACTCCGGTGGCCTTGATACATCCGTAATCATCCACTGGCTGAAAGAGCATTACAACAACTGCGAAGTTATCGCTGCCTGCGCTGACCTTGGCCAAGGTGACGAACTGGAACCCGTTCATGACAAAGCACTGAAAACCGGTGCAAGCAAATGCTACATCATGGACCTGAAAGAAGAATTCATCAGCGACTATGTATGGCCCACCGTTAAGGCCGGTGCTGTATACGAAAAGAAATACCTGCTGGGTACTTCCTTCGCTCGTCCGCTGATTGCTAAAAAATTAGTTGAAATTGCTGAAAAAGAAGGCGCTGACGCTATTGCTCACGGTGCTACCGGCAAAGGCAACGACCAGGTTCGTTTCGAACTGTCCGTAAAGGCTCTGGCTCCGCAACTGGCAATCATTGCTCCGTGGCGTGAGTGGGAGCTGCGCAGCCGTGACCAGGAAATCGACTATGCTGCAGCACACAACATTCCTATCCCTGTATCTCATGACCATGACTACTCCATGGACCGCAACATGTGGCATCTGTCACATGAAGGCAGCGATCTGGAAGATCCGTGGAATGCACCGAAAGATGAATTGTTCATCGTTACCAACATTCCTGAAAAAGCTCCCGATAAACCGGAATATGTTGAACTGGAATACGTTGAAGGCGTACCTGTAAGCGTTAACGGCGAAAAACTCAGCCCGGCTAAGCTTGTTGAAAAACTGAATGAAATCGGTATCCGCAACGCTGTTGGTATTACCGATATGGTTGAAGACCGTCTGGTTGGCATGAAATCCCGTGGCGTTTATGAAAATCCTGCCGGCGCTATCATCTACTACGGCCACAACGATCTGGAAAACCTTTGCTTGGACCGTGCAACCCAATCCTTCAAGCAACAGGTTTCCATCCGTTATTCCGAGCTGGTTTACGATGGCATGTGGTTCAGCCCGCTGCGTGAGGCTCTGGATGCTTTCGTTAACGAAACTCAAAAAACCGTTACCGGTACTGTTCGCATGAAACTTTATAAAGGCAACATCTACAGTGCAGGCGTTAAATCCCCGTACTCCCTGTACAGCCAGGAATATGTAACCTTCGGCGAAGACGAAGTTTACAACCAGGCAGATGCTACCGGCTTCATCAACCTCTTCGGCCTGCCGCTGAAAGTAAGAGCGCTGATGAAGAAAGGCAACCTGAAATAATGGCTAAGCTTTGGGGCGGTCGTTTCAGTAAGAATACGAACGAATTGGTGGACGCATTTAATGCGTCCATTGATTTTGACAAACGCTTATATCACGAGGATATCCGCGGCAGCATTGCTCATGCCGGTATGCTGGCTAAATGCGGTATCATTCCGGCAGAGGACGGGGAGAAGATCATTGCCGGTCTGAAAGACATCCTGGCTGATATTGAAGCAGGCAACTTCCATTTTGACGTTGCGCTGGAGGACATTCATATGAATGTGGAAGCGCGTCTGACCGAACGTATCGGCAGCGCCCGTCTGCATACCGCACGCAGCCGTAACGACCAGGTTGCGCTCGATATGCATATGTATATGAAGCGTGAGGTTGCCGAAATTGCCGAGCTTTTGCTTAAATTTGAGGAAGCTCTCTTAACAGTTGCCAAAAAGCACGAAAAAACTCTGATGCCGGGTTATACCCATCTGCAGCGTGCGCAGCCGATTACCTTTGCTCATCATATGCTGGCATATTTCAATATGCTGCAGCGTGACTTCCGCCGCCTGCTGGGCGTTTGGGAAGGCGCGGACATGATGCCGCTGGGTGCCGGTGCGATTGCAGGCACTACATTCCCCATCGACCGCTTTATGGTTGCGGAGGAGCTGAACTTCGGCACAGTTTATCCGAACAGCATGGACGCAGTAAGCGACCGTGACTATATTATTGAATTCCTTTCCTTTGCTTCTACCCTCATGATGCATATGAGCCGTCTGAGCGAGGAAATCTGCCTCTGGAGCAGCACCGAATTCGGCTTTGTGGAGCTTGACGATGCTTTTGCCACCGGCTCTTCCATGATGCCGCAGAAGAAGAACCCTGATATTTCCGAGCTGGTACGCGGTAAAACCGGCCGTGTGTATGGTCATCTGATGGCTATGCTGACAACGGCTAAAGGCCTGCCGCTGACCTATAATAAGGACCTGCAGGAGGATAAGGAAGGCTTCTTCGACGCTATCGACACCGTTAAATTCACGCTGGCTGTTTATCGTGATATGATTCTGACGATGACGGTTAATGTGGACAAGATGGCGCAGGCAGTGAGCAAGGATTTCTCCAATGCCACCGACCTGGCAGACTATCTGGTACGCAAGGGCCTGCCCTTCCGTCAGGCACATGAGGTTGTCGGCAAATGCGTTGCCTATGCTATTCATCAGGGCAAGTTCCTGCCGGAGATTTCTCTGGAGGAATACAAGCAGTTCTCTGACCTTTTCGAGAGCGATTTGCTGGTAGCTCTGAAGCCCGAGCATTGTGTAGAAGCACGTAAATCCTACGGCGGCCCTGCTTTCTCCGAAAACGAGAAGCAGTTCGCTATCGGTGACAAGGTGCTGGCTGTGCAGCAGGCTAAGCTGGAGGAGCTGCAAAGCAAGCTGTAAAAATTTAATAGAGCAAAATTATAGAGGCTGTCACGAAAGTGGCAGCCTCTTTGCTTGCAGTGCAGGGGTTAGCAAAAAAATATTGACAAATTCTGATGGAAAATATAAAATTATACTGAAATTAGATTCAGTGAAACGGAATTCAGTATAAACGGAGGTTACAGGATGTTTGTCGGTAGAGAAGCAGAGTTACAGCAATTAACAGAAGTTTTTGCTCAGCCAGGTAAGCAGGCAGTGATGCTTTATGGCAGGCGCAGAGTTGGTAAAAGTACGCTAATTTTAGAAGCTATAAAGAATATAGCTTGCAAAGTTATTTATTATGAGTGTCTCATGACTTCTCTAGAAGATAATTTAAGAAGTCTTGAGTCGAAGGTGAAGGCTTGCTATAATAATAAATTTTTACATTTTGTCGATTTTGAGGAGCTGTTTGAATTTTTGGGGTCGCAGCAGGAAAAAGTCATCATTATTATTGATGAATATACATATTTGAAAAAAACAAGTGACGCTCATTACATAGATTCGCTGTTTCAGAGAATTGTTGACAGCTTAAAAAATAATATAGATCTTGTACTGCTTGGTTCATATGTTGGCATGATGAAAGAATTGCTTCAACAAGAAAATCCGCTGTTTGGCAGATTTTCTTTAATTCTGCATATCAGGCCTTTTGATTATTATGATGCATCTTTATTTTATGCAGAGCTTTCAGCTTCTGCAAAACCAGCATTATATGCAGTGTTTGGTGGCAGTCCATTTGTTAATGTACTTATTAATGAGGAAGAGAATTTAGAGGGTAATATTGAACGATTGCTGCTCAATGCAAATAGTCCTGTCAGCATCTATATGGAATATATTTTATTGGCGGAGCTATCTAAGGTGGCGAATGCTAATATGATTTTGTCTGCTTTGGCTAATGGCAAGAAAAGGTATGGAGAAATTGAAAAGCTGATTTCCGGCAATTCCAATGGCAGCTTAGACAAGCAATTGAAAAATTTATTGGAGATGGAGATTATTCAAAAGATTTATCCGATTAACAAGAAAAATGATAAGAAAAAGACTTTCTATGAGATTAGTGATAATCTGGTGCGTTTTTATTATGCCTATATCTATAATAAGCGTGATGTTATTGCAAGAATCGGTACTAAAAATTTTTATGAGCTGTATATAAAGAGCAGCATCAAGACATTTATTTCGCACCGGTATGAAGCCATTGTCAGAGAGTATTTTTCCAGACAGTTGCGAGAAGGCAAAAGGTCAGATGTGTATGATATCGGAACTTTTTGGTATGATATGCCTAAGGAAAGACGTAGCGGCGAATTTGATTGTGTTTTAGAGCTGAAGAATGGTTATGCATTTTATGAAGTGAAGTATTACGATAAGACTTTTTCGAGGGCGGAGGCAGAGGCTGAAGTGCAGCAGCTGAAAAATGTGTTGAGCTTTATGGAGGTTAGCAGGCTTGGTTTTGTGGCTCTATCTGGTTTTGACTTTACCAGTTCTGAGTATGAGCTCATCAGTGGAGCAGAGCTGTACAAGTATAATTGACATAATCAAACGAGCACTACTTGCAGGGTATGCAGGTAGTGCTCGTTTCGCGTTATAGAAATGTGTAAAATTGGGTTTGACGCTACAGGACACCCCAATTTACCTTATTTGAAGAACATTGCGTAATAGCCGTTGAAGAAGATATAGAGTACAATCAGCGGCAGAATGTAGGTTGCATAGAAGCGCATCCATTTCGGGAAACCGATGCCCTTGCCGGTATCAACCTCTTCAATGAATTTGTTCCAGCCCCAGCCGTAGCGGGTAGTGCAGAAGGCCAGGAAGATGAGGCTGCCTAAAGGCAGGATGTTGTTGCTGACGAGGAAGTCTTCCAGATCAAGCACGCAGGTGCCTTTGCCCAGAGGCTCAAAGCCGCTCCAGATATTGAAGCCGAAAACGCAGGGCAGGGACAGCAGAATCATGCCGATAACAGCAAAGGGGATGAGGCGACGGCGGTCACCGCCGGTCAGCTCGCAGATGCTGGAGATAATCATTTCGAATACGGCAATAACAGTGGACATTGCCGCAAAAAGCATGAAGAGGAAGAAGAGAGTGCCCCAGATACGTCCGCCGTTCATAGCGTTGAATACGTTGGGCAGGGTGATGAAGAGCAGGTTAGGACCCGCATCCGGCTGGATACCGAAGCTGAAGCATGCCGGGAAGATAATCAGACCGGCAACGATTGCTACGAAGGTATCGAGGAACATAATCCACAGAGCTTCGTTTGTGAGTTTCTGCTCCTTGCCGATGTAGCTGCCGAAGATGGACAGAGAGCCCATGCCGATGCTCAGCGTGAAGAAGGCCTGGCCCATAGCAGCGAAGATTACCTCGCGTACACCATGCTCGGCAATTTTGCTGAAGTCGGGGTAGAGGTAATACTTGAGGCCGGCTTCACTGCCCGGAAGCAGCATGGAGTTGGCTGCAAGCACAACCATTAGCACGATGAGGAAGGCCATCATAACCTTGGTGATGCGTTCAACGCCGTTGCGAACGCCCAGGTAGCAGACGCCGAAGCAGAGCATGATAATGATTGCCATGTTACCGGCCATAGTTGCCGGGTCCTGCAGCAGAGCACCGAAAACGCCTTTGATGCCCTGAGCGTCAAGGCCGGAAAGATCACCGACAGCCATTTTATAGAGGAAATAGAGCATCCAGCCGCTGACGGTGGTGTAGAACATCATGAGGATGATGTTGCCGGCAATAGTTACATATTTGAACAGATGCCATTTAGTTCCCTTCGGCTCCAATGTGTCGAAGGATTTTGCCGGGCTGCGTCTGCTGGCACGGCCGACGGCGAATTCCGCTACCATGATGGGCAGGCCCAACAGCAGCAGGAAGCACAGGTAGATGAGCACAAAGGATGCGCCGCCATATTGACCTGTGACGAAAGGAAAGCGCCAGACGTTGCCTAAACCAATGGCACAGCCGGCAGAAATCAGGATAAATCCCAGGCGTGAAGAGAAGCTCTCACGTTCCATAATACATATCGTCTCCCTTATAGTTAGAATAACATTCCAATTATAAACTATTCCGCCTTTTTTAGCAAGCTAAAGTGCAAGGAAAGGTGCGCCTGTCTGCTCAGCTGATGGTACAATTGAGCTAAGCCTTGCAGGAATATTAAATATTACAAACCGTTATAACATTTAACTTGACTGTCGGCAATACCTATTTTATAATAGCCTCACACACAGAGATGCGTTTTGTGTGAAGAGGAGAATTAATATGGAGAAAAAGTATCTTATTATTTTTAGTACTGTCGTTTTATCTTTATGCGGTGCTGCCAGCTTGGTTTACTATGATGCTCTTTTGAGAGCCTGAGTAAATTAAAGCAGCGGATACTTACATCCGGCAATCTCAGCTAAAAGGCATCATCAGATATAGAATGTCTGCAGGATTACCCCACCGGATGCACAATAATTACAAGGCGTAAGCAACGGAGCTTACGTCTTTTTTTTTGTCTGCAAACGCTTGCGGGTGTGTTGCATATAATTATAGAAAGGAATTTTCTTCGCACGGAGTTTGGCAACATGATATAATATAATTAATATAGACTGTCTGTTATTAGCTTGTTAAAAGTAAATATAGTATAGATTAAAAGAATACGCATTGACACTCTGGTTTAAACGAAGGAGGGATGAAGCAATGCTGTTAGGTATTGATGTAGGCGGAACCTTTACGGATGCCGTGGTGCTGCGGCAGGG